>Ga0335078_10002377_pt1 | contig 28560 bp, 28 predicted proteins | sample Lox_Sample_32_FD_206711 | JGI IMG/M metagenome (GOLD analysis project Ga0335078, IMG submission 206711) | Soil microbial communities from Loxahatchee National Wildlife Refuge, Florida, United States - Lox_Sample_3.2 | ecosystem: Environmental > Terrestrial > Soil > Wetlands | place: USA...
TCGAGTTGGGCGCTTCCTTCGATCCGATCTTCGGGCGGTTCTACGCCGCATCAATCGCCTGGGATGGCAAGGATCCGATTCGGCCGTTCATGTGAGTGTGACTGGCCCGAAAAACCGAAGAGAGATTCTTCGACTGCGCAGTCGGACATTCCGCGGTCGCGGAACGAGAGAACGTCAATCCGACTGCTCCGCTCAGAATGACGGTATTGGTTACCAGGAGATCTGAATGAAATTTGGCGGAATCCATCTGATGCAGTTGCCGCGTCCGTGGACGAACGATTCGGACCGGAAGCTGCTGAACGACGCGCTCGATATCGCCGAGCTCTCAGACAAGTCCGGTTTCGACTACGTGTGGGCCACGGAGCACCATTTCCTCGAAGAATATTCGCACGCATCGACGCCGGAGATTTTTCTCGCCGCGGCAAGCCAGCGCACGAAGAATGTGCGCCTCGCGCACGGGATCATCCAGACGCCGCCGAATATCAATCACCCAGCGCGCGTGGCAGAGCGAATCGCGGCGCTCGATTTGATCAGCAACGGTCGCGCGGAATTCGGCATGGGTTCGGGAGCGACGATTACTGAGCTTGGCGGCTTTCGGGTGACGCAAGATGAAAAGAAAGCGATGCAGCTCGAAGGATTTCGCGTCGCGCTGCGGATGATGGTCGAGGAGCCTTTCACCGGTCACGAGGGCAAGTACGTGAATGTGCCGCCCCGGAACGTGATGCCGAAGCCATGCCAGAAGCCGCATCCGCCGCTTTGGATGGCGTGTTCACGACGCGAATCGATTTTGGAGGCCGCGCGATTGGGACTCGGCGCGCTCACGTTTTCATTTGCGAGTCCCGAAGAGGCGCGGCCCTGGGTGAAGGAGTATTACGACACGATCGAAAACGAATGCGAACCGCTCGGATACGCGGTGAACCCAAATATCGCGATTGCATCGCCGTTTTTGTGCGACCCCGACCGGGAGCGGATCGAGGCGATCGCCGCTGAAAATTACGGATTCTTCGTATACGCGCTGGGGCACTACAGTTTCTTTGGCGAGCATCGTCCGGCGAAGACGGATATCTGGAAGGACTACAAGACGCGGCCGAAATCGGACAAGTCGTCGGCGGAATATATCGTGACGTCTTGCATCGGTACGCCGGCGATGTTGCGCGAGAGGCTGCGCGAATTCGAAGAGGCTGGCATTGATCAAGTGATCGCGGTGCGGCAGATCGGGAAGTTGTCGCTTGATTTGCAGTGCTCGTCATTGCAGTTGTTCGCGGATGAGGTGTTGCCGGAATTCAAGGAGCGCGAAATCGCAAACACACGAAAGAAGGCGGACTTGAGCGCGCGGATTTCCGAGAAGGCCATGGCGCGGAAGCCGAAGGCGGAGCAGAAGGCAGTGGAGATTGTGATTCCGTCGGCCGGGCGGCACTAAATAACCAATTCAGAAGTAAAGCCAAAACAAAGAGGCCGGCACGCCGAATGGAATCGGCGAACCGGCCTTGTGATTTTTAGGCCAAGTGGATTTACATGCGACCTTCGTCGCCGGAGGGGCCGTAGATCGAGGGCACGGGCACCTGATTCATTCGGAGATAAACCGAAAGCTGCCCGCGGTGATGGACGATGTGATTCATGATCATGCTGCGCATCACCTGAATGCGGGGCATGGAGAAGAAGGTCTTGCCGCCGTTCATGAGCGTCCAGGTCTTTTGCAGTTGCTCATCGCTTGCTTTCGAGAGAGCTTCGCGTGCCGCCGCCACATTCTTGTCGAAGACCTCGAGCAATTGCTTGCGCGAGGTCATAACGGTGGGTTCCATCGGCTTTCCGCCCGGAGGCGCGAAGTCGAAGGTATCGCCTTGAAACGTTACGGCCGCGAATCCCGGCATTTCGGCAATGTGACCGGCGAGGCGTCCCATGGCCATCGAGGTATCGTGGGGTTTCCAGTTCACTTTGTCTTCGGGCACGCGTTCGAGAGTTTTGCGGGTGGTGGTCATCTCATAATCGAATTCCGGCAACAGCGCATCGCGTAATGCCATAGCTTCCTCCATTTCGTATGGTGGGTTATGTTCCGCGCAATCCTACCCCGGGGATATGAACGGACCGTGAATCAGATGCAGGCCGGAAGGCTTCAGATTCCGCCCCGACCCGCGGACTGGGTGAGGACTTGCGGCTCGCGGACGTCCTTGGAATCGGGCGATCCTGACTTTGCATTCGAGCGGGCTGGAACGGTGTTTGCTCCACTGCCTGCGGTTTGTCGCCACGTGTGAATGATGCGATGGATCACCGTGATATTCGGGCCGATCGCGAGGATCCAAAGCGCGATCTCCATGCGATTTGCGAGTGCGGCGACGATCATTAATACAAGGCGCTCCGGGCGATCCCAGAAGCCAATGCGTGCGGGAGGAACGAGCGATTCCGCGCGAGCTTTGGCATAGCTGACCATCACGGCCCCCGCCATCGAGGCGCCGGCAAGCACCGCGTACATGAAGCGATTCACCTGCGCGTAGTAGACGAGGAGGCCGAGGAACAAAATCAGATCGGCGTAACGGTCGAGAATTGAATCGAGGAAACCGCCGAAGAGAGACACGCGATTTTGCCGTCGCGCCACAGGGCCATCGAGCAAATCGCATAGCCCGGCAAGGATCATGAATCCGCCGCCGGCAGCAAAACGGCCCGCGGCAAATAAAATTCCTGCCCAGAGATTACAGACGAGAGCGCACCAGGTTATGACGTTGGGAGGGATACCTGTCGGGGCCAGCAGGGCGGCTAAACCGTCCACTGGCCAGGAGAGGTAGCGGCCAATGGTCCGCGTTAACATAAAGCGAGTGATGCCTCGCTAATCTTCTTCATAGATCGTGATCAGTTTTACGACTTCGTACTCCTTGATGCCTGCGGGCGTTGTGACTTTGACTTCGTCGCCAACTTTTTTCCCGAGCAGCGCGCGGCCGATCGGAGAAGTCGTAGAAATCAAACCCTTGGTTGCGTCGGCCTCTTCCACAGTTACGAGCTTGTACTCGATCCTTGCGTCCTTCGCAACGTCCAGCACCACAAGCTTCGAGCCGTAAGCGGCACGATCCTTCGGTAGATTGTTCAGGTTGAGCATCGAAAGGTCCGCCATGCGCTTGTGCAACTGGCCGAGGCGCGCAGCAACGTAACCCTGACGCTCTTTCGCATACTTGTATTCCGCGTTTTCAGAGAGATCGCCATGAGCCCGCGCCACCTTGATCTCCTTGGGGAGCTCGTCGTGCAACTCGTGCTCAAGGGCGGCGATTTCGTCCTGGAGCTTCTTTTTGATTTTCGACGCGAGATCGTTCATCGGATGTCTGCGGGGTTTCGGCCTGCGAACGCGCCGCACTGGCTGGCCCACCAAAAGATTATATGGATTTGCGGGGAAGGCCGCAAATCCGAGGAGAAAAATCGGGGATATCCATTGTCGGTACTAGGACTTGTCACCCGCTCCTCCAGCGCTGGCTTGCTAGGCCGGGTGGTGGGGCGATTTGTAGGCTCCGGGCGCCACGCGAAAAGAAATGCAGAGCCGATTCCAACCGTTGATCGCAACGATCGCGAGCGTCAGATTGGCCAGCTCTTCCGGAGTGAATTGGTTCTTCACGCGGTCGTAGATTTCATCGTCGACGTGAGTTTCGGAAACGAGAGTAACCGTTTCGGTCCACTCGAGTGCGGCACGCTCGCGATCTGAGTACTGAGGCGATTCGCGCCAAGCGTTGAGGAGGTAGAGACGCTGCTCTGTTTCGCCGAGAGCGCGGGCATCTTTGCTGTGCATGTCTAGGCAGTAAGCGCAGCCATTGATCTGCGAGGCGCGCATTTTCACGAGTTCGAGAAGCAGCTTTTCGAGGCCACAGGAATCGGTAAATTTCTGCAGGTTCGACATGGCTTCATAGCCTTTAGGCGAAGCCTTGAAAGGATTCAGACGAGGTTCCATTTGTAGTTCTCCTTAATAATATGGGCCCGGGAGAATTATAGTGCCGAGCCGAAGGCCGAGTGACAACCCGGCGAAACTGCGGGATGATGCGTCGGCTGGAGGTGCGAAGTGGACGGCAGTGCCATCGAGAAGGCGAGGACATTCGCGTTCAGCAAAGTCCCGGAGGCGACGCTCGCGTTCTGGATCGTAAAGATCCTCGCGACGACGGTAGGCGAGACGGGCGGCGACGCTTTGTCGATGACGCTCGATCTGGGCTACGCGGTAAGTAGCCTCATTTTTCTCAGTTTTTTTTGTGTCACGATGGCGGCGCAGGTCGCTTCGCGGCGCTACCATCCGCTTTTTTATTGGGCTGTTGTGGTCGCTACGACCACGGTGGGCACAACGACGTCGGATTATCTGGATCGCACAGCCGGGCTTGGCTACGTGAAGTCGTCCGCAGGGCTGTTTTGCTTGGTGCTTGCGGTTTTGATCGTGTGGCACTTTACGACCGGCAAAGTCGCAGTCGATCAGGTGAATTCGCGGACGGACGAAATCTTCTATTGGCTGACGATCCTGGTGTCGAACACTCTCGGCACGGCGCTCGGCGATTTCACGGCAGACAATCTGGGTCTTGGCTTCGAACGCGGCGCGCTCTTGTTCGCAGGATTGATCGCGGTGATTGCCGTGCTTCACTTCACGACGAAGATTCCGGGCAGCATTCTTTTTTGGTCGGCATACATTTTGACGCGCCCGCTCGGAGCGACGTTGGGCGATACGGTGACCAAGCCGCACTCCGAAGGAGGGCTGGCGCTTGGGCGCATCACGTCATCCTTGGTGATGGTCGCGGCGATGATCATCGTGATTGCGGTGACATCGCTGCGCAAACCATCCGATCATTCCGCGACAGCGGCTTGACAGCGAAAAATTCGATGTAATAATCCGCTGCGAATCGCGCAGTCCTTTCTGGAGAGATTTGATGAAAGCGGTTCGAGCTGTGTGCTCGTGTGCGGCGACGTTCTTTGTATGCGCACTTGCCGCGCAGGCGCAAATTCCTCGCGATCCCACGCCGGTTGTTGCGAAGACCTCTGCTACTGACCTCGCGCAAGGCAAACTCTTCTACGAAGCGACCTGCTCGAAGTGCCACGGATTGGATGGCGGCGGCAGCGACGGCCCGAGCCTGCAAGGCGTGGCCCAACAACTGGGGGACGATGAGGTCGGCAAAATCATTCGCGGCGGAATTCCGGGCACGGGGATGAACGGCTTCTCGATGAGCGCGGATGAAGCTGGGCAAGTGGTCGGTTATTTGCGCACGCTCGGGAGCACCGCGGACATGGAGATTGCGAAGGGCGATCCCGCGAAGGGGAAGCAAGTCTACGAATCGAGCGGTTGCCGTGCGTGTCACATCATTGATGGTGAGGGCGGAGGCATCGGCCCGGAGTTGACGCGCGTCGGCTCGATGCGCGGGCCGAGCTATTTCCGTACGACGTTGCTCGCGCCCGGCACGATTCTGCCGAAAGAAGCCGGCGCGATGGAGCGCGGACGGTTCACGCAGTATCTTTTCGTCCATGTAATGACGAAGGATGGGCACTCGTACGAAGGAACGCGCGTGTACGAGGATTCCTTCACGATTGAAATCAAGGATGCGACAGGAAAATTTCACGGATTCAAGAAGCTTGATCTCGCGAAGCTCGAGAAATTGCCGGGACACAGTGTGATGCCAAGCTTCAAGGGCACGCTTTCCGACGCGCAGCTCGACGACCTGATTGCGTATCTCGCGAGCCTGAAAGGCGCGCCGACGCCATGAAACTCACGCGCATGGCATTGATCTTATTCGCGCTCCTTTTACCCGCGATTTCGCGCGCGCAGACACCGGTGCCGTACGACCGCATCGTGAAAGCCGATAGCGAGCCCGCGAATTGGCTCACCTACGGCGGCAATTTTTTCGATCAGCGTTTCTCGAGACTGAAGCAGTTCACGCCGGCGAATGTCGGCGGCTTGAAACTTGCGTGGGCCTATCAGCCGAGCCGTCCCGCGGGAAACGTGGAGACCTCACCGATCGTGGTCGACGGGATCATGTACGTTACCGAGCCACCAAGCACGGTAACGGCGCTCGACGCACACAACGGCGCAAAGCTCTGGAGCTGGTCGCCGCTGCTGCACAACGTGGTCGCAATTGGTTTGTTTCAGACGAATCGCGGAGTGGCCGTGATGGATAATCGCGTGTTCGTCGCGACGATCGATGCGCATTTGGTGGCGCTTGATGCGAAATCGGGCGCCGTGCTGTGGAACACGGTCGTCGCCGACAACAAGCTCGGCTACGCGATCACGAGCGCTCCGCTCGCGATTGACGGCAAGGTGCTGATCGGCACGGGCGGGAGCGAGGCCGCGGTTCGCGGTTTGATGGATGGCTACGACGCGAAAACGGGCAAGCGCCTCTGGCGGATCTGGACTGTGCCGGCTCCTGGCGAGCCTGGCGCGGACACGTGGGGCAATTCGACTCCGGCTGGCGGCACTGCGTGGAACGCGCCTGCGTACGATCCGAAGTTGAATCTCGTCTACTGGGGCACGGGCAATCCGGCGCCTGACTGGAATGGCGATGATCGTCCGGGCGCGAACCTTTATACATGCTCGCTGCTCGCCATCGATCCAAGCGATGGCAAAGTGAAGTGGTATTTCCAGTTTTCGCCGCATGAGACGCACGATTGGGATGCATCTGAGCCGCCGATTCTTTTCGACCAGGCGGTCGACGGACAAATGCGCAAGCTGCTTGGGTTTGCGAATCGGAACGGTTTTTACTACGTCCTCGATCGCGAGACGGGAGAATTCGTCGCGGGCATGCCGTACGTAAAGGAAACGTGGGCGAAGGGACTAGATGCAAAGGGCCAGCCGATCGTGATTCCGAATACAGAGCCGACGCCAGAGGGCAATTTGGTCTTCCCGAGCATCACCGGTGCAATCAATTGGACCAGCAATTCCTACAGCCCGCTGACGAAGCTCTTCTATGTGGACGCTCGCGAGATGGGTTCGTATTTCGTGAAGGGAAGCAACACGCATTGGGAGATGGGAAAATTCCCGATGAACGCCGGCGGCGAACGCGCGCTCAGCGGAGACGACGCGTACGGCGCAATCCGCGCGCTCGATGCGACCACCGGAAAAATGAAATGGGAATTTCGGCTGCATTCGCCTTCGTGGGTCGGCACGCTGGCCACGGCCGGCGGGCTCGTTTTCTCGGGCAGCGATGAAGGAGACTTCTTCGCGCTCGATGCGGAGACGGGCAAGCCGCTCTGGGAAATCTATCTGGGTTCGTCGCTGCGCTCGAATCCGGCGACGTACGCCGTGGACGGGAAGCAGTATGTGTTTGTCACGGCAGGGACGACGTATTTCGTTTTCGGATTGCCGTAACGAAAGCCAATTTTCACCGTAGCCATGATCACCGAGGGTAAAATCATGATCCAGAAAATCCTGCGATTCGCGATGGTCTTTTGTTTTGTACTTATTTTCTTCGGAGCATCCGCGTCGGGTTCGAAAGCTGCGGCGTCATCTCCCGTTCCTGCTGCGCCGTGCGACCGGGCGTGCCTCGAAGGCTTCGTGAATCAATATCTCGCGGCCCTTGCGGCGCGCGACACATCGAAGGTGCCCTTTGCGGACAATGTGAAGTTTACGGAAAACACAGCGAAACTGAAAATCGGCGAAGGATTCTGGGTCACGGCAAACGGAGTCGGCACGTACAAACTTTATTTCGCGGAGCCGGAAGCCGGCCAAGTCGGTTTCATCGGGACGATGAGGGAATGGGACAACCCGGTGATCTTCTGCCTGCGGCTGAAAGTGGCGGACGGCAAAGTCACCGAAGTCGAGGATTTTGTCGTGCGCGATGCGGGCGCGGCGAAGAGTCTCGAAGCCATGGGCCAGCCGAATCCCATTTTTCTGCAAGCCGTTCCGCCAGCCGAGCGCGAGACGCGCGAAGAGCTCGTAAAAACGGCGAATATGTATTTCACCGGGCTACAGAATAATGACGGCAAGGGTGTGTATCCCTTCAGCGCCGGCTGCAATCGCATCGAAAACGGCACACAGACGACGAACAATCCCGGCCCATATGAAAAGGATCCGAGCACGGGGAATTGGGTGATGAGCCTTGGCTGCGAGGCGCAGTTCAAGACCGGCTTCTTCCGCATTGTCACGAACATTCGCGAGCGGCGCTTCGTGATCGTGGACCGCGAGCGTGGGCTCGCCTTCGCGTTCGGATTTTTTGATCACGCGGGCACGGTGAAATCGATCCCTCTCACCAATGGTGAATTGGTCCCTGCGACTCTGCGGCATCCGTTCACATGGGAAATCGGGGAGCTTTTCAAAATCGAAAAGGGAAAGATCGAAGCGGTTCAAGCGGCGCTCACGCAGGAGCCATACGGAATCAAATCTGGTTGGGAACTCGAGACACCGCATGCGACGCAACCGGCGACACCGCCGAGCGAAGCAATGGCCAAGGAATGCGATCGCAAATGCTTGAACGATATTGTCGACCGCTACCGCGCGGCGCTTGTCGAGCATGATGCTTCGCTCCTGCCGCTCGCACCCAACGCACGCTACACCGAAAACGCGCAGGATTTGAAATTCACCGATGGTCTCTGGGGCACGCTCACGGGCTGGGGAAATTACAAGCTTTACATCGACGATCCCGAAGAAGGCGAAGTCGGATTCGTGGGCGTGACGGACGAAGCGGGAATGGCGGGCTTGCTGTGCACGCGCATTCGCGTGGTGAATCACAAAGTCACGGAAGTCGAAGCCCTGATCACGCGCAAGGAAACGGCGGCGGGATTCACGCGACCCGACGGTCTCTCCGATCCAAAGGTGGCGCCGAAGCTTGCCCGCTTCTATGAAGACGTGCCCCAAGCCGAGAGAGAATCGCGCAAGGATTTGATCGCGCAGACCGATCTTTATTTCGACGGCATCGAGAAAAGCAGCGGCAGCATCGTGCCATTCGCGTCGGACGTGATTCGCGTCGAAAATGGCACACAGACGTGCCCCTCGACGTTCGGTTCGATGTCAAAAGACGGCCAGCCGGTGGGCTGCGCCGCCGGTCTTGACTCGCACATCTTTGAATACATCTATCCGATCCGTCCTCGCATTTACAGCGTCGTCGATCGTCAAAAGGGAATCGTCATGGGCGATTTCATGTTCAACACGTCGGGCAAGGTGGAATATGTCAACGTGCCCGGTGTCGGCAAAGTTCGCGAGTCGGCCGCGGCGCTGCGACCGTTCAGCGAAGAAGTCGACGAAATCTTCAAGATCAAGGATGGCAAAATCGATTCGATCATTGCCGTGATGACGGGCCTGCCCTACGGCGACGACTCCGGCTGGAAATGAGGCGTCTGCGCTACCACGTGGCGATGAGCCTTGACGGCTACATCGCCGGTCCGAACGGCGAGTTCGATTGGATCGTGATGGATCCGTCGGTCGATTTCGGCGCGCTTTTCGCCGAATTCGATGCCTTCGTGATGGGCCGCAATACCTTCGAGCTCGTGCAGTCGCAAGGGCCGCAGGGTCCGCTCGCCGGGAAGAACGTGATCGTCTGCTCGAATACTCTGGTCCCTGAAGACTATCCGGGCGCCACGATCGTCAGCAGCGGCGCAACGGAAATGATCCGCAAGCTGAAATCTCAGATCGGCAAGGACATCTGGCTTTTCGGCGGCGGAATCCTCTTCCGCTCGTTCCTGGACGCGGGGCTCGTCGATACGATCGAAGTCGCGGTCACACCCATTCTTTTGAGCCAAGGCGTGCCCGTGCTGCCGAAGGGCCAGCGCTCGCCCGCCCTCCGCTTGACGAACAGCAAGACCCTGCCGAGCGGCGTTGTGATGCTCAGCTACGAGCTGTGATTCGGCTCTCCTGAATCACTTAAGTATTCACTTGACAATCGCCATGGCTTGGTCGAAACTAATACTTAAGCATAGGCTAAACTAATAGCGCGGTGCAGGGAGTCAAACAAAATGGAGACATCGTCGGTTACTCACAGCACGTTTCTCATTGAGCGCAATTACTCAGCGTCGCCTGAGCGCGTCTTTGCAGCGTTTTCCGATCCGGCGCAGAAGCAGAAGTGGTATGCAGACGACGAGCGCGGCGACGTGCAGGAATACAAACTCGATTTCCGGGTCGGCGGAAGCGAGCACACCCGCAGGCTGATTGGCGGCGGCCCGCTGAAGGGCACTCCGCTGACGAACGATTCGATCTACCAGGATATCGTGCCGGGCCGGCGGATCGTCGTTGCGTAGACGATGAGCCTCGGCGACAAGCGAATCTCGTCTTCGCAGGGGACATTCGAGTTTTTGCCGAATGGGAAGGGGACGACGCTCGCGTTCACCGAGCAGGGCGCTTTCTTTGAGGGTGCGGATGGTCCGCAGATGCGCGAGGAAGGATGGCGTTCGATACTCGGACAGTTGGCGAAATTTCTAGGAAACTAGCCGGGCGACCTCAAGAACTGAAGGCAAGACAAGGAGAGTTTCAATGGACTCACAATCTGTCGTTCACAGCACGTTCGTGATTGAGCGCACGTATCCGGTCGCACCGGAACGCGTCTTCGCGGCGTTCGCCGATCCGGCGAAGAAGCGCCGCTGGTTTTATCCCGGGCAGGGAGCGCAAATCGAAGAACACGAGATGAATTTTCGCGTCGGGGGCATCGAACGAAAAACGTTTCGCGTCGAACAGGGCATGAGTTGCCGCAACGATACGATCTATCAGGACATCGTGCCCGATAAGCGAATCGTCTTCGCCTATACCATGAGCCTCGGCGATCACCGCATCTCGGCATCTCAGGGCACTGTGGAGTTACTGTCCGATGGTAAAAAGACGCGCCTCATTTTCACTGAGCAGGCGGCTTTCTTTGAAGGCGCGGATGGCCCGCAGATGCGCGAGAACGGGTGGATTTCGCTGTTCGCACAGTTGGAGCGCCATTTGGTGCAGTCCTGAGCGCGAAGGGAAGAACTCATGCTGAGCCAGCAAGCCGCCGTTGACCGTGTGTTTCACGCGCTCGGCGATCCCACGCGCCGCGCGATTGTGGAAAAGCTGAGCGCCGGCCCTGTTTCCGTCTCGCGGTTGGCAAAGCCGCTCGACATCACTCTTGCCGCCGTCATTCAGCATCTGCAGGTCTTGGAAGAGAGCGGCATCGTGCAAACAGAAAAAGTTGGCCGCGTCCGCACGTGCCGCATCGAGCCGAAAGGACTCACGCTCGCGGAGCGCTGGATCAACGAACGGCGCACGCTCTGGGAGAAAGGCTTCGATCGCCTCGGAAAACTCCTGGAAGAGACGGAATAAGGCTCACTGGTGCCTTTTCGCGATCGACGGACTTCAATCCGTGTAAAAATCCCCGCTGATGGGCCGACCGACAGAATTTGCGGACCAATTCATTCGGGAGTACCCAAAGCTTCCAGAACCAACGAAGAAGTATAGGCTGGCAGCGGCTCGCTTTGAGTATGTGACGGTGACAACGATATTTGACATTGGCCAATGCGCTGACTATCGTGAGGGCACCTCAGTATCGGCGATTTGGAATGTGGGCGGATGAAATCAGGGGGCCAGCAACGATGAAAAGAAATTCGAATTGGTTTTTGGCGGTAGCCCTGTTTGCCGGCGGATTGTGCGCGGCCGCGACGGCTTCCGCCCAGGTGACGCTCGAAGTGATGAATCCGCGGGGCGAAATTCCTCCGCCGAAGACGCTGGGCATCAGCCAGCGCGGCGGGAGCCTCGACGGCAAGAAAATCGTCCTGATCGACAACGGCAAATATGGCGCGAGCAATTTCCTCGACGCGCTCGCCGACAAAATCAAGGAAAAGTATCCGAAAGCCACCGTGGTGATGTATCCAAAGCCCGCGGCGCAGACGATCACGGACCTCCCCAAGTGGTATCCCACTGTGAAACAGCAGGGCGATCTTTTCGTTTTCGGTGTCGGTGATTGAGGGAGCTGCACGTGGTGGGGTTCCCACGACACAATCGAAATTGAGAAGACAGGACTGCCCGGAGTTTATTTCACAACAACCGAATTTCTAGACGACGCGAAATCCGCGGCCAGCGATCGCGGCATGCCTGGAATCCGCACGCTGGCTCTTCCCGCCGACAAATACTACGTGGCGCGCTCGAACAAGCAGGAAGTCCAGGAAATCGTCAATCAGTTCTTCGACCGGATGATCGACGATCTGACGCGTCCGCTGACGGCGGAAGAGGCGCATCCCTCGCAGGCGCAAAAGCTGCTCGAAAACGCCAATATCAAAGTGACGGGCAAGGACTATGTCGACGCGGCGCAGAAGGTGAACGATCTTTTCCTCGATAGCCGCTGGGCCGACGGATTGCCGATCGTCCCGCCGACTCCCGAACTTGTGAAGGCGATGGAGGCAGGCTCGACGCTTCCGCCCGACAAAGTGATCGGGCAAGTGGCCGTAAAAGGCGGCACCGGAACGGTCGAGAAGATCGCGATCAATTCCGTGATGGCGGGAGCGAAGCCGGAATATTTCCCGGTGATTCTCGCCGCGATGGAAGGGTTCACGAACAAACACTACGACCTGACGCATGTGATGGCTTCCACCGGATCATTCACGCCTGTCGTGATGGTGGACGGTCCGATCGCGAAGGAGCTCAACTTTAATTCCGGCATCGGTATGTTGGGAATTGGATGGCGAGCGAATAGCACCGTCGGGCGGGCGCTAGAGCTTTCTCTGCTGAATATCGGGCAGACGTGGCCGCAAGTGAACTTTATGGGTCTCACTGGGCGGCTCGAGGGCTACACCTTCTACACGTTCGCGGAAGACACGGCGAAGAGCCCGTGGGAACCGTACAACGTGAGCCAAGGCTTTCAGGCTGGCGACAGCACGGTGACGGTGTCGTCCGCGGGGAACCCGTCGGTCTTCGGCGGCGGTGCAGTGGCTCCGTGGACGGCGCAAGGGGTGATCGATCAGATGGCCGCGAGTATCAGGAATCGCGGAGTCGCCTGGCCGCACGCGCAGAAGCACATCATCGTATTGCATCCCGATTGCGCAACAGAACTCGCCAGCCATGGCTACACGCGAAAAAGCTTGCAGGAATATTTCTACGAGCAGACCCGCGTGCCCTACGAAAAGCTGGTCGGCGGAGCGGCGGCATTTGGGGAGGGCTCGGAAGAGGCGCTGATCCGTGCTTCCGTCGCCGATGGCCGGATCCGTCCCGACCGCGCGCAAATTTTCCTGGATAACTTGAAGCCAGGAGGGCGCGTGCCAGTGGTGCAGAGCCCGGAGGATTTTCACATTGTCGTGGCGGGCGGCTCGCCTGGATACGATTTGCTCTTCACGTATCCGGGAACGAACTGGGCGCACGAGACGACGAAAGTCACGGGCGCAACTCTGACGCAAGCGGGCAAGTAGGCGTCGTTCGCGGATGCTTTTCGCGAAGCGTCTGCGGCCCGGAATCCGGCGCGGGGAAATTACTTGCACCGTTCGAATCTGGACGCGGCCGCATGTGAAAGTGGGCGGCCGCTACCGAATGGAAGAAGGCGAGATCGAAGTGGATTCGATCGAGCCCATCGGCATGCCGGACATCACACCGGATTTGGCGAAGGCGTCAGGCTTTCTCGGCGTTCTCGACCTGCTTAAGATAGCGAAGCACGGACGTGGCGACAGAATCTTTCTGATCCATTTTCATTACGTGCCGCCGAGACGAAAGCGCACGGAGAAACCGAAAAGAAAATCAGCGCGTCAGACGTGTTAGATGCGGACGCTGAAGGAATCTTATCTTTTGAGAAAATTCGCGATCGTTGCGGGCGCGATCCTATCTGCGGTCGTGTTGGTCAGCGCCCAACAAGGTGGGCCGTCTCGTCCCCCACGAAATCCCCAAGCAGAGGCAGCGGAAGCTGCAGCGGCCGAACGCGGACGCGTCCTCTTCAAGACAAATTGCTCTGCGTGCCACGCAGAAGATGCCACCGGCGGACGCGGCCCTGACCTCATCCGATCCGCGCTGGTCCGTCATGACAAAAACGCCGAGATGATCGCGCCCGTGATCACGGCAGGGCGGCCTGACAAGGGCATGCCTGCCTTCACGCTGAGCAACGCCGAAGTTTCAGATATCGTTGCCTTCCTGCACGCGCAAATTACGCTCTTCGATTTGCACACGCGCTTTGGTCCTTACCCGAACGACATTCCGGCCGAGCGCCTGGCAACCGGCAGCGCCGAAGCAGGCAAGGCCTATTTCGACGCGCACTGCTCGAGTTGCCATTCGGCCACGGGCGATCTCGCGCACGTCGCGAGCAAATACAATCCGCCCGATCTTGAAGTGCATTTCCTGTATCCCTCGGGCGTTCCGTCAACCGCGGTCGCCACGCTTCCTGACGGCAAGACATACGAGGGCACGGTCGTTTTGAACGACGGATTCAACATCGCGATTCAGGGTAAAGACGGGTGGTATCACTCGTGGCCGGCGAGAGAGGTGAAGGTCGCAGTCACCGACCCGCTCGCCGCGCATGCCGCGTTGCTTGAGAAATACACCGACGCGGATATGCACAACATGTTTACGTACCTGGAGACTTTGAAGTGAAGCGGCTTTTCATCCTAGGTTTTCTTGCGTGCAGCATGGCAGCGTGCGTTTCCGCTCAGGAACTGAATCCGGATTCGCTCGTAAAGCCGCCGACCGCGAATTGGCCCACCTTCAACGGAGATTACTCGGGCCGACGCTATAGTCCGCTCGATCAGATCAATCGCGAAAATGTCGGCTCGATGACGCTCGCGTGGGCGTTTCAATCGCATGCCGCGGGCCTCGACGGAATGCCGCTGGAAGTCGACGGCATCCTCTATATGTCCGGTGGAAATCAGATTTGGGCCGTCGACGCATTGACCGGTCGCCAGATCTGGCATTTCATGCGTCCGGGCGCTCCGGCTGGCGGCGGGAACAAAGGCGTCGCGATGTGGAAGGATCGCCTTTACATGACGACTCCGGACGCGCAGCTTCTCTGCGTCTCGGCCAAGGATGGAAAACTGCTCTGGCAGATTCCGATTGCCGATCCCACGCTGAAAGCGTTTGGCGGCGTCGCACCGCTGGTGGTTCGCGATCACATCATCGTCGGAACTTCAGGCGATACTGCCGATCTGCCCGGCTTTCTCGAATCCGTCGATCCGATGGACGGAAAAATTCAGTGGCGCTGGGATGCGATGCCGAAGCAGGGCGATACCGTCGCGTGGAATTCGTGGCCGCACGATACGGACGTGGCGACCCGCGGCGGCGGCATGACCTGGCTTACGGGCACCTACGATCCCGAACTCAATCTCGTGTATTGGGGCACGGGGAATCCGCATCCGGTTGAAAACGGCGATGCGCGCGTGGGCGCAAATCTTTATACCTGCTCGATCGTTGCCCTGAATCCCGATACCGGCAAACTGGCCTGGTATTTCCAGTCGTCGCCGCACGACACGCACGATTGGGATACGGTCATGACGCCGGTGCTCTTCGACGGCGCGTTCAAAGGCAAGCCGCGCAAGATGCTCGCGCAGGCGAATAAGAACGGATTGTTTTTCGTTCTGGACCGCACGGACGGCAAATCACTGATCTCGGAAGCGTTCGTCCCGGCGAATTGGGTGAAGGGCTACGACGATCGAGGCCAGCCGATCCCCGATCCGGACAAGGAACCGAAGCCGAATGGCGTGCTCGTCACGGGGGGCGTGGGAACGAACTGGCAGGCGCCGAGCTACGATCCGCAAACCGGTCTTTTCTACGTGAACTCGCGTGAGACGATGGGCGTCTTCTATCTCACGATGCCCGGAAAATCCGCGGAGGGCTGGGCAGGGCGCGATTTCTTCCTAGGTTCAAAGTCGATGCTGAAAGCGATCGACGTGCAGACCGGTAAGACTCGCTGGATCGCGGATACGGAAGGACGCGGCGGGCAGTCGGGAATTCTCACCACTGGCGGCCATCTCATTTTCACGGCGGATATGTCTGGCAACCTTGTCGCTCTTGACGCCGCGACAGGCAAAAATTTGTGGCACATGTATCCGGGCGGATCCTTCGGCACGGGCCCGATGACTTACGAACTCTTCGGCAAGCAGTACGTCGTCTTCCTTTGCGACAGCGTCGCGTACGCGTTTGCTTTGCCGTCGCACGCCGCTGCCGAAGCAGCATCTCTGCACGCCCAGTCCAAGCCATCACACGCAGCTAAGCAGTAACCGTCTGGAGCGTTATAATGCGCGCGTGAGCAGTCCCGCGCGAAGCCACGTTCTCAGCCATCGGGCGCACCGGTGCAGTTTCGATCCCGACCGGCAGGATCTGTATGTGCGCCTCGGCACCGTCGCGGTATTCGTGCGCGATCAAGCGCGAAGTCTCAGCTTCTACGTCCATCAATTGGGTTTCGAAGTTGCGTTGGATACGCGCACTGCGTCGGGCGAGCGTCTGCTCGCTGTTTCACCTCCCGATGGCACTGCGATTCTCGCCCTCGTTTCGCCTCCGCCGGATTCCGAAGACCACGCGCTGATCGGGCGCCCAACGCAGGTCGCATTCTTGACGGAGGATGCTTCCCGCAAATACGAGGAATGGCGCAAGCGGGGTGTGGTTTTTACGCAGCCACCGCAAGCTCAGACTGGAGGCGGCGTCGCTGCGATTTTTCAAGATATCGACGGCAATTCCTTCGCGCTTGTCGAAGACGAATCGGTCGTGCGCGAGATCGAAGAGCAGCGGCGCGAGCACGTCGAGAGGATGGAATCCACGCGCCGCGCCGCGCAGGAATTGGAACGCGCCAGGGAAGTGCAAGCTGGCCTTTTCCCGCAGACGCAACCGTCTCTCTCGACGCTTCAATACGACGGGCTATGCATGCAAGCTCTGTCGGTCGGCGGCGATTATTACGATTACATTGAGCTTGGTCGCGAGCGCTTCGGGTTCATCATTGGCGACATCTCGGGCAAAGGAACCGCGGCCGCCCTACTGATGGCGAATTTGCAGGCGCATTTGCGGAATCTGTGTACAACGTATTCGAACCGTCCTTTCACGCCCTTCGTCGTGGAACAGCCGCAAAGAATGTTGCAGTCACTGAACCGGCTCTTTTGTGAGAACACGTCGAGCCGCGCCTTCGCGACGCTCTTCTTCACTGAGTACGACGACGCATCGCGACGTTTGCGCTATGCGAATTGCGGGCATCTACCCGGTTTGTTGTTGCGCACCGACGACACGCTTGAGCGCCTTGGCTCGACGACAACTGTGGTTGGTCTTTTCAAAGATTGGAGCTGTTCGGTTGGCGAGTGCCAGCTTTCCTCTGGCGATACCGTTGTGCTCTATACGGACGGCGTCACCGAATCATTCAATTCAGCGGGTGAGGAATTTGGTGAAGAGCGCCTCGTTGGTGCTCTGCGCCGCAATCGCGACCTCTCGTCTCCCGATTTGCTTCAGTCACTCGTTCATGAAGTGCGCCACTTCAGCAGCGAACGCCAGCACGACGACATCACTCTGATTGTGGCGAAGTGCATGTAGAACATTTCTACGAACGCTCTCCTGAGTTTGGAAAACTTAAGACAACCTAGATGCTCAATCGCGCGTTACGATCCATCTTCGATAAGTGGTAATCGAAAATCGCTCGTGACACGTAAATGGATGTGAAGACGTTTGCGATCAAACCAACGGTCAGGGTTAACGCGAATCCTCGAACCGGACCCGTGCCGAAGAGAAAAAGAAATACGGCGGAGACCACCGTTGTTACGTGGGTATCGATGATCGTTCGAATGGACGTGATGCGAAAGTCTGATGAGTTGCTTCCTGCACCAATCCGCCGGCGATGGTATGTCGCGGGGCAGCCGTTTTTTCCGCGGACGGCTGAATAAACGGCGACCAGACCGACGCGATGATAGGGGAATGGTTCTGCCGTTGCCCCTGATTGTGAGGCACCGACGGCAAGCTCCCAGAAGTCTGCGTCATTCCTGGAGCCGACATGGCCAGACAATCGATCGCGTAAAGCGAAAGTGAGAAGACGATGACCAGAAGCAGAATTGTTTTGTAACAGCGCATGTCACACAGAACCTACCGACTCAAAAGGCGACAAGTCAAGCGCGCACTTGCAGGACACGAAGCTAATCCGAATCGACGGCAGCCAATTGTTCCACGGTGCTCGATACGGCGCGAATCGGAGTGGAGACGTGCACGGTTTCGTCGGCATCGTCCACATCGATGACGATCGAGCCGCCCCACTTTGCGACCCGCACATGTTCTCCTGGTCCTTTCACTTCAACAAGGACGACGTCGTCCGCGTCGCGCAAGCCTTCGAGTGCGGCGCGGGCCGCGGGCATATAGGGCTGAATCTGCCGAATGGCTTCTGCCCGATGCCGCCGGGGGGCGAAGTGCATGGCGATCGGAGCGATGATCGCCGGGGCAATCACGTTGATGTGAGCGCCACCCGGCTGTTTTTCGATCACTCTCACATGCACGAGACCTTCGCTACACAAAGCCCCTGCGCCCACCACTGCCATGCCAGCCATGCCCAATGCGATTTTTGCGAGCAGTATCATGGGTTCACTCCTGTGTGTTCTTGGAATCCACCCAGACGCGAACCTTTTGGCCCGAGTCCTGCACGGTGACGAGCAAGATGTCTCCGGCATCGCTGAGCGCGTGCAGTGCGGCCTCGACGTCCAGCTCATCGTTTTTCGCGGTGGAGAACAGCGCATCCACAATCTTGAGCGGAACCGTCACATCGACTTTTTCTTCTTTGTTTTTCTTGTCGATTACGTGGACGATGATATTTCCATTCGCCTTGGCCACTCGAACGTCAGAATCCTTGTCTTTGACGGTGACGAATTCGTTGTCCGGAGCCGTGCGCACTGCGTCCATTAAGGCGCGAACATCCACGCCGTTCATTTCTGCTCTGTGAATCAGGACCTTGCCGTCATGAAGCTTCTCATTGTTGATGGTGGGCAAAACCTTTTCCGCCAGCGAGAGCGGCACGTTCACGTTCACGGTCTCGCCATTCCTCGGGTCGTCGACATTCACGTGCAGGTACTTCTCCACCGGAGCCGCCATTGCCGGAGCCGCCAAGGCCGTCATTCCGGCCGTCAGCAAACAAAAGACCGCTGCCGCCTGCTTCCGTTTTCCCATGATTCTTCTCATCTTGTGCCTCCTCGGACCTCACCTCCGCCTTTCTTGCCAGGTGATACGGCGAAACTCCCCGAAATGTTCCCTGCGATTCCGTGTTGCGCGAAGCCTTCCCAAACGGCGCGAATGCGCGAAAAAGTCTCGAGTAGAACGGGTGGGGATCTCAGGTTTTCAATCACTTACGCCCATTTCTACTTGGCAGGCTGTCTTGAGTAGAGCCACGCGTTTTCGTTTCCCGGCTCGTTGCATGTGCGTCGTGCTCCTCGGGCCGCGAAAGGCTGTGCCAGCCCTAGGACGACGCTAGCAGGAAGGGAAGCGAAAAATCAGAACGGAAGTATGTGGACTTTTGTCGGGGCAATCGCGAGCGTGAATCGACCTGCGAGTCGGCGCGATTTATGTCGAAGTGAAAAATCTCTCCTTGCTGCCCGCTTCCTCATCTAAGGCAGTGGATTCGGATAGGCGAACGCCAGGAGGTCGAGGATGAAAACCCTGCGTCAAGTTCTGGAGGAAGCGGATAAGGGAAAGTACGCGATTGGCCACTTCAACGTTTCGGATCTTGTCGCCTTGAAGGCGGTTTTTGACGCCGCGCGAGGCCTAAAGGTGCCGGTGATCGTGGGCGTCTCCGAAGGGGAGCGGAAATTCATGGGCGTTCGCCAGGCGGCGGCTCTCGTAAAGAGTTTGCGCGACGAATATGAGTTTCCGGTTTTCCTCAACGCCGATCACACCCATTCGTTGCCGAGTGCCATTGAGGCGGCGCGCGCCGGATTCGATTGGATCGTGTTCGATCTTTCGGCCTTGCCGTTCGAAGAGAATATTCGCCAGACGAAAGCTGCCGTCGAGACGCTGAAGTCGATTCATCCTGGGATTCTCATTGAAGGCGAAATCGGCGATATCGGCAGCGGATCCGAGATTCATGATGCTGCCCCGGACCTGAAAAAGGGACTGACGACTCCCGCACAAGCGAAACAGTTTATCGCAGAGACCGGAGTCGACACGCTCGCTCCCGCTGTCGGCAGCATGCACGGAATGCTCAAAAGCATGATCTCGGGAAACGCCAAGAAGCGGCTGGACATCGAACGAATCCGCGCGATCAAAGAAGCGACGGAGATCTTCATGACCTTGCATGGCGCCTCAGGCACAGACGATGGCGACTTCCGCAAAGCAATCGAAGCAGGAATGACGGTTGTTCACATCAACACGGAAATACGGCTTGCCTGGAGACGAGGCTTCGACGCAGCCCTATCGCAGGAGAAGGACGAAATCGTTCCTTACAAACTCCTGCCGCACGTGGTTGAGTCCGTGCAGCAAGTGGTTGCAGCGCGATTGGCGCTGTTCAGCGGGCAGGAGCCGCGAGCGCAGGCCGCGTCGCATTAGATAGTCGGGCGGACTGGCATTTAGCGCCGTTGGCAAATCCTGTGGACCGCCTACCACCCGCGCCCTCCGGGTCTCCGATGCACCCATATCGATGCTCAATTGCGTCATAACTTGGCAAGGACCTACGACATCAAAACGAAAAGCTTGGTGAGGTTAACCATCCATGCGCACACACGAAGAGGTATCTCTCTGGACGTGTGCCGCTGCCTTCTCTTTTCCCTATCTTTACTTTCAGCGGTTTCGACTCCGGCCCAACAATCTAGTTCGCCCGCTCAACCGAACATCAACGGACTCTACCTTGACGTTGTGGCGACCCCAAAGTCGGGTCTGCCGGTGAGCGGTCTTCAGCAGCAGGACTTCACTTTGCTTGATAACAAGGTTCCGCAGAACATCACCTCCTTCGCGGCCCTCGATGGAAGACACGCCTCCGTCGATGTGATCATTGTGATGGATGCGGTGAACGCGGATTACCACACCGTCGCCTATGAACGCAATCAGATTGACAAATTTCTCCGTGCGGACCGTGGCGATCTGACTCACGCCGTCAGCCTCGTCGTATTGACAGACACAGGGATTGAGGCTCTCGCGGATTTCTCGAAAGACGGTAACAGCCTCGCTGCCACGCTCGATCGGTACACCGTCGGCCTGCGTTTTCTGAACCGCACCGGCGGATTTTACGGAGCGGCCGAGCGGTTCCAGATCTCGCTCGAAGGCTTGCACGAACTTCTCCGACGCGACGGTGCGCGCCCGGGAAGAAAACTCATGATATGGGCGTCTCCCGGCTGGCCGCTTCTGTCCGGGCCGGAGGTGGAAGTCGATTCAAGAGAACAGCGGCAGCTTTTCGCCGACATCGTGAGTTTCTCGAGAGATTTCCTGCAGAACCAAATCACCCTTTACAGTGTTGATCCCCTGGGCACGAACGAAAGCATCGTTCGCGACACTTACTGGGAGACTTTCGTTAAGGGAGTCAGCAAACCCAGTCAAGTACTCCCCGGAGACTTGGGGTTGCAGGTGCTCGCCACGCAAAGCGGCGGCGTTGTACTGAATTCGAACAACGATATCTCTGCTCTTCTGCAAACGTGTCTTGCCGATACGAGAGCCTACTACGAGCTTTCTTTCGATCCGCCCGCAGGCGACGAGCCGGATCAATACCACCACCTCGAAATTCGCATCGCTAAGGCAGGTATCAGCGGGCGCACTCGCCAAGGCTACTACTCACGGCCTACGCTGGGATGGGAACCGATGAACCCGGTGCCTGTTCAGGCCGGCCATGTGGGAGGCGGTCCCCGTTAAGACAGCGCTCTTGCAACCTCACCCGAATCCTCTGAAACCCGGCTTGCCAGATCACGTCTAATAGGTGTAAGGCAGAGTGAGCGGCGTCAGGGCTATATCGCTGAACATCAGCTATATGCTGTAGGCACATGAGCTTGACACGTTCGAGAGCCGTAGTAACATCCGGCCTAGAGACGCGAAGGTGGGTTTGGGTGCCCGGTCCAGTAATTTTAGGGAGGTCTGATATGTCCGCACTAAGAGAAATTAGGTGGTTTGCGCTGGCGGTTTTGGCGATCTTGATCTTCGCTGCTTCGCCGAGGCCTGCGACAGCGCAGGATGATTCGGGAGCGGCGTTTGATGACCCTACCGCGCAAGCTCCTCCGCCGACTTTTATCACTCCGGCTGAAGTCAAGAAGATGATGGACAATCACGACACGAGTTTCGCGCTTGTTGATACGCAGCCTGAAGAGGCATTTGCCGAAGGGCACGTGCCGGGTGCGATCAACTACCCGTGGGTTCCGCAAGTGAAGCCACCGATTCCGCTTCCGCGGAATAAGATGTTGATTCTTTACTGCCCCTGCCAGCACGACGAAGATTCGATCGACATGTACAAGAAGCTGGCGCAGTTCGGCTACCTCAATACCAAGATTCTCGAGGGTGGTTGGTACAAGTGGGTTGCGCTGAAGTATCCCGTTGACGGCACCGACGCCGCAAACGCGATCAAGATGGCCGATGCCGCAGCAGCGAACGGCTCATCGAATGGTTCCTCAGCCAACTCGAATGCTACGGCGAGCACCGCAGCGCCTGCCCCGACCCCGGTAGCAAACGCAACAGCTTCCGGTCCGCTCACTTCGGGCCGCGCAGTGGGAGCAGTCACACCGTCGCTTCGTGTGATTGATGTGACCGGTAAGTACAAGGGCCAGGACACCTGTTATGTTTGCGAGTACGGGCCCGCGCCGACGGTGATCGGTTTCTTCAACAAGCCGAGCGACCAAGCCGCGGATTTGATTGTGAAACTCGATGCGCTCGTGAAGTCGCAAAAAAACCTGAAGGGCTTCGTCGTGATGACCGAGGGCGCGGATTCGAAGGCGTGGCTCGAGAAGCTCGCAGCGGATAAGAACATCCAGATTCCGCTCGTGTACTTCGCCAAAGGCTTGCAGGATTCCGGCATGAGAATCTACAAGCTAAATCCCTCCGTCGATAACACGATCCTCGTGAACGATAATCGCCAGGTCGTCGCGAACTTCGTGAACATCACTGACGGAACGTTCGGTCAAGTGCAAGACGCTTCCGTGAAGATGCTGGCTTCGGCGACTCCAAACGGGAACGGCCAATGAGATCGCTGCGCGTATCAACGGTCGCGTGTCTCATGTTCGGTGCTTTGTGCGTCTTCGCATTCGCCGGGCGCGGGCTTCGTGCGCAGGATGCGCAAACCGATCTCAAGATGGTCAAACCGGGTGATGTGAAGGACCTGATCGCTGCCAACAAGGGCAAAGTCGTCTTCCTGAATTTCTTCGCCACATACTGCGTCCCGTGCCACACGGAATTTCCGGACATCGAAAAGTTGCAGAAAAAGTATCCGGATAAGCTGCAGGTGATTGAAGTCTCGATGAACGATGCGACCGATGCGGCCGAAAAGGCGGAGATGCTCAAGTATCTCCAAGAACAGAAGCCGCCATTCAAGGTCTACATCGCGTCTTCGACGGACGATTCGTATTACAAGGACGTCGATGCGCGCTGGGCGCAGAGCGAAGCGTTGCCGATGACGATGATCTTCGATCGCGACGGCAAGGAAGCGCATTTCTATCAGAAGGCTCTCACGCTCGCGGATATGGAGCACGACGTGGTGCCGTTGATGGGGGCAGCGAATTAGCGATCTGATCGATTTTTTGCGAGCTCAGAAGGCGCGCTTTCACGGCGCGCCTTATTTTTTTGTGCTTGGCTGCATCGTCGCGGCGTTGGCTGTCTTTCCTCCTGCGGTTTCTGCGCAATCGGGTGGCGATTGGCCTGTGGCGGGTCACGATCCAGGCTCCCAGCGTTTTTCTCCGCTCAAGCAGATCGATACAAGAAACGTCGTGAAACTTCATCGAGCCTGGACCTTCCATACAGGCGACGGCAATGGCGACGTGAATTCGGAAGGGGCGCCGCTCGTCGTCGATGGCGTCATGTACCTCGATGCGGGAAAGAATGTCTACGCGCTCGATCCTGTCACGGGAAAGCAAATCTGGAAATACGAAACGAAGGGCACATCGCGCCGTGGCGTTGCCTATTGGCCGGGAGATGACAAAGCCGGTCCGCGCATTATCGTTGGAGTTGCCGGCAAGCAGATGCTCGCGCTTGATGCAAAAACGGGCATGCCGGCGGCGGGCTTCGGCGATGGCGGTTTCGTTTCGGATGAAAGCCCATCTTCATCGCCCGTCCTCTACAAGAATCTGATCATTACCGGCGACAACGGCGTGCAGATGATCCGCGCCTACGACGCGCACAACGGAAAACTCGTCTGGGCGTTTCACACCAAAGCGCAGCCCGGCGATCCTGCGTACGATTCATGGAAAGGGAATAGCTGGAACGAAGTTCACGGCGGCAACGACGTCTGGATGTTCATGACGCTCGATGCGGCGCGCGGAATCGTGTACGCACCGATCGCGCCAGCCGGCGGCCCGGATTTCTACGGCGGCATCCGACTCGGCAACGATCTCTATTCCGATAGCCTTGTAGCGCTCGATGCGAATACCGGCAAGCTGATTTGGTATCAGCAGCTCGTGCATCACGATCTGTGGGATTGGGATGTTCCCGGTGCACCCACACTTTTCGACGTCAAGATCGGACGCAAAACGATTCCGGCGGTCGCCGAGTTCAGCAAGCAGGGGCTGCTTTTCATCTTCGATCGGACGAATGGCCAGCCTGTTTTCGGCATGCAAGAACGCCCCGTGCCGCAATCGACGGTGCCGGAGGAAGAGACCTCTCCGACGCAGCCCTTTCCGCTCAAGCCTCCGCCGCTTGCGCCGACAAGCATCACGCGAGCCGATCTCGCCGATCTCACGGCCGAGCACGAGGCATACTGCAAGAATTTGTGGGACAGCAACGGGATGTACAACGATGGCCCATTCAGCGTCTACGGCACTGATGCAAATCGGATGACCGTGATTTTTCCGGGCCGCGAAGGCGCCGGCAATTGGGGCGGCGTCGCATTCGACCCCAAGCTCGATTTGATTTTTGGCACTACGGCGTTCAACGCCGGGCAGATTGGGCGCTTGGTGAAGATGGATAAGCCGAATCCGCGCGGCGGTCCATACGACAAGGAATTTCCGAACGGGCCCTCGCCGTATCAGAGTCGCTTTTGGGAGTCGAGCAACGGCTGGCCATGCATCAAGCCGCCCTGGGCGGAGATTTGGGCTGTGAACGCGAAGACCGGAGAGATCGTCTGGCGAGAGCCGTTCGGTACCGTCGACGCGCTCGCGGCGAAGGGCTATCCCGATACCGGTGCGCCGAACACGGGGCCGATGATCGTGACAGCTGGAGGCTTGATCTTGATCGGCGGCACGAACGACGCGCGCTTCCGGGCCTTCGATGCTCGCACGGGGAAAAATCTCTGGACCGAAAAGCTCGATGCGAGTGCTCACACAGTTCCCGTGACCTACATGGGCCGCGATGGCAAGCAATATGTGGTGGTGGAAGCTTTCGGTGGTCCTGGGATTGTCGCCGTCGACGGCTACTTCAACGACAAGCCCGGCGATTCAATCATCGCGTTCGCGCTGCCGTAGATTCTTCACGCATTGGAAGACTTGCTTTCGCTGGGATCGGCGTTTCCACACTCTCCAGAAAGCGATTTGAGATCCGGTCGTCAAGCATTCGGGCGTGGGGACTTGCACCGGAACCTTCCCCGAGCATGGCGGGGGTCACATCGATCATGAGGCGAACCCACTGGTCCTGATGGCTCAGCTTGGCTTGACTCAGCAGCGCGGAGAGAAAGGAAAACTGCTCTTTGGTCATCTGCTGGCGTGTTTTCGGATCGGACAGCGCCATCGAGCCGAGGAAACGCAACGTGTCAGCGACCGTAGCGAGCCTCACCGCGCTCGCCATCGAATCACATTCGGCATCCAGCGTTGCGTGGACCAAATTGCCTTCGGGCTGCCCCGCGAGCGTGAATCCCTGAATGGTGCGAACGATACTTTGCAACTCCGGAAGGCGGCGCAGACTGTCGAAGAAACTCGGGGGTAGGCTGTCGGTGCGGGCCGCTGCAAAGAGAGGCGCTCCGGCGACACGGTCGATTCGCTTTTGCATCACAGGATCGCGGGTCGAAAGTTTTATTCCCGCGAGGATTACTTCGGGCGCGGGGCCGCTCGCGATCGCGATCCGCTTGGCATCGAGGAATTCCAGAGCTACCGGCGGGTTGCCCGGAGCCAAGTACACCTGTTGCGGGCCGCTACTGACGATTTTTCCCGTGCGTAGCGCGTAGGACTTGATCTTGGTTTGATCGAAGCGCCCTTCGGCGATGGCCAGCGTACGGTCATCGTTGTTCGTCCGCCCGGGCCAAAAGCCAACGGCTGCATGATCGAGATCGCGCGTGTAATCGAAGCCTGTGTCGCGCACGAAGTCTTGGTAGTCGCGGTCCTGCTGCGGGTTCGTGCCGGCGAGGCCAAGGATGTCGGCCAACAGATTGCCTTGCAACCTCTTTAACGCAACAACATCTATGTAACCGACGGCAGGCGCATCTGGCGGTAACAGACTGAGAAGACTCGGCGGCGTCCCGGCATTCGCGGCAGGCAACGGCCGACGCCAGCGAAGAATCACGATGACGGCAGCCGCGCTGACAAGGCAGATAAGAGCGGCGATGGCAACGAGCAGGCGTTTTGTGGGAGACACGGGCACCGGTGGAAGCGTAACCTGTTTTTTGGCGCTTCGTCCATTAGTCCGAGTGACGACGCGACCGCGAATTTCTCGGTCGAAATTAGTCGAAAAGCAGATATGACCTCAGTCCTCCTTTTCGTGCTGGCAATTGCATTTTCAGTGCGAGCGCAAAATCCAGCGCCAAGCAATGCACCTGTCGCGAAAGACTCGCCGGCGCCATCGGCCGATCAAGTCATAGATCGTTATCTGCAGGCGGAAGGTGGACGAGCGGCATTCGAGAAACTCACTTCGCGAGTGATGAAGGGAACTCTGAACGTTCCGTCTATGTCATGGTCCGGGACATTCGAGATTCGCGAGAAAGCGCCCAACCGTTCGCTCGAGATCCTCACGGTGAACGGGGCTGCGTTCCGGCAAGGATTCGACGGAACATTGGGCTGGACCGATGATCCGCAATACGGACTGCGCGATCAAACAGGCGCAGAACTTGCGGAGACGCGTCGTGAATCGGATTTCTATCACACGATCGACATGCGCAAGCTTTATTCGAAATTCACGTTTGTCGGGAAGGATACAGTCAACGATCACGACGTTTACGTCATCGAAGCCGCGGTTCCCGAAGGTGGCCCGCCGGAGAGAATGTATTTCGATGTGCAAAGTGGACTGCTGCTGCGCGATATTTCACTGCGGCACGGTCCCGGCGAGCCAAGTCAATACGAGCAAGACTATCAGGACTATCGCGACGTCGACGGGATCAAATTGCCGCACACGATCCGCCACACGAGTGAGGGCACACTGGTAATAATTACCGTGGAGGAGTATCATCACAACGTGCCGATTGACGATGCGGAGTTCGCCAAGCCGGCTGCCGAATAGGCTGTAAGTTTAATTTCCACAGGGATTTCCAAGGATGATAGAAACCGTCTTGCAATTTGAGTGCCTGTGTGATAATTTTTCGAGGTTTGCGCAGGGCTGGCGTAGCTCAGCTGGTAGAGCATCTGATTTGTAATCAGAGGGTCGGGGGTTCAATTCCCTCCGCCAGCTGATTTTTGAGGGACCGGGATTTTTGGGTTTGGTGATACGGACGGATTCCTCGCGAGAGAAGCGAATAGGGTTCGTGTCTTCGGACGCGGACCTTTTCTGCATTTCGAGACACCCCGTAGAGCGGCCTAGTCCAGTTCCGAGAGGATTTGCGGCAAGCGACATTTGCGCCCGGATGGAGCGATAAGCGGACGCCTTGTTCGTGGCGCATGGATTCGCAGGACGGGTGGGTGAGTGGCTAAAACCAGCAGACTGTAAATCTGCCGCTCCTTGCGGGCTACGGAGGTTCGAATCCTCCCCCGTCCACCAGCTTCTGTCGCCGCTGACTTGATTGCGTGCGCAAACGGTTTGGGTGAAGGCAACGTTACGAGGTGATCGTAGAGCCGGCTTGGGCCTGGGTAGCTCAGTTGGTAGAGCGCGTCCTTGGTAAGGACGAGGTCACCGGTTCAATCCCGGTCCCAGGCTCCACGATGTTGGCGACGTGGAGCGGATGAGCGGGGGTAACTCAGTGGTAGAGTCTCTGCCTTCCAAGCAGATGGTCGCGGGTTCGAATCCCGTCCCCCGCTCCATCGAACAAGTGGGCAGCAAACGCAACGCGAGTTGATTGCGAAATCGCACGGCAGGAAAACACTTCATCTCATGCGCGGCGCTCGCTGCGCAGTTCTGATAAGAGGGTGACTCGATCATGGCGAAGGAGAAATTCGAGCGAAGTAAGCCGCACGTAAACGTGGGAACGATCGGGCACATCGACCACGGGAAGACGACGCTGACGGCGGCGATCACGAAGGTGCTCAGCAAGAACAACCCGAAGGTGTCGTTCCGCGCGTTCGACACGATCGACAACGCGCCAGAAGAGCGGGAGCGCGGCATCACGATCGCGGTGTCGCACGTGGAATATGAGACGGCGAACCGGCACTACGCGCACATCGACTGCCCGGGCCACGCGGACTACGTGAAGAACATGATCACGGGCGCAGCGCAGATGGACGGCGCGATTCTGGTGGTGGCGGCGACGGACGGCCCGATGCCGCAGACGCGGGAACACATTCTGCTGGCGC
>Ga0335078_10002378_pt1 | contig 28557 bp, 30 predicted proteins | sample Lox_Sample_32_FD_206711 | JGI IMG/M metagenome (GOLD analysis project Ga0335078, IMG submission 206711) | Soil microbial communities from Loxahatchee National Wildlife Refuge, Florida, United States - Lox_Sample_3.2 | ecosystem: Environmental > Terrestrial > Soil > Wetlands | place: USA...
AGAGCTTCTTCATTTTATAGAGAAGCGCTTTGTAGTCGATGTTCAGGAGCTGGGCGGCCTGCTTGCGGTTCCAGCGGGTGGAGTTGAGCGCCGCGAGGATGGCGTCGGTCTCGGCTTGTTCCTTGGCTTTGTTGACCTGCGCCAGGATGGGCGCTGCCGGCGGCTCATCGCGATGGAGTCCGGCGGTTGCTGCGGCTGCCGCGGCTTTGATCTGGTTGGGCAGGCCCGAAGACGTCCTCTGCCGGAGGGGTCGTGAGCGCAGGTCCCGAATAATCGTTTCCGGATCCCGCACCACCAGGTATTTGCGCATCACGTTCTCCAGCTCGCGGATGTTCCCGGGCCAGGGATGCGCGAGTAGAGCCTGTTGCAAGGCGGGAGTGACGGGTAGAGGGGCCATCCCCGGCGGCGCGTGTTTCTTCAGCAGGAACTCACCCAGGGCAACGATCTCCTCCGGCCGCTCGCGCAGCGGTGGGACACGGATGGTCACGACGTTCAAACGATAATACAGATCTTCGCGGAAGCGGCCCTCTGCAATGGCCTCCTCCAAATCGCAGTGCGTCGCGGCGATCACGCGCACGTCCACGCGAACGGTTTCCTTGCCGCCCAGACGCTGGAATTCCTGGTCCTGCAGAACCTGCAAGAGTTTGGCTTGCAGCTTGAAATCCATGTCGCCGATCTCGTCCAGCAGGATCGTTCCGCCGTCCGCCATCTCGAACATGCCGGGTTTCTTTTGAAAAGCGCCGGTGAAAGCGCCGCGCTCGTAACCGAACAGCTCGCTTTCCACCAGTTCCGACGGCAAGGCGGCGCAATTGAGCTTCAGGAAGCCTTTGTTGGCCCGCTGGGACTGCGCGCACAATTGCCTGGCGATCACTTCCTTGCCCACCCCTGTTTCTCCCTGGATGAGCACCGGCACTTCCGACGAACCTATCTGGCGAAGCAGCGGTTCGATGGCTTTGACCCGCATGGCGATCACTTTGGCGGGGGCGGGAGTCTGTACGGGCGGCGCGCTGTGCCCGTTCACCGGGATGGTGACCCCCAAAGCCTTTTCGATCGCTTCGCACAGGTCCTCATGGCTGACGGGCTTGGGGATAAAATCGGTGGCGCCGCTTTTCATCGCTTCTACCACCTTGAGAGGAGAAGAAGCGCCGGAAAGCATCACCACGGGCAGTTCCCGGTCTACACGCCGGATATCCCGCAAAGTCTCCAGGCCGTCTTTACGCGGCATCATGATATCGAGCAGCACGAGCGAAATATGGCCCCGTTCCCGCTCCAGGCAAGCCAGCACTTCTTCACCATCCTGCGCCGACTCGATGCTGTATCCATGGCACCGCAAAGCCATCTCCAGGTAGCTGCGCACTTCGAGTTCGTCTTCGCCCAGCAGTATAGTTCTGCCTTGGTTCACCATATGCGCTCCTCCGGAATTACAATAGCTAGGCTCCCGCTCGCAGCAGCTGGTGCGGCGGTTCGCTCATGAGCGGCAATTGAGCCTCGTGCTGCGCGAAAGGAAGAACAAAGGAAAACCTCGACCCCTCTTCGCCGGATTCAGCCCAAACCTGACCTTGATGTAGTTTAAGGATCAGCTTGCAAATGGCCAGTCCCAAGCCTCCTCCGGATCTGTCCTGGCCGCCGGAATAGGAAGTGTACTCCTCAAAAATCTTTTCCAGGTTTTCTAGTGGCACGCCTGAGCCGGAATCGCGTATATCCACGCGATACGAGTTGGGCGCTTGAACACCCGTCGTACGGCGTTCCCCGTCGGCGAAAACGGTTTTCAGCTTGAGGCGCCGCTCCCAAAAGAACGGATAACCTCTCACTTCGATGGCGCCATGCTTGGGAGTGAACTTACAAGCGTTATCCAGAAGGTTGATCAGCACCTGCTCGATCTGCTCGCGATCGAAATAAAACGTCTGCAGGGGTGTGGTCAGTTGCAGGCTCAGATGAATGCCCTTCACTTCGATAAACGGCGTCATCTCATGAATCGCCTGCTGGATGCAGGCTTCGATATCGCCCTTCACCAGGTTGGGCCTCTGTTCCACCTGGCGGCCAACACTCAACTGGAACATGGCCGTGGCCATGCGGGAGAGCCGTTTGATGGAGTGCTGCATGCGCTCCAAAACTTCCTGCTGCTCTTCGCTGATGGGCCCTAGCTGTTGGCCCAGGATCAGGCCGCAGTATCCGTCAATGGCGGTCAGCGGCGCACGAAAATCGTGAACCGCGCGGGCCAGAAAGTTCGTGCGGTCCTGGTCGTATTCCTGTAGCTTCAGATTGGTGTGCAGTAGACACTGCAGGATCTCGTCGCGGTCGGCGCGCAAGGAGTTCACGTCTCGCGCGCGGTGCTGCTCGTGGCGCTTGGCGGCATGATCCAGAAATGCTCCCAGCGTCACCTGGTTCACGGGCTTCAGCAGAATCGCCATGGCCGCCATGGGCAGCCGCTCCAGCAACGCGGCGGTCTTCTTTCGCGACACCAGGAAGATGTTTTTCCGCTCCTGCTCGAAATCCAGCTCTCGCGGCAGCGGAACATCGGAGTCGCAGTCCCAAATGAAGAGGTCCGGAGACGCATCTCCATTCGGTGCCGCGTCTACGCTCAGGGTCCAGTCGTTTCGGCGAGATCCGGCCAGGGTCTCGCGACAGAGCCGGTACAGCGTCTTGTCTGTGGAAACCAACTGAATGTGCATCGAACGCGCTTACCTAGTGGCGGTGCTTACAAAAGTTATGGAGCAGGATATCGCAATCCTGATTTTTGTCAAGATTTTCCAACTAGAACTCCAATTTTTTTCCCTGACCACTTCTCTAGCTATAACCGGGATTCCCCGTAACTTCAATACGGTAAACTCCCTACCAGGGGGTGGGGGCCTTCCCAAACCTTAGGCTTCCTCGCGACAAAGTGATATAGAACTTTCAGTTGCAGACTTCAAGGGATGAAGCCGTACAGGACCCCTTGAAGTTTCCATTACAAGGGCCCTTCAAGTGCTCAGGCCCCCGAAATCCGACTGGCTGCAAAAGTGCTGACCACTGCGCTGGACCATTCCTCCGTATCGTTGGGCGTTGAACCGAGAACGCTGGAATCATCTGTGCGGCTCCCGTGAGACTGGGTTCGCGAGCAAACAGAGCTGCATACCGCCCAATTCATAGGCTGGCACATAACGTTGGATTTGTGCCGCACCCCGGAGAGAGGTGGGAAACGAACGTGTTCGCAGACTGAGATCGCGATGGCCATGGTCGCCAGCCGGGAAAGACGCAAGCGGAAGCGCATCGCATTACATTGGCCCGTTCGTCTCTACCGGACCTCGGGTTCCCCTTCCGTCGACAGCGCCACGGAAAACTTAACCAGCAACGGGTTCTATTGTGTCTCCACAGAACCTTTTCAGGTTGGTGAGCGGCTGCAGTGCGTCATCGCGATCCCCGCAGGAGCCTTTGGTTATTCAGATAGCCGTGTCCGATTACAGTGCCGCGTGCGAGTGACGCGGGTTGAGAATCAACGCGACAGTTTTGGCTTGGGCTGTTGTATTGAAGACTACGAGCTGCTCACAAACTCCGGCAATGAGCTCCAGCGCGTCCTGGCTGCCGATCCTCGCAGTTAGAGTTCAAGTCCCCATCCGGTAATCACCTGATTTCAGCCGCTTTCCGGACCAAAAAGATTCGGACATTGTGCCACAAAACGTCCCGCTCCGACACCCTGCGTGTCAACAACTTGAGTAAACACGCGGGTGCCAGCTTTGGTCAACAAATTGCCAACCAGAAGGTAAGCCGGTAAGGGTAAACCGGGTGTCTATCCCTGTGCGGGAAACGAGAATCAAATGAGTCTTTGCTGGCACAATCTGGACCGTCTCGAGCCTCGCTGTGATCCTGGGAGTTCGGCGGCCAACCCGGGCCTGCAGGGCTCACACAAAAGTAGGAGTCTGCTCGAACGGTTGCTGCTTATATGCCTGCTTCACTATGGTTCGCGCAATTCCGGTCCAAGCCAAGACATGCCCCGTCAAGCCGGGCGATCCAAATGACTGCGAGTTCTTTATGTATCTAAATCTCAAATTGCAACTCTTCAAAACCGGCATGCGCCAGAACCGCCTGGCACAGCTTCTCGGAGTGGATGAAAGCGTCCTGAGCAAGACCGTCAATGGCTATCGGGAGCCTGATCAGGAAATGCGCAAACGCATCGCAACTCTGCTGGACTGTGACGAGGGTTGGCTTTTCGAGCGAGTTAATGCGGCCGGCACCCATTCCAACAACGGCGCCAACGGTAGCGCCGCTCCGTCCAGCCACGCATAAATCTCACTCGCACACGCTCCCGGGCCGACCCGATTTCCCGGCGCCTCGTGAATTCAGTCTTTCGTGGATTTCACGGCAAGAGTTGCACAAACAATAGCAAGACAGAGGATCAACAGGAGCCCCGGCTCGTAGTGGAACCAGCAATAAAGAACGTTCCAGTCAATCGGACAAACGTCGCTCATGCTCCCCGCAGACTGCCAGCGGCTTCCAGAGAACCAACCCCATTGCGGGCTTCTCTCGACGGCTTACACCGAGGATAGCGGCCCGACAGCATAGCCACAATCATGCCTTTGGTTAACCCCGAACCACTCGCACCTGCTGGCGTGGGCCGGAAAATGACTGGGGCGCGGGCCGTGGGATTCGGTCGAAGGCGCTGACTTTGGCCGGTTGAAGATAAAAAAAACACCGGATCGGTCACAAACCGACCCGGTGCTTTCGACGTGCGTGCCTCGTGCTTATGGCTAAGCTAAAACGTCTTGTTTGGGTCGCAGCTGCAAACTCCAGCTCCGCTGCCCACTCCGCCCAGGCCGGCAGGCGCCTCAATGGCGAAGCACTCCTGTTCCAGCTTCTCCAATTCGGAGTAGCTGAGGTCCACGGGCTCGAAACTGATTTCCGTGACCGTGAACGCGGCCCCTAACGACGTCCCCAACGGACGTACGTGGGTAATGTAGCTTTCCAGTCTGCCATTGGGCCAATAGTTCGTGCCCGCATCGCAGAAGGGATACGAGGTGTTATTCGCGGTTTGAACCGGGGGCAGCCCGGCGCCTCTCCGTCCACCGCCGGTGGAAGCGACGACCTTGATGGCTCCGGAGTGTGGCACGGTCCCCGTCAGCGGGTTGGCGGTAAGGTCCGAAGCCAGGCTAAATCCCTGCATGCCGTTCGGACTTACTTTGCAACTGCAGCATTCTACCATCTGCTGGTCTGGCGTGAACACATAAACATTGGCACACAGGTCGCCGCCAGCTATGGTGCTGGCACTGCCCGACCCCAACCCGCCGGTGGAACCCGGGTTGAGGACGTGCATTTGCGCATCCGGGAGGCCCATGTTGGCATTGTCGTAGTAACCGATCTCGTAGGACCCGCTGTCATGCGGGGCGGTTACCACCGTATCCGGCGACTGCGCGTAGACAGGCACCAGACACAGGACGGTGACGGCAGCGAGCGCTAAGATGCATTTCCATTTCATGGTAAACATTGTCTAAGATCTCCTTTTCCAAATAGTTTTCATCGGCTCAATCACCGACGCCACAGGTGCAAATCCCATGTCCGCTGCCATTGACCTGCAGGAATTGGCACTGCTCCTGCAACTTCGTAAGCTCCGAGCCGCCGTTGTATCGCATAGGTCCCGAGCCGTCACGCGACAAATCTTCCCGGCGGAAGGCTGTCTCGGTCTGCGTGAACAGGGGGCTGATCCCTGTAATGGTTTCGCGCGAATGTGTGATCCAACTGCGGAGCGAGCCAAAGGGCGAATAGTCCGTGGCTGCCACGCTCAGGCTCTTGGTAGCCCCGGCGGGGTTGGTGAAAGTGGTAGAGCATACGTCACCGCTTAGTTCCGTGAAGCTGGAGACGATCTTGATGACGCCACCATGGGGTGGAGGCACGACGCCGGTGTTGGCCAGCGGATTGGCCGTAAGGTCTCCATCCAGGCTCAAGGTGCGCAGAGCATTCGGGCTGACGAAGCAACTGCAGCACTCCACCATTTCCTGATCTGCGGTGAACACATAGATGTTCGCGCACAGGTCACCATCTGGTGTAGAGGGGCCGAATGGATCGTATGCCGAGTAGCCGCCCGTGGAGCCAGGGTTGACAATGTTTACTTCTGCGTTGGGAAAGCCCATATTGGCGTTGCCATAGTAGCCAACATAGTATGAATCCCAACCGCTAACTGAGGTAGTTGACTGCGCGTAGCCTGTCGAAGTCAGGCAGGTAAGAATCAGAGTGATCGCCAAGAGCGGCCAGATAATTCCGGCAGTCCCGGCAAACTTCCAGCGCTTTGTAAGCATGAGAGACTATGTTCTCCTTTTCGGAATCTTTCGGCGGACTACGCCGAACCGCTATAAGCTTGGCACTCTTTCCCTTAGCGAACAAGGGTATGTGGGTTAAGAAAGTACTAATCGGTTTCTATTGGATGACGAAATCTGTTGGTAGATTAAGCATTTAGCGAAGAATGTCTTCTTAGAACTGCTGACTTCGGGCGCGCTTGCCGTAAATGGCTAAAGACAACCACTGGTTTCCGAGATAAAGTATAAACATTAGTCTGCGGTAAAAATTACTCGACACACTGACCAGTAACATGCTCGCTTTTGGAATCGCGCCCCGGTCCGACGCCCCTTGCCATTTCTTAATGCCAAAAACTCAGGTGGCGTCCTGACCATGTCCCACTCTTACTTCAACGCGTTCTCCAGAAACCCCGTCACTTCGCGCTTCAGTTTCCCGAGGGCTTTCGCGTCCAGATACACCATGTGGCCCGACTCATACTCGCCGGTGCGGATGTTTCCGCGCGACTTAGGATCAAGACCCATGTGTGTCAGCGTGTATTCAGTGGCGAAATATGGAGTCGCCAGATCAAAGTAGCCGGAAGCCACATACAGTCGCATGTACGGATTCTTGGCGAACGCGCTGCGCAGATCGTCACTGGTGTCCGGGAAACCTTGCCGGCTGCTGGACGGTCCCCACTCCCACGGGCTGGTAATGCCTTCACCTAGAATGTAATATTCCAGATCCGTCTTATAACTCAGCTCGCCACGCACGTAGTTGTTGAAGGTCGTTGTGTAAGGGGGACGAATGGCGGCAAGGCTGGGATCATATTCGGGTGCTTCAGTGGCCGCCGATTCATCCACTCCCTTGAACCGGCTGTCGAGACGCCCGACCGTGCGCTTCTGATCCCGCAGCAATTCCTTGGTGAAGGCGGAGATAGGCACCCGCAGATTGCTGTAGTCGATGTAACGCGCTTCCAGCCCCGTGTAGCGGGCGAGCCGGTTGATGGTTTCCTGGCGCTCCGCGGCCGTCAGCCGGTCCCCCTTGGCCAGCGCCGCGGCATATCCGGTTTCCGCCCACGCTTCCACTTCCTTCAGCGTCTTCGGCAAATCGCGTTCGAGATCTGCGGAAAGCCTGTGGTGATACCACGCCGTCGCTGCGTAACTGGGCAGGTACAAGACGTATGGAAGATCGTTCCCCTTGGCAAAACTCAGGGTTTCAAAATTCAGAATCGACGAGACCAGCACGATACCGTTGAAGGCGATGCCGCGATCGATGAGATACCCGGACAGTCCCGCGGCGCGTGTCGTGCCGTAACTCTCTCCCACCAGAAACAGCGGCGAGGTCCAGCGCTCGTAGCGCGTCAGATACATGCGGATGAACTCGCCCACCGATTCGATATCGCCGCGCAGGTTCCAGAACTTCTTGCCGAGCTCCGGTTTCGTGGGGCGGCTGTAGCCCGTGCCCACCGGATCGATGAACACCAGATCGCTCTGATCGAGCCAGGTGAATTCGTTGTCCACCAGATGAAAAGGCGGCGCCGGCATCTCGCCGTTCTCGAGCATGACCACGCGCTTCGGCCCGACCGCGCCCAGATGCAGCCAAACGGATGCCGACCCCGGCCCGCCGTTAAACGAAAACATGACCGGGCGCCGGCTGGCGTCACTCACGCCATCGAGCGTGTACGCCATGAAGAAGATGTGGGCTTCGGTGTCGCCCTTGGCGTCGCGAATGGGCATCATGCCTGTCGTCGCCGTGTACTTGAGCGGCCGGCCGTTCACGCGGATTTCGTGATGTGTGACAACCGCCGCTTCTTCTTTTTCGGCGGGCTTGGCGTCGGGCGGTTTGGGCGCCTCCGCGGGAGGCGCCCCCTGCATCAATAGCAACGCCAGCACAAGGGATGATGAGAGCATCCCAAGATTATGCCAGCATTGCGAAGAGCCGTTCGTAGTGGCCGGGCATGCCCGGCCACGGCTACGGACTACAGACGCGGCATCAGTACGCGCCGCTTGTCGAAACCGGCACGGTCATCGGCGACGGCGCGCTGGCTCGTTCCACCTTCATGCGCACATTCTTGGCGACGGCAAAGCCATAGGACTGTCCCACAAGACCGGCATCCAGGCGCCGCACCACGTTTACGCCGTTGACGCTCTCCAGCCGCAGCGCACTATGTTCCGAGACTTTCTCTGGAATTCCGGTGCCCGTGAGAATGGAAGCCTGCACACCATCTCCCGTCAGCCGGATGATCCGGACGGTTTGGGTTTGATCGAGACTCATAGCGATCGAGTACTGGCCGGGCTGCAACAGAGTTGGTCCCCAATAAGCCTCTGTGGGTAAATTGAAGGTCCCCTTGAACACATTCTGCGCGGCCGCGCGCGGTGCGCCCGCGCTAATCACCAAAGCCAGCATGAGAACTATCGTCCCGTATTTTGCGTATTTCACAATTGCTCTCCTTTTTCTCGACAACCTTCTGAGTGCGTCGGTCGTCCAATCAAAGAGACGCAATTTCGGCCATGACAGTAGGTCAAGAAGATGTCAAGTCTTTGCCGGCCCGTGCGCCGCGCAAACTCCGGTTTGGAGCCTTCGAGGTGGACCTGGATAGCCGGGATCTGCGTAAATCCGGTCAGCGGGTAAGGCTGCAGCGGAAGCCCTTTAAGGTTCTGGAAATGCTCCTCGGGATCCGCGGCCGTTTCGTGTCGCGCGCCGAGTTGACGCGCGAGCTTTGGCCGGGTTTGCACGTGAACTTCGATCGCAGTCTGAACACCGCCGTCAATGCTCTGCGCAAGGCTCTGGGGGACTCCTCGCTGAGTCCTGGTTACATTGAAACGCGTCCGGGGCTGGGCTATCGTTTCATCGCGCCGGTGGAGGAAATTCTTCCGCATCAAGATCCGGTGGCGAATCCGGATGTTTATCAGAACTGCGCAAAGGCACGATACTTTTTGAATAAACAAACGCAGGAGGATTTGCACAAGGCCATCGCCTACTTTCAAGCCGCGCTGGGTGAAGATCCCCGCTGTGCGAAAGCCTACGCGGGCCTCGCTGAAACCTACTGCCTGTTCGCCCTGATGAACATGGCGCCTCCCGGTGAAGCCGGCGCGCGCGCCAGATGGCTGGCGGCGACCGCCGTCGAACTCGATCCGGACAGTGCGGCAGCCCGAGCGGCCCTCGGTTGCGTGAAGCGGTTTTTCGAATTCGAGTGGACCGGCGCCGCGGAGGAGTTTCAACGCGCGATGTCTCTGGATGCGAGTTGCGCCACCGTTCACCAGGCCTACGGTTCATTCCTGGCGTCGACGGGTAGCCTGCACGAGGCGCTGCATGAGCTTCGTCTCGCTCAACGATTGGATCCCGTTTCTCCGGTCGTGAACGTGGAGGCTGCCTGGACTCTTTACCTGGCGCGCGACTTCTCAGGCGCGCATGAGCAGTGCTGGAAGGCGCTCGCGTTGGAACCCAGCCTCGCCGCCGCGCAGCACGTGCTGGGCTTGGTCTACGAACAAATGGAAATGTATGAGGAGGCGGTGATCGAATTTCAGAATGCGCAATGTTCCGGTGATGAGCAACCAGCGGTGATCGCGGCTCTTGGGCATGTCTGGGCTCAGGCCGGTAACATTACCGAGGCCGAAGAAACACTGCGCAGACTGCAACAGCTCTCGGCAAAACGCTATGTCTCGCCGTACTGGCATGCCATGGTTTACGCCGGGCTTGGGCAAAATGCTCTCGCCATCCAGTGGCTGGAAACGGCCTATCAACAGCGGGACGTTTGGTTGGCGTGGCTCGGTGTGGATCCGCGTTTCGACGACCTGCGCGCCGCTCCAGCCTTCCAGTCCATTCTGCACAAAGTGCATTTCGACCTTGCCCAAGTCTCCGGCAGCTAACCAACGAACCTGGATGGTTTCCTGCGCTCCGTTACCGTCGCGGCTCGGAATCCGGCCGAGGTGCCATCACCCACTGACGGAGCCGCGAGTGTGAACGAGCGGTCGCGCACGCGCTGTGCTTGTCCCTGGCTTCAGAACGTCAGCGCGATGCCGATCAGCAGTTCATCTTTTCGCGAACGGGTTGACTCGTTGTCGAAGGTCTCTCCCATCCAGCGCGTGAATCGCATCTCCGGAGTGACCTTGATCCCGAAATCGTCTACGAACCGCATGCCCACGCCTGCCACCACTCCCGCCAGATCCCGTTTGGATGGCACGGTGGGTATGTTGTTGGAGGAGGTCACGCCGTCCGGCAGTGTGGTGGTATTGGTGGTGCGGATGCGTGAGGTATTCCGCAGTTCGCCGCCGCCGGCAAAATACAAGTGCGAGAGGAAACCGCTTTCGCTCAATCCGCGCCAGCGCAGCATCACCGGAGCGTCCCACATCCTGGCGCTGGTTTGTTCCGTAATGGTTGTGACGTTTCCGTCGGCGGTGAGGGTGTCCGTCAGGGTGTAGTTCAAGCGGTGGTAGAGGAATTCGCCGCAAAGGGTGAACCTTCGGGTCACCCGGAACTCCACGCTGGGTCCGAATTCGATTTGCAAATAGGTATTGCTCGTCTGGAAGTCGGAGGTCGTTGTGGAGTTGGGAGCGAGGTTCACATCCTTGTTGTTGAGCACATTGAACGGGAGACCGTTAAGCCTGGCGCCGAAAGAGAACCGCCGCCACCCCAGCGGTTCCGGCTCGGGCACCGGAGCCGAAGAACTCTGTCCGTAAGCCGCTGGCGCTAAAGCCAGATACGCGCCGCAAAGGACGGTAAGGAAGGCACACCAGGACCGCCACACACCACAAGCGCTGCCACGTCGATTTCGCTGCATTTCTGTATTATTACTTGAACGGGGCGAAAAGTTCCAAAAATGTCCGCCTAAAATGAGAAAGACGATGGCAGCCCGCAGAGTCTTGATGACCATCCCTGTGCTCACCGCTGCCCTGTGCGCACAACAGCAGCAGGTCCCGCCGCCCAAACCGGGCTGGCCTTGCGTGGCCGGCAGAGCCATAGATCCATCTTACGTTCGAGCGGCCGAGGCGACCGGCGGCCAGGTGTTTCTCTTCGATCGTTCCGAGGCAGCGAGGTCAATGGTGCCCGTGCGCGCCGCCGGAAAGCACGAGGACACCGTTTTTCGCGCCATGGCCACTCTGTCCACGGGCTCGCGGGAATTCACTTTCCCGGTAGATTCGACGGTGGAGAGCCTGATGGTTTCCGTCACTCTGCAGTGCCTGCAATCCATCAGTGTGTACCGGCCCTCGAATACCGAGGTCCATTCCGGAGAACCCAACGTGGAGGACAACCGCTTCCGCTCCGGCCGGATTTTAATCCTTGCACGCCCCGATGCCGGAGCGTGGCGCATCAAGATTGCGGGCGCGGGGATGTTTTTCGTCGTCGCGCAGGCAAAGAGTGCGATTTCTCTCGAAAACGTGGAATTCGTCGAGCCCGGCGGCCGCCCGGGCCACGAGGGGCTATTCCCGGTCAAGGGCCCTCTGCATCTCGGAGACGCGCGCATGCTCTCGGTGCGATTGCGAGCGCCCCGCGGTGAGACGGCGTTTCGCCTGGTCAACTCCGCGGGCGAAACGCTGGAGTCGCTGGATTTGAAATCCAGCGACGAGAGCAGCGAGGATCGTGAGTTTCTAGGCAAGCTCACGCTGAAACATGCCGCCTTCCGCGTCGCCGTGGAGGGCCGCGACGAAGCGGGATATCCTTATCAGCGGGTGCTCCCGAAACTGATTCAGGCTCAATAGTTAGTGCCGCTTGAAATACTGGACAGCGCGTTCATGTTTTTCCGCCCCCGCTCGCGTATCGAAGGTACCCAGATTCTTGCGCCTGCCAGTCCTGGCGTCGCGTGTCCTGGAATATAGCCGGTACTTTCCGTTCTTTAGTTTTCGAATCACGCTTCTTGTCAGGCAAGTAGGCAGCCAAATTCCGCGAACCGTGAAAATGGAAGTGAAGCAGCGAATACTAGGCTCAAAACCGGAGCTGCCGATAGACGGGGAAGCGGCTGAAACTTTACTTCCAGCCCATCCGCTCGCGCAGCGAAGTAATGTGCGCGACGTGGTGTCTGCCGTGCCAGGCATAGAGCGCCAGATTCTTTTCCAGGCTCACCACGCCCAATTCCGGATGCCGGAACTGGCGGCGCCAGTCCGCAGCGGCGAGAGAGCGCAGCAGCAGAACCCACCGCTCGTGAAGCGATTCCAGCAATACCAGCGACGGTTCAATGCGCGCGGTGCGCGCATCGGCCAGTTCCGCCCAGCGGCCCTCGTCATACGGCTTGATGGTGGGCTCGTCCTCGGTGAGCGCCAGCCGGAACCGCACGTAGCTGTTCATGTGGCTGTCGGGAACGTGGTGCACCACCTGGCGCACGGTCCAGCCGCCCGGACGATACGGTGTGTCGAGCTGTTGTTCGGAAAGGCCGGCCACGGCGGCGCGCAGTTTTACCGGCGTCTCCGCGATTTCCTGGATGAAGCGCGCGCGATCCTGATCCGGGACTTCGCGCGGAAATTCAAAGCGTCCGATGGGATATTGAAGGTCCACGTCCTCATGGTGCCACGGGCCGGTGGAACCATTACGCTGAAGCGATAACCTTACGGTAACTCGTACGTGAGTATTTAACCGCCTGTGACGGCAGGACTGTGGCGCCCATTTCGCGACCGCTGAATGAGGATTAGGTTCCTGTGTCCCCGGGCTTCCGGGTTTGTCCGGCGTCCACCGCGTCCCGAGGGTTTCCCCAGGGGCTTGTCCCGCGGGTTTACTTTTTTGTGAGCTCTCCTCCAGCGCGCGGCTATCAAGCGTCCTCGAGAATGCCGCGGCTGGGCCTCCCGGCTAGCATGTTACCCTTCAGGCTCATTTGCCAGCCCGGTGAATGATCGTCGTAGTAATTCGGTACGGTTCTTACGCGCACAAATCCGAGACTACGATAAAGGCGAATTGCCTCTTCATTTTGGCGTCGTACCATAAGCCAAACAGCCTTGGCGCCGGCGCGCCGTGCTTTTTGGATTGCTGTCCTGAGGAGTGTGGTCGCTATGCCTCCTCGACGGACCTGCGGAAGGACCGCCATCCAAGCAATCTCTGCACGGCCACGATCGAAGGATTCGCGTTCAATCCGTAGAACGCTGGAAAGATCGCTTTTTCTAATCGATTTCCCAAACCCGAACGGAACCGTCCTCCGAGCAGGAGAGCAGCTGGGACTGATCGGCACTCCATTCGACGCTTGCCACGTAATCTGTGTGGCCTTCTAGCACTCTCGTGCAATTCCCAGTACTGAGATCCCAAACCCTTATAGTACGATCGCCAGAACCGGAACTGACATAGCACTGATCTGGACTCCACGAAGCACCCCACACATCGTTGGTATGGCCGGCCAACTTCTGAACACAGAGACCCGTTTCTATCTCCCAGACCCGCACGGTTCTGTCATCCGAGCCGGACAAGGCATAAACTTGATCGGGGCTCCACGCCACACATTCGACTGGCTTGGTGTGACCTTCAAACAGACGGCTACAACGACCAGTGGCCAGATGCCACAACCGCACGCCTGCATCTCGACTCCCCGTTAGAGCGCATCTTCCGTCTCGGCTGAATGCGTAAGAATAAACCGAACCTCCATAGTCTTCGAACTGAAGGACCTCCTTAGGCGGCATGGCCACCTCAGGATTTTCCGGCGATTGCACCACCGGCTGGCACGCTTCGAGAAGCTTGATATATTCGGGCGCCCGGTTCCCCTTGTGCCAAGCGATATAAGAAAACTGTTCAAGAGAGCCCTTTACCTCAACGTCGTCGAGACGCACTGGAACAAACCGTCGCTGCTTGTTCATGGGATCGCGAAATAGAATTGTTTGACGTTCCAGCCGTACCCAATCCGATTGCATGGCTTCCCTTGATAAGCACAGCACAAGGACACGCGATTGGCTAAGCCCCTCTTCAATCTTCGCGGGAATGTTATCGCCTGGCCGTATGACCCAATCATCGAACCAAACGCGCAGTCCGTCTGCACGTAGGCGTTGAGCAATTGCCAGGACTTCAGACTTGTCCCGAGAGCTGTAAGAGAGGAAAACATCATACAGGAATTCTTCGTCCATAAGATCTTACTCGATCAGATCAGGCTAAGTGTATCATCCGTTTGCTCTCCTACCCGAAACAAAACCGGGAACACAAGCCCGGAAAAACCCGCCGCAAAACCCGCCGGGTAGAAACCGAATACCTGAAACGCGAACCAACTAAGAAACCCAAGAAGCCTGGACAAAACGAGGACGACGAAAGGTGGACAAACGCATCCTCCGTGCCATGCGACTATACCATGCTCCCGCTCCCCGCTGGAATCCATTGCCCCAACGCGATAACCTTACACTAACCCGTATGTCTTTTGCCGGGCTCAAGGTAATTTCGTTCGAAAGCCGGCGGGCCGCGGAAATCGCCCAGCTCATCCGCAAACAGCAGGGCGAGCCCATCGTCGCTCCGTCCATGCGCGAGGCGCCCATCGAGCGCAATGAGGAAGCCTTCCGCTTCGCCGAACGGTTTTTTGCCGGCGAGTTCGACATGATGATCCTGCTCACTGGCGTGGGCACCCGCATCTTGAATCAAACCCTGGCCACTCGATATCCTCCGGAGCGTTTTGCCGAAGCGCTCCGGCGCATCACCGTGGTTGCGCGCGGGTCCAAGCCGCTCGCGGTGCTGCGGGAAATGAACGTACCCGTCACCATCACCGTACCCGAGCCCAACACCTGGCGCGAGGTGCTGGCCGCAACCGAGGGCCGCCCGGAGCGGCGAATCGCCGTGCAGGAATACGGCAGGCCGAGCACGGAACTGCTCCACGGCTTGCGAGCGCGAGACGCGGAGGTCACGGCGGTACGCGTCTATCAGTGGGAATTGCCGGAAGATACCGGGCCGCTGCGCGAAGCCGCCGAGCGCATCGCTGCCGAGGAAGTGGATGTGGCCCTGTTCACCACCTCCGTGCAGATCGATCATCTCTTGCGCGTGGCTGCCGAGAAGGGACTGGAGGACTACGTCCGCACGGCGTTTTCAAAAATGCTGGTGGCTTCCGTAGGGCCGGCGACCACCGAGGCGCTCGAAGAAAACGGCATTCATCCCGATTTCGAGCCCAGCCATCCCAAGATGGGGTTCCTGGTGCAGGAGACCGCCGAACGCGCCGAAGCTCTGCTGAAAGCCAAGCGATGACCAAGCCGCAAAAGCCTGTAATGGTGCTGGTGGGTGAGTATACGTCACTGGCCTTTCTGTTGCCTGCGGCAACTTTCGTCGGCTACGCCATCGGCTACCTGCTGGACAAGGCGTTCGGCACGCACTTCCTCTATCTGGTCTTTCTGCTTCTGGGTATCGCGGCTGGCTTGGTGCAACTGATCCGGCGCTTGATGCAGGATACAAGCAACGATGGATCCTGAGTCGCTGTTCTACGGACGCGCCCTGGCTCGCATTCAATTTCTGATTCTGTTTCTCAGCGGCGCGGGCGTGATCGCCGCAGCCATTTACTCCGGCTGGCGATTGGCGGCAGGATACGTGGTAGGCGCCGCCGCCTCTTACCTCAATTTTCGGTGGCTAAAACAAATAACGAACGCGCTTGGCGCGGCCGCTACCGGCAAGCCTCCCAGCACCCGAGTGGGCGTGATCTTCGGCCTGCGCTATCTGCTGCTCGGGCTGGGTGCGTATGCTATATTGAACTTCACTACGCTCTCTTTGGCGGCTGCGCTGGCGGGATTATTTGTGCCGGTGGCCGCTGTCGTCCTGGAGATCCTTTACGAATTAGTCTATGCCGGAACCTGAGATTTGGCTGACCCGACTGTTCAACGATCACCTGGCCGGACTGGGCGATGGGTTATTGTCGCTGTTTCATGTCCACGCGGAGAATCCCGCGCGGCCATGGTCGAACTTCATCACCATGCAAATTCTGGTGGCCGCCATCATCATCGCAGTGTTCGCCTTCCTGCGCCCGCGCCTCTCCATGGACCGGCCCGGAAAAATGCAGCACGTTTTCGAAGTGATCTACACGTTTTTGCGCGGGGAAGCCAGCGACAGCATCGGGCATGAGGGCCCGCGCTTCCTTCCTTTTCTCGGAACGCTTTTTATCTTCATTTTGTTTTGCAACCTGATCGGCATCATTCCGGGCTTCGAGTCGCCCACCATGAATCCGTCTGTACCGGCCGGATGCGCGGTGCTGGTGTTCGTCTATTACAACTTCATGGGCTTTAAGCAGCAGGGCGTCTTTCAGTACCTGAAGCACTTCGCGGGACCCATGCCTTTACTTGCGCCGCTGATGATCCCCATCGAGTTGATCAGCCACATGGCGCGCCCGCTGTCGCTGACCATCCGTTTGTTCGCCAACATGCTGGCGGGCGAAAAGGTGACGGTCGTTTTTCTCGGCCTAACCTATTTGGTGGCACCGGCCGTTTTCATGGGACTACACGTTTTCGTTTCTTTTCTACAAGCTTATATTTTCGTGCTCCTCTCGATGATGTACCTGTCGGAGACCGTGCCGCACGAACAACATTAATCCTTGGCTTTATGCGGCTTCCAGTGTGAGACCGGCTGCACGAGGATGACGGGAACCACCTCCTGGAAGCGAATCTTAAGAAAAGGAGTTCCAACTGTATGAACGTTAAGCTGTTTTTGATTCTCCTGGTGCTGTTCGTCTTCGCCAGCCCGATCTTCGCGCAAGATGCCGCCAAGGAAAGCCACCTCCAGTGGGTGGCGATCACTTCTGGTTTCTCCATGGCGATCGCCTCCGCCGGCTGCGGTCTGGCGCAAGCTAAAGCCACCGCTGCCGCGGCCGAAGGCATGGGACGCAATCCCGGAGCCGCCGCGGCCATCCGATTCGCCCTGCTGCTGGGGCTGGTGCTGATTGAGTCACTGGCGCTTTACACGCTGGTTATTATTTTCGCCAAGGTGACATAAACTCCGTTGATTTTCGGGCGGGATGAATGCAGCGTTCTTCCCGCCCGATCACGCCCCGTAGAAATTTCTAATTGACGCAAATATAACTGCTTGGCTTCGCCGGCAGGGGTTCCTCAGTTTCGTTCCGGTATAAATAAAGTCGCATTTCGGTAGGTGATCCCCTGAGCGAAAATCTGGAGAAACCTGACGGTCCCGATTCCCGAGAAAAACAGGTTGCCGCTCCTGTTTTCCTACCTCCCCTATGGGCTGATTCCGACTTTAGTACCGTAACCTGTTTCGGCGAGAATGCTTGACCATCCCGGTAAAAGTCAATTAGATTACTAGAGGCATTGGCACATTGGTGGAACAGCGCAGATCTCCAAGATTCGACTTACATCTACCGCTTCGCGTGACGCGGACCGGCGTCGGGCAGCTTTCCCAGGACGCCCGGACGCGCAATATCAGTTCGCGAGGCGTCCTATTCTCGTCGGAGGCGGATGTCCCGATCGGCGGGGCCATCGAGTATGTGGTGACGCTCGCGGACCTGCAGGGCATGCACGTCGACCTGCGGTGTTTCGGCAAGGTGGTGCGGATGGAGAAGCCCGCCATCCATCAGGCGCCTGAATACCTCATCGCCGCCACTCTCGATCGCTATGAATTCGTGAGGCGCGAAGCCTAGTCATTCGCCTCTTGTTCCCCGCTGGATTTTCGTGTACGCTTGGCAAAGAAAAGGCGAAGCATGCTCGAAATCGCGCGGACCAAGGAATCCAGCCTAACAGCGGTAGTTCAGGAACTTGAACGGCTCATCGATCAGCCGGATTCACCGGTTCGGGCCATCCGGCGCCAGCCAGCCACCGAGGGCACGTTTTGCGATGTCCCTGCCGGGGTCGAGGCGGGGCTGCGCGAGGCACTTCAGCGGCGGGGGATTGAGAAGCTCTACAGCCACCAGGCGGAAGCTTTCGAGCGGGTTGACTCGGGCAAAAACACGGTCATCGTCACGCCGACAGCCAGTGGCAAGACGTTGTGCTACAACCTTCCGGTACTAAATCTCCTACTGCGCGAACAGGAAGCGCGAGCGGTTTACCTGTTCCCCACCAAGGCGCTGGCCGAGGATCAACTCCACGGACTTCAGGCATTGGCGGAGGAGCTAGGCGAGCGAATTCGGGCATTTACCTACGACGGTGACACGCCGCAAGACGCGCGAAAAGGCATCCGCAGCCGCGCTAATTTGGTGTTCACCAATCCCGATATGTTGCACAGCGGCATCCTGCCGCACCATACCCGATGGGCCAAACTTTTCGAGAATCTGCGCTACATCATCATCGACGAGCTGCATTATTACCGTGGCGTTTACGGAAGCCACCTGGCGAATATTCTGCGGCGCTTAAAGCGAGTCTGCTCATTTTATGGCACGGCGCCGCAATTTATCTGCTCGTCGGCGACGATTGCGAATCCGCGCGAGCTGGCGGAAGCGCTGACGGAGGCGCCCTTTGCTTTAGTCGACCGGAACGGCGCACCCACCGGAGAGAAGTATTTCGTCTTCTACAATCCGCCAGTGGTGAACCGGCACCTGGGCGTCCGGCGCAGCTACATCAACGAAACGCGGCGGCTGGCCGTGGAGTTGATCGCGCGCGGGCAACAAACGCTGGTGTTCGCCAACAACCGCCTGGCTACGGAAGTTCTGATTACGTACCTGAAAGACGCCTGCACGCACGGCCCGCTGCCGGATGGCAGCATTCGCGGATATCGGGCGGGCTATCTGCCGCGGGAACGGCGCGACATCGAACGCCGGCTGCGCCAAGGCGAGATCCGCGGTGTGGTGGCGACCAACGCGCTCGAGCTGGGAATCGATATCGGCTCGCTGGATGCGGTAGTGATGGCCGGGTACCCCGGCACGATCGCCTCCACCTGGCAGCGCGCCGGGCGCTCGGGACGGCGGCAGAGCGCGTCAGCGGCCGTATTGGTAGCTTCGAGCGCGCCGTTGGATCAATTCATCATCGAGCATCCGGAATATTTCTTCGGCCAATCCCCGGAACAAGCCTGCGTCAATCCGGATAATCTGGAGATCCTGCTGGCCCACCTGAAATGCGCGGCGTTCGAGCTGCCGCTGGCGGACGGCGAAGCCTTCGGGCCGCACCAGACCGGCGAGCTTTGCCGTTTTCTAGAGGAAGCCGGTTTCCTGCACCACGCCGCAGGCGCCTGGCATTGGACTTCGGAGAGCTATCCGGCGGATGCCGTCAGCCTGCGCGCGGTGACCAGCGACAATTTCGTGGTGGTGGAGACCACCGGCGAGCCCAAAGTGATCGCAGAAGTCCCCTTTCCTGCGGCGCTCACGGCTCTCCATGAGAAGGCCATTTATCTACACGAAGCGCGCCAGTATCACGTCGACCGCTTCGACTACGACGAACGCAAGGCGTACGTGCACCATGTAGAGTGCGATTACTACACCGAGGCGATCGATTACACACAAGTGAAGGTGCTGCGGCAATTCGAATCGGCGGAGATCGCCCGGGCGGCGCAGCGGGCGCACGGCGATGTTCGCGTGACCCGCCAGATTGTGGGATTCAAGAAGCTCAAGTTCTATACGCTCGAAAACGTGGGAGCGGGAAAACTGTCGATGCCCGAACAGGAGATGCACACCACGGCTTTCTGGCTGCACTTCCCCGCCCCGTTTCTCGAGAGCCTCGAGGATCTCTCGATCACCGAAAAGCAGAACGGGCTGACTGGCCTCGGCAACGCGCTGCGCAGCGTGGCGGCGCTGCGTTTGATGTGCGATCCGCACGACCTGGGTGTGGCCATCGGGAACGTGGAACCGGCCGTAGCGTTCGAGCCCAACCTTTATCTTTATGACAACTATCCGGGAGGAATCGGGCAGAGCGCTCCACTCTATGAAATGACCGATGCGCTCCTGCGCGACACCGCGGAACTGCTGGCGCGCTGTGGTTGCGGAGAGGGATGTCCTTCGTGCGTGGGGCCGGTAGGCGAAGTGGGAGAACGCGGCAAATACGCGGCCCGGAGGATTCTGGAAGCTCTGGGCCATGGACAGGCGGGAACACCGGTCGTGCCTTTACAATCAAGTGATGCCTCCGTTTGATGTGGTGGGCGTTGGGCTCAATGCCACCGATACTTTGCTCGTGGTGCCGCACTTTCCTGCCTATGCGGGGAAGGTTCCGTTTCAGGAGGAGATGCTGAGCCCGGGCGGACAAGTTGCGAGCGCCATGGTGACGTGCGCCAAACTGGGGCTGCGGGCGAAATACATCGGCACCGTGGGGGACGATGAGCGGGGGCGGATCCAGATGGAGAGCCTGCGCGCTTCGAATATCAACCTGGACCACGTGCAACAGCGGCATGGTTGCGCCAACCAGTCGGCGTATATCGTCATCGATCGCACTACGGGGGAGCGGACGGTATTATGGAGGCGGCCGGAATGCCTGCGCATCGCGCCCGAGGAAATCACGCCCGAGCAGATTACGTGCGCACGCCTGCTGCACATTGATGGCCACGACACCGCCGCGGTGGGACATGCCGCGCGCATCGCCAAGCAAGCAGGGATGCCGGTCACCGTGGACGTCGACACGATCTATCATGGTTTCGATCACGTGCTGCCGTATGTGGATTACCTGGTAGCCAGCTCCGAGTTTCCCGTGCAGTGGACCAACGAGAGCGACCCGTTTAAAGCGCTGGAGATGATTCAGAAGGAATACAAGATGCGCGTGGCCGCCATGACGCTGGGAGCGCACGGCGCCCTGGCGCTGGCGGACGGCCAGTTCATCTACTCACCGGCTTTCGTAGTCAACTGTGCGGATACGACCGGAGCCGGTGACGTGTTCCACGGAGCATTCTGTTATGCTGTGTTGCAAGAAATGCCGATGCGCAACGCTCTGGATTTTTCCAACGCCATGGCCGCTCTGAACTGTATGGCGCTAGGCGCGCGTGGCGGCATCCGCAGCAAGGAAGAAGCGCGGGCGCTGATGACGCGGGCGGAACGCCGCTCCCATCCTGAATTCGCGAGCCGGGCTTCCAACAGTGCCCTCCGAGCCACCTAGATGTTTCCACTCCGGGATACGCAGCCCAGTTACTCGCGTCCGGTGGTCACGGTTCTGATCATCGTTCTCAACGTCGTGGTGTTTCTTCACGAGATCTCGCTGGACGAATACTCGCGGAATTATTTCATCATGCATTACGGCCTGGTTCCGGCGCATTTCCGTTTTTCGGCGATCCTGACCTCGATGTTTCTCCACGGCGGCTGGATGCACATCATAGGCAATATGTGGTTCCTGTGGATTTTCGGAGACAACGTGGAAGACGCGTTGGGGCACGTTAAGTATCTGGTGTTTTACTTTCTGTGCGGGATTGCGGCAGGTCTGACGCAGGTGGCGTTCAGTGCGGGCTCGCGGCTGCCGATGGTGGGCGCCAGCGGCGCCATCGCAGGCGTGATGGGAGCGTATCTAATCAAGTATCCGAAGGCCCGCATCGTGACGCTGGTATTCATTTTCATCTTCATCACGACGATCGAAGTGCCGGCGAGCCTGATGCTCGTCTACTGGTTCGCCATCCAGTTTTTCAGCGGGGTGGGCACCATCGGCTATTCGCACGTTTCCCAGGGCGGCACGGCCTTTTTTGCGCACGTGGGCGGCTTCGTTGCCGGCATGATACTAGTGGGGGTGCTGGGAACACGCCAGACTTATTTGCGGCGCCGCGATGTCAACTGGTAAATGACCGGGATTCCCAGGGTCACGCTGTACACGCGCAAAGGCTGCTGCCTGTGCGAGGATGCCAAGCGCGTGCTGGAATCCGCGCGCCAACGAGCGCGATTCGAGCTGGACGAAGTGGACATCGACGGCGATGCGGGACTCGCGCGCATGTATAACGATGAGGTTCCCGTGATCGCGATCAACGGCAGCAAGGCGTTCAAGTATCGTGTGACCGAGCAGGAACTTCTGAAGAAGCTGGCGGCGCGCGGATGAGCCTGGATATCCTCGCAATTGCCGCGCATCCCGATGACGTGGAGCAGACCTGCGGCGGAACCCTGATCAAGATGGCGGAGAAGGGTTATCGCACGGGCGTGCTGGATCTCACCGCGGGCGATATGGGCACGCGCGGAACGCCGGAGCGGCGCATTGAAGAATCGCTGGCGGCCGCGAAGATTCTGCTGGCGGGCTACCGGGACAACCTGCATTTTCCAGATGCACGGTTGGAAAATACGATTTCGGCGCGCATGACGCTGGCGCTCAAGATTCGCGAGACGCGGCCGCGCGCGGTGATTCTGCCTTACTGGGAAGGCCGCCACCCGGACCATTACCGCGCGGCCGAACTGGGTTACGAGGCCTGTTTTCTCGCAGGCCTCAAGAAGCTGGACGAATATTCCGAGCCGCACCGGCCTTACAAGATTCTCTATTCATCCATTTACGCCAATGTGACTCCTTCATTCGTGGTGGATATCTCGGCGCAGTTTGAGCGGCGCATGGCGGCGCTGTTGAGTTACCGCTCGCAATACGGCGGCGGTGAGGGCGGCGAGTTATTTCCTCATGAAAGCGAGATTCGGGAACGGCTGGGCGCCATCGCGCGGTTTTACGGAAATTTGGTGGGCGTGAAGTATGGCGAGCCGTTTGTGGTGAAGGAGACGATGCTGGTGGAGGACGTGGTGGTGATGGGGGGGCGGAGTATTTAGCGGTGGCGGAGCTAACGTCGTAAAGTCGAGAACATTTCTCAGCCGCGTCAACAAAACCAGGACGCTGAATGGGCAACGGACGTTCCATGATCGTATGCAGGGCTTCAAAGCACGCCGTGCCCGGCGGGTCGGCGACGAGCCGCTTTCCATCAAGCTGCGGGTCGTCTCCGGGTGTTTCCACCGCGAACACTCTCCTCACACGTCATTGACCTTGTGGCGACGACCATCAAGGTCCGATCGGACGGATTGAAGACAGGCGACCGTCCCGCGGATCTGCTTGAGTTGATTGTTCGCCGTGTTGACGATGCGGGCGAGTTCCGCGAAGAGATTGTTCTCCGCATCGGCCACGACGAGGCGGTGAACGCAAAAATTATTGAAAAGCAGGCAGACGAGGCACTTCGCAAGCTTCTCGCAAACCTTTAGCGTGAGTTGTTTGTGGGGCAGGCTTTTTCAGCCTGCGGACCCGCTTTCCAGCGGGTCCAGCCAGCCTGAAGGCTGGCTTGCAGCCAAGAATGGCCGCCCCACAAATCCCGAACATATTCTGCGAATTTCAGCCGCAGGACACAAGGAGGTCCTCGGGCGCGGCTCAGTCAGTGGCTGGCCTGTCGTTGACAGGATCAGAGCCGCAGCCGGCCGATATCTGAGGGGCGTTCGCCGAGACGGGATCGAACCGCCAGGCCGGCCGTGTCACCATGCATCACATGACGGGTTGTCCGCTTGGTATCGCGTGGGGATTTCTTTACGGCTACTCGGGCACCAAGGCGGAATCATTCATGCCGCTTGGGCGCAGCTTGGGAGTGGGCTTCACGAAGGTGTACCTCTTCTGGAACCAGATCGAGCCCGAGAAGGGACATTTCCAATGGGACGCGGTGGACGCATTCGTCAAGGATTTAAACTCGCCGGAAGAGGGACTCATCTCCCTTTTCTCAACATCCACATGGGCCGTGCGGACACCTGGCACAATGATTCCCGCCTCGCCCGCGAAGAACTTCGATGACTATTATCGATTCGTGAGAACGGTGGTGACGCATTGCAAAGGGCGAGTGCGCTACTGGCAGAACGATTCCGAGCCCAACAATGCGATCTACTGGGCGGGAACGAAAGAGGAGTTTGTCACGGCGCTGAAGGTATTCTATTCGGCGGTGAAAGATGCGGATCCCTCTGCCGTGGTGGTAGGCAGAGGTTATGACGGTCTTTTCAATCCGCCAGGAATGTTCCCCATACCCGGCCAAGAGAAGGGTCTCGCATTCTTTGATTTCGTGATGAAGGAGGCGGGCGATGCTTTCGACGTCTTCGATTTGCGGCTCTATGCCGACCCGTACACCATACCCTGGAGGGTTGATTACATTCGCGGCCGCATGAGGGCGTACGGCTCAGAGAAACCGATCATCGCCTCGGAGTACAACGGCCCCGGGTTTTATGAGTTCACGGCGAATCTGAAGTACGCGCCTCTCATCGTGAAATGGTTACACGCGGTTGCCGCCGGCCATGCGAACGGGGACCCCGCGGCAGCCGACGCCGGACAGAACGATGTTGCCGGACTCTACCGGGAGATGGGCTACCTGGCCCCGCAGACGCAGATGTACATGCAACGCTGTTCGCCTCAACTGCAAGCGAAATTCGAACGCATGCAGGCGCGTGATCTGGTGATGAGGAACGTGTTAGCGTTCGCGGCGGGCGTGCAGAAAACCGCTTATTGGTCGCTGCGCTCCGATGCCCCCAACCGCGATGACGTGATGAACCTGATGTACGGAAAAATGGCGCTCATCGGATACGACGGCGGGCAACTAAAGAAGCGATACCGAATCGCAGATGCATATGAGCGCATGGCAAGGGCGCTAGCAGACATCGAGAAGGTCGTCCATCATGGTGTGCCCGGCCCGCCCATATTCCTATTCGAAGTCCGTCGCCGCAGCCGGCCTCCGGTTCATGTCGTCTGGGAAAGGCGCGACTCTTTTTCCGGCGAGGACACTCCGGCTACCGCTTTGGACTTCGAGTGGGCATGGCCCGGCGCCTCTGCGACCGACGCTCTGGGAGCGAGCATCCCGGTGAGAGTTGAAAACGGACGGATCTCGCTCGGGGTATCGGTCACACCGGTGTTCATCGAGGCGCTGAGAGGGTCTCCGGTGTCAGTCGTCCATTAAGCGATCTTGCCGGGGCTCGGGGAGCCAGAAGCTCGAGGTGAAACCTACCGCATAAACCAGGAAAGCCACGGCGGCAGCGGCGTAGGCCAGCTTCGTAGTGGGTCCGGCGCCGGGCATCGTGTTGGCAAGATGCGCGGTCACGTAGGCGGCGAAGGTTCCGATCATGCGGCCACCGATGTTGGCGGCGAAACTTTCGCCTGTGCCGCGCAGATGCGTGGGGTAGACCAGCGGCAGATAGTTGCCCCAGAAGCTGAATTGCGCCACCGTGAGCAGACCGGCGAGAAAGATTCCCCACTTCAGTGTTTGGAGATCGTGCAACGCGGGGAACAGGAATACCAGCGGTACGATGAACAATCCAGGGATTTGAAAAACCCGCAGCAAGCGCCGGCGGCTCAGGATGCGCACGGCAAGAAACGCGAGAATAAAGCGACCGACCAGTCCGCCCATTTCCTGATAGAACTGCACGGTGCTCACAGCCTGTTCCTGCTGTTGCCGCGGCAGGTGGACTACCTGCGGAAGACCGGGCACGATGCGCGGGATGTGCTGGATCGCACCGAAGGCGGCGCCGAAGCTACAGGCAAACATCAGCGTGGTGATCCAGGTGGTGTGGCGGAACGCCGGTTGAAACAGTTCGGCGAAGCTGGGGCGTTTGAGCGTTCCCGCGGCTTTCTTTTGCCGCCACGCGGGCGACTCGGGCAGGAACGGGCGGACGATGATCAGAGGAATCGCGGGGATCACACCGGACATCAGCGTGTAGCGCCAGGCTTCGTGGCCTCCTTGGACTGCCGGTAGGAATCTTCCGTACGTCACTGCGAGGTAGTAAGCCGCGGTGACCATGATGCCGCCAATGGACGACAAAGCTTGCGTGTAGCCGAGGACTCTCTCGCGCTGGTCGCGGTCTGGAAACAGCTCGGCAAGCCATGCGACGGCGGCAACGAACTCCACGCAGACGCCGATGAAAGTCGTGCAGCGCAGCATGAGCAACATGGGAAGCGAGGTAGCATAGCCGGCGGCCAGCGTCGAGAATGCGTAGATCAGGATGCTCCACACGAGGACGCGCCGGCGTCCCAGGCGGTCCGTGAGGTAGCCGCCGATCAGGCCGAAGATGCCGCCCGCCACTGCGGGGACATAGAACAGCCAGCCGACCCAGTCGTTGAATTCGGGGGAACCGGGCCGCAGTTTGCCGATTTCCAATAGCGCCGGGCGCACGATCAGAGGCAGCACCAGCAGTACATAGGTGTCGAAGGCAAACCCAATGGCGGCGACTGCGCAAATGACCCACTGGACCGCGGTGAGGCGCGAAGGACGGGGAACGAGGACGGCATCGGGCATAAGAGGTTGTCGTTTTCTTAGACGCGCTGTAACACGTGTTGACTCGCAGGAAGCTGATACCTTTTGCGAATGTCCACGTAGTATGGCACAAAGGGGCGCTGCGATGGATGCGGCTGTGCTATGCTGCGTTTCGATTCTATGGAGACTGAATGCAAACCAAGAGGCGGACTATGATCTGGATCACCTTCGCGCTGGGCGCGGTGCTCGCGTGGGGCATGTACGGCGTGGCGCTCCACAGGGGCCAAGTGCAGCTCGGCAATCCTTTCCGCGCGCTGTTGTGTGTGGGGGTGGCGTATTTTCTGATCGGCGTGCTGGTGCCGCTGGTGAATCTATCCGCGTCCGGCGGCGGCGTGTCGGCGGGCTTTAACTTCGGCGGCTCGATTTGGGCGACAGTGGGTGGCGCATTGGGGGCTGTCGGCGCGGTGTGCATCATCTGGGCCTTCAAAGCCGGAGGCTTGCCGGCGTACGTGATGCCCATCGTATTCGGCGGCGCGCCGCTGGTGAACGTGCTGGTTTCCATGGTGACGCATCCGCCTAAGACCGCGCCGCACCCGCTGCTGTATCTGGGGTTCCTGATGACGGCGTTGGGAGCGGGGATGGTGCTGTATTACAAGCCGTCGTAAGGTATGAGGAAGGGAGACCTCAAAAGCCTGGTTTGGCCTACTGACAGAAATCGGGAATTGAGGTCTCCGTCCCTGGTTTCACTTCATTTCTTCGGAGGGTTAATCATGATGTGGGCACCCGCAGTGCCGGGGGACATCAGCCATGGGGCGCTGTCGCTTGGTTTGGTCGAGAGTCCCGTGGATTCCGGCGTGGCGAAGGGCACATAGATGACCCATCGCAGGTAGGCATCCTTCACTTTCCCATTGCTCGCGTCGTAGCCGGAGCCGGTGAGCACATAGAGCGTGCGGGGCTCGCGCGGCATGGAGAGTTTTCCGTCCGCAACTTCCTTCCAGCGGATTTCGTTGCGCTTCGGCCCGGTGATTTTCTGAGCCACAAGTTCACGCCCGCGAGCCATGTACGGTTCGAGGTCCCGGTGGTAACAGGCGACGCTGAATGAAGTCCTGCTCGGGTCGCTCGCAAGGCAGATGAGTTCGTTCTTGCCCTCGCGAAGTTTGACCACTTGGCCCTGCGGGTTGTAACCGAGGACGGCTGCGCCGTCGCGGAGCTCGCTGGGCGCTGCGAGGACCGCGGAAGCGATCTGGGCCTCCGGGGACGGCACGTCAGCAGCAGTTAGAGTCGAGGCGAGGAGAATGGTCGACACCACGATGATCGTTTTCATATCCAGTCCTTTCTCAATCGATCAGCCGGTTCAGGATGCCCTGGTAGGCGTCGATGCGGCGGTCGCGCAGGAAGGGCCAGTTGCGGCGGATTTCGTCGATGCGGCGGCGATCGCATTCGACGATCAGCGTTTCCTCGCGATCATGCGATGCTTCGGCCAGCATGCGGCCGAAAGGGTCGGCGACGAAAGATGCGCCCCAGAACTCGAGGCCGTGATCCGGCGGGCCTTCGAAGCCGACGCGATTCACCGCTGCGACGTAGATCCCGTTGGCGATGGCGTGGGAGCGCTGGATGGTGCGCCAGGCATCGTGTTGTGCGGCGCCGTGCTTGGCTTTCTCCGAAGGATGCCAGCCGATGGCGGTGGGATAAAACAGCACGTCCGCGCCGCCGAGCGCCGCGACGCGCGCCGCTTCGGGATACCACTGGTCCCAGCACACCAGCGCGGCCACGCGGCCGTAGCGTGTATCGAAGTTGCGGAATCCGAGATCGCCGGGCGTGAAATAGAACTTTTCGAAATACAGCGGGTCATCCGGGATGTGCATTTTCCGGTAGAGGCCGAGCAAAGAGCCGTCGGCATCGATGACGACCGCAGTGTTGTGATACACGCCGGCCGCGCGGCGCTCAAAGAGCGAGCCGACGATGACGACTTTCAGATCGTGAGCCAGGCGCGAGAGCGCTTCGGTGGTTTGGCCGGGGATGGGTTCCGCGAGATCGAACAGGCGCGCATCCTCTTCGCGGCAGAAATACTGCGAGCGGAACAGTTCCTGGAGGCAGATGATCTGCGCGCCCTTCCCCGCGGCCTCGCGAATGCGCCATTCGGCTTTGGCGAGATTCTCGCCCGGGTCCTTGGAGCAGGACATCTGGATCAATCCAACGCGAAATTTCGGATCGGTCACAACTGCTATTGTAAGAGGCGGAGACCGTGGAACGCAGGGAATTTTCGGCGCTGGTTCTGTTCGATATCGACGGCACGCTCATCCGCCGCGCCGGCCCGCATCATCGCGAGGCGCTGGTGGACGCGGTGCGCGACGTGACCGGACTCGATACCAC
>Ga0335078_10002379_pt1 | contig 28550 bp, 25 predicted proteins | sample Lox_Sample_32_FD_206711 | JGI IMG/M metagenome (GOLD analysis project Ga0335078, IMG submission 206711) | Soil microbial communities from Loxahatchee National Wildlife Refuge, Florida, United States - Lox_Sample_3.2 | ecosystem: Environmental > Terrestrial > Soil > Wetlands | place: USA...
GGGAATCGCTACCATGGCAAGTTCACGCTCGGCCCTTTACGGCTAACCGTTCAATTCCTTTGGATCGCTTGGACTGGAGGAAGCAATCTCGAGTTCTACCTTCATCGCTGCTGGCATCTCGCCTGGAACCAATCGCCGGTCTCTTCCGTTAATCAATGCACACTTGCCGCAGCAGCTTAAAATCGCTCAGCATTTTTCCCGTTCCTAGCACCACCGACGCCAGCGGATCGTCGGCAATTGAAACCGGCAATCCCGTCTCCTCGCGAATTCGCTTGTCCAGATTTTTCAGCAGCGCCCCGCCGCCCGTCAGTACGATGCCCCGGTCGCTGATGTCCGCGGAAAGTTCCGGCGGCGTTCGTTCCAGTGCCACGCGCACGGCGTTCACGATCGTCGCCACGCATTCGCTCAGCGCTTCGCGGATTTCGCTGTCGTCAATCGTCACTGTCCGCGGCACGCCCTCGATCAGGTTGCGGCCTTTCACTTCCATCGTCAGCGGCTTTTCCAGCGGATACGCCGATCCGATCTCCATCTTGATCTGCTCCGCGGTGCGTTCCCCGACCAACAGGTTGTACTTCCGCTTCAAATACTGCATCACTGCTTCGTCCATTTCGTTTCCGGCCACGCGCACCGACCTCGAGTACACGATGCCGCTCATCGAAATCACCGCGATGTCTGTCGTACCGCCGCCGATGTCCACCACCATGTTTCCGCTCGGCTCTTCGATGGGCAGCCCCGCCCCGATCGCCGCGGCCATGGCTTGCTCTACCAGGTAGACTTCGCTCGCCCGCGCCCGGTATGCGGAGTCCTGCACCGCCCGCTTTTCCACCGGGGTGATTTCGCTCGGCACCCCAATCACAATCCGCGGATGCACCAGCACGCGCCGGTTGTGCGCCTTCTGGATGAAGTATGTCAGCATCTTTTCGGTGACCTTGAAGTCCGCGATTACTCCGTCCTTCATCGGCTTGATGGCCACCACGTTTCCCGGCGTACGTCCCAGCATCTCTTTCGCTTCGCGGCCCACCGCCACCACTTCGCCTGTCACCTTGTTGATGGCCACGATGGAAGGTTCGTTCACCACAATCCCTTTGCCGTGCGAAAACACCAGTGTGTTCGCTGTCCCCAGGTCAATCGCGAGGTCGGACGAGAACAGACTGAACACCGACCTCATGCTGTAACCGTTCTTGTTCATTCCCCCAGTCCTTCGGGCGGAGAAGACTCCGCTCCCTCCAAACTCCCTATTGTCCCCGGAAGAGGCAGCCAGCGCAAAACGGCGCGGGTGCCGCCTTCAAATTCCTCACTTCGGTACGACGAACGTCACCTGTTGGCGCGCCGTTCCTCCTCGGCGGTTTTGCCCGATGATGACAATGGTATGTTCGCCCGGCTGCAGAGAGTCCGTGAAATAGCGGTAAGTCCCATCCGAACCAATGTTTGGAATTTCCTGACCGTTTACCATCAGCGCGGCTCCCGGTTCCGTCTTTCCGTAAATTTCCGCCACGCGCCCGTGCAATTGCGTTCCCAAGATCTCCAGGGTCATCTCCTGGGCCTTGCCCTGCGCGAAAATGGTGTACTTGAAGGTCTCGCTCACCTGGCTCGATTGCTTCTTCGAATCGGTGGCAATCACGTTCCAGAAGTACTCTCCCGCGTCCAGTCCGGTAACTTCTGCCGACGTGCCTGTTACTTTCACTTCTCTTGCCAATTTCGTGAACATGTTCGTCGGACTGATCCGCAACGTGTAAAGCACCGCGTCCGGAACCGGCTTCCATTCGAAATGAATCGTGGCGTCGCGCGGTTTCTCCGCCATAATCGGCGCGAGGTTCAGCGGCTCAACCAGATCGGGCGGCGCAAGGACGTCCGTTCTCGTGATGGGCCCGCTCGAAGGGATCGTGGCCTTTTGCCACTGTGCCAGTTCAATCTTCTGCCCACCGCGGTCCACTTCCGCGCTCCCGCCGGTCATTGTGATTTCGCCTTCCTTCGAATTCGGATCGGCATTCACTGTCGCCCGGCTGTTCGCATGGATCTGTGCGACCGTGTCTTCGACGTTCACAGCCGCTTTCGAATTAGGAGAGGTCCAGTTCGGTGTAGAGAGGTCCACGGAACCCACGTTGATGCGCACTGCCGTCGAAGCCTGTTCTTTGGTGACAATGTTTTCTTCCACCGTCACCAGAGTGTCTGGCTTGATCGTGTACGAGGTGGCGTCCGCGAACGTGATGCGCGCCGCGCCGTCGCCGCCCGTCTGAATCAGGTCGCCCTTATCCAGCGTCGTGCGATAATCCGCGTCCACCCACTGCACCGAATTCACCTTCTTCACCTGTACCTTGCCGTCCAGGTTCACGAACTTCGCCTGCGTTTGCGCCAGCGTCAGCCCATCGTTGCCGTTGTCGTTGACCGCCCGGTTGATCCTGTCCATCGCCGCCGAATACCAGTTCGGCGAAATGGCGTACATCCCGGCCACAATCAGCGCGACGATCAGCAGGATGTACACCGCCACAGTCTTGTAGGTGACGGTCTTCCAGTACACTTCCACTCGGGGAACCTTGGCGGGGCCCTGGGTGCGGTGTGGATCGCTGGGAGTCTGTGTGGTCACGTTTTTGAACGCCGCGAGTGTGCCAATCTCGCACTCTAGCACAGCGCTTTCGCCCTGGGGAAAATGCGCGCAACTCCGTTCTCAAACTGCAAATACCATTGGCGCAACATTTTGCTCTGAACCTGCAATCCGCGCTTTGCGTCACGAGGTTTGGAAGGCTAGGCGGGAGGGCCGCGGCCGGAGGATGAGCATCCACCTTTTCAGCTTCGGGTGCGGGCGGCCGTCTTCGCTATTTGTTTTCGTCTGGCCGCTCGAAGAATCTCTGCTTGTCCATCCATGCAGGCACGGCGACGTCGAAAAACCCGACCATCATTTCATCGTAGGTCTGGTCCCCCCATCGCACGGCTGCGGTTGGATCGGGGTTGTGCGGATTGCCGCTGGAGTTGTCGAAATACGCCACCGCCTGCAATTCCGTTCCAGCTTTTAGCTGCATCGGTTTCGCCAGGATATAGCTCATCTGCCAGTAAAAGTTGTAATGCACGCGCAGCAGCGGCTCGATTTCCAATTGCTCGGGGATTGCCCCGGACTCCGCCAGTTTGCTGTGGTGAATGATGTTGTATTCGAACGTCTTTCCCCGGAGATGCAGATGCGGAAAAAAACTGAGCAGTGCCGCGTCATTCGGCAAGGTGCCTCTCGCTTCCACGCGATAATCGGGATCTCCGGGGGGAATCACAAAATGATCGTTGGTGAGCTGCAGCGTCAGCACCCGCTCTTTCGGTTTCTGTTTTGCAAAGATAATCCCGATGCGCGACTCATCCTCGGCGGGTTTTCCGTTCGTGGTGTAATGCATTTGAAATACAAGGTCCGATCCCGCGGGAATGAATTTGGCCGCGCCGGGGGGATATTCTCCGGGAGAGCTCCCGGGCGCGTACACAATTAAAATATCTGCGTCCGTCCAATGTGCTCCACGCCGGTCCTCCGGATTCGTCAGTGTCGCAGCGGTGAATGGCTTGCCGATTGGCGCATGTTCCAGCCACTTCGAAGCCGGTGGCCGGATGTAAACGACGGCGTGGTGTACATGCGCTCGAGCTTCGGGCAGCAATTGCGTTTCCTGCACCCAACGGTCTTGCCGGAAATGAGTCGGCACGATCTCGTAGGTGTAGTCCACGTCGCCCGTTGCCGGGAGCTTGACTCTTTGTGGCATTTTCAGCACGAGATCCGGTTTGGGAATCGTCCAGGACGTGGCCCAGTGAAGCGCGGGCGGCGCATCCCGCGGGTCTCCTTCGGGCACCCGTGCCTTCACCCAGGCGGTGAACGTCACAATTTGAGCGACACTCAACGACGTGTCGTTCGAAAATTTCCCGATGGCGGGATCAGCAAACCACGGAGGCATGCTGCGATTACCCACCGCTGTTGCAATTGCTCCCGCAAAGCCTTTTGTCTCTTGGTATGTCTCCAGTGCGAAGGGCGCAATGCCATCGGCTCGATGGCACGTCTGGCAGTGCTGCTGAAGAATCGGGAGCACGTCTCTGTAAAAGGTCGGCGTCGGATTCTCGTGCCCAAGCCGGTTTCCATGCAAAGGTCCGACCGCAACCAGCGCAATCAGCGCCGCCGCACCCATTTCCCGGATCAAACTCGTCCCACGCTCGCGCCTGCTTTTCCACATTCTTCGTTGGCCCTGCAAGGGATTGTATTTGAGGTACGAGCCGCGCGTCCCGTATAATCTAAAGTTTGGGCAGGCGTTGCAGGAGACGTCTTCGATGGCAGCAGGCGATAACAAGAAGCTTTTCGTCCGGATCATGCTGGGCGCGGTCGTTTTTGTGCTTGGTGCGGGTATGCTCCTCTACCTGGTACCCCAGGGACCGAACACGGACGTGAACGCCACGGACACCGTCGCACGGGTTGGAGACCAAAAGGTTACTCTCCAGGAAGTCCAGCAAAGGCTCGCCGATATTGAGCGGCAGAATACCGTTCCAAAACAGCTGGAAACCCTATACGCCCAGCAGATTCTGAAGAGCCTTGTCTTTCAGCGAGAATTGGAATACGAAGCCAAGCGGCTGGGCATCCACGTAACAAACGAAGAAGTAGCCGACCGAATCAAGCAATTCCTGCCCGCCGCTTTCAACGGCGACAGCCCTATTGGTATGGACCAGTACACCCAGTTGGTTCAGCGCCAGTTTCAGATGACCGTTCCGGCCTTTGAAGAAGCGGTCCGTCAAAGCATCTTGCAGGAAAAATTTCAAAAGCTCGTGACTGATGGAATCAGTGTGAGCCCGGCTGAAATTCAGGAGCAGTTTCTCTATCAAAATGAAAAAGTGAAGCTCGACTACGTCGAGTTCAATCCGCAGGACCTCGAAGCGAAGATCACCCCTACCGATGAACAGATCAAAGCGGAGTACGACAAAGACAAGTCTAAATACCAGGTCCCCGAAAAGCGTGTCGCCCAATATGGCGTGATTGATATCAACAAGCTGCGCGCAAGCGTCCAGATTCCGGATGACGTGCTCAAAGCCGAGTACCAGAAAAATATCTCCCAATATGAAGTGCCCGATCGCGCCCACGTTGAGCACATTTTGTTGATGACAGTCGGCAAAACCGACGCCGAAGTCGCCGAAATTCAGAAGAAAGCGCAGGATATTCTTGACCAGCTTAAAAAAGGCGCCAAATTCGAAGATCTAGCCAAGAAATATTCGGAAGATCCTGGTACCAAGGATAAGGGGGGCGATCTCGGTTGGATAGTCCGCGGCCAGACCGTTCCTGAGTTCGAAAAGGCTGCTTTTAGCCTTCCTGTAGGCCAACTTTCCGGGCTGATCAAAACGCAGTACGGCTTCCACATCATTAAGGTCTTGGCCCGCGAGACGGCACACACTAAGCCCTTCGATGAAGTGGAGGACTCGATCAAAGCGCCTATGGTCCTGGCTAAAGCCGACCAGGAAGCGAACGACGAGGCCGATAAGCTCGCGGCGGCGATCCGCCAGTCCAGCCGCACCTCGATTGATACCCTGGCCAAGCAATTCAGCCTCACGGTCGGCGAGACACGACCCATTTCCGTCACCGATCCGCTCCTCGAGCTTGGAAATTCGCCTGAAGTCAAAGACGCCATCTTCCGCCTCAGCCAGGGCAATACCAGCCTTCCGATTCAGACCGACAGGGGCTATGTCGTCGTCTCCGTCAAAAGCATTGTTCCTGCTCATCAGGGCACACTGGACGAGGTTCGCGATCGTGTGATTTCCGACCTGAAACAGCAATTATCCACTCAGGAAGCGAAATCGAAGGCCGAAGAGCTTGCCAAGCGGGCAAAAGCCGGCGAGAACTTCGCGGCGGCCGCGAAGGCCCTCGGCCTCGATGCTAAAACCAGCGATCTTTTCTCGCGCGCCGGCTCTATTTCCGGTGTGGCCAGCGGAAAGCAGCTCGCCGACGCATTTCATATGAGCCAAGGCGAGGTTGCCCAGCCGTTGAATCTCGGAGCCAACTGGCTCGTCTACCGCGTTGCCGACAAAGTGGAACCGAATCCCGAAGATTTCGAGAAGCAAAAGGCCTCCCTTATGGATCAAGCCCTCCAGGAAAAGCGCTCTCTTGCTTTCCAGGCGTTCCAAACCTCCCTCGAGAACCGCCTGAAACAAGAGGGTAAACTCCAGCTAATGCCCGATAAATTGAAGGGCTTTGGCGACTTATCCTAACTCCAAGTGACACAAAATAAATAAGTTAACAGGATTCTAAGCCATCCTTGCTTTTCCCTTTGCACCCCGTTAGCCTATTGGTGTTCCCTTTGACCCTCTACGAAAGGGACCAAACCTGGCTTCGGCGCCTATCCGTCCCATCTAGCGAGCGACCCAACGGAAGCGACATCGCACAGCGGCGCAGGCTCAGGAAACGAAGGATCGGTGAAACGTATGGCGGCGCGCTCCACTTCCCCTCGCAATGACTACCGCTGCAGCATGGAACGCAATCAGAACGGCAAGTATTGTGTCCGTATCCAGGTTCACTACCCCCGCCGCGCCTGGACGCTCTCTGTCTATTTCCTTGCTTCTTCCTTCGACCGCGCCATGAAGAAGCTCCAGCAAGCGCTGGACTTCATGCAGCGCAACGAGGAGAAGCTCTGGTTCTGGGGTGTGGATCGCGCCGAGGATATGGGCTTCTCCGCGGAGTTTCTGAAGGATGCAGGCCTCCGTCTCGACCGTCGGGGAGAATTTCCTCGCAAAGCCGCAACCTTGACCCTTGCTCCGGAGAAGGATGTTCCCGCTTTTGCTTTGGGTACCGTCCGCCGCGGCCTCGCCGAATCCATCGAATCCACCCGCATCCTCATGGCTGGAGATTAAGCGGCACTCGACTTCAGGTATTCCCCCGCGTGCCATTTGCCTTTCCTTCTCCTCGTACCTTTCCTGGTCTTGACAATGTGGTCCATCTCCGCGAAGATTCGGCCATTCGAACGAAGCCAAGCCCAGTCTAGATTCGGAATCGCTCCCCCTGCCCGGCAATTGCCTCGTCCGTCTCCCGGTGGGCAAGGAGAGCAGGCGGAGAAAGCTACTTGCGAACTGCCAGCCGGCATCCCAACCTCTTGGCCATTAGCATCGCGGCCCTGATCCTTGCTTTCACTTTCGTCACTCCTTCCTTCGCTCGCGCCCATTCGCAGAATTCCAACCCTAGCGATTCGCCTCGCGCGGACAAAGGCGATCCCGGCCAGGGCAAACAGGACAAAAAGGACCCTCCCAAAAAGAGCAGTCAGCACTTGCAAACTCAGGCTCAGGCCCACCCCGCCGATCAAACTGCCGCCGGTTCAGCCGCAACACAAAATGCTTCAGCCCGGAACGCCACACCCCGCCCTGCAACTTCAGCCCTGGTCTGGGTCAACACGGACACGAAAGTCTTCCATAAGCCGGGAACCAAATGGTATGGCAAGACCAAGCATGGCAAGTACATGACGGAGTCGGATGCGCTCCGCGCCGGCTATCGTCCGGCGTCAAAGGAATGACCGCAAACGAGTTTGCAGTTCGATTGAATCTAAAGGAGAGAATTCATGACCAATCATTTCCGCAAGGTGCTGCTGGCTTTGATGATCACGGTGTTCGGCGCTTCGCTTGCCATTTCGCTTCCGCCAATGCCGCAGCAAAAAATGGCCGAGGCGGGCGCCACGGCTAAGGCCAAGGATCTGGTGGACATCAACTCCGCTTCAGTGGATCAGCTGAAAGCTCTGCCCGGAATCGGTGACGCCTACGCCAAGAAAATTGTGGATGGGCGCCCCTACAAGATGAAAACCGACTTGGTGAAGAAAAACATCATCCCTGAAGCGACCTATAAGAAGATTGCAGGCCTGGTGATCGCCAAGCAGCCCAAGAAACCGTAGCCGCTTCGTCGCTCGGTCTAAAAAATCTCTGTGGTGCCTGAATGAAGGCGATTACTCGGCTGCGTCCGGCACTTTGCCTCCGGCCGCGCCCTTTTCACCGTTAAAATCTGCGCGTTCCCTTTAATCCCGCAAAATCACTTCGCCCCGCCCCACCATCTGATCGTTCAGCCACAGCCGGTACTTGTACGATCCCGCTTTCGTGCCCGGCCTCGGCGGTCCGCTCAGCAGCCGCATCCCCGAAGGCGCCTGAAATACATTCGAGCTGAAAGGGCAGCGGTTCGCGTCAAACTCCACGCGAAGATTCCCGGCGTCCGAAATCCAACTCACCTGATCGCCCGGGTCGAGCACCACCGCCTCCGGAATCAGTCCCACCAGTACAGGTTTCTCGCTCATGGCTCAAGAGTGTATCTTCTCCCGCTTCATCCTCAAAATTCCTTTGGCGGCGTCTCACGGCGAATTCAACAACGTCGAATCCGACAAGCGGATGCATTTCTGGTTTGTTGCCTTGTGCGTCTTCCCGTAGTTCACGCCGTACACCGCACTTTCTGCTTGCGCTAGTTTGTAGTAGATGTTCGTGTGGTATCCGAGTGGCGGGTCTCCGGTGGCAAAAGCAATATGCCCGGAGTACACGAGAATGTCCGCGGGCAACACCGTCTCTCCCACCTCCAGCAGTCTTCCCATCGGCTGTCCCAGTGAGTTCTTGTGTTTCGCCGGATCGCCTTGGCTGATTCCTGCGATATTGACCCCGCAAGCCTGCCGCACCACGTACCTCACGAATCCCCCGCAATCGAAATGCTGTGTATCGTCGCAACCTTCGCCCCACACCACTTGGTCCGTAATATCCTTGTTCGTGTTGTAGTCCACGATTTTATCGCCGCGAACTTTTCGCGGCGTGAGGTCAAGCCCCCAGCCGAACTGCGCGTTCGGATTTCCCTGATATTTTGAAATGAAGGCTTTCAGGTTCCCATCGCTTTCGGGAGTGGCGATCAGCTTTGGCACCGGCTTTACGCTCGCGAGACCCGAATGCGAGCATCGCCCCGCGCAGACATAAACTATTTTGTCCACGGTCAGCGTCGCCGCGCAGCAAGTTGTCTCGCCGGGCGTGGCGCCGTTGACGATCACAGGTGCAAAAAGGCCCGGCGCACTGCGGCCCGGCCGTTGCCCTTCCGCTCCCCACAAATAATGCGCCCCGTCGTCAGCAAGCTGCTTTGCAACCCTGAGAATCTGCTGGCGCTTCGCATTGCATGCCGCCTCGTTTGCCATGCTAACTCTCCCGGTCCCTTAAACTTGGAATTGTGCTATCGCCCGCGAGCAACACCCGAATGACGCACGAGGCTTTCGTCAGACTTAGGTTCGCCAATTGTACACGCGTCGCGATCCGGATGTTCATCCGCGCTTTTTCGGCGCGATACTCATTCCCTTACGCTGAAATCGATTTTTGCCTGCTCTTCCCTGTCCTTCCCCTCAAGAAAACCTGTCCTTTTGTTGCCTTGACCCATCCGCTCCACACCCGTAAACTGGTTATGTCTTTGTTGGCGCCAGGTTCCTGCGGGCTTTTCCTCTCGCGGCCCAAGAAAAACGAACCACGAGCGTCGAGTGTTCTCGGAGGAACTCGCTGGATGGCTTCACTTGCCCGCATGCTGTACATACCCCTGCCCAATGGGTCCCGCATTTCCGTACTTTTGAGTCTGCCGTTCGCCATCATTCATTTGCTCGCTCTCGGTATCTTTTTCGTGCACTTCCGTTGGGCCTATCTCATCACGTGTCTCGCCCTGCTCGCCGTGCGCATGTTCTTCGTAACCGCCGGTTATCACCGCTATTTTTCGCATCGCTCCTTCAAGACCAGCCGCGTCTTCCAGTTCGTCATCGCCTTCATGGCCATGACCTCCGGCCAGAAGGGCGTCCTCTGGTGGGCGGCCCATCATCGCCATCATCATCGCTATTCCGATCAGGAGCTCGATCTCCATTCGCCCACGCTGTTCGGTTTCTTCTGGTCTCACGTCGGCTGGATCATCTCCGATAAGTACAACGACACGCGCATCAATTACATCGCCGATTTCGCCAAGTTTCCCGAGCTGCGCTGGCTGAATAAGTACCACATGATTCCGCCCATCACCCTCGCCGTCATGCTATTCCTCATCGGCGGCCTCCCGCTCTTTATTTGGGGTTTCTGCCTCAGCACCGTGCTTCTCTGGCACGACACCTTCACCATCAATTCGCTTTCGCATCTTTTCGGTTCGCGCCGCTATGAAACCGAGGACACCAGCAAGAACAACTGGCTCCTCGCGCTTCTTACGCTCGGCGAAGGTTGGCATAACAACCATCATCACTTCATGGCTTCCGCGCGTCAGGGTTTTTTCTGGTGGGAGATTGACATTACCTATTACACGCTGAAAGTACTCTCCTGGCTCCACATCGTTTGGGATCTGCGCAAGGTTCCCGCGCATCTCCTCGCTCCCGAGCAGCAATCCGCCGCCGCTTGATAGCTTCGCGGGTGTGTCATCCCGCCGCTGGCTTCTCCAGTTCTTTGCGATTCCACTTCCCAAGCTCCGCTCCCGCTTTGTATGTGCTCTCCAGAAACTCGAGCAACGCCCCTCGCGGCGAACTCGCCTGCCGCTGGTCGTCATACATCAGGAAGAATTCCTTCAGTTGCGGATGGTAGAACGCCTCTGCCGGGCGCACCGTGCTCTTCGCAAATCCCTCCGGCTCCGGCGCTGCGTACGCATAAAACGCCGCTCCCTTCACGTCTCCTCCGCCCGGCCAGAATCCTGCGCTGATCACTTCGTGCGAATACGCCTCGCGCGTAATCGAATCCGCACCGGGCCGCTCCGGCGCGCGCCTCCCGGAAAACCTGGTCGCCGCCAAGTCGAAGCTCCCCCAGAAAAAATGCACCGGGCTCGCTTTTCCGATGAATTCGGCGCGAAACTCGTTGAAGATCTCCGCGCAGCTGTAGAGGATTCTCCAGAAGCGGTTAGCGTACTCCGCGTCGTAGGAAGCGTGCTGGGTATCCTGGTCGAACGCAATCGGGTTCGGGATCTCCACCGGCATCTTCCAGATCTTCACCTGAATTCCCAGCGAAGCCAGGGCTTCCCTGAACTCCCGGTAGAATTCAGCCACGGACTTCGGCGCCAGCGCCATCGTCTTGCTCGTTGCCTGGCATGTCTGGATCACCAGCTGGTGCCGGATGAAGTCGAACTGAATCTCAAAAATCCCTTCGGGGTAGGGAATCGCCGAAGTGGTTAACCCCGTGGCGTTCACGTACAGTGGCACTCCCCACCAGTGGTTGACGTTCGGGCTCAGCGCCAGCCGCACCTTGCCCACGATCTGCGTCCACAGGTGCAGCGTTTCGTAGGTGTCCTGCCACGCTTCCAGCGGGAGTTCCGGCCACAAATCTTGTTCAGCTCGCGCCATGCTCGCGTTCACATAGCCTCCCCGGCGGCAAAATGTTTTCCGGGCTGCTCATTGTTCCACTGCATCGCGAGCAACGAGTCTCTTGCCGCCTTTCGCCGCCATTTTGTCACACTTTCCGCCCGCTCGGCCGATTCTGAGGCCCTTCTTCGTATTGCCCTCTCTAGCAGGCCACTCGCCGCTCGCCACTTCTTCCCGCTTCAACGCTATACTTCCCCCAACTGGCCTCTGTCCACTCTGGGGAGAAGACGCTTCGATGTCTGTTGATGCCCTGTCCTTCGGTCTACTCGTCGCTGCTGCCACAATTCTCGTATTGCTTCTTCTGCGCCATCCGCGCGTCGCCGCGCTCTTCCATGAACATGTCCGCGATCGTCCCCGCCGCCGCCTCTTTCTCGCCGCTCTCGGCTTCTTCTTCACCGTGGGATTCGCGCGGCTCGCCGCGTTCCTCGCCTCGCGCAATTTTGGGCCGTTCCATTACATCGTCATTCGCGGCACCCACGTCCATCATCTTGTTTGGGGCATTTTTATCCTGCTCGTGGTGGGTTTCTCCTGGCTCATCGAAGTCGGCACCGGCGACCGCTACTCGTCTCTCTTCACCAGCCGCCTGATGTCTCTTCTCTATGGCATTGGCGCCGCGCTCACCCTCGATGAATTCACCTTCTGGCTCGATCTTGATCCCAACGCTTACTGGAACCGCGATGGCCGCGCCAGCTTCGAAATCGTTCTCCTCTTCGGCTTCGCTCTTCTCCTCGGCATCTGGGGACGCAAATTCTGGCGCGCCCTCTCCCGCGAATTCCTCCCCCGCCCCCGCCGCAGACCCCGTTGAACGTTACTCGCCTGGATCTCATGGCCGCGATTCAGCTCGCCACTCCATCGGCGCTCTCGAGGCCTTCAGGATGCGTACTTTGAAAGCACCAGCGGGTCGAGCAGCGCTGCGGACTGGGTATCGAGATAGACCGTCGCGCGGGGATGCGTGCGCAGAATCGAGGCGGGCGCCATCGGACTGATCTCGCCGCTGAAGCAGGCCTTCACGGCCTCGGCCTTTCGGGAATCCGGGACGATCGCGATGATTTCCGACGACTTGAGAATCTGCCGGACGGACATGGAAATCGCGCGTTCCGGCACTTCGGAAAGGTTCTGGAACCACCCTTCCCTCACCTGTTGTCTTCGGCTTGTCTCGTCAAGTTTCACCAGGAGATACGGCTCTTCCGTCACGAAATCAGCCGGTGGATCGTTAAACGCCAGGTGGCCATTCTCGCCGATACCCACAAACGCGACGTCAATCGGAGCGGAGGTCAGGCTTGTCCCGGCCGCATGGATAAGCTTATCGGGTTCTTGGGTCCCGTCCAGCAGATGGTATTTGCGAATCCCTGTTCGGGTGATGAGGTGTTCCTGGAGAAATCTTGCAAGGCTCGCGGGATGATTCGGCGGAAGACCAAGATACTCGTCCAGATGGAACAGCTCGACGTTCTTCCAGGCAATGCCGCGAATTCTGGTTAGTGCGGCGAGGAACTCGAGTTGGGAAGCAGCGCTCGCGGCAATCATGCGGGCACACCCCCGCTGCCCGATCGCGGACTGAATCGCGCCGGCAGCATGCTCCGCTGCCGCCTCGCCCAGTCCGAGCTTGTTAGCGAAAACTCTGAAAATCACGTGCTCGCCTCCTGGCGGCTAGGCTGCCGTTCTTCACTCGGCCGGGGATTGAAATGCACAAACCGGCAGCGATGCAGACTTCATCCAGACACCAGCTGGCACCGGGCCACAGTTTCCAGTCTTCAATTTAGCAGCAAACAAGGCGCTCTCATGCGTTTGCTTGATTTCACTCGGCACGCTGACCTGGCTCGCACGACGGTCTCGCTTGTCTCTTCAACAATGGGTCTCTTGCGCAGCGTCCAATTTGTCCGTTGCCGGGACCTCCCGAATGCGGGAAAATCAGACTCCCGGGCATTCTTTCAAAGGCAAGTGACGCAAAACAGAGGCATTGACCATGACGCATGAAATGGAAGAACTGGCTCCCCCAACACGCTTGATGCTCACCCCCGGTCCTTCTTCCATGGACCCTCGCGTTTACAAAGCGCTCGCCTCACCCCTTGTCGGCCACCTGGACCCCTGGTTCAAGACCTGCATGGATGATACCCAGGCCCTCATGCGCAAGATCTTTCAGACCGAAAATCGCCTCACCATGCCGCTCTCCGCTTCCGGCTCCGGCGGCATCGAAGCTTCCGTCCTGAACACCCTCGAAGAAGGCGACGAAGCCATCATTTGCGTAAATGGCTTGTTTTCAGAGCGTATGTCTGTGATCGCATCGCGCTCGCCCGCGAAGATCACCAAGATCGAAGTTCCCTACGGCCTGCCCGTGGATCCGAACGACGTTCGCAAAGCCGCCAAAGGAAAGAAAATCAAGATCATCGGCCTCGCCCACGGCGAAACCTCTTCCGGTGTGCTCACCAACTTGGACAATTTCCGCAAAGTTGCCGATGAGTTCGACGCGCTCCTCATCGTGGACACCGTCGCCTCGCTCGCCGCCGTTCCGCTCCACGTGGACAAGCAGCGCCTGGACATTGTTTTCAGCGGGTCGCAAAAAGCGCTCAGCGCGCCTCCGGGCATGAGCCCCATTACCGTCAGCCCGCGCGCGGAAGAAGTCCTGCGCAACCGCAAAACGAAAGTCCAGAGCTGGTATTTCGATCTGACCACCGCCATGAATTATTGGGGCAAGGAGCGGCTCTATCATCACACTCCGCCGATTTCGTTGATCTACGCTTTGCGGGAAGCCATGCGTCTCACGGTCGAAGAAGGCCTCGAAGCCCGTTGGGAGCGCCACCGCTCGAATCAGCTCGCCCTCATCGCCGGCCTTGAGGCCATGAGGCTCGAGTTGCTCGTAAAAAATCCCAAAGACCGCCTGCCGACCGTCACGCCGGTCATGGTTCCCGGCGGCGTTAGCGACGAAAAATTCCGCGATCAGTTGCTCGAGGAATTCAATATCGAGATCGCCGGAGGTATCGGGGCCCTGAAAGGGAAGATTTGGCGCCTCGGCTTGATGGGCTACTGCAGCCAGAAGCAAAATGTGCTTTTGCTCCTTGCCGCCATGGAGAAAGCGCTGCTCGATCGGGGCGTGCGCGTGCCGAGCGGCGCGGGAGTCGGCGCAGCGATACAATGCTACTCTCACGCGGAAACGGCTACCGCCGCGAGCCGCTAAAGGGCAAGAGGAGAAAACGTGACCACTCGACCGGTTTTGGCCAATGCGGGCGCGATGAGCCAGTTCATCGGCGCGTTTGAAGTGGAATCGAAACTCAGCGGCAAAATCTATCAGTGCCGCTTTTCGCACATCTGGAACGGCATCGCCACGCGCCACAGCGACACCATTGACGCAAAATTCTTCGTGGATGGCGAAGCCATGGTCGTCGGTTTGGCGCACACCGCCTTCGTCGCTTTCCGCGAAAAACACGGCCGCGATCTGACCGACCGCGAAGCCAGCTTCATTGCCGCGGAATATTTGCGCGAACGTTTGGAGGAAGAAGACGAACGGCCGCTCTACGACGCTTCCCACAACGACGTGATGCGCCTGATCGAATTCGCCGGAATCAAATAATTCCAGGGTTGGCAGCCTAAGCACCCGGCTCCGCGTGAAAGGCATCCAGGCTCGGATGCCGCAATCCATCGCGGCGAATGAAATAAATCACCAGGAACATCAGCAGCGCGCCGCATACCAGCACTGCGACGGCAATTTGTAATCCCACTTGCAGATCCTGTTGGTCGGAGATTTTGCCGACCACCTGCGGCCCGAATCCGCCGACGAGCTGCGTCACGAACATGTACAGCCCGATGGAAGTCGCGTGCGCGCGCCTCGGCATCATGTCGTGAATTACCGCCGTCACCGGGCCGTGATACCACGACATGAAGAATCCCGCCACAAACAATCCGATCAGCACGGTGCGCTGTTCTTCGGATTGGATGGCGAGCAACAGAAACGGCGCGGCCAGGAGGAATGCGCCCGCGATGGCGATGATGCGGCCGAATGGCCAGAAGCGCTGCAGACGGTCTGCCAAATATCCCCCGATCAACACACCGATCACCACGGACAATAGTGCAATGAACGCCAGCATGACCGAAGCCTGCCGCAAACTGAAGTCCTTGTAGTTCACGGCAAAGTCCACGCCCCAAGTCAGGAGCGACACACTGGAGAACGTGATGCAGGTTCCGGCGGCAATCATGCTAACGAACGCGGGAACGCTGAGCAGGCGCCCAATCGGAACGACTTCGGAGCGCGGGCCGCGCGGCGGTTCTTCGAGATGGATCAGCGCAAGCGCGGGCGCGAGGCCCGCAAGCGCCACCACGAAGAGTGAAAATTGCCAGCCATAGCGCGGCCCCAGTATGCCGCCGAGGGCCTGTCCCCCCGCGCCGCCAAGCAGCATCCCCGTTGCGAAGATCGCTTGAGCGAGCGCGCGGCGCTCATGAGGAAATGCGCCGGAAATCATGGATTGCGCGGCGGGAGCGTAAGCGGCCTCGCCGATTCCGACCAGCGAGCGCGCCACCAGCAAAAAATAAAAACCGGAGGCGAGCCCGGCGGCAAAAGTGCAAACGCTCCAGAAAATGATTCCGAAGGCGATGATTGCTTTTCGGCTGAAGCGGTCCGCGAGAAATCCGAAGGGAATACTGCCGAGCGCCAGAACGATGAGCAGTCCGGTTTGCAGGGAACCGAGCTGCTCGTCAGTGATCCCAAGCTGGCCGCGGAGAAGCGGAATGAGAGGAACAAAGACCTGGCGTGCGGCAAAGTTGACAAAATTGATCAAAGCAAGTACAGCAAGAAGACGGAATTGAAAGGACGTGAGCGAAGTGGGTTTCGAATCCATAGAGTGCGGGTTCAATGATTCGCCAGCGGCCTGTTCTCCGAAACCCCAAAATGGGCATCCGTCAAGAATTGCAAGAAAACTACGACTGCAGCAGAACCTGTACAGGATTATATACCGCCGATGAAAACAGACTCCCTCGCAAAGACGACCAGTGACCGACTGACCACCGTGCTCTCGTACGGCGCTCTGCTGCTCCTCGGGTATCTGGCATACCTGATTCTGGAGCCGTTTCTCGTGCCCCTGGCGTGGTCGGCGGTGTTCGCGATTTTCTTTTTCCCGCTGCACGCGAAACTGCTAAAAAAACTGAAACCTACCCACGCGGCTTTGGTCAGCACGCTGCTCGTGACATTTTTGCTGATCGTCCCGGCCTTGGTGGTGTTGTGGTACACCACGCGGGAAGCTCTGGATGCTGCGGGTCGCGCGCATAGCATGTGGCTGCAGCCGGGATCGGCAGTGCCATCCCACGTCGCGGAAAAACTTCGAAGTCTGCTCCCCGCCTCGCTACAGCAAACGGATTTCTCAGCGCCATTGCGCCAGGGTGCGGAGAGAATTGCGACATTCCTGGCGGCCAAATTCACCGCGCTGCTGAAGAATCTTTTCGCCTTCCTCGTGGACCTGTTCATCCTGCTGTTTTCCCTGTTTTTCATGTTTCGCGACGGCGACGGCATCGTGCGCGGTGTGCGGCATCTGCTGCCGTTCGACCGGGAACTTCAAAACGACGTGATGCGCGAATCTCGCGACCTGATTTTTGCGAGCGTGGCAGTCGGGCTGCTGATCGCCGCGATTCAGGGCACCCTCGGCGGCACGGCTTTCGCGTTGACGGGCATTCGCACTCCCGTTTTTTGGGGCGTGTTGATCGCTTTTTTCTCCCTGGTGCCCGTGGTGGGCTCTGCGTTGATCTGGATTCCGGCGGCGCTGTGGCTGGCCTTCACAGGTTCGTGGGGCAAAGCCATCGTGGTGCTCGCCATCTGCGGCGGCGTGGCCGGAGTCGCGGATAACATCATTCGCCCCGTTTTGCTGAAGAACCGCACGCGGCTGAACGAATTATTGCTCTTCCTTGCAGTGCTTGGCGGCATCCAGGCATTCGGGCTGCTGGGGCTTGTGATCGGGCCAACCATCGTGGCCGCGGCTCTGGGAGTGTTCCGCGTGTACATGCAGAAGCGCGACCAGCTGCAGGGTGCAGACTTGTAGCAAACTACGAACCGTGAACGGCGAAAAGGCGCTTGCGCTGTTGCGCCTGTGCTAGAGTACCCGCCGGAATGAACTGTTCATGAATGAGACTCTGAAAAAATCGGCGCAGCACTCGGAACTGGCTCCGGAAATGCTCCGCTGGCGCTGCGAGCCGGAGCGCCTGCCGTTCGAAACGACGGCCCAGGCGGAGCCTCGCGAAGGCTTCGTGGGGCAGGATCGCGCGCTGCGCGCTCTGAAGATGGGCATCGAGCTCTCCGCGCCGGGCTACAACGTCTTCGTGTGTGGACTCGCGGGAACCAGCCGCGGCGGCACCATCGCCCACATGGTCGAGGAGCTGAAGCCCGCCACGAAAGAGTCACCCGACCGCTGCTACGTCAACAATTTCAAGACCCCGGATCGCCCGCGCCTCCTCTCGCTCGCGCGCGGGCAGGCCAATAATTTCCGGAAGGACATGCAGGCGGGCATTGATTTTCTGCGGCGAAGGATTCCGCAAGTCTTTGAGGGCGAGCCGTTCCAGAGGCAAAAGGGGCGAATCGTCGAACGATTCACGGTGCGCGAAAAGGATTTGATGGACGATTTCACGCGCAAAATCGCGCGCGAGCAGTTTGCGCTGGGGCACATGCAGGTGGGCGCGGTGGCGCTGCCCGAAATTTTCCCCGTGCTCGAAGGGCAGATGGTGCCCATCGAAGACGTGTCGAAGATGGTGCACGAAGGAAAACTGGACGCGCCCGTCGCCGAGGAAATCGAGCGCAAGTACGAGCAATTCCGCCAGGAATTCACGGTCGTTTACCGCAAGACGCTGACGCTTTCGCGCGAACTCGCGAGCGAGCTGAGCTACCTCGAGCAGGAAGGCGCCTCGGTGCTCGTGGACGGCGTGATCGAGGAGTTGAAGGAAAAATATCCGGGCACGAGCGTCTCCGAATTTCTCGAGGAAGTGCGCCACCACCTGCTCGATAACCTCGATCCCTTCAAGGAACGCGAAGGCGAGACCGAGGACCAGCCGGATAGTCCCGATGGACTGCCGAAGCCGCCGGGTCCGGAGCGCGATCCCTTCCGCGTCTATGGCGTGAACGTGATTTTGTCGCACGACGATGACAACGGCCCGCCGGTGATCTTCGAGATGACGCCGACGTACGCGAATCTATTCGGCACCATCCAGCGCGCCTACGATGCGCGCGGCGGATGGACCAGCGACTTCATGGACCTGCGCGGCGGCTCGCTGCTCCGCGCCGATGGCGGTTTCCTGATCATGTATTCGCTCGAAACTCTCTCCGAGGCGGGCGTGTGGCGCGCGCTCAAGCGCACGCTGAATCACAGCCGCCTCGAAATTCAGCCCGCGGAAATGTTTTATCCCTTCGGCGGCAGCGCCATGAAGCCGGAACCCATCCAGATCAACGTGAAAGTGATTCTGATCGGCGACCGCGATCTCTACGAATTGCTTTACGCGTACGAGGAAGATTTTCGCAAAATTTTCAAGGTGCGCGTGGAATTTGACGAAGAGATGCCCATGAGCGATACGGTCATCGCGGAGTATGCGGGCCGGCTGCGCGCGCTTTCGGAAAAGGAAGGGCTTTCGCCGTTCGATCGCGGAGCTTTTGCCGCGATGCTGGAGTACGGCGTGCGCAGAGCGGGCCGGCGCAAAAAAGTGACGGCGCGCTTTGTGGACATTGCCGACCTGGCGCGCGAAGCGAACTACGAAGCGGCGGCAGCCGGCGAGCACGTGGTGCGCGCCGCACACGTACGGGGCGCGCTGGCGTCCAAAGTCGAGCGGCACAACCTGATCGAAACGCGCATCCGCGAAATGATCGAAGAAGGCACGCTGCTCGTGGATTTGAGCGGCGCGCGCGTGGGCCAGGTGAACGGATTGAGCGTGCTCGAGATCGGCGGCTACTCGTTCGGCAAGCCGGTGCGCATCACGGCCACGGCGGCGCTCGGCAAAGCCGGGCTCATCAATATCGAGCGCGAATCGCACCTGAGTGGACGATTTCACGACAAAGGCATGCAGATCATTGCCGGATTTTTGCGCAGCCAGTTTGCGCAGGACAAGCCGCTTTCGCTGGCCGCGAGCATTTGTTTCGAGCAATCGTACTCCGGCGTGGACGGCGACAGCGCGAGCTCGACCGAAGTGTATGCGCTGGTGTCCGCGCTCGCGAATCTGCCGCTGCGGCAGGATATCGCCGTGACCGGCTCGATGAATCAACAGGGCGACATTCAGGCCATCGGCGGCGTGAATGAAAAGATCGAGGGATTCTACGATGTTTGCCGCATCCAGGGATTGACGGGAACGCAGGGCGTGCTCATTCCAGCTTCCAACGTGGAAGACCTCATGCTGCGCGAGGATTTGCTCGATGCCGTTGCCACAAAGAAATTCCACATCTGGCCGGTGGCCCGCATCGAACAGGGAATCGAGATTCTATCGGGAAGCGCCGCGGGCAGAAAAAATGGCGACGGAACATTTGATGCCGCAAGCGTTTTTGCCAAAGTGGATGCCCGCCTCAAGGACATGGCCAGGACCCTCAAAGAATTTGAGTAGCCGCAAAGGCGAGATCTGCCCTATTCCGACGTCACCCTGGCCCTTCGGCTTCAGCCGGATTGCTCCGTATTCAGACGTGGTTCGGCCTTCTCTCCTTCGAGGGGTTTGAAGTAGAGCCAACGCAGAAGCACATACCAAACGATCAGAGAAACGAGAAAATTCACCAATTCTGGAAGTGCGTCGCGGAACGAAAAGCCCACCACCGCCGAAGCATGTGGAACGATTTCACGGTACTCTCCCCGAGAGATCCAACGGGCAACTGGCCAGGAAAAAATACCCACAAAGTGTAGAAGACTTTGCGCGAGTAAGTAACCGAGAGCGATAGCTCCAACGTAGCTTTCCACGATTACGCGCTTTAGCCTATTGAGCATGCGCATCCCTTTTTGGCAATTTGCGGTAGTTGCCCAGGGCGCGAAGCGGTCCCGTGCCATAGATCCATCGGCAGGGAAGCCAGACGGCTGCAAGATACAAAGCCAGTTCGCAAGAACCTCCGCCGACGTGACGCCTGCGTGCCCTCGCGCCGCCAGGAGCAGAACCCCTCAGCTCCTCTGGGAACGTTGCCGCAGGAATTCGCGCACGGCCGGCGAAGCATGCTCGCCTGCCTTGGGAGGGAGCTTGGCACCTGCATTTAAGAGAGCTTCGACGGAGGCGGCAAAATCCCCCGCGTCGCGGCGCCAGCCGTTCACCGAACCGTAGAAGGCCCAGCCGAGTGGGGTGGCCTTGTATGCAAGGTCCGTAGCGTCGATGGGAGGACGACAGTGGAGCAGCACGCGGATCAGTTCCACGTTTCCATGAAAGCCCGCCCAATGCAGGGCGGTGATGCCGCCCTGGGTGCGGGCGTCAACGGGCCAACCGGCCTCAAGCAGCAGACGCACGGCTTCAAGATTATTGGCCTCGGCCGCGTTCACCAGCTTGCGGCGGTCGTCTTCGGTCAGAGTTTTCGCTAGATTTGGGTTGCGCGCCAGGAGAGCCTTGAATGTCGGCTCGTCGCCAAGTTCGCACGCTTGCGCGAGCTTTAGTTCATCGGGACTGCGTTCCATCAACAAGCGGAAAATCTCTTCGTGGTGGAACTCGCGCGCGATGATGTGCGCGGTTTTGTTTTTGCCGAGAGTCCAGATGTAGATCGTACCTCCGGCGCGTTCATACTGCCTGGGAAAAAATTCGTCCGAGACGCTCGTGCGGATCGAAGCCGGATCGGAATCAAGATATTTACGGACGAGATCGGTGTCGCCGAGAGCAGCGGCCATGAGAATGTCCGCGCGGCAGCCGCGCTGCACAAGGTAACGCGCAACGTCCTGCCGGCCGCGGACCATGTATTGCGCGGGAGTGGATTCGTGGTCCACGTCGCGGGCGTCAATGTCCGCGCCGTGGGCTAGAAGATACTCCGCGGCCTCAATGGATTGCGCGAAGTGCAGCGGGGTTTGCCCATCTCCGCCGCGCGCCTGCACCAGGGCGGGATCGGCGGAGATCATGGCTTTGAGTTCGTCCAACATGCCAAGACGCGCGGCGGCGTGCACGTCGAGCTTTGCGCCGTGGCCCATCAGAAATGCAGGGAGCCAATCCGCGCACCAGGCGTCGTCCATCGCACCGAAGCTGCCGGCCCACCAGTCGGAGCGCTGGTTGATGTCCGCGCCGTGGCGGAGGAGTAGCTCGATGAGGTTGCGATTGGCATGCTGTACGGCGACCATGAGGAGAGTCGCGCCGAAGCGATCCTGCAACGGCTCGTTGATCCTTGCTTTCAATTCCGCGTTTTCCCTCAGGAGTGTCGCGGCCCGAGCGACATTGTCCGATTTGATCGCCGCGACAAAAGCGTCATAGGGATCCGCGGAGAGCGATTGAACGCGCTCCTTCAGCTGAGGCCACGTTTCGAAGCCGTATTCCCGGGCGACCGCGTGTTGCGCATCGGCGAGTTTTGGAGCGTTCGAAGAGCCAAACGAGCGGAAGAGTTCCACGGCGGCGGAATCGCCTTCGCGAAATCTCTGCAAGAGCTCTTTGGCTTGTTTCTTCAGGTGATCGAGGTTCGGACGTGCGGGAAGTTCGCGGGACATCATGCCTCCTTCTTTAGCGCCCGAGGTCCGCTTCCGCGGGCAGAAGAGAGGTCGATGCTCAAAAAAGAGGCGAAGCTCAGGTGGGATGATCCCTTTCCGCGGACGGGGCGCAACCTGTTTTGCGAAGCTCAGTTTAGCAATCCGTCAGAAGAGGAGCAAGCGATGCGTTCGCGCCGCGATTGCGGAAACCGCGCGGAAAAACTCAGCTGGAAGGTTGAGGCGCCAGATAGGCTTCGCGGTGGATGAGCTGGTAAGAATGATGCTTTACGCGGACTTCGATGGTGTGCAGCTTTCCATCGTGAACAGGCGGAGAAAATTCCAGGTCGTATTCATGGCGCACGAATTCGGCGATCTCCCCGTAAGCGCGGTCAAAATCCTTTGAGGTTTTCGGCGTGTACACGCGCCCGCCGGTGATTTCGGAAATTTCGCGCAGAGAGCCGCTGGCCTGGCTCAGGACCTGTTTGACTTCTGCCCGGGCCTTGACTTGTTCCGGAGGAACCTTGCTCCGCCAGAACCGGCCTTGATGCGGCGGCTTCTGCATTTGCTCGGCGGTGGAAACGGCAAGGATGCGAACGTCGGAGGCATCGAGTTTCTGCCGCAGCGTTGTGGGGTCTTTTGGTGGAGAACTGTCCACGCCGGAAGTGACCAGCACGATGGTTTTCTTGCCGGGAACGGCTTGGAGCCAATGCAGGACGGAAAAAAGGCTCGAAGTGAGATTCACTTCGCCAAAACCCATCATGAAATTCAGGTCGCGGAGCGCCAGGCGCGCTTCATCTTTGTTGGGAGTGAAATCGAGGCGCAGATCAGGCGAGGAGTCGTAGCAAACGATGGCCACGCGGTCCGCTGGCGCTAGGCGGGTAAGCAATGTGTCCGCGGCGCGAATAAGATCGTCGCGAAAAAAATAGACGGCGGGTCCGCATTCGAGCATGAGCACGATTTGCGCCGGATCGTCCACGGAAAGAAACGCGGTCAGCGGCTGCGGAACGCCGTCGTCGAAAATCTCGAACTGGTCGCGGCCCAGGTTTTCGATAAAGTCGCCTTTGGAGTTCGTGACGATGACGCCGATATTGACGCGGTCCACGCTCACGCGCAGGGGCGGGGAAGTTTGCTCCGGGGCATCTTGGGGCAATCCCTGCGGGACGGCCCGCAAGGCGGTGAGCAAAACGAGGAGAGCCGCGGGGGCCGCACGTTCGAACAGCGCGCGCGAGCTACTCAATCCACCCATCAAAGTGAAGACCTTTGGCGTCTTTCCAGGAAGCGCTCGTGGAAACATGCAGATGGCGCGGGAAAACTTTCGGATCTACACGCATCAGCCACAAGGATGGAGGGATCGCGGGTGCAGGCGCGGATTTCTCCTGCGCGAAGGATTTTGTCGCCGACCGAGTCGGTGATTCCATCAGTTTTTCCTTGATGGCTTCCCAATCGAGCTTTTGAAAATCGAGATAACTGATCCCGGTCAGCTTTTCCGGGAATTGCGCACGGACGGTTCGAAAAGCGGAAGGAAGAGCGTTCGCCGAGGAAGCGCGGCGCGAGAGGTCCTCCTGCAATGCCTGGCTGCTGCTTCCGGCAAGGACCAGACTCGGCGTTACGGCAAGATGATACAGCTTCGGAGGTGCGCCGGAGCCGCCGGGCTTGTTGGCCGTGAGAGAAACGGTAAGAAATGTCGCATCGCCCTGCTCATGCTCGGAGAGGATTTGATCTTTCAGAAGGAAGTGGAGAAGCTTTAAAGTGTCGCCTTTGTCGCGAATGCCCACAAAAATCGTGCGCTTCGAATCGTCCGATGCGGGAACGGTCTGCAATGAGGCAAATTCGCCGGTGAGCAAAGCAAGCGCGTCCGGCAAGGGCATGCCGAGTTTGGCCTGCGCCATCGCTTCGATGAAAGCAGCGGCGCCCTGCTGTTCCGGAGGCTGTGAAGCGAGAAAAGCGCGCTTGGCCGTGGTGTAAAGGGAAACGAGACTGAATTCCGATTCCTGGTAGGACACGGCATCCGCAGGGACAAAGGCGAGAGATGCGGGAGCCGCCTGGCCATCGCCGAAGAGATCAAAAGGAGTGCCCGGCGCGGGCTCCCCAAGTACCGCGGCAGTGAGCCGCGTGCGCGATCCTTCCAGAGTCACCTGGCCGAAAATGGAATGCACGGAATCGAGCTTGAGAGCGTCGAGGACCGGCGCCAACTTTTTGTTCGCCGTGTCCGCGGCGGCGGCAAGTTCGCTCTGGCGGGGCACGCGAAGAAAAAATTCGAAAATGCCGCCGTGGAGCATCGGCCGCGCTTCGCGGTATGCCGGAGTCTCCGCGAGAGAATTTCCGGCAAGCGTTTTGCCCGCAAGGATAGAGGCGATCTGTTCGAACACTTCCGGCTCGCTGGCGCTGATCGCGTATTTCCCGTGCTCCGCCCAGTAGGTTACTCCGGAAGTGCGTTCGACTTTCAATACGGGAATCCCGGCGAGCGTCATCTCGGAAACCTTCGGAGCTTCTTTTTCGGAAGCTCGCGATTGGAGGACGGCTTTCGAAAGCAGCGCTTCTTTTCCGGTGCGATCATAAACAAAGAATATGCCGTTCCACTTTTTCTTCGCGGTGTCGGTGGCAGCTGCCGCACTCCGCGATTCCGGCAAATAGCCCAGCACAAAGGGATTTTCCAGCAGGGATGCATACTTTTCGATTTCTTCCCGCGTTGGCTCCTGTTTCAAGTTCGGAGATTTTTTCGAATCGCTCAGAAGGTTTTCCGCGAGCGCGGAACGAACCGGAGCAAAATCCGGATCGTCCCAGAGAGAGAGAAGCGAATTTGCTGCACGGACGGAAGGAGCGGGAGTGCCGCGCCAGAGAAGGTAGAAAACGGTGCGCTGCGGCATCTGCGCCGGCTCGAGCGGCGCCTGCGCGCACGCGGGAGCGACCAGAATCAAGCAGGCGAACGCCAGCCTGGCAGTTTGACGAAAGAAGGTTTGGGCGTGCATCGAAATCTCCGGGGACCGCGCGGGAACGGGCCAGAAATAGCGTAACGTGACGACGGGAAAGGCCCAAGCCCCGTTGCTGGGGAAGTTTCCAGAATGCGGATAAGGGCCCGGCCGAATTTCGACGGCCGAATTGTTCAATAGTGAAGCGGAAAAATTTCCCGGCAAATTCTGCCAGCCGCCTCAGCCAAGCAACAAAGTCATTGGACTAAGCGCGATCACTAAGAAGAAGGCTTGGAGGCCGTGGGTGCGGCGGCCGGGGCCGCAACCGGCGCGGGAGCAGCGGCGCCTTCCTTGGGCGTCGCAAGATAGCCGGAAATGTTGTTCTTCTGCACGGTGAAGACAACGATTTCGTAAGGAGCAGTTCGCGAGCCGCGAACGTAGAATTGCACGGGTTCGCCCATGGTGCGGTCTTTTTTCTCGATCTCGCGATCGTCGGCGTAGACCGTCATGGTGTACATGGATTTCTTTTCGTTGGTTTTATTAAGTTTGATCTGGATGGGGCCGACGCGCTGCGGACTCTTGCTCTTGGGAATGGTGAACTCGTAATAATTGCGCTCGCCCAGGCGTTTGAGTTGCTCGACTTCGTCGTGATTGCGGGCGATCAGGCCGCTCATGACGCCCATATCTCCTGTGGCGCGTTCGAGCTTGGATTTTGTGGCTTCGAGATCGTTGCGGGTGTCGGCGATATCCTTCTTTGCGCCGCCGACTTCAGTGGCCACTGCCCCGATCTGATCACTGCTTTCCTTCTGGACCTGAGTGAGCTTGGCGGTGAGCCTCGCATCCGAGGCCTGCTGATCCTTGCGGATGGCTTCAGCGCGGCTCTTGGCGTTGGCCAATTCGGATTCGGTCATGCCGATTTTCTGTTCGGTGACGTCGAGATGGCCCTTGATGTCCGCGAGGCGGCTGTTGGCCTGGTCCAACTCCGCAGTGAGGACTTTGTTTTGTTCCTGTTGCTTGGCGAGATCCTGGGACATGCGCGAGACGGTCATGTACCCGTAGGCGCCGAGGCCGGCGACGATGAGGAACAAGATGATAAACAGGATGGTGATCCAGCGCGGAGTGCCCGCGCTTTCGTATTGGTACGACTCCTGAGGACTCGGTACATTCGGCGAAATGCTCATTCCCCCTCCTGGGAAAGCGGGCCCACGGGAAGACGCGGGCAAACCCCGGATAGATTATGGCGTGAGAGGGGGGCTGTGTCCATATCGAGGGTGGAAGTGATGCGGCGCGGGGTAAGAGGAGCTGCCAGAATCTGCGGGGGGAGAGAGCAGAGACGGAAGGGAGGAGGAGCAAGCTGTGAAATGGGAATGGTGGGCCCCCCACCCCGGGTGTTTTGGCGCTGGAGTGCGCAAGCGATTGAAAGAAAAGCGGTTGGGGGAAAATTCCAGTTTGCAAGAGTGCGCAAGTAGTTGGCGGGAAAGGAGTTAAGAATTGCAGGGTGTGGACACAGACCGCTCGGGCACGCGAAAGACCCGAGATTGGGGGATTTCACCACAGAGGCCGCAGAGACCACAGAGGGAGGAACGCAAGGGCAATCCGGCTTGCCGAAGGGGAGATCGGCGGGGGTGTGAGGATGGTCCGAAAACAACATAGACTATTATAACATGGATGTCAATGGAGATTGTGGTACCGTTCGAACGGGGTGGGGCGGGAGTTGTTGAGTTGAGGGGATTTAGGGCAGAAAAGTTCGGCTCCTTTCTACCGGGCTTCGGCCGTTTGCGCAACCAAGTTTACTCGGTCGGGGTAGCCGAGGCTATCATCTAATCAGCCGCTCTACTCGAATTTCAACCGGTCGGAGGATGGGGATTTATATCTTTCATTTCGACTTTCAGATTTTCTACACGTTCGATTTCGAGGCTGAAGTATTTTGGCGACGTGCAGGACGGAACGCATCGGAATATCCCAGTGAACTCGGCGGTTATGTACTTGTCCGTGGTGCCGACCAAAGGGTTTTGAGCCAGAACCCTGTCTAAGGCTGTGTTGCCCGGGTCGCTTTCTGCCCTGTCAGAATCGCGTGGGACGACACCCCTCTGACATTGGGCCTCGCCTTGAGGCGGCGGCTCAGAAGTGCGGTTAGGCCGCCCACAATTTGGTTCCATAAGCACGCTATGCTCTCGCCCGTCGCTGTGAAACGAGGCGAGAGCCCGAACGCGCTTGCCATTGAATTTGGCGCCTGACTCAACAAGCTTGGTAATGGTGGCTTCGATCGGCCTTGTGGGATGGGTTTGCTGGACGGCTCTTAGCTTCGGAATTACGGGCCAAAGGGCGATTGCAGTCAAGCAAGCTATGGAAAATTCAGCCGCGCGATGGTTGGCTAACATCCTGGCGCTCCGCTTATGTTGCACCAGTCGGAGGTTGAGGCGATTGCTCCGCGGAAGACTCCTATAAACCTACTGGCCTCTGCGGAACCCGGATCCCAATTCGGGTTCCAAAGACCAGGATAGTACACGCCCAGCCCCTTGGGAACCAACGACTCAACATTGTAGGCTCGCATTTCGGTGGCAAACTCCTGCTTTTTGATTTGCGGGTCCATATTGCCGCGTGCTATTCCGTCAAGTCCGTGCGAGCGTTCATGGACCAGCACGCCGGCTACTTGGATGGTGTTGAGACTGCCAAAGAACTTGGAGTTAAAGGTGATATCAGTTCTAAGGAGCCCGCTTTCGCCCGTGTAGCTGTGCGCGTCGGCGGTCGCTTTCGAGCTCTGTGTGCGGCCAAAAGAGATCGTCACCCCGTCGTGCTCGTCGCCGGCTTTGCCGAAGGTGCTGACAACCTTCTTAAGGGCAGCGCGTTGATCCTTAGCCAAGTTTTGGCTCCGGAGGGCCGTTCTTGCCTGCGCTAAGCCGTCCGAGACTGTCTGGCACTGTGCTTTGGTGCCGTTGCATACGTAGTGGCCTGTAGGATCGGTGAGGCTAACCGGATTGTTATCCACGTAGGCGTAGAGGTTTAAGGACTGTGGGTCGCCGAGTTTGGCGTAGGGGACGGGAGCGGCGGTGGCGGACCAGTCGGGGGTCATGAAGCGGGCCATGGAGGAGGCGAGGTAGCGGGCGCCGAAGTTGTCGAGGCCGGTGTAGGCAGGATCAAGGTTTGCGCCTCCTGCGGAGGCGTAGGTTTCGCCAAAGGGAGCGTAAGCGGTGTCGAAATACATGGTTCGACTCGGAGTGGTGGCCAAGCGAATGCTGCCGAGCATGTCCGGATGGGCATAATAGAGCAGACCGCTGGAGTTGTATACGGCAAGGGCGCTGCCTGAGAGCGGGACCATCGCTTTTTGGAGGGTCTGGCCGCTCATGAGAGCGAGCTCTTGGCTTGCGGGAGAGTAGGCGATTGGGGTGTAAACGCCGGAGCGATTCTGCTCGACCATGCGTCCGAAGGCGTCGTAGGTCAGGCTGACGGCATCGGACAGGTCTGCGTCCACGGTGATGGCGTGGCCATCGGCGTCCCACGTGTAGTTATGAAAGCCGTCGTTTGTGAAGTTGCCGTTGCTGTCGTACGTCGGGACGACACCGCCTGTGCAGTTTTGCCCTGAGCCGCCGGATGACGCTTACGGAGTTTGCGCGGCGCATTGCAGCGCTTCGGTCGCCTACTGCTCCCTGCGCGCCGCAATGCGGAGAACGGAGCAAGACGGAAGTCATGAATTCAGGAGTTTCGGGTGTCGTATGATCCCGTGCGCGAAGAATTGGGGCGGGTCTAAAACATCTTACATTTAAGGA
>Ga0335078_10002380_pt1 | contig 28540 bp, 29 predicted proteins | sample Lox_Sample_32_FD_206711 | JGI IMG/M metagenome (GOLD analysis project Ga0335078, IMG submission 206711) | Soil microbial communities from Loxahatchee National Wildlife Refuge, Florida, United States - Lox_Sample_3.2 | ecosystem: Environmental > Terrestrial > Soil > Wetlands | place: USA...
CGGAGTACGACATCGCGGATGTCTCTACCTGTTTTGAATATTACGGCGGCCTGGCCACGAAGATTCTAGGATTTGTGAATCCCGTTCCCGACAACGCCGTGAGCCTCACTCTCAAGGAACCGATCGGCGTCGCCGGACAAATCATTCCCTGGAACTATCCGCTGCTGATGGCGGCCTGGAAACTCGCCCCGGCTCTAGCTGCGGGTTGCACCTGCGTTTTGAAGCCCGCCGAGCAGACTCCGCTCACGGCTCTCGAAATGGCAAGTTGGCTTTCGGATGTCGGCCTGCCGCCGGGAGTGGTCAACATTATCACCGGCTTCGGCGAAAGCTGCGGCGCTCCGCTGGTGCAGCATCCCGACGTAAATAAGATCGCGTTTACCGGCAGCGCTGCCGTCGGCAAGATCATCGTCAAACAGGCGGCTGACACAGTAAAACGTGTGACACTCGAACTGGGAGGCAAGTCTCCCAATATCTTTTTTGCCGATGCTGACTTCGAGGCCGCTATCGACGGTGCGCTTTTCGGAGTGTTCATCAATCAAGGTGAGGTCTGTTCCGCAGGCAGCCGTATCCTGGTGCAAAAACCAATCTATAAAAAGTTCGTCGACGCCATGACCGAGAAGGCCAAGAAGATCAAGCTGGGCGCGCCGCTTGACCGCGACACCAAAATGGGCCCGGTGGTGAGCAAAGATCAATATGACCGCGTCCGCTCTTATCAGGACATTGGCAAGAAGGAAGCCAAGCTGGCGATTGGCGGCGGCCGTGCGGAAAAATTTGCCAAGGGCTACTACCTCGAGCCGACAATTTTTTACGATGTCGCCAACAGCGCGCGCATTGCCCGCGAAGAAATCTTCGGTCCTGTCGCTGCGGTGATTCCGTTTGAAGACGAAAAAGACGCGCTCAAGATCGCCAATGACTCGCCCTATGGCCTGGCGGCAGCGGTCTGGACGCGCGATATCTTCAAAGCATTCCGCGCAGTGAAGGCTCTGCGGGCCGGCATTGTGTGGGTGAACCACATGCAGCCCACCTACGTTGAAGCTCCCTGGGGCGGCTACAAGCAATCCGGTTTCGGGCGTGAGCTTGGCCCGTGGGGCATTGAAGAGTATCTCGAAACCAAGCAAGTACACATTAACTTAAATGAACAGCCGATTGGCTGGTACTGAGAACCGAGGACTGAAACCAAGAACTGGTGTTGAACACGCTTTTGCGATGAGGTCGAAAGATGTCAACCATTCAGCTGCGAACCAATATTCCCGGTCCTAAGTCGAAAGCTATAGCTGAGCGACGGAACGCTGCCATCCCGCGCGGGCTATCGCACGGAACTCCAGTGTACGTTGCCAAAGCGCAAGACGCGTGGATCGAGGACGTCGACGGCAACCGTTACATCGACTTCGCCGGCGGTATCGGATGCCTCAACGTGGGGCATCGCCAGGAGACGGTGCTCTCTGCCATCCGCGAACAGTTGGACCGCTTCCTGCATACTTGCGTCCAGGTCACGCCCTACGAGAATTACGTGCAGCTCGCCGAACGGATGAACGAGGTCACGCCGGGCAAATTTCCCAAGAAGACTCTGTTCGTGAATACCGGTGCCGAAGCGGTGGAAAACGCGGTGAAGATTGCGCGAGCGCACACCGGACGGCCCAGCATCATCGCGTTTGAAGACGCCTTCCACGGTCGCACCATGATGACGCTGGCACTCACCAGCAAAACGCATCCCTACAAGGCTGGCTTCGCGCCCTTTCCCAGCGATGTGTACCGCATTCCCTATGCCTACTGCTATCGCTGTTCGTATTCTTTGAAATATCCCTCTTGCGATCTGTATTGCGCGCGCCATCTCGAAGACACGTTCAAGCGGGTGGTTGCTTCAGAAGATGTGGCAGCTGTTATCGCCGAGCCTGTCTTGGGCGAAGGTGGATTCGTCGTTCCTCCGCCTGATTTCTACCGTATTCTGATCGACATCTGTCACAAGCACGGCGTGCTGTTTATCGCTGATGAAGTGCAGAGCGGTTTCGGCCGCACCGGCACTTTGTTCGCATCGGAGCACTATGGGATCGAGCCGGATATTCTGGTAACCGCCAAATCGATTGGCGGCGGGTTGCCGCTGGCCTCAATCACCGGACGGGCGGAGATTATGGACGCACCGGGTCCGGGAGGCTTGGGCGGAACGTTCGCCGGTAACCCAGTTTCTTGCGCCGCGGCTTTGGCGGTGCTCGAACTGTTCGACCGCGAAAATCTGCTACACCGTGCCAACCAGATCGGAGATCACTTCCAGAAGCGCGCCAAACAGTGGCAGAAACAATGGCCGATCATTGGAGATGTGCGCGGCTTGGGCGGAATGCAGGCGATTGAACTGGTGAAGTCTGGCGATAGCCGCGAACCCGCACCCGAGGAGACCAGGCAGATCACACAGTACTGCTATGAGCATGGGCTCATCACCCTTACAGCCGGTTCCTATTCCAATGTGATTCGCGTTCTTGTACCGCTGGTAGTGACCGACGAACAAATGGACGAAGCGCTCGATGTGCTGGAATCTGCGCTGAAGACGGTTTTTGAGAAAACTGGAGCCGTCGCACAGCCAGTCTAGTGTCGCGAGCCGACAGAGGTTTGAATATGACAATCACCGCACCACCGGTGCCCCGAGTCTCGAACTTTGTCAACGGCCAATGGGCCGAGTCCAGGGCTTCCGAATGGATCGATGTAACCAATCCAGCCACAGGCGAGACGATTGCGAGGGTGCCGCTGAGCAATGCGGCCGAGGTTGCGGCGGTAGTTGAATCCGCGGCAGCGGCCTATCCGGAGTGGCGCCGTACGCCTCCGGAAGACCGTATTCAGCCGCTGTTCAAGCTGAAGCAGCTTCTGGAAGATCATCTCGACGAACTTTCGCGCATCATCACCGAAGAAAACGGCAAAACCTTCACCGAAGCCAAGGCCGAATTCCGCCGCGCTATTGAGAACGTGGAGGTCGCCTGCGGCATCCCGATGATGATGCAGGGATACAACCTGGAAGACGTAGCCCGCGGCATCGACGAGACCATGATCCGCCAGCCGCTGGGAGTTGTGGCCGCGATTGTCCCTTTCAACTTCCCCGGGATGATTCCGTTCTGGTTTTTGCCTTACGCGATCGCCTGCGGGAACACGTTTATCGCAAAACCCTCCGAGCGCGTGCCTCTGACCATGCGGCGGGTCTTTGAGCTGCTGGAGCAGACTGGGTTACCTAAAGGCGTGGTGAATCTGGTGAACGGAGGCAGGGATGTCTCCAACGCGTTGATCGACCACCCCAAGGTCCGCGCCATCAGCTTTGTTGGTTCGACGCCGGTGGCTCGGCAGGTGTATGCGCGAGCGGGCGCTAACGGCAAGCGGGCGCAGTGCCAGGGCGGCGCCAAGAATCACGTCATCATTTTGCCGGATGCGGACATGCAGATGGCGACGCAGATCATCAGCGACAGCGCTTTCGGCTGCGCCGGGCAACGCTGCCTGGCGGTGTCGGTGGCGGTTACGGTTGGTGCGGCGCAAAAGACTTTTCGCGACTCCATCGCCGAGTCAGCCGCTAACCTCCGGGTGGGCAACGGCCTGGATCAGGGCGTCCAAATGGGGCCTGTAATTACGCCGCAGAGCAAGTCACGCATCGAATCACTGATCGCCTCCGGCGAGAAACAAGGCGCGAAGGTTTTGCTCGACGGCCGCAATGCGAAAATCTCCGGATACGAGGCCGGCAACTTCGTGAAGCCCACGATTCTCGACAATTTGCCGGCGACCAGCGATCTCGCGGATACGGAGATATTCGGTCCCGTGCTCAGCCTCATCCACGCCAACGACATGGACGAAGCTTTGGCTTTTCTGGAGCGCAGCCCATACGGCAACCAGGCGTCGCTGTTCACCTCCAGCGGCTCGGCCGCGCGACGCTTCCGCTACGAAGCTCCCGCGGGTAACATCGGGATCAATATCGGTGTGGCTGCTCCCATGGCATACTTCCCGTTCAGCGGCTGGAAAGACAGCTTCTTCGGGATCATGCACGGGCAGGGGCGGGATGCGATTGAGTTCTACACGGAGAAGAAAGTAGTGGTTGAACGATGGGCGAAAGAGCACTCGCGCAAGTTCTGAAGGCAGGCTGCAACCGAAAGAAGCAGCTTCCTCATCGCTCTCGCTCCTCGGAATGACAATCGGAGGACTCGTTTAGATCTCGTCGTCATCCTCGTCGCGGTCAGGCGCGCTCAAATCTTTGGCCGGACTTAGGGCACGTCCATCGTTGGCGTGGCGAATCTCGATTCTCCCATTCACATTGGAAAGCTTGATCCGGGTTCCGCCGCCACCCAACTCGGCTTTCAACTCGTGTCCCACCCAGTGGTGGTTGATGATGTGCAGTCCGAAATCGTTGTCAATGCCGCCACTTACAGTCGACGCCTCAAGTTCTGCTTTGGCATCCGAAGGCAGGGTAAGTTCCACGCTGCCGTTCACTGAGGAGAGCTCAATTGGCGAGCTTCCCAAGTGGTCGAACTGCGGCTCCAGACGTCCGTTGACCGTCTCTAGTCTTACCCGGCCTTGCAGGTCTTGCGCGATCAACTTCCCGTTGACGCAGGAGGCGCGCACTTCACCAGCTACCTGATGGATGTCGAGAGAGCCGTTGACGAGTTCGACCTCGTCCAGCCGCGCGCTTCGTGGCACCATCAAGGTGTATTCCACGGTGGCGGGGTTGTTCCATCCATCGCGGTTCCAAGTGTGGTCGTGGCTGTGATACTTGGTGCGGATAGAAACCGTATCGCTGGTTGCATCCACTTCGATCTCGGCTTCGTCCAGCCGCGCTTTGCTGCTGGCATACTTCACCGCGTCAACTTTTACTTCATTTTGATCCCACCCTGTGATGTGGACTGCCCCGTTGATGTTCTCGAGCTCCACGCGTCCGCCCGAGGCTAATGGATAGCTGTGATGGAACTCCTCTGTAAGTTTGTCGAAGGCCCACGCCTGATTCACCAGTAAGAGCGCGCAGGAAGTTACAAGAATCGCTCCCATCCAAGTGGCAAGCCTGCGGTGGCATTGCATGAGCTCCTCCCGTGCGGACACGGATTAGACGGAGCAGTCCAGAATTCGTGAGAGCCTACAAGAGGATAATTCCCATGCGGATGCCCATGGTTACCGCCTCGGTGCGGGTGGCTGCTCCCAGCTTATCCAGGATAGAGCTGATGTGGAACTTGATGGTGTGGTCGGAAATGCTCAAGCGGGAGGCCATTTGCCGGTTTCCCAGACCCTCGGCGAGCATGCGTAACACCTCGATTTCCCGCCGAGTCAGGTCCTGCGCCGGGGTCAGTGGTACGGCCGGCACCCGGGCAGCAAGGTCCTGAATCACTTGCGGGTCGAGTAGAACTAAACCGGCATGAGCCGCATGGATGGCGGCCAGGATTTCGTCCATTCCCGCATCACGCGGCAGAATCGCTTTGACTCCAGCCTGCAGGGCTTGTGCCGTCCAATCGGGGGTTGGGCCGTCGATCAACACAACCACCCCTAAACCTGCTAGCTGCGGTAAGGTCGGAAGACCGGAGCCCTTGCCTTCCAGGTCGGCGAGAACGACATCAGCATGCAATTGCGCCGCGTGTACAGCGCTGGCTTCGACCCGCGAGAAACCGGCGGCGAGTTTCAGCGATGGCGCTTTCTCGACCAGCGACTGGAGGCCGGCAAGCCGAACCCCGGAAGTAGCGGTGATGAGCACGCGAACGGCTTTTCCTCCGTTTCGCTTGGTCATCCGCTACCTCGTTGGCCGTTCTCCCAGGGTGATGGATAAATCGGCGCTGGCTCCCGCCCGCAGTACGCCAACGGATAACTCGTCATTCACTTGCCTCGATGTCAGCATCTCCTGAATTTCATCCAAATCCGTGGCTGGCTTTCCCTCTAATTCGACGATCACGTCTCCCAGAAGGATTCCAGCTTTGTCCGCCGGTCCATTGGACTCGACGTGGAGCACGACTAGGCCGCCGGTGGTTGCCTTCTTCAGCCGGCTGCGCAGATTCTCCGGGATCGCGACAGGCTGCATGGCGAGGCCGAGATAAGGGCGGGCCACGTGCCCTTTTTCCAGCAACTCGTCAATCGTACGGTTAACCGTAGATAGCGGGATGGTGACGGCGCGGCCCCGGCTCAAACCATTCGTATTCACTCCGACAACTTTGCCGTCGAGGTTAAGCAGCGGGCCGCCGGAAAAGCCGGGATACAAAGAAAGGTCGAGGCGGACGCTTTGATCGATCCGGCCTCCCCGCCAGGTGCGCCACTCGCCGCCGAGGCCGCCGATGATTCCGGCGCTGGCGACCAACTGTCCCCGGCGAGTTCTTCCCAGGGCTAACACAATGTTTGCCAGCTTGATCGGTGCATCGGCGAAAGCTGGTACTTCGAGTCCAGCCTCCTGATCGATTGCCAACGCGGCAAGATCAGTGCCCGCGTCCCGTCCCGCCAGCCTGGCCGCTATGCGTTTTCCGTCGGGAGCCATAATCGAGATGCCTTCCTCGTGGCGTAACGCGTGATCCGCCGTGACCACGACGCCTTTGCGCCAGTGAATACCACTGGAAGGCGCCCGGTGCCTGCCCTGAACGGTTACTACCGAGGTCCCGGCCCGCTCCGCTGCCGACGCCAATTCCTGCGACAAGCCAGTGATTCCTGAAGCCATGGTTTTCTTCTCCCTGTTTGTAAATCACCCGGCTAGTTCATTTCCCGGGTAAATCGATCATGGCGGAACTTGCGGTTTCCCGCATCGGCCGAACAGGTAGGAGGACCCAAGCCATTCGGCTAGGTGGTCGTCCGGTCACATTCCATTACTTCCGTTACTTTCGGCTGGGATGTCCGTTACCGGACAATGGGATCAATGTCAGCAGCGGGGAAGTGAGGATGGTCTGTGAAGTGTCGCTTCATGAATCGGTGGCATCGGTGCGCTTCGAGCCTCGCCCGCATTAGGTATTCTCTTTTTCTCGTTTCCCTTATTTCCGCGCCGCTGTTCGCTCAATCTCCCGATTATGACAAGCCAATCCCGATCCTTACGGGCACCGCCGGGTATTTCAACTTTGTAACCGCCGGACAGAATCAACTGGATGCTCAAATCAATCCAGTGCTGCTTCTGCCAATTGGGGATCATTGGCTGGTGGAATCGAGGGCGGAGTTCGAAGGCGCATTTCAGCGTCCCGACGGCGGTGGTCCTTACGGCGGAGGGGTGAGCAAGAACCTCGATTATGCTCAAGTGGACTACATCGCGAACTCTTACCTTACTGTCGACGTGGGGCGGTTTCTCACCCCATTTGGGATTTTCAATGAGCGCCTGTATCCCATCTGGATCCGCAGTCTGCAACAGGATCCTTTGATTCTGCCACTCTCCGCCGAGTCGAGCGATGGGATGATGCTGCGCGGCGGGTTCCCCGTCAGCCCCGAAGCTAATCTGAACTATGCAGCCTATGTTTCGGCGATCAGCACGGGGCATAACAACCTAGAATCCGATCGCGACGTCGGCGGACGAATAGGTATGTTCCTGCCCGGGCCGCGGATCGAAGTGGGTGCTTCCTGGCAGAAGCTGCTGCAAGACGAGCGCACTAACTCCTTTGGATTCCACTTTGCGTGGCAGCCTACGCGGCTTCCGCTCAGCCTGCACTCCGAGTACGCCCGCTCTCATTCGGGAAGCGGTTACTGGATCGACGGCGCTTACCGGCTGAGCCAGATCGCCTTCTGGCAAAGGGCAATGCGGCGGCTCGAATTTGCTGGAAGGGCGGAGCAATTCTTCGGCGGGCAGATCATCCCTGATGACGCCGAAGCCCTTGACCTGCCGGGCGCGAACACCCGCGAAGGTGAATTCGGATTGAACTATTACCTGCACGATGGGCTTAAGGTTGTGGGCAGTTATGGGCGCCAATTCAGCTCCGACGGCAACACCAATCTGTGGACGGTGGGCATTGCCTATCGCTTTGCCGTTGCGCTGGGAAGGGACGGTGGGCAATGAAGCTCAAAGCGCTGATCAGCGTATATCTGCTGGCACTGGTCTCGGCGATCGGCATGGCTTCGGCGCAACCTCGCAGCCGCACCGCGGCGGAAGCTGCAACCCACAGCCCGGCAGACGCGGACGCGATGCGACTGGAGGGTGAAAAGAGATTTAGGGCGAACTGTGGGCGCTGCCACGCCGCCCCACAAAAATTTCCACCCCGCATGATGGCGACCATTGTCCGCCATATGCGGGTACGAGCCACCATCACCGATGAGGACATGCGGCTGGTTCTCTTTTACATGACGCAGTAGCGTTCTAAGGGGATCCGGCAATGGGAGCGCGACGTTGGTTTTTCCAGGCGGCGGTATTGGCGGCTTGCTTCAGTTCCGTAGTGGCCGAAGCATCGCCTCGAGTGATCGAAATTCTGGCAGACAAGGACAGCCGCTACAAAATGGCCGGCCTCAAGAAGCCCCAGATATCGGTGAAGGCGGGCGAACAGGTTTTGCTTCGCATCACGGCTCGCAAAGCAAAATCCTGGAATCGAGATGGATCGATTCATGGTTTTTCGTTGCTGCGCGCCAAGGATCGCGCCAAAGTCCCGGGCTGGGATTTGCTGCTCAAGCCAGGCCGTCAGGAATTTCTGATGACCGCGCCGGAAGTCCCAGGCGAGTACGTGGTGGTTTGCACCGTCGTTTGCAGTTCAGAGCACGAAGGTATGTCGATGAAGTTCGTGGTAACCCCTTGAGGGTTGGAGGGTTGTGTGAACAGGATTGCCGTTTCGAGCATAATCGCGGTGTTGGCGCTGGCGTTCTCCGTTCCATGTGGCGGACAGGACGAAGTCACTTTTCGGGGAGAAGTTTCCGATAGCCAGTGTGCTTTCAACGTTCACTCACTTACCAAATCGCACGCCGAGATGTTGAAGGCGAAGTCAGGCGCCGCAGGCCACACTCCCGCCACTTGTTCCATTTATTGCATCGAACGATTGGGAGGCAAATTCGTGCTGGTTTCCGGCAAGAATGTCTATCACCTCGATAACCAGGATCTGCCGCGCAAGTTTGTCGGCGAAAAGGTAAAACTCCACGGCGTTCTCGATCCAAAGACCGACACCATCCACGTCATAGATCTTGAAGCTGAGTAGGGAACTGCGCAGCGGCGGAAGCGCTCGTTCGCAAGATATACTCGCCAATCACTGCACCGTGACGCTAAACAACCGGATGTTCTTCCCAAAAGCGTGCGTCTGCACAGCGTGAAAATCGGCAGATTCTCTCTGTAGGTCGTCCTCGAGGGTGACGTTAAAGCCCGCCTGGCCCACCCAAATGTTCTCTCCCGGCCTGAACTGGCCAGTTTGTATCGGACCGCTGCATTGGGCGCGAAAATTCTGTGGCGTGAGAAACCATAAATCGTGGCCGGTCGAGATGATGCGGTGTCCGCCGCATTGAAACATCAGAAAACCCGGTAGCGATTCGTCAAATGAAATAGGCCGTCGCTGGCAGAGGTAGTAACCAAGCAGCATTCCGGTCTCGTAATCGACGAGGATCGGGGCTGACGTCGGTATCTGCTCTCGCACGAACGCTAAGGCCTTTTGCATGTGCGCCTCACTATGGTCGGCTCTTCTGATGTAAGGATGGAACGTCGAAGGGAAGGCAAGGCAACACAATACGACCACCAGAGCAAATGCAATTCCTCTTACGATTCGTTCTTGAGCCAGGTTGGACAAAAATACGGCGACTCCGGCGACGGCAAAGATGATGAGAAAGACACAGTGCCGGGTCCCTCCGTAAGGATAGACACCCAGGAGCGCCAGTCCACAATTGATCGCGAAGGGCAAAATGAGCAAAGCCACCAACTGCCCCGCTGTTGGGGACGCCTTCGGGAGAAGAATTCTCCCGCGCAGCAAGAATGCAATTCCTGCCACAAAGGCCAACGCCATGAGTACGCCAATCAACCGCTGTCCTAACAGGTACTGAAATGTGCTGAAGCTTCGAGCCAGAGCGAAGGTCAATGGATTCTGGCCCCGATGAAAATAGGATTTGTACAGCCAGGTTTCGAAGGCGCCTTCCGCCATAGTCGTGCCCCGGATGCGCGCAATATGGCTCACATAAAGAGCCGCACCCAGGCCGACTCCACCCATTTGTCCCGCAATCCAGGTGGCTCGCAGCGGGATGCTCTGAGCCCGGCTGCAAACGCGCCACAACGAATAAATGCCAAGCGCCGCCGCGAACAGGAATCCCGAATAGTGCGAGAGCATCGCCAGATAGAGACAGACGAAAGAAAAAAGCAGAGAATTGATGGAATTCTTTGCCAGAGCTTTCTCCAGGAAATAGGCGGCGCTCACGGCAAACAACAGTAACAGTTCATATTGGCGAACTTCCGCCGAAAGAGCCACCATCGGAGGCAGCAGAGTCACAAAGATTAAGCCGATCCACGCCGGCGTACGCCCAAGGATTGCGGTCATCCACTTAAAGAAGATCCAGCAGAACGCCGTTCCTGCAAAGACCGACGGGAGGCGAAGTACGAATTCTGAAGTCCCAACCTGCCGCCATAAATAAAGCACGAAGAAAAGCAGCGGCGGATGCGCCATGGTCAGGCCGGCTTGATACACCTGCGACCACGACCCACGGTTAGCGATGAAGTAATGCAACGCTTCGTCCGGATTGAGAAACGTTCCCGATGCAGCCCGAATGCGTAATGCCAGACCGACGGTCAGCACCGCCAGCGCCGCCGGATCGGAACGCCGCTCAAGCCAAGCGTCCGTATTTCCTGGAGCAGTCGGCACCGGCGTGCGCAGGTTTGCGGTTTCACTCATGGGCGATAGAAAGTCAGTGGCTCCGCCGTCGCGAGGGTTCTGCCTCGGAGATGATATACAGCATCAGGATTCCGAGTTCGGGCTCGATGGGATGCCGGTAGCGGGGATGAGGGAAAGTGACGTAATACACAAACGGATAGAAAAGAATCAGCCACAAAAACAGCCATGCCCCCGGTTTCCTGTGCCGAATTGCGCGTCCCACCCCCCAGAACGCCAGCACAGACGAAGTGAGGAATAAGCCATTCGGCAGATGCGCCAGAATGGAGTCGCCAGATCGCGGAGGCCCCGCCCAGTAATAGAGGAATCGCTTCCCGCACAAGCCCGCGAAGCGGCTGTAGTCCTCGCGGATAAACGCCACAGCTTCTCGCTTTCGTTCTGCCACGTACGCGATTTCTCCCATTTGCCGGTACAGACGCAATTGCGCGACGTTCTTGGTGGGATGCAGATCCTCCATCCAGGTGCCGTTGGCGCCCGGTCCGTTGCCCAAACGAAGTTCGGCTCCGAAGTTAGAGCGGATAAAGACGAACTGGCCAAAGGTTCGATAGTTCCGGATCAACCAGGGTGTGATGCAAGCTGCGAATACGGTCGCTGCCAATACGATACCGCCGAACGATCGCTTTCCACCCTTCGCCCGCCGATACCAAACCCAAACCGCGGAAGCTGGAAGAAACGACAGAAGTGATGTATTGGTGAGGGCGGCAAGCCCCCACAGTAAACCGAACTCAAGCCATGGCGCCAGTCCATCCTTCTCCTCCATGACCAGAGCCAGCCAAAAGATGAGCGTCAGTAGCAACGCAGCCAGGCTAGTCTCCCACACCCAGCGCGTGCACCAGAAAATGATCGATGGAAATAGAGCCCACGTCCAGGCACTCCACACCGCCAGCTTTTCGCTGAAGCAGCGTTTCGCGATAAGAAAAATCGGAATGCAGGTGAGCGCGGAGAAAAGACTATTGATGCTTAACAACACCAGGGCCGAAGCGTGTGTGTAAATCCCAAACAGTTTGAAGACGCCGGCAATCAGCAGCGGATAAAGTGGGGGCTCCCAGGCCGTGGCACCTGTGATTCCGTGAAAGGGATTGCTGAACCCCTGGCCCAGCGCGAGCGAGCGTCCCACGCGCCCCATCTCAAAGCCGAACCCGAAGTTGTCTTCGATTGGTTTAAATCTATAAGTGTGGCCGATTAAGATGTATCCGAGGCGAACGGCAAAGGCGAGAACCACAATCCAGAAAAGGGACGAATGCACCTTGCTCCAGCCGCGCCGATACAACGCAGAAACGCTACCGGAACCCGGCGGCCGAGATGGGGGAGAGGCAGCGATGACTCATTTGTAGCGGATGCGCAAGCGATCAGCAACCGTAACCTTGTGCAGGAGCTGAATGCGAGCGACCGCACGGTCGACGACGCGAGCCACTTCGGTACCGTGAGCCGACGCGCGGTCCTCGCGCAATCGCGCTTTTGCTTTATCGGCGGAAAACCAGGTGCGGTTGCGATTGGATTCCTGTGGTGGATCAAGCCGTCTGACTTCGCAGAGATGGGCGCTCACCCTAATTTCCATCCCCGAACGGCTCTTGCCGGACTCGCTCCGGTTGTAATGCGCGAAGGAGGCTTCCTCAATGCGGCCGTGTACACCGGCCTCTTCAAAGGCTTCCAGAGCGGCTGATTGGGCATGGGTCAAGCCACGCGCTGCGCCTCCTTTGGGAAAGGTCCACCTTCCGCCGCTGGTCTGTACTAATAGAAACTCGATGTTCCCGCCGCGCACTCGGTAGCAGACCGCCGCTACTTGTTCGCAGCCTCGCAGCCGGCGGAGGTGGGAGAGACGCACAAACCGGGAGGCCGGTGGAACGGCGTGCGCCCGGTCCCTTGACCAGGCGAGAGTCAAACGTGATCCTGCGGCGCTCATTCCAGTATGGTGCGTGATGCGGGCGGTTTCTGCCTAGAGCACAGCTTGGTTCGGGCCACGTCTGGGACGCACGGAATCCTTCTACATACTTGCGTCTCGCCGTGCCGGGAAGACAGTATGCTTCTTTGGCGAACCGGGCCGTGGGGGGACGCTGTGGAGAACCAGTACTGCCTTCGCTGTAATCGGGAACTCGAAGCCGGTCACAAATCGGTGGCGGTGTATATGTTCGCGCAGACCGTCGGCATAAAGCCGCGGCAAAAATCCGCCGCCAAGCGCATCTGCTTTTGCCCGCAGTGTTCCGTATCTCTGGCGATGGGCTTGCCTCCTGAGGGCGCGCTCAACCTCGCCGCATGGGACATGATCCGCGAACTGGTCAGTTCCGATCCCGCTCTGGCCGAGGCCGCATGGGAAACTCTGCGCGGAATCACCGGATTGCTTCCTGCCAAGAGCGGCGATGACCTTCGTGTCACCGGCACCGGCGGTTACTTCGAATTTTGAGCCCGTCCGAGCCTCGCGCTTAATCCTCCAAGACGACGCAATTTTCTTCACCTGCAAACCCGAGATTTCCCTGGCCTTTTAACACCGGCGTAACAATGCTCCCGTATAGTTCTGCCCACGCTGGCACACTCAGGAGATCTCATATGGCGACGGCGACCCCGGCATTGCAAGAAAAACTCAGTAGAAGTCCCGGCAAGGCTGGAATGATGGGCTTTGGCGTGGTGCTGCTTGTGGGGGTGGTTTACTCGGCCTTCCACTTGCTCTCCGACCTATCCACGGTTCACAGCTCTTCCATTACTCCTTATGTCCTGCTCGCGATCGCACTATTGGTGGCGCTGGGCTTCGAGTTTGTAAACGGATTTCACGACACCGCCAACGCCGTGGCCACGGTGATTTACACGCATTCTCTCGAACCACATATCGCAGTAGTGTGGTCGGGATTCTGGAATTTTCTGGGGGTATTGACCTCCACCGGTTTGGTGGCTTTCGGAATCATCTCTCTATTGCCAGTCGAACTCATCCTGCAGGTGGGAAGCAAAGCGGGATTTGCCATGGTGTTTGCCTTGCTGGTTGCAGCCATTATTTGGAACCTGGGCACCTGGTATTTCGGCCTGCCGGCCTCCAGTTCGCACACCTTGATCGGTTCGATCATTGGAGTGGGTATTGCCAACCAATTAACCTCCGTGAAAACCGGCACCAGCGGCGTCGATTGGGGGCAAGCCACCAATATTGGCAAGTCACTGTTGCTGTCGCCGCTGGTTGGGTTTGCTTGCGCTTTTCTGCTGCTGATTGTCATGAAGCTGCTGGTCAAGAACCGCGCGCTTTATGAAGCTCCACAGGGAACGGAACCGCCGCCCTTCTGGATTCGCGCTCTTCTGGTGCTGACTTGCACCGGAGTGAGCTTTGCGCACGGTTCGAATGACGGGCAAAAGGGCATGGGCCTGATCATGCTGATCCTGGTGGGCACCGTGCCGACCGCCTACGCCCTGAACCATGCGGTCACCCGCAAACAGTCGGACGATTTCATCGCCGTCTCTCAACAAGCCACTGGCGTTCTTTCAAAATACGTCAGCCCCGATGCCGTGATTGGCGACGCCCGCGAAGAAGTCACCGATTACATTCGCACTCGCGAGTTCACTCCCAACACGATGCTGGCTCTTCGCCAGCTGGTCAGTGATATCGGCAACGAGACGGTGCTGTTCGGCGAGCTGGCTAAGGTTCCCAACGATCGGGTGAGAAACTTCCGCAACGACATGTATCTGGTGAGCGAAGCCCTGCGGCTGATGAAAAAGGCGAAGCAGCCGGCCATCAGCGCTGCCGATTGGGCAGCTCTGGACAATTACAAGAAACACGTCGATGGCGCCACCCGCTTCATTCCGGGATGGGTCAAAGTCGCCGTCGCCATGGCGCTCGGACTTGGCACCATGGTGGGGTGGAAGCGCATCGTCGTAACCGTGGGAGAAAAAATCGGCAAAGAGCACCTGACCTATGGCCAGGGAGCGGCCGCCGAGATTACCGCTATGTTCACCATCGGCGCCGCCGACTGGTTTGGCCTGCCGGTGAGCACTACACATGTGCTCTCCTCAGGCATCGCGGGAACCATGGCCGCCAACCATTCCGGGCTGCAATGGTCGACGGTACGCAACCTGGCGATGGCGTGGGTGCTTACGCTGCCGGCCTCGATGGTGCTGGCTGGTTTTCTTTTCTGGGGCTTTCGCAACGCGTTTTGAGCTTCGGCAGCCTGCTCTCGTGTGCAGGCCCGTCCGGCCTGAGGGTTACTCAGGACGGAGGGGGATTCTTGATGCTTCCCACGTCTTGATTACATCAGCAAGGACGTCTTTGACTTCCGCCCGCCCGCGACCTACCATACGTCTGCCAAGTCCCTTACGTCACTCATCCGCCACACATGATCGGCCAAACCATCTCGCACTACCGCATCCTGGAAAGACTTGGTGGCGGAGGTATGGGGGTTGTCTACAAGGCCGAGGATTCTCGCCTGGAACGCTTCGTCGCCCTCAAGTTCTTGCCTGACGACGTCGCCAAAGACCCGCAAGCTCTGAGCCGCTTTCGCCGCGAAGCCAAGGCTGCGTCGGCGCTCAACCATCCCAATATCTGCACCATTTACGACATCGGCGAACAGGATGGCCGGTCCTTCATCGCCATGGAGTTTCTGGACGGGCTGACGCTGAAGCATCGCATTGCCGGTCGTCCTCTGGACCTGGAAGCTCTGCAATCTTTAGCCATCGAGATCGCCGACGCCCTCGACGCCGCCCACGCCGCGGGCATCGTGCATCGCGACATCAAGCCGGGAAATCTTTTCGTCACCAAACGTGGACATGCCAAGATTCTCGATTTTGGGTTGGCCAAAGTTACCGTGGCTGGTGGGGAAGCCGTGGGAGGAATGTCGCAGGCCACGATGGACACAAATGCCGACCACCTCACCAGTCCAGGGACGGCGGTGGGAACCATCGCTTACATGTCGCCGGAACAGATTCAGGCGAAGGAGCTGGACGCTCGCACCGATCTGTTTTCCTTCGGCGCGGTGCTCTACGAGATGGCCACAGGAACAGTGCCGTTCCGCGGCGAAAGTTCAGGCTTGATTTTCGAAGCCATTTTGAATCGCGCTCCAGTTTCGCCGGTGCGGTTCAATCCTGATCTTCCGCCCGAGCTGGAGCGAATCATCAACAAAGCGCTGGAAAAAGACCGCGATCTCCGCTACCAGTCTGCGGCGGAGATGCGCGCCGACCTGAAGCGCATGCGGCGCGACACCAGTTCCGGCAGAGTTGCGGTGCCCGAAGCAAGTTCATCGCGCGTCACGCCCCCGCTGCCCGTCAGTTCTGCTTCCACCGTCCCCACATCGGAAAAGAAATTTCCCGGCGTCATCGTGCTGGCGCTGTTGGCCGTGCTCGCGATCGCGACCTTCATCACCTACGCATACTGGCGTCGCTCGGCTGCGCCCAGTAGTCCGGCGAAGATCACGCAAATCAGCCACTGGAACAAACCCATGCAGGGCGCCAAGCTCTCTCCTGACGGCCACGCGATAGCATTTGCCTCCCCTGCCGGCGGCGTATTTCAGGTGTTCGTCATGCTGGCTTCGGGTGGAGATCCGCTGCAGCTCACCAGCGATGAGGGCGACAAGCGAGTAGATAGCTTTTCCTCCGACGGAGGCGAGATCTTCTACGAGCGTGCCTTCGGGCGCTTCGAGGTCTGGGCCGTTCCTACGCTTGGAGGCACTCCCCGAAGAGTAGTGTCCGGCCAATCCGTCGTCCCATCGCCGGATGGGAATTCGATTTTCTATTTGAACGGAGATACTCCGGCCATTTTTAGGGCAGAAAAGTCTGGCCTGGGCGAGCAGGAGGTGTACCGTTTCAACGATCCCGGCACATTCCTCCTGGGGATGCTGCCCTATCCCGACGGGAAGAGTTTGCTGGTTGCCCTGCGGAAGCAGCGAGCCTCCGGCAGTGTTCGAATTCACAAGGCGACTCTCTCACCCCGCTCCGACGTGGAACTTGGGGAATTGCCAGGCGAGATCAACGGTTGGGCGGAACCGGGAAAGTCTCTGCTGCTCAGCCGTACGGTCGAAGGCCTCACCAACATCTGGAAGTACAATCTGGCCGACCAAAGTATGGCCCAGATCACCTCGGGTCCGGGGCCCGACGTGTCGCCCATGCTTGACCCCGCCGGGAAGGGGATCTACTACGTGAACGGCAAAGCCTCGGGAGCGCTGACGGCCTATCACGTAAAGTCCGGAGAGTCCGCCGATATTGTCACCGAAAATGCCACCCAGCCGGCCATCTCGCCGGACGGCAAACGGGTGATGTACATCACAATTCCCGAACCGGGCCGAAGCGAGCTTTGGGTGTCCGGCATCGACGGCAGCAACAAGATCAAACTGGCTTCCGCCGCGGACCTGTCAACCGGAGGGTGGTCGCGGGACAGTTCCCGCTTGGGTTTTAGTGAAAACGAGTCTGAAGAGGGGCGCGCTTACGTGATCGGCGCCGACGGCAGCGGGCGCCGGCAGATTCAAATAACAGCGCGCTTCATCCCTTCCGTGGTGTGGGGAGCCGACGGGAAGTCAGTGTACATCACTGCTTTTTCGAAAAACTCGACAGGAACAACCTGGAGAGCGGCTTCGGAGGATTCTCCGGCTGAGACCTTTGTGGAGAGTTGCGGCCTGGTGTCGGACGGCTCTCCGGATGGCAGGTACCTTTCGAGCGCAGTCATCACTGGCGATAAGATCGGAATCTACCAAATCTCCGTCGCGGACCGGAAGTGCACCGAACTGCTACCGGAAGTCTCGACGTTCGCTGCCATGTACTCCCCCGACGGAAAATCACTCTTGTATGCAGTGGCCTCGCGCGGCGAGGTCACGATTCATCGCCAGCCCTGGCGTGACGGCAAACTGAACGGTCCCGATCAAGTCGCCCTGAAAATTCCCTTCGCCTTCAGCCTGGACTACGGCGGAAACGCCTACGACTTCTCCCGCGATCTTTCCACCATCGTCTACGCTCGCCCCGGCGGCCAGGCGGATTTGTATTTGATCAATCAGAAGTGAGCCGCGAAAGGAACCACCGAATGGGTATGTCGAGGTCAATAACCCCCGCAAGAAACACTTGACTCGCCGTTCAATCTCACGTACGGTAGAACGTTCCGAAAGCTAAAGCACCTGGTTTCGGGGCGTACCTCCGCTGACAGTTGGCCCAAATTGCAAAGAGGAGAAACTTTCGGGCCCAGCAGAGCATCTATATTATTGACCAGAGCTTTCCCGCACAACCCATCTGGAATGAGTTATTTACAGGCTGTGGCCAGGCATCTTCTGGCCTTGCGATGGGCGTCTGGCCGGTCGGCTCAGATCGGGAGGAATATACATAACATGCGTTCTGATCGCGTTTTTGACGCTTTACATACTTTGCGGAATCGTTATATGCTTTGCCAGCTTGCCTCCAAGGCTACCCGTAAGTTTCACAAGCCCAACACCCGAATCCAGGAAACCATGAACGAGGTGTTGGACCGGATTGCAAGCTCGGAACGGCAGACGGTTCTGTCGGAGCCGGAAAACTTTGCCGAGGCACAACGGCGGGCTGCTTAACCCAGCCCCGCCGTCCTGCCCGCGGATCTGAAGTCTTCCCTGTTTGACCCCCCTTTTGGAAAATCTCCCTTCGCAGGTGAATTCGATAATGACCATCGCAGAACTCAAAGAAAAGAACATCACGGAGCTGACCAAGATCGCCCGATCTCTGGATCTGCCCGGCGCCAGCGGCCTTCGCAAGCAGGACCTTATCTTCAAGATTCTTCAGGCCCAGAGCGAAAAAGAAGGCCATATTTTTGCTGAAGGGGTGCTGGAAATCCTGCCCGACGGCTACGGCTTCCTGCGCTCGCCCGACTACAACTATTTGCCCGGTCCCGACGACATTTACGTCTCCCCGTCGCAGATTCGCAAGTTCGATCTCAAAACCGGCGACACCATCAGCGGCCAGGTGCGGCCTCCGCACGAGGGCGAGAAGTATTTCGCGCTGGTGAAGATCGAAGCCGTCAACTTTGAGTCGCCCGACGAAGCCCGCAACAAGATTCTGTTCGACAACCTGACGCCACTCTACCCGCAGGAGCGGGTGAAATTGGAGACGGTTCGCGAGAACGTCAGCGCCCGGGTGATGGATCTGCTGACTCCGCTCGGCAAGGGCCAGCGCGGTCTGATCGTGTCGCCGCCGCGCGCCGGCAAAACCATGCTGCTGCAGAACGTCGCCAACTCGATCACGACGAATCATCCGGAGGTTGTTTTGATGGTCCTTTTGATCGACGAGCGCCCGGAAGAAGTTACCGACATGCAGCGCTCGGTCAAGGGCGAAGTCATTTCCTCGACCTTCGACGAACCAGCGGCGCGGCACGTGCAAGTCGCCGAGATGGTGATCGAAAAAGCCAAGCGCCTGGTCGAGCACAAACGCGACGTGGTGATCCTGCTCGACTCGATTACCCGTCTGGCCCGCGCTTATAACACGATCGTCCCGCCCAGCGGAAAAGTTCTCTCCGGCGGCGTCGACTCGAACGCTTTGCAGCGTCCCAAGCGCTTCTTTGGTTCGGCTCGCAACATCGAAGAAGGCGGCTCGCTGACTATCATCGCAACTGCGCTGATCGACACCGGCTCCCGCATGGACGACGTAATCTTCGAAGAATTCAAGGGCACCGGCAACTCGGAAATCATCCTCGACCGCAAGCTGGTCGATAAGCGCGTCTTCCCGGCCATCGATATCCAGCGCTCCGGCACCCGAAAAGAAGAGCTGCTGATTCCGAAAGAAGACCTGCAGCGCATCTGGGTTCTGCGCAAAGTACTGAACCCGCTCTCACCGGTCGAAGCCATGGAACTGTTGATCGACAAACTCACCAAGACCAAATCGAATGGCGAGTTCCTGGCGAATATGAGCTCGTTGTAGGCGCAGAGGCCGCAGTTCCGCTTGGAATTTTTGGCACGAGGTTTTGCGACCCTCGCTGGGCATATTGCTCTCGTTCAGAATGATCAGTGACGCTCCAGCACATTCAACGGGACAATTTCGCCATCGCCGCTCGTGTCGCAGGCACCCTGTACGGCGGCGGTCGTGTAAGGAATTCATCGCCGGATTGCCCTACATCGTGGTTTATCGGATGGAAGATCAAGGCGTAGACATCCTACGCATTTACCACGGAGCTCAAGACTGGCCCTGATGCCGGTCGTGAGCGCGTCCTGCCGCTGATAGAATAGTCCTTCACGCCCTATGTTCGAGAACCTTCAGGAAAAACTGCAGCGTGCCTTCAAAAGCCTGCGCGGCCAGGCAGTTCTCAACGAAGAGAACATTGGGGATGCGCTGCGCGAGATTCGGCTCGCTTTGCTCGAAGCCGACGTCAACTTCAAAGTCGTCAAGCAGCTGATCGATCACATCCAGGCTAAGGCCATCGGCCAGGAAGTGGCGACGGCGCTCTCTCCGGGCGAACAGGTCATCAAGATCCTGCGCGACGAGTTGATTGAAACCCTGGGACGCGATACCGCCCGGTTGAAATTCGCATCGCAGCCTCCCACCGTGGTGCTCATGGCCGGATTACAGGGATCAGGCAAGACAACCACCTCCGGCAAGTTGGCCAATTGGCTTAAGAATGGTGGGCACCGGCCACTGCTGGTTTCAGTCGACGTGTATCGTCCGGCCGCGCGCGAACAGCTCAAAGTCGTGGCGCAAGCAGTCAAGGCCAACATTTACGAGGGCCAGGTTTCAGAGGCAAACACACCCACGGTAGAGCGTCTGGCCAAAGAGGCGCGTCGCGAGGCAATCAACACCGGCAGCGATGTTCTAATTGTCGACACGGCGGGCCGCCTGCACATCGACGATCAACTCATGGATGAAATGCAGTCCCTAAAGCGGCTGCTCAACCCGCAGGAAATTCTGTTTGTTGCCGACGCGATGACGGGCCAGGACGCGGTCAACTCTGCCGACGAGTTTCACAAGAAGCTGACCCTCACGGGTGTTGTGCTCACCAAAATGGATGGCGACGCCCGCGGCGGTGCCGCACTTTCCATACGTCAAGTCACTGGGCAGCCTATCAAGTTCATAGGCATTGGTGAAAAGTACGACGCGCTGGAACCCTTTCACCCTGATCGCATCGTTTCGCGAATTCTCGGCATGGGAGATATTCTCTCGCTGATCGAGAAAGCCGAGCAGCATGTCGACAAGAAGAAAGCTCAGGAAATGGCGAGTCGTGCTCTGGCAGGCGACGGCTTCTCGCTGGAGGATTTTCGGGATCAACTCCGCCAAGTGAAGAAAATGGGATCGATCCAGAACATTATGGGCATGTTGCCGAGCGTTGGTCCGTTCGCCGGATTACAGAAGCACGCCGACAAAGTCGATGAGAAGCAGATCAACCGCGTGGAAGCTATCATCAATTCCATGACCTCGCACGAACGCAATCACCATGAGGTGATCAACGGCAGCCGTCGCAAACGGATTGCGCGGGGCTCAGGGACTAGCGTGCAGGAGGTCAACAACCTTCTGCGCCAGTACGCGCAGATGCGCAAAATGTTTAAGCAGATGGGCAAAGCCAGCTTTGCGCGTAAGCTGGCCGGAATGAAGTTGCCCGGGATGTGAAGGTTGTGGGCGGTGATTGATGGCCAGCGATCAGAACTCACTTCACACTGCATGATGAAATGGCGTTCGCTTGACGAATCCACACCTGCGGAAGACGTTCGTCCTCTCCGCGAGATTCTTGCCGAGCGCAAGGTACTTATTGCGAAGTATGTTCCGGAGGAGATTCAATCGGTTCATGCTCGAGTAATTGACGAATTGCGCAACTCCCGAGCTGCTGAACGTGCGCTTTCCATCGGGGGAAATGCGCCGGGCTTCGAACTCAGCGATCATAACGGCCGCGTGGTGAAGTCCGCGGATATGCTCCAACAAGGGCCGCTGGTGATTTGTTTTTTCCGCGGTCGCTGGTGCCCTTTCTGTGTCGGACAATTAGAAGCCATGAACGTCATTGTTGCGCGGGTTCAGGACGCGGGAGCCTCTTTGGTAGCGGTGTCACCGCAGACCGTGCAACAGTCGTTCTTCATGGCAGACCAGCACCGGTTCCGCTTTCCGCTGCTGAGCGACAGCGGCAACCAGGTGGCGCGTAGCTTCGGGCTAGCGTACCGCGTCCCGGGCTATCAGCAAGCCGTGTATCGGCGTGCATTGGTCAATCTGCCGTTTGCCAATGGGGATGACGGTTGGGAATTACCGATTCCGGCGACCTACGTCATCGGTCGAGACAAAATCGTTCAGTATGCCTCCGTTCATCCCGACTATTCCGAGCGTCCCGAGCCGCTGGAGATTCTAGACTGGCTGCGGAAGCGGTAGATTCGAAAAGAAAGCCCACCCTGGTAAATCTATGGAGTGGGCTGTCTTTTGGCTTGCCTGAGATTCGACTGACTAATATTGCATGCAGATCCGCAACTGGCGTTCCGCTTCGTCAATCGCATGGAGGGCATCGACCCGGTGCCCGCCGAAGTCGTGGGCAGCATGGTTCAGTTCCTCCTTGGCCTGGTGCAGAGCTTGGAGCGCCGCCTCTATGTTAGGATGGCGCTCGAAGGCGGGAGAAGGCATGGACATCATCAGCATCAGACCTAGAACCACAAGACAGCTCGTCAAACGATTTCTCATCTCTTCCTCCGTTCACGTGAGAGACCTAAAACGGTCTCTCCGGCGTGGTGCTAGGGTAACGAACCCGGCGCTTTTTGCCAAGTTCCTATAAAGTTCGTTTTTTTGCGGGGGTGTGGAAGCGGTGGACAGGGCGGCCGGTGAATCGAGCGAAAGCTGAGCGCCTCAGTTTGAGGCGGCGCGGACACGTGGGTTTCCGGCACTCTTCGCCACACGACCGACAAGCTGCAAAAGCGCGTCGGCGCCTTTCTCGACGCCCAATTCGGACTTCTGATAGAAGGAAGCGGCTCCGGCCATCTTCAGCTTCTCCTCATTGCGCTGCGAAAGCCCGGTCATCACAATCACCGGGATATGCGCCAGGCGATTGTCTTTCTTCAACGCCTCAAGCACGCCAATGCCGTCCAGGCGCGGCAGCATCATGTCGAGCAGAATCAGTTCCGGCAGGCCCTGGCGGGCCGCCTCCAGTCCCTCTTCGCCGTCGGTGGCGAGCATGACTTCATAACCTGCCTTCACCAGAATTCTCTGAACGGCGACGCGCTGCAATTTGCTGTCATCCACCAAGAGTATCTTCATTTTCATGCCCTCGTCAGAATCTGGTCCGGGGTTTGGTCGACCTGTTCCACCCGGTTTCGGCCGTTGCGCTTTGCTTTGAAGAGGCCCGTATCCGCCTGGTTGAGCAAATTCTGCAGCTCCGCTTCGTTTTCCCCGTGGGAAACGGCGACGCCCATGCTCACAGTAACGGTTCGTGACTTGGTCGAAGTGTCGATAGCTTTGCTGCCTACGAAAGAACGCACCTGGTCGGCGCGGATCAGGGCCGCGGTGAGATCGCATCCCGGCAGCACCAGCAGGAACTCTTCGCCTCCGTATCGCCCAACGCCGTCGTAGGCGCGCAGTTTGGAGCGCAATCTGCGCCCCACTTCTTTTACTACCTCATCTCCCGCAAAGGGACCGAGTTGATCGTTAATGATTTTGAAATGATCGATATCGGCAAGAATGACGCTGACCGGTTTCTTCTCGCGCGCTGAGCGCACCAGTTCGCGCCGCAGGAATTCCACGATTTCCTGGCGGTTCAACAGCCCGGTCAGGCCGTCGTAAGTGCTGGCGTGGCGCATCGACTCACGAGCCTCAATCAGCTCCCGCTGCAGGCTGACGATGCGCTGGCCTACTTGCAGCCGTACTTTCAGCTCCGGCTCGTCAAACGGCTTGACCAGGTAATCGTCGACTCCCGCCTCCATCGCCTTGGCCAGATCGGCGGGATTCTCTTTCGAAGTCACCAGAATCATGTAGACGGGAAGGTCGGAAGATCGCTGGGCGCGAAGCTTTCGGCACAGTTCCACGCCATCCATTTGTGGCATGATCCAATCGAGCAAAACCAGGTTGGGGCAGTTCGGCTGCTCCAGAACTTTCCAGCCTTCAGCGGCGCTCTCGGCAACCGTTACTTCAAAGCCCCATTCGCGAAGATGTCCCGTCATCAGCCGACGGTAAACCGGCGAATCATCGATGACCAGCACTCGTTTATGGGCTTTGATCTCCATACGCAAACGGCGGCCTGGGTAGGCCCGTAGCCGGAGTTATAAATCGTAAACTCCAACATCGGCCAAAACCGCGTGCGAACTAAGATGACGCTGGTAATAAAAATTAGCTGCCGGTGAGAACGCACGTGCCTGGTGGGCTACGTCGAGCCGCTATGGAGCAGCGCATCGACCGCTGCCTCAACCTTCTCGAAAGGCTGGTCCGGGCCCGGCGCCGGCTGGAGCAAGCCCCGGCGGTCGATCAGAAAAATCGCGGGATAACGCGCGATATCGCGATAGAGGCTCGGAACTTCTCCGTTAAGCGTAAGAAGTGGGTAACTCACTGGGACTTGCTGCAAGAACTCTTGCTGCTGATCGACGTTCTCGTCCGAGAGGCCAAACACAACGAATCCCCGATCCCTCCGCTCCCGGTATAAACGGTCCAGCTTGGGCATCTCATTCCGGCAGGGCCCGCACCAGGTCGCCCAAATATTGATAAGTATGACTTTGCCCTGTTGATCCCTCAAACGCTGTGTTTTCCCGAGTATGTCCACGGTGTCAAAGCTGGGGGCGGCGACGTCCCGCATCGCCAGGTTGCGGGATTGTTTGGAGCGGGTGATACCGTCGCTTATGGGTTTCCCGGCAAGTCCCAACGAGAGAATCGCAATCGAAAGCCCTATCTTCCCTGACATTGAAAGTGAATGCCGGTGGTGGTCCGTTATCGCGAGCGCAAGGGTGACGAGAAACGGGACCGTCATCGCCACCGCCGCAAGGGAGAGACGGAGGAGCCAGTCCTTTTCCCGATCGGCACTGGCCCGGGTCAGCGTAACGTAGACGAGCCCATATCAGAAGAGCGCTGCCAGCGGTGAAACGATGCCGGAGATGAGCACGCGGTGGCTGGACAGTCTGGTCACGAATTGAATCCAGCGCTACTTGGCCGCGGCTGCCTCTACCGTGGTGTGCTCACGCTCAACGTCACGCAGCCGTGCGGCTTTGCCACGCAATGAGCGCAGGTAGTAGAGCTTGGCGCGGCGAACCTTGGAAGACCGTAGCAGGTCCACCTTGTCAATCACCTTGGAGTTCTCCGGAAAGATGCGTTCTACACCGTGACCAAAGCTGATCTTACGCACGGTGAAGCTGGCCTGAGGACCGCGCGTCCGGGCGATGACTACCCCTTCAAAAGCCTGCAAACGCTCCTTGTCGCCTTCTTTAATCTTTACGTGGACGCGAACCGAATCGCCGGGGCTGAAATCTGGCAGATCGGTACGTTTGCTCTTGGCTAACAGCTTTTCAATAATCAGGTTCGACATTGGTTTTTCCTTTTCCTAATTCTCATCTTCCCCAGCCTGGGTGAGCAACTCTGCGTCTTCCTTGCTGAGCATCGCGTCCCGCAAAAGGTCGGGGCGGTTGCACCGCGTCTTTTCCAGTGCCGTTCGCCGCCGCCAGCGTCGTATCTCGTCGTGGTTCCCCGAGGCTAAAACCTCCGGCACGACCATTCCCCGGAAATCCGCCGGTCGCGTGTAATGCGGATAATCGAGTAATCCGCCGGAAACGCAGGTGGAGTTCGGACCCGCAGCGGTCGACCGCTCGCGAGTCGTAAACGACTCCTGCTGCGTCGACGCCTCATTACCCACTGCACCGGGAATCAGGCGCGTCACGCAATCCACAATCACGGCTGCGCCCAGCTCGCCACCACTCAGGACGTAATCTCCGATCGAGAGTTCGTGGTCCGCCAGGTACTGTCCGACCCGCTCGTCCACACCTTCATAGCGGCCGCAGATCAGGACGATTTGTTCCAGTGTGGCCAGTTCAGACGCAGTGCTCTGATCGAATCGCTTGCCCTGCGCCGAAAGCAGCACTACACTCTGCTTGGCCCGCCCCGCCATTCGTTCTTCCCGGGACACGACGCCCAACCCTTCCACACATTCGAAGATCGGTTCCGGCTTCAGGACCATGCCCTCGCCGCCGCCGAACGGGCGGTCATCCACACTGCGATGCCGGTCATGTGCGAACTCACGCAGATCATGAACTGCAATCGTCACCAGCCCTGTTTCTCGAGCCCTGCGGATGATCCCGTAATCCAGCGGTCCGCGAAAAAAATCAGGAAAGATGGTAACGATGTCGAACTTCATGTGTCAGCAATCGGTGACCGGCCAGTTACCGGTAAACGGCCCGCGAGCCACGATTCACTGGCCGCTTTTCTGCTGCTGCTTTTCTTCTGCCGTCAGCGGTGCGTCCAGCTCCAGGATGCCTTCGGGCAGTCGCATTCTAATCTGCTTATGCTCGAGGCTCACGCTATCTAAATAAGCCTGAGCATAAGGAATTTCATACTCTTTCCTGGCTGCCCTCACAATCAGCAATGGCGCTTCTCCGGCTCCGAACCTTACATCCTCAATCTTGCCGATCTCGCGGCGGCTGTCGAAAACCGTACAGCCGATCAGGTCGCTGACATACGTCCAGCCTTGCTCAAGCTGCGCTCGCTGGCTGCGTGGAACCTGCAGCTCACTGCCGACCAACCTCTCCGCGTCGGAAATCGAACCAACCCCTGCGAACTTCAAAACCGAAAGGCCTTTATGCAGCCATACTTCTTCGACCTGCAGTTCACGCCGGGTTTCATTCTTCCCGAATGCCGACAACCGCAAGCCCGGCTGAAAACGATCCGGTACATCGCTGTGCAACTCCACAGCAACTTCGCCGCGCCGTCCCTGCGTTTTTACGACACGCGCGAGGGTGATGAACTCGTCCGCCGTCGCCGCGTCTCCTACTCGAGAATCTCCAGACCATACCGCTTATGGGAGCGAATCCCGGTCGCGATGACCAAAGAGCGCAGAGCGCGCGCCACACGTCCCTGCCGGCCGATCACCTTGCCTACATCGGTCGGCGCGACGGTAAGTTCGAAAACCGTGGTCTCACCGTCGATCTGCGTGACCGATACCTGATCGGGGGAGTCCACCAGCGTCTTCGCGATTTGCTCCACCAATGCCCGCACATCTCCACCTGGCTCGCTCATCGGCTCTTCCTTTGGAATGGTCCCTGGTGATAACTAAGCAACGGAACTGGCGGGAACTGGCTTGGAGAAAATCTTGCTGACACGATCCGACATCTTCGCGCCCTTCGAAATCCAGTATTCAATCCGCTCACGCTTCAACTCGATGCTGGCAGGGTTGGTGCGGGGATTGTAGGTTCCCACCACCTCGACCGGCAGCCCGTTGCGGGCCCGTTCCTTCTCGATGACCACTACACGATAATGAGGCTGCTTACGCGCACCCGTGCGCTTCAGACGAATCATCAACACAGAACTTTGTTTCCTTTCCTATTGCCTCTGGCAGGGGTTGGACAAACCATTATTTTTGCAGAATTTAGCGGGATTGGCAAGGCACAGCTTCGAACTGCGCCATAAGTCCCTGAAACATCGACGCGACCGGAGCCGTGCCCTTTCAAATTCTTGGACCAACCGTTTGCAATCGCTTGGCTAGCTCTGTTCTCTCGTCGCAGCAGCCTTCCGTGCCGCCCCCTACTTGAGTTTTACAAAGAGCAGGACGAAAATCGCCCACACCCCGACGGTGAGGGGGAAGATTGCGAGCTGCGTATCCCGCAACGAGCCCCCTCGGGGAAGCAGGAAGGTGAGTAAGTACATGGCAACTGCCGTAAGTATCCCCAGCACCAACTTGGTTTTCCAGTCCATGTTCGTTTGACCTCGTTTGTGGTTAACGAATGTTCTCTCGGGAAAGTGGTCTGCTTGCTGCGCAGAAGTATACCCCGAACTCGAGGCGCGAGCGTGATTCGAACCAGCGCTGTCATATCAATAGTAATGACCGGCGTCAATCACTCGCGGGGGGACACAGAATACCCCGAGAAGGTCTCGGGGAGTGAAAACTCTTGCACATGATCCCGCCCAGTCGGCCTGTGAGCTTTTTCCAACGCCGGTTACGCATTAACCAAGTAGAGGCCATTTTCCGCCCTGGGAAGATGGCCGGCCTGATTGGAAAGTGACCGAGTCAAGGGGGGACCATGCCAACCATCAGCCAGTCAAGAACTACGTTTGTTGCCCGCCTCCGTGTTGCTAAACCATGGAAATGGGCCTCCCGGCTCTTGTTCCTATGCCTGTTGCCGATGCTGCAGCATCAGGCGCAAGCTCAGCTTCCCACTTGCCCGGATCCCTGGGGCAGCGCATCGACTCTCTACGGGACCGTTTTTCTGGAAGGCAATGGGATGGCTAAGTCCACCCCCTACACCCAAAATGTGAACCAGTGGGTAGGCTTTCAGGCCACCATGGCAGCTCAGCCGTTTGTCTGCGCGTGGGTCGCGGCGCCAGGGGAGGGCGGCAGCGCCAACGATTGGATCTACATCAACGATACCTTCACCGATTCAGTGATCTGCGGTGGGGCACCGCCGATCCAGAACTACAATTGGATTGGACAGGGGCACGGAAATGCCCCTCAGATACAGGTGGGAATCACCGGGGAGAGTAACGTCTACGGCTGGGGATATGGCGACAATGTGAGTGGACAGGAAATCGACAAGGGATGCATTAACGGCACTACCCCCTTGCCCTTGGTGTTCGGGCCGCTAGCGGGCATCGAGGAACAAATGTTGCCCATGCCCGCAAACGGGCGCGTTTTGTTCGGATCGCTGGAGTTCTCGGGTGCCCCGATCGATCCCGGGTCGACGCTGCAGGGAAACTGGCAGCTCGCCTGGCTCTTTTCCCCCAACCCGGACGATATGTGTGACGACTGC
>Ga0335078_10002381_pt1 | contig 28540 bp, 22 predicted proteins | sample Lox_Sample_32_FD_206711 | JGI IMG/M metagenome (GOLD analysis project Ga0335078, IMG submission 206711) | Soil microbial communities from Loxahatchee National Wildlife Refuge, Florida, United States - Lox_Sample_3.2 | ecosystem: Environmental > Terrestrial > Soil > Wetlands | place: USA...
CCACGGCAGCCAGTGCGGCAGCGAGGCGCCGGCGTCATGTGCGGCGGCGAAATCCGTCCATGGCCGGCACCAGCGCACGCCGGCTTTCGCTTGCCTCACTTGCGGCCGCTTCGCGCCGGTGAGGTCGGCATAGACAAAAGCCGGAATGTTTACTCCGGCAAGCGCGCCGGCGTGATGCCAAAGATTGAAGCGCGGATTGATTTCCAGCAAATAAAGCCGCCCGCGCGGATCGCGTTTGAAGTCGAGTTTGGCGACGCCAATGAGCCGCAATTGCTCGACAATGGAGCGGCCCAGCCGCCGCACGTCGTCGGCGTCGGTGATTTCGAGCGCGCTGGTGTGACCGCAGCGCGCCGGATAGGTGCGCAACTTGGCGCCGGTGAATTCCGCGGCGATCGCGCCGCCTTGGTCGACGTAAGTGTGATAGCTTTCAATGTTGGCTTCGTCGCCGGCAATGAATTCCTGAGCGAGCAAACTTTGCTCAAGCGTGCGCAATTGCGGCCACAAGGTCGAAAGCTGTTCCGCGCTCTCGACATAGAGCGCTTTGCGCAAGCCGAAAGCGGCGCTCCATTGCTCGTCCCGGCGCAATGGCTTGACGATCAACGGCAGGCCGAGACCGAGATCGGCCGGTTCGACGGCCGTGGGATCAAAATGCCGTCCCGCCGGTACCGGCAGACGCAAACGCTGCGCCAGCATCTGAAAGCGTGCTTTGTCGAGAAGATCCTCAACCAGTTGCGCATCGGCGACGACAAAGCGAAACGCCGCCGCAAGCCGCTCGCGGAAGCGCGAGACCATGAGGGCCTGGCAGTCTTCTTCGTAGAACAGGACCGGCCGCTCGGGCTGCATCTTTGCGAAACGGACGAGGGTATCCACGATCCCCTCATGATCGTCAGGCGTACCGGCCAGGGGCACGCGAGCTCCGGCATGCCGTGAATAAAGCGGCGGGGAGCCGGGGCGCGCCGCGATCGCGCAGGGCACGCCGGCGAGCGCCAGCGGGCGCAACAAATCCATATCGCCCATCACGCAGGCTACGGCCGGCTCTTTGCCGGCGTTCGCCGAGGAAGTTGCCGAAGCTGACGGCCGCCGCGGCGGCGATGGCGAAAGCGAACCGATCCGCGAGCGCACATTCTCGGCCAGCCGCCACAGCCAAGGAGTTTGTTTGATCGAACGCTTGATCCGTCGGAATAGCGTGAACGTCAGCGCCGCTGGCACGCCCCGCCAGGTGACGGCCGCGACGAAGTCGTACAATTGCAAATCGGTATCGGACCATTCGAGCTTGTAGGACTCGTCGCCAATGGTGAAATCGAAATAATGCAGCCCCCGCCCGATTGCGTACGCCATCATTTCGCGCAAGTGCAGGCTGCCGGGTCCGTAATTGGACAGCTCGTTGTCAACGTAACTTGCCAGCACGTGATAATAGCGGTCACCGAAGACGAGGCCGAGATTTGCCGCGGCGCAGGTCGTGCCGACTTCAGTACGGGCGATATGCACCATTTGCCGCGTCGCCGGATTGGTCGCGAGGTCGACAAAGAACTCGCGATATCCGGGTCGCGCGAACAGATCGGGTATGCCTTTACGGGCAAACGATCGCCGCTTCTGCTCCGTCAGCGTTTCGAACGCGCGCCGCGCCTCGTCCGCGTCGGTCGCGGTGAGGAAACGGACCTCGCCGTGCTTGGCCAAGTGCGCGCGTTTGGTGCGATCGCGCCGGCGGGTCGCCGATGAGCGTTTCGCTATATAGAATTTCTCCCAGTCGTCGCCGAGTTGCGCCAAGTGAACGCCGCTGGCATTGAGCGTGACCGCAAGGTGGATGAAGGGATTGACCTGGGCGCCGACCTGCTGCGGCATTTTTGCAAAATCGATCCAGTCGTGGCGTAAGAGCGGATCGCTTTGCATTTGCGCTTGCAAAACTTGCCAGATGGTGAGGAAGCGATCGGGCTCAACGCGGTCGGAAAATTCGCGCGCCAAGAGCGGGGCGTTGTAGTCGCACAAATCCTGGCCGAGCCAGCGCAGCCGCCGCTGCCCGCGATGGCGGTCGAGGCAAAACGGCAGCAGGAACGCGATGCCGCCGTCGGCGAAACGGCCCACGACGATCACCGGCTTGACGCCGCGCCGCAGCCCGATGTGTTTTTGCCAGGTGGCGAGCCAGTCGAAGGTTTGAAACACGGTGCAGTCGGCAACCTCTTGGAAGCGGCGCCAGTCGTGTTCGATCACCGAGAGTTCGCGGTAGATGCTCAACCTCACTTGGGTAGGCAATCGGCCGCGACGAAGTTCGCGAGCAGCGACGGCGGCGTCCGCAGCCTGCGGCGCGGTCGCCTCCTTGAACGCCGTCAATGGCATCACGCCCATCACGCACCCACGCGAGGATAGTGAGCTAAAATTCGCTGCAGACCAGTACGGCAAAATACCTAAGGTTGCCTGCCCGCCGCCGGGCAAGATTGCGTTAAGGTAAAGCGGCCGTTGAAGGCGTCGGCACGGCAAGCCGTGCGCGTTCTGAAAGATTTTTGAAAATCGTCGGAATGGTACAGCTGGGTGGATTCGAACCACCGACCTCCTGATCCACAGTCAGGCGCTCTAACCAACTGAGCTACAGCTGCACGCGTCGCCGTCCGGCAAGTGCGCGGAAGCTATGGGGAACGCCTGTTTTTGGCAAGATCGCAGAAAGGATCGCAAACAAAAGCCCGGGCACGCGCCCGGGCCTTTGCCCCGTCAGCGACGGGGAACTGATGACGCAACGAGACTAGATGATAGCGCTCGTCTTGGCTTTTTAGCTGGCCTTGGCGAACGCCTTGTTCATGCCGCTCTTGATTGGCTCTGCGGTTTCGGTCGCGACCTTTTGCGCGAGCGTGCCGAGTTCCTTGCTCTGCTGGGTCAGCGTTTCGAACTGCTTGCGCGCGTGCGCGCTGGTCAGCTCGACCACCTCCGACAGGGTCTTGGCCGCCATGACCTCACCGGCGAAGTCGAACGCCGCATTGGTGTTCGCCCGCGCAACTTCGATGACCTTGAGGCCATAATCCGAGGCGCCCTTGGTTGCCGTGGAATAGGTCGTCTCAAGCACGTCGGTTGCCTCTTCCGCCGCGGCCTTCATCTTCTCGTAGGTGTCCTTGGCCTGAGCGACGCCCCGCTCCGCGAATTCACGGAAGGCGGCGGGCATCTCGACTTTGGGCATGTCGAACTTCGGCATTTCAAACTTCGGCATTTCGAACGCTCCGGTCGCCGGCTTCATTTTGGCTTTCGGGGCTGCACTGGTGGCTTCCGCCATGACACTGGTCCTTGCTCTCTGGTGTTGGTCTCTAGCTGTTGGTTGGGCTGTTTAGGCTTTGCAATTTCAGTTAGCCGCGCTGCCCGTCGCGTGGCTACACACTTCCATTTCCTCGACCCTGTAGCCGAACGCAGCACGATAAGCTCGGGCCTTCGGCACCTATATAGCAGGCATTTGGTGCATTGCAATAGATTTTATCGCAATGCACAAAATTCGGACAAAACCGCTTTGTTTCCCGTAGCTTACCGCACGAGGGCCGTTGCCGCACGTTACGGCTTCTTGGGCTTGGCAGAATCCATGACTATTTTGGCAGCACTTTGGCCGAGCTCCTGCGCCTGCGATGACAAGGCGCGCATCTGATTGGCCAAGAATTCCGATTGAAGGCGCATGACTTCAGCGGGATCCTTGGCGTGCATGAGCTTTTGCGCGAAGTCGAAGGTTGACGACATGTTTTGTTCAGCGAAAGCCATGGATTTATGTGCAATTTCACTGGCGCCCGCCCGCGCCGCCTCGGCCTGACCTTTCCACTGCGCCACGGCCTGGTTCGCCGCCTGTGCGATGCCGTCGAAGGCGGTCCGCGCCTGCGCCACGCTCTGCTCAACGAACGCGCGGACCTCATTGGGCATTGCGAATTGCTCAAAAGGTTCCTTGGCCATCGTCAACTCCTCCGCCCCCTGACGACACCATCCTAAGCGTATTTCCCACCGCCGTGCAGCCGGTCCCTGCGCCGCCTCACCACGATAGAGCGATTAAGGTTATCCCCCCTCGGCGCGCGCGAGTCGAGGGCCCGGCATGGACGGTCCGAACGTCCACCATTAAGAATCCCTTAGCCAACGAGTGCCGCCGCTATGTCGATCGTCGAGTTAGCGTTCGCGCCATCGAGCGATCCGCGACTTGCGGCTCAGCTTGCCGATCATGCGACCGCTGCGTCGCCGGTCTGGCTGTGGAGCGCCGACGGTTCACATATCGTTTGGGCGAATGCGGTTGGCGCAGCAGTGTTCGGCGCTGTCGACACCAGGGAATGTGCGGCGCGGTTTTTTGAGCCGAAACATCCCGCGGCGCTTGAGATTGCGCGGCTTGCCGCCACGTTGCCGGAGAGCGGTCAAGCGCGGCTGGAAAGGCTGCGCGGATTTGGGGCGAGCTTCGGTGGAACGCTCACCTGCATTTGCTCACGGATCGCAATCGCCGGCGGTGCTCCGGCAGTCCTTGTTATTGCAACCGATGCAGCCGGATTGCCGCTGACCCTGCGCGAGCGCGTCCATCGGCTGTTTGCCGGCTGCGAACACGCGCTGGCGGTTTTTGCCCTCGACGGAGCGCTCCTTTTTGCTACCGAGGAAGGACGGGCGCGGCTCGGCGAGACGCCGAATTCGTCGGCGCTAGGGATCGCCGAAATGGCGGCTCAAGCGATCGCCAGCGGGCGCGCCAGCGGCACGACGCGCTACGGCGCCATCACCATTGAACGGCTCGGCACCGGGAGTTCCGCCGTGTTGGCGGTAACGTTCGGCGAAGGCATGCAGGAACCGCACGCGGCGGACCACGCGCCGACGCGCTTATCGACGGCGGCTGCCTCGGCGGCTCCTGAATCTTCGGACCGCGAGAGCCCGGAAAGGCGTCACCCATTGCGGTTCGTCTGGCAAATGGATGCCGCGGGTCATTTCGTCATTGGATCTGACGAGTTTACCGAGCTTGTGGGTCCGCGGACCACGGCGGCGTTCGGCCGGCTGTGGAACGAACTTGCAGCCGAGCTGAAGCTCGATCCGGAGGACCGGATCGCGCGCGCGCTTGCGACGCGCGAAACGTTCAGCGGCATTGTCCTGTCGTGGCCGGTGGAGGAAGGCAACGAGTGGCTTCCTGTTGAGCTCGCGGGCTTGCCGGTATTCGACAGCGGACGGGAATTTTGCGGCTATCGGGGTTTTGGTATTTGCCGCGATGTCGCGCGCATCAATCAGTTGCTGCGTGCGCGGCGAGAGCCGCCGGTGGTATTCAAGACGCCGGACATCGCATTCGAGGTTGCTGCGGTCGCGGCAGCGGACGCGCAGAATTCGGCGGTCACGCAACCGAAAGCAGCCGCCGCCGGATTGGCTGGCGTGGAGACGGTGGCCGAAGTGGAGCTTGCCGAACAATCCACGCTCTCCAGAATAGTGCCGTTATGGGCCAACGTGGTGCCGTTTCGGCAAACGACCGCAACATCGGACGCGACTGCCGCGACGCCCGCAGAGCCCAAGGCGTTTAACGAACTGGCGCAGGAGTTGCGGGCGCGCTTGCGCGAACGCCCGGATGCGCCCGCCGCGGACGACGGCATCGTGCCGACCGAAGAGCAGGCAAGTCCGGTAACGCTTGCTGGTCATACGGAAGCACTTGAGCCACAACCGGCAAGTGAGGAGGCCGCCGCCGCGGAGCCGGCAGACGACGACAAACGGAGCATCCTCGCCGCCGTCGAGCCGACGGTGCTCGATCACATTCCTGCCGGGGTGCTGATCTACCAGCACGACACACTGGTTTATGCGAACAGATATTTCCTCGAACTGAGTGGCTATGCGACCGTCGGCGAGCTCGCGGCGGCCGGCGGCCTCAACACTTTGTTCGCCGAACCCGATGGCGGCGCTATTCTCGCCAGCAAAGGCGGCCCGTCGCTCGCGGTGGTGACGCGCGGTGGCGAGCGCCGGCCGGTCCGCGGCCACCTGCGCACCGTGCCGTGGCGTGAAGGCTCGGCGTTGGCCTTGATCCTGACCGAAAGCGACATCGAGGCGCCACGCGAAGCGGTCGCGCCTTCACATCGCCTCGGGGACAGCGAGATGCGCGAATTGAATGCCAAGTTGGACTCACTGGCGAGCAAGGAAGAGGAGGTGCTGACGGCGACCCGGGAGGCGCAAAAAGCGGCCGTTGCCAAGGTCGACTTCCTGGCCAAGGTCAGCCATGAAATTCGCGGGCCGCTGGACACTATCACCGGCTTTAGTGAAATCATGCTGGCCGAACGCTTGGGCGCGATCGGCCACGAGCGCTACCGGGACTATTTACAGGACATCCACGCGGCCGGATTGCATATTGTTTCCGTTATGAACGACATTTTGGATCTCTCCAGGGTGGAGACCGGTCAATTCGAACTTGTCTTTGCCGATGTGGACCTCAACGCCGTCATAAAGCAATGCGTCAGCATCATGCAGCCGCAGGCAAGCCGGGCCCGGATCATCATCCGCATGTCGCTCGCGCCGGCGTTGGGTGAGCTGGTCGCCGACGAGCGCGCGCTTCGCCAAATCCTGCTCAATCTTATCTCGCACGCCATTAAGCTCACTGCGCCCGGCGGGCAAGTGATCGTATCGACCGCTTCGGCCCAGGTTGGCGAGACGGTGCTGCATGTGCGCGACACTGGGATCGGCATGAGCGAGAAAGAATTGCGAACGGCGCTCCGGTCTGCGGAGCAGGCGGCCCCCTCCGCGGACTTTAGTTCGGCCGGCTCCGGCTTCGGATTGCGCCTGACCAAGGCGTTGGCCGAGGCCAATCACGCGCATTTTTCCATCGAAAGCGCGCTGAACGCCGGCACGTTGGTCGAGATCGTCTTTCCGCCGAAAGGTAGCACCGGACAATAGTGGCCGCGGGCGAGGAGAGGCGCGATACGCTAGCCGATCCGAATCACGACCTTGCCGAAATGTCCGGCGGCAGCGAGGTGATGATACGCCGCCTTGGCTTCGTCAAAGCCGAACACGCGATCGATCGCAGGTTTGATTTTGTTTGCCGCAATCGCTGCGTTCATCGCCTCAAACATCTGCGTCGAGCCGACCGAAATGCCCTGCACACTGGCGCGTTTGGCGAATATGCGCGCGGCATTGATCTGGGCCGGAGGTCCGCTCAAAACCCCGATGATGCTCACCTTGCCACCGCGGCGAATGGCGTCGAGCGACGGTCCGAGCGTGGTTGCGCCGCCGACATCGATCACGGCATCGACCCCTTCGCCGCCGGTGAATTCGAGCGCCGCTTTGCTCCACTCCGGCGTGGTCTTGTAGTTGATGCCGTGCGCCGCGCCGAGTGCTCTGGCGCGCTTTAGTTTCTCGTCGCTCGATGACGTGACGATCACGATAATGCCCATGACGCGGGCGAGCTGCAGAGCGAGAATTGAAACGCCGCCGGTGCCCTGCACCAGCAGCGTTTGTCCGGCGATCAGTCCCGCATGCTCGACGATCGCATTCCACGCCGTCACTCCGGCGCACGGCAAAGACGCCGCTTCCTCGAACGAAAGATGCGCAGGGATTTTGACGACGCCGTCTTCTTCCAGAACCACATATTCGGCGAGCATGCCGTCGGTGCCGCCGCCCAAGGCCGAGGTGTGGACATACGGGCCCGGCTCGCCGGCGGGCCAGCGTTGGAAGAAACAGCCCGCGACCCGGTCGCCCACTTTGACCCGAAGCACCCCAGGACCGACCTCGCTCACTTCGCCCGCACCGTCAGACAGCGGGATAAGATTTTCCCGCACCGGCATGCGGTAGTCGCTGCGCGCAATGACGAGGTCACGATAATTGAGCGAGCAAGCGGCAACCTTGACCAGCACTTGCCGATGCAACGGCTTCGGCGTTGGACGCTCGGCTTGCACGAGCGTGTCGATACCGGCGCCGGCCTTTGGCAATTCATAGGCTCGCATTTTTTACTCCTGAGATCTGGCGCGCGTCGCAGGCGCGGTGCTGGGTTCGAAAGGTGCTCCGCTTGCCAGCGCCGAATATCACGCCATGGTTTCGCGAACTAGGTGCTGCAAAACGAAAGAAGCGGCGCGGTACCCCCGTATCCGCGCCGCTTACCCGCAGCAGGTTTGCGAGTCGCAAGTATTGCCACGAGCCTATCTTATTTCGCGCGTGCGCAAGGTTCCGCCTTGATCTCGATCAAGCGCAGGCCTTCGCCGGACGATTTGCGGGCCGAGGCGGACCGGCCGTCACAGGGCGCGAACACGTTATTGTGCGATTTCGCTCACCACCGTAACAATGAGTTTTCTCGTAATTCCGCAAACTATCTGGGAGGAGTTTGATGATCCGCTTGGCTGTCATAGCAGGTCTCACATTGGCGATCGCGGCGGCCCCAGCGCTGGCCGAAACGCCTGCCCAAATCGAGGCGAACAAGCAGGCCGTGCTCGGCTTCTACCAGGCTGCGCTGAACGATAAGAATTTTGAAGCGGCGGCGAAATTCCTGGCGCCGAATTACAAGCAGCACAATCCGACGCTGCCCGACGGGCCAGAGGGCATCAGGAAGCTGACCGAGATATTGCAGGCACGCGCGCCCAATATGCACGTTGATATCAAACATATTTTCGCCGTCGACGACTTCATCATCGTCCATTCGCATTCGGTCGCCGACCCCGCGAAGCCCGGCCGCGCGATCGCCGACTTCTACCGCATGAAGGACGGCTTGATCGCCGAGCACTGGGACGTGATCCAAGACATCCCTGAACACTCCGCCAACGACAACGGTATGTTCTGATGTATCGCTGTGCGGCGCGTTGGCGTCTCGCCGGCCTTTTGATCGGGGCGATCGGGCTGGCTGCGGCTCCGCGAGCCAACGCTCAAGCCGACATGATCCTGCTGAACGGCAAGGTCATCACTGTGGATGCCCAGGACACACTCCGCCAAGCGGTCGCGATCGCCGACGGGAAAATTCTCGCCGTGGGCAGCAATGACGAGGTCCGCGCGCTTGCCGGCGCCAACGCACGGGTCATCGACCTCGGCGGGCGCACGGTGATCCCCGGCCTCATCGATTCGCACATCCACGGCATCCGCGCCGCCCAAAGCTTCGCAACCGAGGTGAGCTGGATCGATGCGGGAAGTCTTGTCGAGGCGCTCGACCGCATTCGTGCCGCGGCGAGGCAGGCCAAATCCGGAGCCTGGATCATCGTCGCGGGCGGATGGACTGAAGAGCAGTTCGCCGAGAAGCGAAAGCCGACCCAGGCCGAGCTGGTGGCGGCTGCGCCCGATCATCCGGTCTATGTCCAGCTGTTTTATCGCTGGGCAATGCTGACGCCTCTTGCATTGCGGGCGCTCAAGGTAACGCAGGACAGTGATCTGCCCCTGGGCGCCAAGCTCGAACGCGATGGGAACGGCAACCCGATCGGCGCGATCACCGGCGGCATCCGCGAATTCGGCGCCCTGTTTGCCAGGCTGCCGGTGCCGACCGAAGCCGAGCAGATCGCCGGCACCAGAAAATTCTTCCGTGAGTTGAACCGACTCGCCTTGACCGGGATCGTCGATCCGGGCGGCATTGGCCTTACGCCCGACAGCTATCGTGCGCTATTTCATGTCTGGCGCGAGCACGAGCTGACGCTCCGCGTGTCCTATAGCCTTTCGGCGCTGGCGCCGGGGCCCGACGAGCTTAAGACTTTCGAGGATCTCACCCAGCTGTTGCCCGCCGGTTTTGGTGACGGCATGCTTCGCTTCACCGGCATCGGCGAGATTGTGACCTGGGGCCTCTACAACAATGACCATCCGAGCGAGGTGCAGAAGCAACAGTTCTACGAGGTTGCGCGCTGGGCGGCGGAGCGCGGGATGCTGCTGCGCGTGCACTGCCCGCACGATTCGTCGGTTGGCGAATTCCTCGATATTTTCGAGCGCGTCGACCGCGAGTTTCCGATCGCGCCGCTGCACTGGATCGTGGACCATCTCGATGACGCGTCGGTCGCAACTCTGACGCGGATGAAGAATCTCGGCGTCGGCTGGGCTTTCCAGGACGCCATGTATTTCTCGGGCGACCGTTACGCGGCGGCCGCTGGCCTGGCGGCTGCGCGCCGCGCCCCGCCACTGGCGACTGGTCTTCGGATCGGAGTGAACATGGGCGGCGGCACCGATGCGCATCGTGTCATGAGTTACAATCCGTTCGTCGCGCTGCGCTGGATGCTCGACGGCAAGACTGTCGGTGGGACTCCATTGCGAAGCGCCGAGGAGACGCCGAGCCGATTGCAGGCGCTGCGCCTTTACACCCTCGGCAGCGCCTGGTTCGCCAAGGACGAGGCGCGCCGCGGTTCGCTTGAGCCCGGCAAACTCGCCGATCTTGCTGTGCTCGATCAGGACTATCTGACCATGCCGGTGGAAGAGATTGCGAGCCTGCAATCGCTCCTCACCACGGTCGGTGGCAGGATCGTCTACGCCACCGGCCCGTTCGCCGATCTTGAAGGCAAATAGTGGCGCCGCGAACTTAAAGTTCGCCGCGGCCGGCCAAGGCCTTGATGCGATCAGCGGTGCGGCAGGCAATCGCCTGGATGGTGAGCGACGGATTGACACCACCGACGGTCGGGAACACGGAGCCGTCGCATACCCACAAGTTGGGAATGTCCCAGCTGCGGCAATTGGTGTCGACGACGCTTAAGCGCGGATCGTCGCCCATGCGCGCCGTACCGTTAAGGTGGCAGGTATCGTCGTCCTGGGTCCAGATATCGTGTGCGTCGATCGCCTGCAAAGCCTGGGTCATGAATTTCAGCGAGTGATCGATCAAACGTTTGTCGTTGTCGCACCAGGAGTAGGTGACCCGGGGAATGCGCAAGCCATATTGATCGACTTCATCGTCCAGCGTCACCCGATTGCGTTCCTGCGGCAGCATCTCGCCGACGATCTTCAGCCCAACGACGTGATTGTAATTCTCCATCTCGCGGATAAGGCGCGGCCCCCACAGGCCGTGTGCGCTTATTTGCGTGTTGGCCCAGAGCTGCGGCAACGGGCCCTGACTCATGTACGCGTAGCCGCCGAAGAAGTCCTTGTTATCGTCGTAGTTCCAGTGCTCGGTGATGGCGAGCGACGGCGGCCCTTTATAGCCGCGCACTTCGTCATCCATTATTCCCCAGACCGCCTGGTTCGATTGCGCCATGAGATTTTTTCCGACCAGGCCGGAGGAGTTGGCGAGACCATCTGGAAACCGGTCGGTGGCCGAGTTCAACAACAGTCGCGGTGTTTCGATGGCGTAGCCGGCAACAACGACATTGCGGGCACGCTGAAACCGCCAACGGCCTCCGCGGTGATAGAGCACGCCGGTGGCACGGTCCTGATCATCGACTTCGATCTTGCCAACCATGGCCAGATCGCGGATCTCAGCGCTCGCAGCAAGCGCCCGCGGAATCCAGGTCACGAGCGCGCTCTGCTTGGCATTGGTCGAGCAGCCGAGCACGCAAAAGCCGCGATAAACGCACGGCGGCGACTGGTTGCGCGGCGCCGACACTGTGGCGAGCGGCGTTTCGGTCCATTGCACGCCTAGGGCCTCGCAGCCTCTCGCCAAGGCGATCGCGGCTGCATTGAGTTGGTGTGCACGATAGGGATAGCGCGGTCGCGGCGGGCCCCACGGATAGCTGATCGGTCCGGAAATCTTCAGCGCCTGTTCGACTTCGGCGTAATAACTCCACATCTCGCGCCAATCGACCGGCCAATCCGCCCCATAGCCGAGCACGCTGCGCGACTTGAACCACTCGGGGCGAAAGCGCAGGGAAACCATGGCGAAATGCACCGTCGAGCCGCCGACCGCCTTGCCGCTGTTATTGCTGCCGAGCTGCAACGGATTGTCGCCTTCGACAATGCGGTCGTCGGTCCAGTACAGCTTGGCCTGCTCGGATTCGTCGGAGGCAAAATCCTCCAGCGGGCGGAAATAAGGACCGGCGTCGAGCGCGACCACGGAAAATCCGTATTCCGCGAGCTTGCACGCGAGCGCACCGCCGCCCGCGCCGGTGCCGACAATGACGAAATCAACCGCTTCGTCGTCGCGATATTCGCGCATCGGCACCCAGCCGCCCGGACGGAAGACGTCTGGCGCCCGGCCGTTGGCCGCGCGGGGGCCGTCAAATGGATCCGACACGGCGGTTCTTGCGGCGCGCATCTTCGACGTCGCCGTCGCTGACTTCAGCCGCTTCCCATGGATCGCGCTCGTTGAAGTCCATGCGGACGTAGCCGCGCGGACTTGCCGGTCCGCCCCATCCGATCTCGCTCCACGCTGTCGGATGGGAGTAGTAGGCAAGGACAAGATCGCGGGCGAGACGCGTGTTGAAGAAAATATTGGGCCGCATGCTGCCCCAGTCCGCCGCGGTCAACTCGCCTTTTTGCATTCGTGCGAGCAGCAGATCCTGGTTGTCGGCGCTCAGGTCGCGAAAGCGCGCGCCGTAAGCGAGTTCGGCTTCGAGGTCGATAGCCTTAAGACCGCGCCGCCACGCTTGGTCTTCGCGCGGCATGCCGGCGTGGCGATAACCATCCTGGTTGCCCAGGTGGAGCTTCTCGTCGACCAGCGCGGCTATCGGGATGGCAGGTCGCGTCATCGGCTGCGGCACTATGCGCGCCGCGAGCGCTTCGACGGTTTTATATTCGTCGGCGGTGAAGAATTTCGGGTCGGGGCTCACTGCCAAGCGGCGCGCGATCACCTCGCGCGTCTTGTCGTTCCATGACGGCGTCCGGCGCTTGCTCAAAACGTCGTAATCCGGAAAGCGGCCGGTGATCAGGCGTGCAGGCTTTTGCTCAGGCATCGGGGTGATCATCCATCAAACCGAGCGCGGCGAGGCCGGCGAGCGCCAGTCCGGCAAAACTCGGTGGTGCCGGAAGCGGCGGGCCGTCGATGACGTTCTGGCTCCAGTTGCGCCAGCCGCCCATGGCCCGCGAGATGCCGTAGGCGTGCAGCGCCGATCCGGCGAAACCCATCACCGTCAAAAGCCGCAGGAACCAGCGCGTGAAAGAAAGGCTGCGTCCCGGCGGTCCGGCGGCCGCCGACCCCATGAGCAGCGCTCCGACGGGGGGAAGCGTAACCGGTAACAGCATCAACGGATTGTGGAAAGCACCGCGGAAATGCAAGAGGCCCGCTTCCGCCGTGGTGCCCAACAATCCGGCGCCGATCACCGCGGCCATGGTGCGCCCGGCTGGAAGTTTGAAAATCGTCGGGACTTTCCAGCGCGATGTTTCTCGCACGCGCTCCGAACAGAAGCCGATGAGTCCGGATAGCAAAATCGCGAATGGCGCGCCGAGCGGGGCGCCGTAAAACAGATTTTGCCAGCTGAAGCCGCCGGTTCTCTTGCCGATATTGTAGAAATGAAAACCGGTGCCGACGAGGCCGGTGACCGCGGCCAGCGCGTAGGTCGCATCGCGCGCGAGATGCGCCAGCGGCCGGCGATCGGCGGTGCCGTGCGCGCTGGTCGCAAGCGAAAGCGCCGATATGATGAGCGGCGTCAGCATTGCCTTGTTCTTGAATGAGCCGCGATAATGCTCCACGGCGCTGTCGGCGAAGACGGACGCGGCAAGCGTCCCCGCCGCACGGTTGAGACGGCGCGCAGCCGTCACCGTCGCTTGTTCCGCGAGTGGTATGTCGCGCAAGACGGGCGGCGTCAGACCTCGCAGCCGCGGTCGGCCGCGCGCCGGCGAGCGCCGCAGCATGACATCGGATGCCAGCACGATCCCGGCCACGCTGAGGACAAGCGCCGCAAGGCTTGGAACCGGAACGTTACGCTGCGCGAGCGACATGGCGATCGACGCCTTCCTCAAAGTTGCGCAATCAGAGCGCAAAGCGCTCGGCGTCCGAGCGCTTAAATTCCAGACCGTGGCCGGGCCGCAAAAGATCAGGACGGATCACTCCATCCCTGGGCACCGGCGCGCCGTCGAACAGCATTCGTTCGATCCGGGCGTGATCGTGAAACCATTCGATGTGACGAAGGCGCGGCGCGGCGCAGCAGACGTGCAGATGCAGCGCCGGCGCGGTGTGCGCGGACAGCGGCGTGGTCGCCGCATCGGCGAGCGCCGCCGAGCGCAAGAAGCCGGTAAAGCCGCAGCAACGCGTGGCGTCGGCCTGCAGCACATCGACGGCGCCGGCATTCAGCATGCGGCGAAAGTAGAACGGCTCGTAGCCATATTCGCCGGCGGCGATTTCCATTTGTGCCGGTGCGCGGTCGCGCAGCAGCCTTAAGCCCTCGAGGTCGTCACTCGACACCGGCTCTTCGAACCAGCTGACGCCGAATTCGGCGACGCGTTCGGCAAATTCCAAAGCTTGCTTGCGGGCAAAAGCGCCATTGGCGTCGACGAACAAGCCCGCGCCGCCGATTGCCGACCGCGCCGCTTTCACGCGCGCCACGTCGCCCTCAGGCTCGCTGCCGACTTTCATCTTCACCCAGCGGCAGCCTTCCTGCTCCACCCAGCCGGAGAATTGGCTGGTCAATTGTTTGTTGGAGTACGAGGTAAAGCCGCCGCTGCCGTAGATCGGTACGGCGTCGCGCGCGGCGCCAAGGAGTTGTACCAGCGGCTCGTCGAACAGCCGAGCTTTTAGGTCCCACAGCGCGACGTCCACGGCAGAGATGGCGTTGGCTGAAATCCCGCGCGAGCCGAGATTGCGTACGGCGGCGAACATACGGTCCCAAGCTCGCGGAATGGCGAACGCCTCCTCGCCCACGAGAATTCCGGCGAGAAGACTTGAGATCAACTCTGCCGACTGCTTCCCAGCATAGGTATAGCCTAGACCGGTCACTCCTCCGGCCGAAACCTCGGCGATCACCAGCGTCGTCTGATCCCACGACAGCGTGCCGTCGGCTTCGGGGGCATCGGTCGGGATGCGGAAAGCCGAAGCGATGACGCGTTCGATCGCCGGGCCGCAAGGCGACATCGCTCTTCGTCCTTACACCAGCTCACGTACGGCGTTTGAAGCAATCGTCTTTGCAATCTCGCCTGCCGCGGGAGTGCCGCGCGCCAGCGACTCGGCAAGGTGCGCCGCTTCCTTGAAATTGACCTTCGGCGGCATCGGCGGCTCATTCGGATCGACGACGGCTTCAACCAAAGCGGGCCCTTCGACCGCAAGAGCTTGACGAAGCACGGCGGCGCATTGCGCCGGATCGTCAACGGTAAATCCTTGGACGCCGAAGCCGCGGGCCACTGCCGCGAAATCAATGGGCTGCAGCTCACAGCCGAATTCCGGATTGCCGAGGAAGACCATTTGCTCCCATTTGATCTGTCCCAATGTGTTGTTTTTGATGACGACGATTTTGACGTTGAGCTTGTACTTCACGCAGGTCGCGAGCTCCCCCATCAGCATGGTGAGACCGCCGTCGCCGACAAAGGCCACGACTTGACGGTGCGGATGCGCGATAGCCGCGGCGACGGCATAGGGAAGCCCGCAGGCCATGGTCGCGAGATTACCGGAGCAGGAAAACATCATGCCGCCGCGGATCGACAGATGGCGCGCGATCCACGTGGTAATGGTGCCGGAATCCGTGGCGACAATGGCGTCGTCGCGCAAAAGCTTGTTCAGCTCGTGCGCAACCACCTGCGGCTTCATCGGCTTGTCTTGCCGCGTGCCGCGGTCGACCATCAGTTCGTTCCACTCCTTCATTCCCTTTTGCGCCTTTTCCAGGAACGAGCGGTCCTTGCGGCGCTGGACCTTGGGCATCAGCGCCGCGAGCACGCGCCGGCAATCGCCGACCAACCCGGCCTCTACCGGATAGCGAAGCCCTATGCGCTTGGGGTCGAGCTCGATCTGCACGCCCCTTGCTTGTCCGGGTTTGGGGTAGAACTCGATGTAGGGAAACGAACTGCCGGCGATGAGCAGCATGTCGCAGCTTTCCAACGCGTCGTGCGCGGGCCGCGTGCCTAAAAGCCCGACGCCGCCCAAATTGTAAGGACTGTCGTCGGGAATCGCGGCCTTACCCAGCAACGGCTTGGCGATCGGGGCGCCGAGCACTTCTGCCAGCGCAAGCAGTTCCTTGCCGGCGCCGAGCGCGCCCCGGCCGGCCAGAATCATGGGCCGCTTGCCCGAATCGAGGATGTCGATGGCGCGATTAAGTTGATCGTCGCTGGGCATACGACTTGAATGCGCCATCAGGTCGGAGACGTGACCGGCGACGTTGCGATCGGAGCGCCGCGCCGATTTGATCGGTACCGATTGTACATCCACCGGTACCGTCACATGCGCGACGCCGCGGTAAGACAGCGCGGCGCGGCAGGCAAGCTCAACTACGTTCTCCACATGAGCCGGACCCATGACGCGGGCGTTGTAAACGCACACGTCCATGTACAGCTTGTCGAGTTCAACGTCCTGCTGGGTATAGGTCTCGACCAGATCGTGGAACTGCAGACCGGTAATCGCGAGGACGGGCTGGCCATCGAGCTTGGCATCGTAGAGGCCGTTGAGCAGATGAATGCCGCCGGGGCCGGACGTCGCCAAGCACACTCCGAGTCTACCGGTCCATTTCGCGTAGGCGCAGGCACTGAATGCCGCGGCCTCCTCATGGCGCACTTGGATGAAGCGGATCTTCTCTTGGCTCGCTCGGAGCGACTCCATTATCCCGTTGATGCCGTCGCCCGGAATCCCGAAAATCGTATCGACGCCCCATGCGATGAGGGTTTCGATCAACACGTCGCCGGCGGTCGGGTTGGCCATCGCGATGCTCCAGGGGAAAAGGGGGCAATACGTTGATTAACCGCGCAACGGTCGCATCCGTTCCGCGGAAATTGATGCAGCGACAGGGCAGCTGGGGTGTGGGAGCGCCGGCAAAAGGCCGCATTGGTAGCTTCGGCGCCTTTGCCGGGCAAAAGTGGCCTGTCAAATCAAGCGGCCGCGAGGTTATTCGACCATCCCGCGAACGATGTGACCGCCTTCCGGGCCCCCGGCGGGGACAGCGCCAATTATGGCGCCTTGGCGTTTGTCGCCGAGGTGCAACAGCGGCAGGAGCACGAATGCCAAGGCGGTGAAGGCGGCGGAGACCAAGATGAGGGGGGCAAGCGCATGACGAAACAGGTGCTGGAACAGGAATGATCCCACGATATCGGCGGTCGCGGTGGCGAGATTGATGATCGACATCATCACCGCGAAGCTGAAGCCTTCGGATCGTTGCGGACAGTAATCAGCGGCGAGCGTGACCGTCGCAACGGTCGCGAGCATGGCGGAAAATCCGCTGCAAAAACTCAAAACGGCGGCGGACGTTTCATTGTAAAGCAACAAATAGGCCGCTGTCGTCGCAGTACCGAGCGCGATGCTCACTTGCAAAATGTGCTTGGAGGATATTTCGCCAAACAGCCGGCGATAGGAGAGGGCGCCGAGCACCCAGCCCGCCGATGCGATCGAACCGAGAGCGCCAATATAGCCTTGGTAAAATTTCAGGTTGTCGGTCATGAAATAATAAAGCGGTGTACTCAGGCCGGGACTGAAGTAGTAGAAAAAAAGAAAAACCCCGACGATCCAGAGTTCGCGCTTCCTGAATGCGGCCGCGATGCCGGCGAAGGTGCCGCGAAATGCCGCGATATCGAGCCGGGCCTTGCGTTCCGGAACAAACAAAACACTTCCGATCAACACGGCAACCGGAGCCACCGCGACGATGCCGGCAGCGGCATGCAACGCCGTAGCCGGCGAGAGATGCTGCACGAGCTGGCCGCCGAGGATAGCGGCGAGCATGGCCGCGAAGTTGAACCAGAGCCATTGCTGGTTGACGAATTTGCCGCTTTGGCCGAGCCGTTGGCCATGCTCCACCAAAACGGCTCCGCATACGGTGCTCGATATCGCCATGGCATAGGCGGTGAGCTGCAGCGCCCATACGAGCGTACCTGGCGCGTTGAGTTGCGTGACCCAGACAAAGCCAGCGATCGCCGCAAGGTTGGCCGCGATCAGGTAGGTCTTTCGCCGATAGCCGAACAGCGGCACGAAGTCGGAAAAGGCTCCGTAAACCGGTTTTATGATCCAGGGAAAGTTGAAAATCGTTAGATAGGCCGTGACTTGCAGCGGCGTAAAGCCATGCACTTGCTTCAAGTAATAGCTGAGCGGCTGGGCGATGAGGCCGCCGACCTGGCCCACGCCCTCGACCAGATAAACGAGAGCAAAGAAAACCAGGAGATGCGTGGTCAAGCCGCGGTCCAACGAGCGCGCGTCCGGCGGCACCATGGCCTGCTCATTCATGTCATTCGCCGCGCGCGGTCTGTCGTATAACCAGATGGGCGCGCCGGCAAAGCGCGTCCCCTGTCCTTCACTCTACCGGCTATTGGACGCGCCGTCGCAAGTCACGTTGCGAGGGGACAGTCCCGCTTATTGCCGCAAAGGCGAGGTGTGGACGACCGTTTTTTCTAAAACGTCACCCCGGCTGAGAAGCTTGTTGCCCATCGATACCGCCGTTGCAGCAACGATTAGCGAGATGGTGAGCGTGGCCGTCGCCAGGAGCTCAAGCATGATCGCTTGCCGGTGTCGGGAGCCGGTCTGTTGCGCTTTCGGCGGCGCGAAACCGGGCTGGCTGATAAGCTCTGCCATCGTTGTCGTTCCCTAGAATCGGCGTTGGGTTGCAGGTTCGCTCTTGAACCCGGCACGCATCCGGCCGGATTGGGGCGCAGCCGTTGAAGAACGAAGGCGATTTGATGGGATATCGTTAAAGAACCGTTAACGCCGTCACTCGGCGGTAACGGTTTCCGCTGGACTGAAATCCATCGTCACGTGGCCGGGCTGGGCGGCGACCCGCTGAAGCCACGCGCGCACGGCCGGAAAGCCCGACAGGTCGAAATCGCACAAATGCGCGACGTGCGTATAGGCGTAAAGCGCGATGTCGGCGATGGTGTAGCGGTCGGCGGCAAAGAAGTCGTGCAGCGCGATGTGCTTCTCCATCACGCCGAGCGCGCGATGACCTTCCTCCATCCAGTCCTCAAAAGCATGTTGCTGCAATTCACGTCCGCCTTTGACGAGTGTCAGCCAGAAATAGGCGGCCCCCAAATTGGGTTCCAAACTGTGCTGCTCGAAGAACATCCACTGCAACGCCTCGGCACGTTCGAAAGCGTCATCCGGGGCGAGTGATGTTCCGCCACCGAGGTACCACAGGATAGCGTTGGATTCCGCGAGATATCGCCCAGGGGCCGCTTCCAACAGCGGCACCTGGCCGTTCGGATTCTTCATCAAGAATTCCGGCGTGTGACTCTCACCTTTGAGAATGTCGATCTCGACCAGGCGATGGGGAATGCGGAGCTGCGCCAAGGCCAAGCGCGCTTTGTAGCTGTTACCTGAACGCTGCATCGAATAGAGCGTCAACATTCTCGTTCCCAGCTCACTCCGCGAGACGCCTCATCTGCGCAGATATGACTTGAACGCGGCGATGTCGTGGCGATCCGGCTCTCCGCTCACGCGCGTAGAGCATTTTAGAAGGAAATTGCGGCAAGACGCGTATCGAAAGATTGGATCAATCGTGCTGCGGCGCAACAGGACAAAAATCGCTATGCGACGCATGGGAAACAAAAGCACATTCCCAGCTCGCCGCCGTCGCCTTGGCTGTTGCGCGACAATAGGGGTCATTCAATCGATGCCGGAGCCGCGATGTTAAGTCGCTGTTAGAACTCGCTCCGCACGATGCGGGCATAGACACGTCCCTTTTAAGCCGTATGTCTGCAATCGAACCGCCACTGCCTGTCACAGCGCTGTCATCCTTTCGCGCGGCCTTACCGCCGCGGCACCGGATTCAAACGTACGCCTTGCGATTTGCGGGGGCGGCGGCGCTCGCCGCGTTCTTAAGCTTCTGCGTCTTGTGGGTGCAATGGCAGATGGCGTCGCCGGGCGTCTCGAAGATTTCCGGCGATTTCGTGAGCTTTTGGACCGCCGGCAAGCTGACTTTGGCGGGAACAGCGGGGGACGCGTATCTGAAGGGACCGCACTTCGTGCTACAGGCCGAACTCACCGGCGATCCCGATAACTGGGGCTATCTCGCCTTCTTTTATCCTCCGTTCTTTCTCTTCCTCTGCGCCGCTTTCGCGGTGTTCGGATATTTTCCGGCGCTGTGCTTATGGCTTACGACGACCTTTGCTGCTTACGCGGCCATGCTGCGCGGCCTATTGCCGCGCGATATGCAGGAGCGCAATTCAGTTTGGGCGCTGTTCCTGGGTTACCCGGCGGTCATGGTCAATGCCGGCTTTGGGCAAAACGGATTTCTCAACACGGCGCTGCTTGGCAGCGCCGCGATCTGGCTCGATCGGCGGCCGGCGCTGGCGGGAATATGTCTTGGCTGTCTCTCCTATAAGCCGCAGCTCGGCATTATTGTGCCGCTCGCGCTCCTGGCCGCGCGACGATGGCGTTGCTTCGCTGCCGCCTGCGCGACCGTCCTGTTATTGGCTGCCATAACGACGCTGGTTTTCGGCACGGAGATTTGGCCGGCGTTCATTACGAATATGAGCGAGGCGCGGCGCGGTTGGATGGAGCCGGAAAACCCACTCTACCACCAATTCTGGATCACCGTTTTCGGCGCCGTGCGTCTGCACGGCGGTTCGCTGGCGCTGGCTTACGGCGCACAGACAGCGGTGACATTAGCGGCTGCCTTGTCGCTCGTAGCAGTGCTTCTGCTGCGAAGGCCCGGCGCGCAATCGGGCCGTGCGCAGGGCGCCGCGATTGCGGCCTGCGTGCCGTTCTGCTCACCATTTATGCTCGAATACGACCTGATGGTGTTGGCGGTTCCAATGGTGTGGCTGATCGGCGAGGGGCTGCGGGATGGCTTTCGTCGTGGCGAGGTCGTCGCGCTTTGCGCCGCTTACTTCGCGCCCGTCATGTTCAAGATCACGCTGTTCGACGATGCCATCAAACTGGGCGTTATCGTCGCCGCTGCCCTCTTGTTTGCGGCGGTGTTGCGGCGGATGACGGCGAATGAAGCACCGCTCGCGCCTAGAGAGGCCGCGCATCAAGCGGTTTGATCGCCGCTCCTCGTCACTCGCGCTATTTTCATTGACCGTTTGTCCGTTTGGCCTTGCCTGTGGGCGTCCGGCGCTTTAGGAAGCACGCGGCTTTTGGCAGGTGGAGTTTGCAATGGCCTTTCTCGCCGATCGTCTCTCGCGCATCAAGCCGTCCGCCACCATCGCGGTGACCGACAAGGCGCGCGCGCTGAAGGCTTCGGGCCGTGACGTGATCGGTTTGGGCGCGGGCGAACCGGATTTCGACACGCCGGAGAACATCAAGGAAGCGGCGGTCAAAGCCATCCGCGAGGGCAAGGCGTCGAAGTACACGGCAGTGGACGGAATTGCCGAACTCAAGGCCGCGATTGCCCGCAAGTTCAAGCGGGAAAACGAGCTCACCTATCAGCCGTCGCAGATCATCGTCAGCACCGGCGGTAAGCAAGTGCTCTACAATGCGCTGGTCGCGACTATCAATCCCGGCGATGAGGTGATCATACCGGCACCCTACTGGGTGAGTTATCCGGAAATGGTGCTGCTTGCCGGCGGCGAGCCTGTTCCGGTCCCGACCACAATGGAATCAGGCTTCAAGATGAAGCCGGAAGCGCTTGAACGTGCGATCACCCCGAAGACTAAGTGGATCATCTTCAATTCGCCGTCGAATCCGACCGGCGCCGCGTATACGCGTGCCGAGCTCAAGGCGGTTACGGACGTGCTTTTGCGTCATCCGCATGTCCACGTCATGACCGACGATATGTACGAGCACCTCGTCTACGACGACTTCCGTTTCTTTTCGCCGGCGCAAGTCGAACCAGGGCTTTACGAGCGCACGCTGACCGTCAACGGCGTGTCAAAGGCATATTGCATGACCGGCTGGCGCATCGGCTACGCCGGTGGTCCACAAGCGCTGATCAAGGCAATGGCCATGATCCAGTCGCAGTCGACATCGAATCCAACGGCGGTGGCGCAATGGGCCGCAGTGGAAGCACTCGACGGTCCGCAGGACTTCATTGGCGAGCACAACAAGATCTTCAAAGAACGGCGCGACCTTTGTGTCTCGATGCTCAATCAGGCGAACGGCATTCGTTGTCCGAAGCCGGAGGGCGCCTTCTATGTCTATCCGTCGTGCCGCGATACGATCGGCAAGGTCGGGCCGACCGGAAAGAAGCTTATCACCGACGAGGATTTCGTGACCGAACTCCTTGAATCGGAAGGTGTGGCGGTGGTCCAGGGAACGCCTTTCGGACTGGGCCCGGCGTTTCGCATTTCCTACGCGACCGCTACGACGGCCCTTGAAGAGGCGTGTGCGCGGATCCAGCGCTTTTGCGGCAATCTCAAGTAATCCCGGGAAAACAGACCAAAGACCGGGAGACGGCGCGGGCAATGTCGCCTACAATCCCCAAAGGGCTTGGCGGGTGGCCAGGGGAGGGCGTTCATATGTTTCGCAGTTCGGCTGCTTTGGCGGCTATCGCCGCCGCTACATTCGCGTTGCCGGCGGTCTCCGCTCAGGCGCAGCCGCGGGAACTCCAGGTCGGCACGCTGACATGCTCGCTCTCGGCTAGCGTCGGCCTCATCGTGGGGTCCCAGCGCAACGTCAACTGCATTTTTCGCGGTCAGCCGAGCGAGCCCGATGAGGCTTATACCGGCACAATCACGCGGGTGGGCCTCGACATCGGGTTTACGGCTGGCGGCGTGATTGTTTGGACGGTGTTTGCCGATACCAACCGCTACGCCGGGATGCTCGCCGGCAGCTATGGCGGTCCAACGGCGGAAGTATCCGTGGCCGCCGGACTTGGCGCGAACGTCCTTGTCGGCGGTTCCCGGCGCACCGTCGCTCTTCAGCCCGTGTCCCTCCAGGGACAGGTCGGGCTCGACATCGGTGCGGGCATCAGCGCGTTGGAATTGCATCCCGCGCCGTAAGCTTCGGACGCCTCTCATCGGGCGCAAACTGTCGCGCCTCTTGACCAGCCCCGCCGACCCCTGAAACGATGGTGTTACGCGATCCGCGGCGGAACGACGGGTCGGCGCCGGGAGGCACTCATGGCCGCAAATGGAAACAACTCCGCGCGCGCGACTGGTCCGCGCTGTATTGCGCTCGTTGGGCCGTTTCAGAGCGGTAAAACTACGCTTCTTGAAGCGATCCTCGCCCGGACCGGCGTCATTCAGCGCCAGGGCAACATAGAGGCAGGCAATACGGTCGGCGATTCTAGCAGCGAAGCCCGACACCACCGCATGAGCGTCGAACTTACGGCGGCGACCACGAACTTCATGGGCGACGCTTACACCTTCCTCGATTGTCCGGGTTCCGTCGAGTTCGTGCACGACATGCGCGCAATCTTGCCGGCCATCGACGCTGCGGTTGTCGTTTGCGAAATGGACGATAAAAAAGTGCCGCAGCTTCAGCTCATTTTGCGTGAGCTTGAAGACCGCAAGGTTCCCCGCATTCTCTTCCTCAACAAAATCGACAAGGCGGATGCCGGTGTGCATGACGCGCTTACCTTGCTGCAGCCTGCTTCACGCACCAAGCTGGTGTTGCGCCAAATCCCGACGTTTTCCGGCGACATCATCTCGGGCTTCGTCGACCTCGCGCTCGAACGCGCTTTTGTTTACAAAGAACATGCGCCGTCGGAAGTCGTTGCGCTCGAAGGCGACGCCGCGGATCTGGAAAAGACGGCGCGTTTTTCCATGCTGGAAACGCTCGCCGATCACGACGACGAGCTGATGGAGCAGCTGCTCGAAGATATCCAGCCGCCGCGCGACAAGGTGTTCGATGATCTTACGCGTGAGCTGCGCGAAGGTTTGGTGTGCCCGGTTCTGATGGGCACCGCGACCCGCGCCAACGGAGTTTTGCGGCTGTTGAAGGCGCTACGGCATGAATCGCCGGGCGCCGCGGAAACCGCGAAACGGCTTGGCGTGAAATCCGGTTCCGACGCCGTGGCCTATGTGCTTAAGACCCAGAACACCACGCACGGCGGGCGTTTGTCGATCGTGCGGATGCTCGTCGGACAGGCTGGCGACGGCGCTACGTTCCTTTCGCCGGATGGCGACGTCGGCCGCGTGGCCGGCGTATTCAAGCTCTTCGGCCAGTCGAACGAAAAGCGCGGTCCAGCAAATGCGGGCGAGACCGTCGCTTTTGCCAAGCTGGAAAAGGCCAAAACCGGCGATACGTTGACCGCCGGAAAGCAGGCGCATCCGGCATTGGCTAAGGTCGAACCCTATCCGCCGGTGCTCGCGATTGCGATCTCCGCAAAGGAGCGCAAGGATGACGTGAAACTCGGCCAGGCGCTCAACAAGCTTGCCGAGGAGGACCCCTCAATCACCATCGCCCACAATCCGGAAACCCACGAAGTGGTGCTTTGGGGCCAAGGCGAAATGCATTTACGGGTGACGACTGAACGATTGAGCGACCGCTACGGCGTCGCCATCGAACGGCGGCAGCCGAGCGTCGGTTACCGCGAGACCATTCGCAAGGGCGTCGTTCAGCGCGGCCGACACAAAAAACAGTCGGGCGGCCATGGTCAGTACGGCGACGTTGTCCTCGACATAAAACCGATGCCGCGAGGCTCGGGTTTTTCCTTCGAAGACAAAATCACGGGCGGCGTGGTGCCACGTAACTACATTCCTTCGGTGGAAGAGGGCATTATCGATGCGCTCAAGCACGGGCCGCTCGGCTTTCCGGTAGTAGATCTGCACGTGGCTTTGATCGACGGCTCGTACCACACGGTCGATTCGTCCGACATGGCGTTCCGCACCGCCGGTCGCATTGGCATCGTCGAAGGGTTGCCGCAATGCCAGCCGGTTCTGCTCGAGCCTGTCCATTTGGTTCAGATCGTCTGTCCGACCGATGCGACCGCCAAGATCAATGCACTGATGTCGGGACGGCGCGGCCAAATTCTCGGCTTCGACACGCGCGAAGGCTGGGAGGGTTGGGACGTGGTGCGGGCCAAGATGCCGGAGGCGGAGATCGGCGATCTGATTGTCGAAGTTCGTTCGGCTACCGCCGGTGCAGGCACGTTCACGTTCAAATTCGACCACATGGCCGAACTCACCGGCCGGACAGCCGATCAGATCGTGGCCGCGCGGCGCGCCGCCGAGTGATCATTTTCGACGCGGCGTTGACGAAGCGGTAACGTGCGTTAAGGAGCGGTTACTGACGGTATTGCTGTATGCGCGTGGTGCGCAGCCCGGCAAGGCCGTGCTGGTCGATAGAATATTGCCAAGATAGGAATTCCTCGACCGTAAGCGTGTAACGGCTGCAAGCTTCCTCGAGGGAAAGCAGTCCGCCGCGCACCGCAGCCACGACTTCCGCCTTCCGGCGGATCACCCAACGTTTTGTACCGGGCGCGGGCAAATCGGCAATCGTCAGCGGCGAACCGTCCGGCCCGATGACGTACTTGACCCTCGGGCGATGAGGCTCAGTCATAAGCAACTCTCACGTACTCGACGCACCAGCCTGAACCCTACGCATGGCCGCTTAAAATTTGGCTAAGCACCAAGTGAAATTGGTGCTAATTCCCGTCCGCCTGCGCCTCCCGGGTCCTCGATTTAACGCTGCGTCAAATGTGGCGGAGGATGAAGCCGCCACTTATAGTAGTCGGGCGGGCCCGAGATGGCCCTTGGGCCAAGCGCGGCCGGGCGGTGCGCCGGGAAAGGATTACGGCCTCATTCAATGCTGAACAGTCTCGACATCGAGGGTAAGCCTCGCGACACGCGTGTCGTGGTTGCCATGTCGGGCGGGGTCGATTCGTCGGTCACCGCAGCTTTATTGGCGGAAGCTGGCTACGACGTCGTCGGGATAACTCTGCAACTCTACGATCACGGGGCCGCGACCCACCGCAAGGGCGCCTGCTGTGCCGGCCGCGACATCCATGATGCACGCGCCGTGGCCGAACGCATCGGTATTCCCCATTACGTCCTCGACTATGAAAAGCGCTTCAAGGAGGCCGTCATAGATCGTTTCGCCGACAGTTATGTCGCCGGCGAGACGCCGGTGCCGTGTCTTGAGTGTAACCAATCGATTAAGTTTCGCGACCTTTTGGAAACCGCCCGCGATCTCGGCGCGAGCGTTTTGGCGACCGGCCACTATGTTGCCTCTCGGGTTCTGCCGGGCGGCGGGCGTGGGCTTTTTCGTGCTCGCGAACCCGAGCGCGATCAGAGCTACTTCCTGTTCGCCACGACACGAGCTCAGCTCGAATATTTGCGTTTTCCGCTCGGTGACCGAACCAAGGCGGAGACGCGCGAACTGGCGCGACGTTTCGGCCTGGCGGTCGCCGATAAGCACGATAGTCAGGATATCTGCTTCGTGCCCAGCGGACATTATGCCGATGTGATCGAGCGCATGCGGCCGGGAGCCGCAGCGCCGGGCGAGATCGTCGACCTCGACGGACGGGTGCTCGGGCAGCACAACGGGATCATTCACTTCACCGTCGGGCAGCGACGCGGTCTTGGGATAGCCGCCGGCGAGCCGCTCTACGTCGTACGGCTCGATGCGTCTTCGCGCCGCGTCCTGGTCGGGCGACGCGAGGCGCTGCGCACGAGTCGCATCCGACTTCGCGAGGTCAATTGGCTCGGGGACATGTCAATCGCCGCCGCGCTAGAGAGCCAGCCGGAGGTGTTCATCAAGGTTCGCTCCACCCGACCGCCGCAACCGGCTTTGCTCTGCGCTGGCGCCGATGGCGGCATCGAGGTCGAGTTGATGGCGAGCAATGATGGCGTGTCGCCCGGCCAGGCTTGCGCCTTCTACAGTGCGGCCGAAGGGCAAGCACGCGTGCTCGGCGGCGGCATTATTGCGTCGGCCTGTGCGGCGTCGGCGGTTGAGCAAGAGCGTCGGGCCGATCTCGCGGCAACGCATTGACACCGCGGGTGGAAAACGCCCGCAACACTGGCTAGTGGAGCGGATTTGACATTCGCTATCCACCCAGCCGCGCGCTATCCACCCAGCCGCGGCCTAGCGAAGCGAATGTCAAATCCAAAGCTCCACTAGAACTTATATTTGCTAGTGGTCCTTTGATTCTAACATTCGCATGATAGCTAACCGAGAACGGATGCGAATGTTAGAATCGGACCACTAGTCATGGCGGCGGATCTTGATAACGACACTGTCGCTAAAGCCTATGCCCGCTGGGCGCCGATCTACGACCTTGTGTTCGGCACGGTGTTTGAGCACGGCCGCAAGGCCTCGGTGGCCGCAGCCGAGCGAATAGGTGGCCATATCCTTGAAGTGGGGGTCGGCACCGGCTTATCGCTGCCCGATTACTCGCCGGATAATCGCCTGACGGGCATCGATATATCCGCCCCGATGCTGCGCAAGGCCAAAGGGCGCACCGCGCAACATCGCCTTCACAACGTCGACGGACTTGCGGTCATGGACGCGCAGCGCCTCGGTTTTCGCGACGGCGTTTTCGATGTGGTGGTCGCGCAGTACGTCATCACGGCGGTACCGAACCCGGAAGCGACGCTCGATGAGTTTGTGCGCGTGTTGAAGCCGGGCGGCGAAATCATTTTGGTTAATCATCTCGGCGCCGAGGCCGGCTTGCGCGCAATACTCGAAGGCTGTTTCGCGCCGCTTGCCCGGCGGCTGGGGTGGCGGCCGGAATTTCCTTGGCAGCGCCTCACGCAATGGGCGGCACGGCACGGCGGTGTTCACGTCCTTGAGCGGCGGCCGATGCCGCCGCTCGGACATTTTTCGCTGATCCGCTTCGGATATGGCTGATTTTGTCGTTAGGCCCGCAAGTTTATTCCGCCGCAACTTGCGCCGGCGAGGTCTTGAGCTTGGGATTGAGCTCGCAGGCCTCCTCCCAACTCAGAACATTCAGCGATTTAACAAATTTGCCGACGCCGTCGACTTCGGCGCAAAACAGGCCGAGCTCGATGATCTCTTCGTCGCTAAAGTGTTTGGCGAGTTCGGCATAGACCTCGTCTTTGTCGATGGCATGTTCGCCTTGTTTGAACAAGTCGGCGTAACGCAGCGCCGCCTTCTCCCGCGCGCTGAACTGCTTGCTTCCGCCGTAGTCGAACAAATCCTCGATCACGCTTTCGGTGAGGCCTTCCGCTTTGGCGACGTTCGAACGAACGGTCGAGCAGTAGCCGCACTGATGCGCGACGGAAATCTTGATGCGGCACATCTCTTTGAGCTTGTGCGGCAGCACTCCCTGATACAAGAGCTTGTTCCAGTACTCCACCCAGGCGATGCCGAGTTTGCTGCGCGTCATCAGGCTGACCACGCGCGGGTCGGGCGCCCCGGTGCGCTTGGCCGATTCGATCAGCCCGCGCGTGTGCGGAGTTTTTTCGTTCTCGTCGATGTAGCGCAGTCTGGGCATGTACTTTCCTCCTGAAGGCTCAATCACACGGGCCGTGGACTCGCCGGACGGTTGTTGCTGTCGTTCGGAGCAATGCAAATATGTCCGCCACGGTCGGGCATTCATATATCCTTTGACGGGAAAGATCGCGCCAGTCCGCGAGCCGCGCCTAAAAGAGTTATCATATTGACGGGGTTGACCGGCGGCGAATAGAGAAGGGTCGGTAAACAGTCGGCCAAATGCTTTTATTTTGACGAAACGGCGCTTTTGCGAATAGGAAGTGATTTCAAAGCGATGGCGGAGTAGCTCAGCTGGCTAGAGCAGCGGAATCATAATCCGTGTGTCGGGGGTTCGAGTCCCTCCTCCGCTACCAATCATCCAAGACAAGAAAATAAACGCGA
>Ga0335078_10002382_pt1 | contig 28538 bp, 32 predicted proteins | sample Lox_Sample_32_FD_206711 | JGI IMG/M metagenome (GOLD analysis project Ga0335078, IMG submission 206711) | Soil microbial communities from Loxahatchee National Wildlife Refuge, Florida, United States - Lox_Sample_3.2 | ecosystem: Environmental > Terrestrial > Soil > Wetlands | place: USA...
AGCCGGCGCCCGAGCCAGTGATGCTCATCCAGGCACGCGTTGAACCGGCCGACCTCCCGAACCGAGATCGGCCGGACGGTCACACCGGCAACAAGATCAGGCACCCGCCAGGAGGTATCACATCCTGCGCCGAAACGCCAGTCCTGCAGGTCAGCGCCAGCCCAGCAACATGATCAACTAACTTTGCCGCAGCCCTGGGGTTCAGCCGTGCCGGGTTGCCTGGTTGAGCTGGGCCATCAGCTCGCGGTTGGCTGAGCGGGCGGCGGCGAGGTCCTGGTCACGTTCTTCGAGCTGCAGGCGAAGGTCGATGACCTGCTGCTCCTGGTGGGTGATCTTCTGGTTGAGGGCGCCAATGTCGGGCTGGGTGCCGAGCCCGGATTCGCGCCAGGCCTGCTCGCCGAGGGCTTGTGACAGGCGCTGCTCGAGCTGGCGGATGCGGGTGGTGAGCCGGACCGCGCGATCGTGGGCGGCGAGCAGGTCTGCTTGCAGGGAGGCCCGGGTCACGGCGGGCCCGGTGCTGTCGCCGCCGGGCGGGCTGACCTCGCTGGCGTGGATCTTCTCGAGCAGGTCGCGGTGGCGGTAGAGGAAGCTGCGGTCGACGGCTGCGGCGCGGGCGATGGCGGAGACGCTGAGCTCGGCGCCGTCGGTGGTTGCTTTGCTGAGCGCGGCGATGACGCGCTGGCGGCGGCGGGCCGAGTCGGCCTGGCGGCCTTTGGCCATCGCCTCGGCCCGTGCCGTGCTGGCCGCGGTCACGCGAGCGCCGGGGCTGCTGGCGGGGGCGGGGGTGCTGGCATGCCGAGGCTGACCGCGCGGTGCTTGCGGATGATGGTGACGGCCTGGTCTACCTGGGCACGCTGATCGGCGGGCATGCCGGCGATGTCATCCTTGATGCCGGCGATGAGCCGGCGGATCCTGGTGATCTCCTCCTCGGCGGGCGCGGCATCAGCGCGCGCCCATTCGTCGATGCCGTCGATCGCGGCGGCCAGGCGCTCCCGGGTGCGCAGCAGGTCATCCAGGTAGGCGGTCAGGTCGGGCAGGTAGGACACGTCGGTGCGGAAGTGGTCGCAGCCCGCGCACCGGAACCGGACCGGGCAGGCCCCGCCCCCGGCAGCGACGTTGGACGGTTCTGAGCAGCGGCCGTAGGGGACCGCGACTTCTCCGACCGCGTACCGGGCATGCTCGGAGTCCAGCAGGGAACGTGCCTCGCGCCAGATCCGGTTGCCGTGCCGGTCGAAGCTCATCGCGGTGACCTTGTCGACCGGTCGCGGCGGCGTTCTTCCCCGACCCGGTAGTAGCTGCGGGTGACGTTCAGGTTACGGTGATCGAGCAGCTCGGCCAGCACGTCGATGGGAACGCCGGCATCAGCGTGTCTTTGGGCGTAAGTGTGCCGGTAGGCGTATGGCACGATCTTGGCGGCGTCGAACTCCGCACCGTCGCGGGTGCGCAGCGGCCCGAGCTGGTCCGCCCACTGGCGGTGCCGCCCCTCCAGCATGTCGGTGGTCATCGGCCTGCGCCCGTCGGGGTTGCTCCGCGCGGCGGGCAGCAGCTTGAGCTCGCTGGCCGGCGTGCCGGGGAACCGTGCCCTGACCCGGGCCTGCTGGCCGGTGATCACGGCAGCCGTGGCCTTGCTGACCGGCAGGCGCCGGCCCAGCCGGTGGGCCTTGGCGTTGTCGTAAACGAGTACCGGCGCGCCATCCTTGTCGCTGGCCAGGCAGCCCAGTGCCAGGCCGAGGATGTCTTCGGGCCGCCGCCCGGTGTCGATCGCGATCTGGATGGCGGCCTTGACGTCGGCCGGCTGCAGGGCGTCGGGGCTGGCGCACAGCACGGACATGATTTCCGGCGGCAGGTCCCGTCCCGGCTCGCCGCGTACGGCCTCGGCGGGGATGTCGGCGGTGGTGATCACCACGTCGCCGGGCAGCCCCGCGGCCGGCTGGCCGGGGCGGGTCAGGCCCAGCGCACGGATCCCGGCCAGGACGGCGCGCGCCCCCCGGCAGATTACGTTGCGGTGATACCGCGTGATCCTCTCCTCTGACTCCAGGAATCCCAGCCGGTTCAGGAAGCTCTCGACGTCGGCCCGGCCCAGGGCGGCCGGCCCGTCACCGTGGTCAGGGCGCAACCGCAGGCTCTCCGACAGCTGCGCGACCGCGTTGATGCTGGCCCGCACGTTCCTGGCTCCTGTGCCGCGGTGGCGCGGCAGTTCCTCAGCTGCCCACCGCTTGGCGGCCTGCCGCAGCCACGGCTGGGTGATCCCGGCGAACGCCAGCCGCCCCGGGTGGCCGAAGACCGCCAGGTCCCAGGTGTCCTTGGCCTGCTCGCTGCCTGGGTCAGCCAGCGCCAGCCGGACATGACGGATCAGCGCGTTCAGCAGCGACCGGGTCGGCTTGCCGCGAACCTGGCCGACGTGGCATTCCTCGATCGAGGCGACCTGCTGACGGCGGAGCGCCGCGCAGGCCGCCCGCAGATCGACGTCGGTGATCTTCGTCCCGCGGCGGGTGCGCAGCCACGCGCCGGCCAGCACCTGGACGACCACCAGCGGCGGCAGCCCGCGCACGCTGACCTGCCCGCCTTCGGCCACCGGCCCCTCGGTGACCTGCCACCGCACGGCGTCCAGGCCCGGATCAGCCTTGGCGGCGACCCGCCACCGCTGATAATGGGTGTTGCAATAGCCGCGGGCGCTGTCCGCGCCGCGGGTGCAGGCGCCGACCGCGCACGGCTCGAACGGCGGGAACGGGCGCACCCGGGGATCAGCGAGGAACTGCTCGATCGAGGGCTTGCCCGCACGACAGCGGAACTGCCGCGCATGCGGCTCGCACAAGACCGCATCCGCCACGGTGGGCTCGCGCTGGCACCGGCCGACGGCGCAGCTGACGGCCCGGGCGGGCAGCTCGGGCAGCTCCGCAGCCGCTGCGATCTCATCCCTGGTCAGCCCCAAGCCGGTCAGCCGCGTGAAGCAACGATGGCAGACCCCGGGGAGCCCGGCATGAACGCCCGTCGCGCACCCGCCCGCCCGGCACACCGCCCGGCCCAGCAGCCGGTGCCCAGCCGGCAGCGACAGCACCCGGGCCACCGGGTCCCAGCCGGCCTTGGCCAGGAACTCCGGGTCCAGCATCGCGGCCAGCCGGGCGGCCTCGCCATTGAGGGCGACGCCGGCCAGGACATGGTCGAATACGCTGCGCTCGTCGGCAACGGCAGGGCCGGCGACCACGCGCATGGCACCAGCCGCTGCGCGGGTCACTTCGCCGTCTCCGCCAGCTCGCGCGGGCTGGGCACCATGTCCACGGCGCCCCGCAGCCGGCCCAGGTCCGGATGCAGGTAAACCTGTGAGGAGGATACCGAGGCGTGGCCGAGCAGGTCCGCGACCACGTCGATGCCGCACCCCGCATCAGCAGCGTTGCTCCCGAAAGCATGCCGCAGCTGATGCGCCCGCACCGCCGGGACCAGGCCAGCCCGGCGCGATGCGGCGGCAAGCAGCTCCCCGACCGCATCCGGGCGCACCGGCGCACCGGCCACCCCGCGGGACAAATTCACTAGCGCGAAATCGCTCAACGCGGCCTGCGGGATGCGCATCCGCTCCATCTCATAAGCGTCAAATGCCTGCACCACCAGGAAATCCAGCGGCACCGCGCGCTGCCTGCGTGACTTGGCCCACGCCCCGTTCGGATTGTCCGCGCGGCGCACCACATGCAGATGCGCCCGGGCGATCTCGCAGCCCAGCGGGCGCGAATCGGCTAGCAGATGCACGTCGGAGCGGCGCAGCCCGCACAGCTCGCCGCGGCGCAGCCCGGCCCGCGCCATCAGGAGCACCATCAGCCGGTCCCGTGCAGACCGGCACGCCTTCAGCAAGGCCACCACCTGCTCATCAGAGGCCCGGTCCACCGGCACCTCCGGCTCATGCATACGGTGCCGGGCCCGCAGCCGCCACGCCATCCGGCCGTCATCGTCCCGGGCGGCGGCGGGCAGGTCGCGGTCGTCAGCGACCTCATACAGCAGCGGCAGCAGATCCCCGCCCGCAAGCCCGGCCGCCACCGCATGGACCGTCATCGACCGCACCGCGGTCAGCACCCCGTTCACCCGCCGTGGCGACCGGACCGGGGCAGCCCCCGGGCCAGCCAGCACCATCGCGCCCGGCTCAGCCTCGTCCGGCCCGGAGACGGCCGACCCCGCATGCTGCAGCCAGCTCATGAACGACGGCAGGTGCCCCGCGCCCTCCTGCCACGTCCGGCCCGTTCGGGCGCACCAGCGCAAGAACAACGCGATCGAGTGCGCATAGCTCTTCGTCGTCGATTCCGCCCCGTCGCGGCCGAACCGCACCTGCCGCAAGAACCCGTCCGCGACCGGCACCACCACCAGATCCCCATCCAGCACCGTCCAGTACCGCGCACCCGACGGCATCATCACCGGAAACGCCCGCATCCCATCCCCGTTCCCCGATCTCGCTGAGCTGCAATAACTACTATCAGCTACAAGCCCACACCCTCGGAGACACGCCGTGGAACCACTGAGCTACCTAGCTCGGCGCGACATCATGCGACAGCAAGAAGAACCCTGGAGAAGGCCTGCGCTGGGGCGAGACGATCGGCCTGGAACGCGGTTACCTCCACGCCGGTGAGATCCACGTCGAGTGGCAGCTCCGTGAGATCAAAGGCCCTTTCCACCGGCTGCCGCCGAAAGATGACTCCTACCGCAGCCCCGACTGGGAACCCTGCCTCCCCGTCGACCTGCCGCCGTTTCTTGCTGCGCTCCTCGCCCGGCAGGTCATGATCCAGCCCCGCCAGCCATGCGCCTGCGCCTGCGTGCACGGCGGCACCGGGCTATACGTGTTCCTCGGCCCCGACGGCGGCCACCATCGCCGGAGCAACTATGCCCGCCGGGTGTTCCGGCCGGCCGTCGACGGACGCTACGAGCCGGCGCCCAGCCGCCCCGCCCGGCTGGTCATCGCCGATGCCACCGTCTGGCCCGGGAGCCCGGTTGCCATGTGGCCACCGGGCTCCCGCCACGGACGTCGGCTTTGCACCGCCGCGCGGCCGCGGAACCCGGGCCTTCTCCGAGGACGTCCCGCTCACCTGCTGGCTACCGGTCAAGCTTGGCCTGACACCCCATGGCCTGCGGCACAGCCACAAGACCTGGATGGCTGAGGACGGCATCCCCGAGATCCTCGCCGAGCAGCGCTTGGGCCATGAGGTACCAGGCATGCGCGGCCTCTACGCCCACGCCTCGGACCGCATGCGCGACGACCTCAAGGCAGCGCTCGAGGCCCGTTGGGAGGATTCCCTCCGCGCCCGCGCCGCCATCCACGAGTGCTCGCCGGTCCCGCTGCTCGACGAACTCCTTAGCCCTTTCCGCGGCAAGAGCCACCACCACGGCAGTCCGGCAGCACCAACCACGGACGAGGTGGCTGCAAGTGCCACCGGGCAGGGCCGCCCGGCACCAGGAGGCAGGGAGAAGATGATCTCCCAAATTCTCCCAAACACTCGAAAGGCCCCACCCTGCCAGCTAGGGTGGGACCTGTCCGAAGAGCTTCTGACCTGGTCAGACACCATGATCAGCGGGTGGAGCTGAGGGGATTTGAACCCCTGACCCCCTCGATGCGAACTAGCAGCAGGGTGGCCGGTAACGGCCGTTCTCGCAGGTCAGCGGCGATCCGTTGCCGGTGGCGGTCGGCTGCGGCCGGTCGGGTTGCTGTACTTATGTGCTGTACGGATCCAGGGTCCGTACTTGGCCATACTTCCGATAGGCGCCAAGGTTGCCGGGCAAGCTCACCGTCAAGGGCGGCCCGCAGGGCCGTCGCGCCAGCGACCGAAGGCCCTTGACGGTGAGCTTTCCCGGCTTCAGGATGCAAGCGCCGGGAGGATGGCCCCCCATCGCAAGGCGGGTTACCAGGTTTTGACCGCTACGGCGTGTGTCCCGTGCCGCTGGTCTCAGCCGTCGCGGCCCGCGCGGCGGCCCCGGCCGTAGGCGCGGCAGCGCCGGAAGGGCGGGAAGCCCGCCGCGCGCTGGCAGCCGCGTTGGGTTTGTGGCGACCGAGCTGGCGCGGGACCGATCGCGCGCTAGCGCGCGTCAGCCCGCCTGTGTTCCCCCACTGCCTGTCGATACCCCCGGGCTGATCACGTACGCGGCGCGCTTCGCGCGCCCTTGAAGCCGTAGAGAAAGTGCTCACAGACAAACCGGGCTACTTGCTATCCGACAGTTATCCACGGCCGACCTGCTGCGCGAGAGCACGTTGGTGATCCCGTGGATCAGTTGGTCATCGATGCAGCGGATGCGGGCCCCGCTGTCCGGCCAGCCGAGGGATCAATACTGGCTAATGGTTATGAAGCTTGGCATACTGGGCTCACCGATCACGGAGAAGGGCACATGCAGCTTGGGGGAAGGACGGGTCATCGTGGCAGGGCCGAGGAAAAGGGATACCTGACCGCGGCTGATTAGCCTTTGGCTTAACGGGTTCAAGGTGGGGACAAATGCGTGAATTTATCTACTTCATCCTGGGTCTTCTATTGGCAATTCCGATTGCTGTGATGTCCCCATTCATGACAGTGAGGGTGCAGAAACGCTTTGCGACGCGAAGTGAGAAGCAGGCGAAGGAGAGAACTCAATTAATCGAGCGTGAATATGCGGAAGCAAAGGACTATCGCGACGACCCGATAAAGCTCCTGCGGTTGGTTACCACGCGAATTCTTTGGTTAACCATTTTCTGGGTAGGTCAAAACATCGTAGACGTAATCTTTGGATTCGTAGCAAATTCTTCCTATCTTGCGAGCCAGGTAAACCAGACAGGCCCTTTCGTTCGCTTGAACTTTAATGAAGTCGCATCTTTGGCCAATGTTATGGCGTCGCTTGTAGATATGCTCATTCTGACGTACATCTTCCGGTCTGGTCTTCGCGTCTACCGAATAGTCAAGCGAGTGACGAACTTCGAAAAGTATGAAGCGTCTGCTCTGGGGGAACTAGCGCTCCTGCGTCGTGTCGAAGAGCAGGCCGAAGGTAGCGCTGAGGAACGCCCTAAAGGTCGTGTCGAAGAATATCCCGAAGCATCGCTAACTCCAGCAACTGCCATCTTGCCTGACCTGTCCTCATCTGAGCGGGAGTAGTTAGCGGGATTCCCAGGTTCCGGGGCGCAACTTCCTCCCCGCTGCGTTCTTGCGGAATCGGCGCAGGCGTTATCGGTATTGAGTGTAGAGGGCTTTCGGAAGTGGAAGCTGCAACGGCCGACATGCCGATCGCAGGTGCAAGCATGAGCCTTAATTTTGCCGCTAACATGTAGGTTATTCTTTACTTGTTACAGAGCTAGCTCAGCTCAGTAGAGTAGGGCAGAAGCTATTCCGGCGCACTAGTAATTGCATGAAGTTGTTCGAGGTAGGATGCGACGGCGGGCTCTGTGGGGTAGCGGTCCTTGAGGACTTTGGTGAGGTCCCGGCTGACCATCACGAGTGAGGGCAGGGACTTTCGTTGCCCGGTGAGCGCGTGCTGGCCGTGGCTGATGGCTTGCTCCAGATCACCTTGGCGGGCAGCAATTACGCCTAGAGTGATGCGGGCTTCTGCTATGCGCATGGGTGCGCGTTCGGTGCCGTCGAAGTCCGTGCCTGACCGGATGACTTCGTCGGCGAGGGTCTCGGCCATGCGGTCTTGGGCGAGGATGCGGTAGCAGTCCATCGCATAGAAGTCGAATTTGGTCGGGTCTACGACGAAGTGGTTGTCGAGATTTTCCGGGTAGGGGAGGCTTTCGAGAAGTCGTCGGCCGCGGTCGAGCGCGACTTCGGTCTGGCGCCGGTCACCGATGCGCGCCCATGCTTTCGCTTCCTGGGTGGCTAGCTGGACGGTGACGGCCTGGTGGGGCGTGGCGTCGGTGCCGCTCCTCGCGGCCGACACTACGCCCTGGTAATCGCCCGTGGTTAGGGCCATCCAGGCCCGCATTTCGTGCGCCCAGCCGATGATGGCGCTGTGGTTCGACTCTTGGCCAAGTGATAGGGCTGCGCGCCGCGTGGTCTCAGCTGCCTGACGGTTGCCGATGTCGTACTCAACACATCCGATTAGCAGGGTGATCCAACTGGCCAGCACGAGAAGCTCCCGGTGCTGGGCAAGCGTCAGGCGCGACTCTTGGAGGTTGGTTAGCCTGCGGAGCCAGTTCTTTCCCTCGATCAACAGTTGGTCACTTGGCAGATACGGATATTCGGAACACAGGCGGTCGGCCGTTATCCGAAGCGCGTCGAGCGTGGCGTCATCGAGATCGGAGGCCTGGAGGCGGTTCACGATATCGAGCGTCTCCATTCCGCTGATCGTCAGGATCTCGGCGTTCGCGTCGCGCCGTCCCGGCTTCGGGAAGAGCGCGTGCGTCACGGTGCCGAACGTCGCGGCAATGATCTGCTGATAGAAGTCGCTGGGCGTGATGTCGCCCGCCTCCCACCGCTTCCACTGCCGGATCAAGCTGGGATCGTCTGGCAGGTCCTTCTTCGCATGCATTCGCATGGCGGCAACAGCGTCGGCCTGGGTCCAGTCGCGGGCTTCCCGCTCGCGAACCATGCGGCGCGCCCAGTTGGGCCGGTCATCGCTCATGGGTTGCTCTCTCCCGGAGCTCGTCTTGCTTTCGAGTGTCGCAGATGTGGGCGAGGTGACACGCATGGTGACACTCGGGTGGCAGGGATCTGGCATCCGTTGGCACCGGCCATGTCACTAGTCGTGGGGGTTTGGCCGCGCGATCCTCGCGGTGTGGTCAGTGGTTGGCCACCTCGCACGTACCAAGGAGGTACAGGTCAATGCGTCTGATGCTGGACATCTCGGGAGTCACGTTCAGCGTGGCGAGGTCCCCGGAGCCCAAGACCGACTTCGCCAGCAAGCGGCAGCGGACCGAGCGCGGCACGAACGAGCCGTTGTGGGTGGTGCATCTCGTCGCGATGGACCCTCAGGACACCGAAATCATCAAGGTCACAGTGGCTGGAGAAGAGCCCAAGCTGACCCAGGGACAGTCGGTGCATCTGGTGGGCCTGGAAGCGATCCCCTGGGTGCAGGACACCCGCCACGGCGTCGCCTATCGCGCGGAGCGGATCACGGCGATCGCTCAGAACAAGGCGGTATCGGCTTAACGGGCGGGCCGGTGACACCACGCATGCGGTGGACGGTCAACTCGACACGAACTTGTCCAACGGATCACGAGCATGAAGGGATACCCAAGCCATGAGTACGAATGGGAAGGAAGCGAACAGCGTGGCAGAGCCCGGGGTTCAAGAGCGCAGGCACGGCATGGCCGCCGTACGTGAGGCGGAGTTGTGGCATCTCGGCTCACTCATCGAGGACACCCTGCAAGAGGCGGCACGCCTGGCGGGTGAGGTCTACCGGGACGCAAGCCACGCGCGCCTGTCACGTGGGACGGAGAACGTGACATCAGTCGATGAGGTCGAATCGGTGCGCAAGCTTGAAGAGGCGCTGATGTGCGCCGAGACCGGCGAGCACTACCTGCGCATGGCCGTGGATCAGGTGCCCTACATCCCGGTCGATCGGGAGCCGGTCCCGTACGTTCCTACCGATCCCGATCTTGACGAGCAGGCCTTCTAGATAAGGCCAGTGCGAGCGCGGGGCCGGATGGTTGCATCCACCGGCCCCGCCAACCACTACTAATCCCTGTCCAACGGATCAAGAAGGAAAAGGGGTACGTGGCATGTTCCACGCTATCAATGCCTGGCTGGCGCGTCTCGCGCGCCGCATCTGGGATTGCAGGCTGACCCGCGATAACCGGATCGCGCTCGTGAATGAGTGGCAAATCAAGCGGGTCTCCCACGTCGGCACCTACCGTTACCGGGATCCCCGGTTCGATCTGCTGACGATCGGCCACACCGACGACGGCGAAACCGTGGCCGTCGACATGAGGACCGGCAAAGTCGTCGCCGACAGGAGCGCCGCGAGCAAGGCCGGGAGGTGGGCCTGATGCCTGCCAAGAACAATCACCGCAACCACCGCAACAACCCCTACACGCTCGACGATTTCGCGGTGAAGTTCCACCGCACCATGGCCGGGGTGCTGTGGCGGTGGCGTACCGAGGTGATCGTATGCGCGGCGGTGTTGGCCGGGTTCGGCCTGCTGGCCCACCATGTCGGCGTCTGGCGCGCGACTGCGGCAATAGTGGGCCCATGCGTGCTCATGGCCGTTGTGCCGTGGACACGGCGCTGGCTGACCACCCGGTTCTGGTGTCTGCTCTCACGGCACCGGCTGCAACGCCTGTGCTACGAGGCGCGGCTGCATACCCGGTCTGGCCGGTTGCCATTGATCTTGTGGATACGGCCGACACCCGTAGGTGAACGCGCCTGGCTGTGGTGCCGGGCGGGCATTTGCGCCGAAGACTTCGAAGCACATCTCGGCGAGATCCGCGGGGCCTGCTACGCCCGCGATGCGCGCTGCGACCGCAACCGGCGATGGTCGCAATTGGTCACCATCGAGATTATCCGGCGTGACCCGCTGACCGCGGGCAACGTCATCCCCTCGCCGCTGGCGCGGCTGTCATCAGACGGCGAACACGCCAGGCGAACCGCCTAACCATCCATCACATTAGCGGCGTGATCCCCGGTTTCTGTCTCCCGCGCGGAGCGGGCCGGGGACACGTCCCTGTCACCCGTAGGGAGGTGACGGCCATGGAGTCATGGACCTGCCAGCGGTGCGGCGACGGGCTGTGGAGCTCGACCGTGCCCGACGACTTGCTGTGCATCGCCTGCCGCGACGAGCTGGACGCCGTAGGCGGCTATCGCGAGGTGGCCAGCAATGCCTGACCTCTCTGGCTACGCACATTCGATCTGGGAATCCATTCACCTCGGCACCGATGAGACCGGCGGGGCGGTCGCGGTCAACCTGGCCGAGCGCAACATCCTGGTCGGCGGCGAACCCGGCGGCGGCAAGTCTTCGGCGCTGCAACTGATCGCTGCGCACGGCGCGCTGTCGCTGGACTGCAAGCTCATCCTGATCGACGGCAAACGGGTCGAACTAGGGCTCTGGCGCGACTGCGCCGAGGAGTTCGTCGGCCCCAGCATCGACGACGCGATCGACGTGCTCAAGTGGCTCGAAAAGCTCATCGACGAGCGTACCGACGACCTGCTGTCACAGAAGCGCCGGAAGATCACCCGGCGATCCGGCGAGGACGTCTACCTGGTGGTCCTCGATGAGATCGCCTACTTTTCCGCCACCGTGGGCACGTCCGCGCAGCAGAAGGAATTCAACGCCCGCAACCGGGACATCGTCGCTCGCGGCCGGGCACCGGGCATCATCCCGGTCGAAGCCACGCAGCGGCCATCGGCCGACATCGTCCCGACCTCGCTGCGGGACCTGTTCGGCTACCGGTGGGCCTTCCGCTGCTCAACCGAGGCATCCTCGGACACCATCCTCGGGCACGGCTGGGCCGACAAAGGCTACTGCGCGACCGAGATCGACCCCAAAGCCCGCGGCGTCGGCTGGCTGCGCGCCGAAGACGGCATCCCCAAGCGGGCCAAGGCCGCCTTCCTCACCGATAGCCAGATCATCGACCTGGCCGACCACGCCGCCCAGCTCCGCCACCACGAACGCGCGAACGGCAACAACGCCAATGACGGCCCAGTGGTCAAGCTCGTCCGCAGAGGCGAGGGCGTGGCGTGACCGCTTCGACGGTCGCTCTCGCCCCTGGGCCTGTCACGGGTCCGGGGGTGGGAGCGCCTGCCGAGATCCTCACTCCGACGCTGCGCGAACTGACCGACCGGGCCGCACGCGCGGACTATGACCGCTGGCTGTCCAGCACCGCGTCGGCGGGCGGCTGCCGACGGCCGGTGCAGCTGCGCGGCGAGGTCCACGACCTGGACGCCCGCACCGGCGAGATCCTCACCAGCTTCCACACTGGGCCCGAACCGGACGGCGTCATCTACAAGGCCTGCGGGGATCGCCGTGCCTCGGTCTGCCCGGCGTGCGCGGAGACCTACCGCCGTGACGCCTACCAGCTGATCCGGGCCGGGATGGCGGGCGGCAAAGGCGACGTGCCCGAATCGGTCGCGGCGCATCCGTGCGTGTTCGCCACCTTCACCGCGCCATCGTTCGGGCTGGTGCACACCCGGCGCGCGAACCCGGCCGGGCGGATCCTGCGGTGCCGTCCTCGCCGCATCCCCGAATACTGTCCGCACGGGTGCGAGCTGCGCTGCCGGCGTATCCACAAAGACGGTGAAGCGTGCCTCGGCAAACCGCTGTGCCCGGACTGCTACGACTACAACGCCGCCGTCGTATGGAACGCGCACGCGCCCGAACTGTGGCGCCGCACCATGATCGGCCTGCGGCGGCGGCTCGACCGGATCGCCAAAGCCCACAGCACCGAGGTCAAGGTCTCCTACGCCAAGGTGGCCGAGTTCCAGACCAGGGGCATGGTCCACTTCCACGCGCTGATCCGCCTCGACGGGCACGACCGTCACGACCCCGCCGCGATCGTCGACCCACCGCCGTGCGTGACCGCCCAGGACCTGGCCGAAGGTATCCGCGCCGTCGCGGGCTTCACCTGGTTCGCAACGGTGGGGCACCCGGCCAGACCGGACGGCTGGACGATCGGCTGGGGCGCGCAGCTCGATGTCCGCACCGTAAGCCGCGCGCCTGCTGGCGAGGTCACCGACGGCCACGTAGCGTCGTATCTGGCCAAATACGCCACCAAGTCCACCGAGACCGTGGGCGGCGTGCCCGGCCGCATCACTCTCGCCAACCTGCACCACCACGCCAATCCCCGCAGCCACCACGGCAGGCTGATCCGGGCCGCGTGGCACCTTGGCGGACACGACCACGACGACTTCAAAGCGCTCCGCCGCTGGGCGCACATGCTCGGCTTTCGCGGCCACTTCATCACAAAGTCCCGCCGCTACTCCGTCACCTTCAAGCTGCTGCGCACCGCCCGGGCCGACTGGCGGCGACGGCGGCACCGCACCGCCGAACACACCGATGAGGAAACCACGCTCGTCGTCGGGTTGCTGTCCTACGCCGGTTCCGGCTGGCGCACCACCGGAGACGCGCTGCTCGCACTCACGGCGGCCGCCAAGGCGCGCGAGCACGATCGCACCGCACGAGAAGAGATAACGACCACGGCCTGACCACCGGACAAGAGAGGAGACCCGATGACCGTAACGATCAGCGAGAAGAAGTGGTACAGCGTGGCCGAGGTCGCGGCGCTGCTCGGCTTCGGCCTGACCAAGACCAAGTACCTGGTGCACAGCGGCCGGATCCGCTCGGTGAAAGACGGCGGGCATCGCCGGATCCTGCCTCAGTGGGTGGACGAGTACGTCGGCCAGGTCGCGGGGGAGAGCCGACCGTGACGAAACGGCGAAACGGCGAGTGCTCCATCTTCCCCTACCGGGGCCGGTACGCCGCCTACGCCTGGGTGACCACGCCGGACGGTGAACGCAAACGCAAGTGGGTCTACGGCAAGACCCACGACGAAGTGCACAGCAAATGGATCAAGCTGCAGAACAAGGCAGGCCAGGGGCCGATGCCAACGACGACACCAACGGTGGCCGGGTACTTGGCGTACTGGCTGCGTGAGGTGGTCGAGCCGAACCTGGCGCCCAAAACGACCGAGAAATACCAGCTGCTCACCCGGCTGTACATCGTTCCTGGCCTCGGCGGCAAGCGGCTGGAACGGCTCCAAGTCCGCGACGTGCGCACGTGGCTCAACCGGCTCCGCGCCGAATGTCAATGCTGCGCCCAGGGCAAGGATGCCGCCCGGCCACCCGAGCGGCGCCGCTGCTGCGCGACCGGCCGGTGCTGCGAGCAGACGTTGTCGAGCCGGACTATCAAGGACGTGCGGGACACCCTGCGGTCCGCGCTGGGCACCGCCATGGCGGAGGAACTGGTGACCCGCAACGTCGCCGGTGTCGTACGCCTGCCCGCACCAAAGAAACGCAAGAACGCGTCGTGGTCGGCAGAGGAGGCGCGCCGGTTCCTCGAGTCGGCCAGGCGCGATGGTGACCCGCTCTACGCGGCCTACGTCCTGGTCCTGGTGCTCGGCCTGCGCCGTGGCGAAGTGCTGGGCCTGACCTGGCCGGACGTGAAGCTCGACGCGGCCGAGGTGCACATCACCTGGCAGCTTCAGCGGGCGGGCGGCCAGCTGCACCACCGCGACACCAAGACGGCCGCGTCGGCCGCGGTGCTCCCGCTGCCGGACATCTGCGCAACCGCGTTGAAACTGCGCGCCGAGCGCCAGGCTGACGACCGTGGCCGGGCCGGTGACGGCTGGCAGGAGACCGGGCTCGTGTTCACCGGCCGCTACGGCACGGCGTACGAGCCACGCAACTTCAACCGGCAGTTTGCCAAGCGATGCGAGGTTGCGGGTGTCCGGTACATCAAGCCGCACGGCACGCGGCGCACCTGCGGCTCGCTTCTGGTGGCCCTCGACGTGCACCCACGGGTCGCCATGCAGATCCTTCGGCATAGTCAGATAGCCGTCACGATGGAGATCTACAGCGAGGTGCCGTCGGCCAAGACTCGCAGTGCTCTCAAGCGGCTCGGCAAGAAGCTGGACGGCTAGCGTTGCTGTACTCCGGTGTTGTACGGGCATCGAAAAGGGCCGGTCGCGTGTTCGAAAACCGGCCCTTGACCTGGGTGGAGCTGAGGGGATTTGAACCCCTGACCCCCTCGATGCGAACGAGGTGCGCTACCGGACTGCGCTACAGCCCCAGGAACGCCAGTCAGCGTAGCAAACGACCGACGGTTTTCGCGCGGGCCATTCGTCGGCCACCCCTCAGACTGGCCAGAACACTGCAGAGCATCGGACGCGGGGGACAAGGTCGCCAGGTGCCACGAGACCTTCCGGGGCGCCTGGCGAACCAGGTTCGACAGGCCGCGGCGAAGCTGAGGGTTGCGGTCAGGCTTGGCGATTCAGCAGATATCCGCGGCGGCTGGTTCGTGTGGCGGCTGCCGACATTGCGCAAGCGTGGCTAGAGGATCGTTAGAGCCATGAGCCAGGATGCCTTGCGGTTCGCGGTGCGGGTGAAGCCGGGCGCTCGCCGCCCAACGGTGGGCGGCCGGTGGGACGGCGCCGCCGGACCGGCGCTGGTTGTGGCTGTCGCGGCGCCGGCAGTGGAAGGCAAGGCGAACGAGGCCGTGCGGCGTGCCCTCGCCGGGGCGTTCGGCGTGCGGCTAGGCGACGTCAGGTTCGTGTCAGGAGAGCGCAGCCGGGACAAGCTCGTCGAAGTCGATCCGGCCCCCGCCAACGCCGCATCGCGTCTAGAAGACCTCCTCCGGCCGCTACCCCAGACGTGACCGCGGTGGCCACGCAGGCAGCCCACCATGAGCTGTCAGCTCCGGCGATTGGGCCGCAACAGACTGGCTCCAGCGTCGGCCGTAGAAAGATCACGCGTCGGCGATAGAAAGATCATGATCGTGCGGCGAGCCGAGACAATTGATTCGGCCTGCGGTACCGCACGCCTTACGTACGCCATCTGACGCGCGTGCTCCATCCGCCGTGACGCACGCCATGAGGCACGGCCGACGCGGCCGGGCCGGGACGTACGCCATGAGGCAAGGCCGCCGCAGCCGGGGCCGCGACCAGCGGCTCAGTCGCCGACAGCACGCAGCTTCGCGTCGGCGTACTGGTCGTAGAGTTCCTCGTCGACCCGGGCCGTGATGTCGACGACATCAGCAGTCCCAGTGCCTTCAAGGTCAGCTACCGCATCGCCGGCCGCCGCCGTGTCAGCTGCCGCCATGGCAGCCAGTGGGCCCGAAACAGGCCCAACGGCTGTCTGCGTCATGGTCGCACTACGCTGCCGAACGCGACTGCTGGCACGCACGGCCGTGCCGCGCTTCTCCTCAAGCTCGGCGTCGCCAGACCCGGCGCGGGCGACGTCAGCACCCACGTCGGCGACCTCAGCGTGAGCACGCTCGGCATCGGCGCGGGCGGCCTCGCGAAGCAGGAGCAAATAGCCGGCGAACATGCCGGCAGGAGGAGCGGCGACCCACCACGTGGCGAGCCCAGTCGCGGCGATCGTCGCGGCTGCACCGGCGAGCAGCACCAGGATCCCGAACAGCCGTCGGCGCGCCGCCATCGCCCGAGCGCGGCCAGCACCGCGGGTGCCCTGCCGCCGACCGGCATTCTCGCCCGCTCCACGCCGCGGAGGGAGAACTTTCCTGGCGCGATCCGCGCCGCGAAGGTCAGCAACCCCGAAAGCCTCGAGCGCGGAAACCGCGGCAGCACCGCCAGCAGCGACGCCGGCGTCCGCGCCCGCAGAATGTGCAGCCGTCGTGGCTGCCCGCAGCGAACGCCGCGCAGCCTCGCGATGAGGTTCACGCCGTAGCCATCGCGGCACAAGAACACCGGCCCAGATGGCGACGATGGCGAGGTAGAGGATCGTGCTGCTCAACGGTCCTCCTCGCAAGCATCGCCCAGGCCCAGGCCGGGCGCGCTCCGTGAAACGGAGCATGCCCACGTCACGCAAGGTAAACGGCTGCGCCGACGTTGACGAGCATTCGGCCCGGTGTGTCGTGAGATCGGTTGCCGGCAAGTTCTCGGGCGGCGGCCCGGCGGGCGCGGCTAACGGGATAAACGGGCGAGCGCGGCAAACCGTGCGCACCGCAAACCGTGCGAGCGCGGCGAATCGGGCGAGCGCGGCGAATCGGGCAGCGCGCCGAACGGATGGAAGCGGCGCCCCGAATCTAGGCGCGTGGCACGGACCGGGCGGTTCGCCAGCTGGGCAGCAGCCCACCTGGCGCGTCCTCGGTGGTCAGCGCATAGCACAGATGGTCCCGCCAGGCACCGTCGATGTGCAGGTGCCGCCGCCGGAGGCCCTCCTCGCGGAATCCGAGCTTCTCCACCACACGCCGGCTCGCCTGGTTCTCCGGCCGTATGTTGGCCTCGATCCGGTGCAGGCCGACCGCGAAGAAGCAGTGGTCCACGGCCATCGCGAGCGCGGTCGGTGTCACCCCCCGGCCCGCGTACATCTCATCGATCCAGTAACCAACCTGGGCGGACCTCGCCGATCCCCACTGGATGCTCCCGACGGTGAGCTGCCCGGCGAACCGGCCGCCGTACGAGATGATCCACGGCATCGCGACGGCCTGCCGCGCCTCGCGGCGCATCGACCTGGCCATCGCCACATACGGCCCGAGCCCCGACCTGTACAGCGGCGTCTCGGGATTCGTCGGCTCCCAGGGCCGCAGCCAGCCGGCGTTGCGCAGCCTGGTCTCCCGCCAGGCTCCTGCGTCGCGTACCCGGACCGGGCGCAGCTCGACCCGCGAGTCGAGCAGCGTCGCCTCGACTAGCGTGACCGGCCACCCGCGCATCCGTTCCACGACGCAATCATTCCCCGCAAGCTGGCCCAGGCGCCACAACAGTCGCAGGACCGGGTGCCACACGTGCCACACCACCGGGAGGTCCGTGCCGGGTCTGCCGTCGGCGTCGCGCCAGCCCCAGGATCAGAAAATTGATCCCGAACGGCTGCCGCGGCCTGCGCCAACCTTGTCCAGGCGCGTCGCTGGTGTCCAGCGGGCCGACCCTCATGCGGACCGCGGATGGTCGCCGCCACGTACCTGGTCGACCGCGTGCGCGAGCACGGGCGCGAGCACGGCCATCCCGTCCCTGACCCCGCCCGCGGAACCTGGCAGGTTCACCAGCAGCGTCTGCCCCGCAAGGCCGGCCACCCCACGGGAAAGGATCGCGGCGGGCACGACGTCCGCTCCGGCCGCGCGGATCGCCTCGGCGATCCCAGGGATCTCGCTGTCGAGCACGCGCCTGGTCATCTCGGGGGTCAGGTCGTTCAGAGTCAGCCCGGTGCCGCCCGTCGTCACGACGACGTCGTAACCTTCCGCAACGGCCTCACGCAATGCCGCCTCGACGGGATCGCCATCGGGCACGACCACCGGGCCGTCCACGGCCGCGCAGCCGGCCGAACGCAGCAGTGCCAGGAGCACAGGCCCGCTGCGATCCTCGTAGACGCCGGCGGCGACACGAGTCGACACCGTGACCGCGAGGGCCCGGATGCCGCCGCGCGGCGCGCCTTCGTGACCGTTCACACACCCCCCTCACGACCGTTGCCGCCAGCCGCCGCGGTGTTGCTCATCTAGTTCCGCTCACGAACGTCACGCGGGCGGTGCCACGGTCCGGTCTTGCCGCCGGTCTTCTCCTCCACCTGGATGCCGGAGATTACCGCTGCCGGATCGATCGCCTTCACCATGTCGACCAGCGCGAGCGCCGCGACGCTGACCGAGGTGAGCGCCTCCATCTCGACGCCGGTCCGGTCCGCGGTGCGCGCGGTGGCCACGATCGACACGCCCCAATCCTCGACCTGGAGATCGACAGTGACCCCATGCAAGGCGATCGGGTGGCACAGCGGAATGAGGTCCGGGGTCCGCTTCGAGCCGGCGATTCCGGCGATCCTGGCGACCGCGAGCGCGTCACCCTTCGGCACCGCGCCGCCGCGCAACGCCCGCACGGCCGCATCGGCGAGGAGTACCCGTCCAGAGGCGCGGGCGGTCCGCACGCTCACGTCCTTCGCCGACACGTCCACCATGCGCGCCGCGCCGGTCTCGTCCACGTGCGTCAGGCGGCTGGTGTTCATGGACGGGGTTCCGTCGCTGTCGTGACCAAGGGTCGCCGACATGCCCGTGGGCTGATTGTCGTGCTCACGGGCCGCTGTCAGGCTGATCGGCCGCTGCAGTATTCATGGCAGGCGCATGACCTCCGCTTCGTCGCCGATCGCCAGCTCCGTGACGTCTTCAGGGACAATGACGAGCGCGTTGGCGGCCGCGAGGGACGCGAGCTGGTGGGAACCTTGCCCAGACACCGGCGTCACCAGGGCGCGCTCGAGTTGCGCCCGCGCGAACGACCGCCTCCCGGCCGGAGAGCGAAGCGGCCCTGTCAACATGGCGCGAACCGTGCGCGGCCGTTCGGGATCCATGCCCTGCAGCGCGCGGAGAGCCGGGCGGACAAACAGCTGGAACGATACGTAGGCGCTGACCGGGTTGCCTGGCAGGGTAAAGATCGGGGTGTGGTCGTCGCCCACCATGCCGAAGCCCTGCGGCATACCCGGCTGCATCGCCACCCGCGTGAAATCGACGGTGCCCAGCCGGCTGAGCGTGTCCTTGACCACGTCGTGCTCACCGCCCATGCTCACGCCGCCACTTGTGACCAGAACGTCGGCGCGCATCAACTGGTCCTCGATCGCTGCCATCAGTTCGCGGGGGTCGTCGCGCACGGCGCCGTGGCGGAAGGCGATGCTCCCGGCCTGGCGGGCCGCCGCGGTAAGCATGAAGCTGTTGGATTCCCAGATCCGGCCCGGCGTCATAGGGGTGCCGGGCTCCGCCAGCTCGTTGCCTGTGGAGACCACGGCGACCCGGGGCCGGGGCCGGACAACTGCGGAGGAGCGGCCGACTGCGGCGAGCAGCCCCAGCTGCACCGGCCCGATCGAAGTTCCCGCAGGGAGAACCTGGTCCCCGCCCCGCAGGTCCTCGCCGATTGTCCGGATCGCGTGCCCGGCCTCGGCCGGCTGGCGGACCTCCACCTTGACTGTCCCGCCGTCGGTCCACTCCACCGGCACCACGGTGTCGGCGCCGGCGGGCAGCTTCGCGCCGGTCGTTATCCGCATGGCCGCACCCGCTGTCACTGCGTAGGCACCGGTGTCACCGGCCGCAACCTCGCCCACGACGGGAAGTGTGACGGGATGACCGGGAGCGGCGCCTTCGACGTCGGCCGACCGTACGGCGTAGCCGTCCATCGCCGAGTTGTCGAACGACGGCAGCGGATGAGTTGCGCTGACTGCCCCGGTCAGGACACCGCCCTCCGCTTCGAGCAGGCCGAGCTCGATCGGCGCGATCGGGCGGATGGCGGCGAGAATCGCGGCCAGGTGCTGGTCGACCGATCTCATGGCAGATCTGCCAGATACTTGCGCAGCCAGGGCACGAACTCGTCGGCAAGATCCCCGCGATCGCACGCGAACTGAACGAGCGTGCGCAGGTAGTCAAGCTTGTTGCCCGTATCGTAGCGGCGACCGCGGAAGAGCACGCCGCGTACGCCGCCGCCCGGCGTGGCGGCCTCATCATCGGTCGCCGTCCCGGACGTACGGCGAGCCAGTTCCTTGAGCGCGTCGGTGAGCTGGATCTCACCACCCCTGCCCGGCGCCGTGTGCCGAAGCACCTCGAAGATGGCTGGATCGCAGACGTACCTGCCAATGATGATCCATTGGCTTGGCGCCTCGCCGGGAACTGGCTTTTCCACCAGGTCGGTGACGGTAACGACGTCCTCTTCCTCGGTGGGGCTGATCGCGACGCAGCCGTACTGGCTGACCTGCTCGGGGTCCACCTCCATCAGCGCGACGACGCTGCCGCCGTAACGGCTGCGGACCTCGATCATGCGCGTGAGCAGCGGGTCGCGCGGGTCGATCACGTCGTCCCCGAGCAGGACGGCGAACGGTGCGGACCCGACATGCTGGGCGGCGCACAGCACCGCGTGGCCGAGTCCCCGCGGGTCGCCCTGCCGCACGTAGTGCACGGTGGCGAGCTGGCTGGATTCGCGGACAACCGCCAGGCGGTCGTTGTCATCCTTGGCGGCGAGCGCTTCCTCAAGCTCGTAGGCGCGGTCGAAGTGATCCTCGATCGATCGCTTGCTGCGGCCGGTGATCAGCAGCACATCTGTCAGGCCGGCCGCTGCCGCCTCCTCGACGACGTACTGGATGGCAGGCTTGTCGACGATGGGCAGCATTTCTTTGGGCGTCGCCTTGGTCGCGGGCAAGAACCTGGTACCCAGGCCAGCGGCGGGGACGACTGCCTTGGTCACGGCGGCGAATTGAGCCATGCTCGAAACCCTAAGGGGTCACCGGGCCCGGCCGCGCTAGACAGGCACTGGATGTGGATAAAGACCGGCATGGAGACAGGGACCTGACGCGAGCTGTGGATAACGACGCCGCGCGAGGGAAGGCCGCCGCGCGAGGGAAGGACGCCGCGCGAGGGAAGGACGCCGCGCGAGGGAACGACGCCGCGCGAGGGAACGACGCCGCGCGAGGGAACGACGTCGCGCGAGGGAACGGCGCGGCGCAAGGGAAGGATGGCGCGCAAGGGAACGACGCCGCGCGAGGGAACGACGCCGCGCAAGGGAACGACGCCGCGCAAGGGAACGACGCCGCGCAAGGGAACGACGCCGCGCGAGGGAACGACGTCGCGCGGGCGAAGGCTGTTCTACGCGCCCGGCTGCGCGCCGCGCGGGCCGCGATGACGCCCGCAGCACGGTCGGCCGCCGGGCACGGGCTTCGAGATGCTGTGCTTTCGCTGCCGGAGACGGAGATGGCCGGCACGATCGCCGCGTACTTCTCCATCGGCACCGAGCCGGACACCAGGGGCCTGATCTACGCGTTGTGGAAGCGGGGCTCCTATGTGCTGCTTCCGCTGTTGCGCGGCGACGGCGACCTCGACTGGGCCTCTTATGAGGGCCCGGATTCTGTTCGGCCTCGCCAGGACGGCCTGCATGGCCTCGCTGAGCCCGCGGAGCCGCCGCGCGGGCGTGACGCGATCGCTCGCGCCGCGCTGGTGATCGTTCCTGCCCTCGCCGTGGATAAGCGGGGGATGCGGCTCGGCAACGGCCGCGGCTGCTATGACCGCGCGCTTGCCAGAGTGGGCGCGGCGGTACCCACGGTGGCGCTCGTGTACGAAGGTGAACTGGTGGACGAGCTGCCGGCCGCCCCGCACGACCGTCAGGTGCGACTGGTGGCGCGGTCGTCAGGCGCCACGGCGCAGCTCACCAGGTTTCCGTCGTAACCTGCGCATGCCTTGCACCGCGGGCCTTCCACCTGAGGGTATATTTGGCAGTCGGGAGACGTGAGTGCTAGCGCCGCCCAGAGGGAGGGCCCGTGCCGACATATGAGTACGCGTGCACCGAGTGCGGCGATCAGACCGAGGTCGTGCAGAAGTTCAGCGACGACCCGCTGACGGTATGCATGGAGTGCGGCGGACGGCTGCGCAAGGTCTTCTCACCTGTTGGCATCGTGTTCAAGGGCGCGGGTTTCTACCGCACGGACAGCCGCGCGGCGGCGAAGGAACCGGCGGTGGCAACCCAGAAGCCGAACGGCTCCGAGGCTGGCGCGAAGTCATCTGGTGACTCGAAGTCCGAGGCGTCGACCACGGCGGGTGCCAACGGCAGCGGCTCGTCGTCGGGTGGTGGCTCCGGGTCGGTCGCCTCGTCGGGCAGCGCCTCGTCCGGCAGCGCCTCGTCGGGCAGTGCCTCGTCGGATGGTGCTTCGTCGGGCGGCAGAGCATCCGGCGGCGGTTCCGGGGCCGGCGGTTCCAGGTCCGGAGGCAAGTCGTCTTCCACCAAGGTGGCCTAGCCGCGCGTCGGTGACCTGGCGCGTCGGGGCATCCCCACGCCAATAATTGATTTAGATCTTGGCGGCCGCGAAGGACGTTGTGGACACGGCGTAACTCGGGTGGCGGTGGCGCACGCCGGGCCATCGTGTGCCGATTCTGACGCCTGATGGGACATGATGTGTCACGGCCGCAGGTGATCTTGACGTTCGCTGCCGGATGAAGCTGGGCTCGTTGGCCATGTACGCAGCCATCGGCCGGGATAGCCGTGCGGGTACGCCGTGCTGGCAGGGCGGTCGCCGACAACGCCGTGCGGGCAGGAAGGATGCCTGAGCTTGAGCTGCGATAACGCTCTCACCAGGCGAGAGAAGGCAACGCAGAGCCTATTCGCGGCTTGGCTGAAGCTTATCCCTAGCTTATTCGGCAAGGCCGCAGGATCTGCCGAGCTTTCTCCAATCATGCGACGCCAGCATCGTTCGAGTTGCCGTAACGGGTCGTACCCGTAGCGTCGCACTGGGCCCATGCCATTGCGCGCGAAGCGGCGTCTTCGAGTGAGGAGTGAGCATGTTCGGCGGATTCCCGCACCGCTCGGGCACCCGGGCCAGCCGTCACGGCCGTTTCATATCGCGTGCCCGCCGTCACGGCGGTTTCGGATCGCGTGCCAGCCGTCACGGCCGTTTCGTATCCCTCGCGTCCGTCGGGTGCGGTATCGCGATGCTCACGGCGGGCTGCGGGCTCATCGGCTCCACTGCCGCCTCATCGAGTTCGTCGAACTCATCTAGCTCGTCGAATTCCGCGCGCAGCGCGTACCTTAACTGCCTGCGTCAGCACGGCGCGAACATTCCCACCGCCCGGCCAACGCCCGGGTCCGGCGGTTTCGGCGGTGGGGGCTTCGGCGGCGGCAACAGCGCGTTCGCGCAGGCACGGCAGGCGTGCGCGTCATTGCGTCCAAGCGGCGGTGGCGGCGGATTCGGCGGTGGCGCGTTCGCTTCGGCCATCCAGGCGTTCCGCAGTTGCATGTCGTCCCACGGGGTGACGATCCCCACCACCCGGCCGACCGCTCCGTCCACGTCCGCGCCGTCGGTTGCCGATCGCTTCCTGAACGGGCTTGACCCGAGTAATCCGAAGGTAGCTGCGGCGCTGAGTGCCTGCCAGTCCAAGCTCCCCTCGTTCTCGTCGGGCGGCTAGTCTGACTGGGTGACTCCCCGGGCTGAGATTGGCGTCATCGGCGGCTCTGGACTGTATGAGCTTCTGCGCGCCACCGAGGATGTGCGGCCTCAGACGCCGTTCGGGACTCCGAGCGATTCCGTGGCCATCGGCGAGGTGGCTGGCCGGACCGTGGCGTTCCTGCCCAGGCACGGCCGCGGCCACCAGTTCCCGCCGCATCGCATCCCGTACCGCGCCAACGTGTGGGCCCTTCGCTCGCTCGGAGTGCGCCAGATCCTCGCGCCGAGCGCAGTCGGCTCGCTGACGCGGGAGTACGGACCAGGCACGCTGGCGATTCCGGACCAGCTAGTGGACCGGACAAGCGGGCGCCCGCAAACCTTCTTCGACGGCGGCGCCGTGCACGTGCCATTCGCCGACCCTTACTGCCCGCGTGGCCGTGCACACGCCATCGGGGCGGCGCGGTCGGAAGGCTGGCCGCCGGTCGAGTCGGGAACCATCGTCATCATCGAGGGACCGCGGTTCTCGTCGCGTGCCGAGTCGCACTGGTACGCCGCCCAGGGCTGGACGCTCATTGGCATGACCGGCCACCCGGAGGCCGTGCTCGCCCGCGAACTCGCCGTCTGTTACACCTCACTCGCGCTCATCACCGACCTGGACGCCGGCGTGCAGGCGGGGGAGGGCGTCACGCAGCAGGAGGTTTTCGAGGTCTTCGCGGCGAACGTGGAACGCCTGCGCGAGTTGCTTTTCAAGATCATAAAAGACCTGCCTGCCGACAGGGACTGCCCGTGCCCGCGCGCACTCGACGGCGTCCGTCTCCCGTTCGAACTTCCCTGATCCCGCGCGGCCGGGAGCCCGTCGGTCGAGGTCTCCTTGCTCGATCCTCGCGAGCCTGCGTTCGCGTGGCCGCTGCCACGACGTCCTTGACCTGCGCACTCCTCCGGATGGGATCCGCTTGCCTGCGCTAACTCCCGGGCCCGTGCTGCCGGGCTGGCCCACACGCCAGCCTGTCCCGCGATGCCTGCCTTGCGGTGGTGCCATTGCCATCGGCCGCCGGGCCTGTCACAGTGCCCGCCGCGGTCGGCGCCGGCGTGCCAGCCGCCGCCTCGCCGGGTAGGCTGTCCACCGCCCGCCCCGATAGCTCAGTGGATAGAGCGAGTGCCTCCTAAGCACTAGGCCGCAGGTTCGAATCCTGCTCGGGGCGCAAGAACCGAGCAAGCGTACGAGACCCAGTCTGATCGCTCTTGGCTTCGGGAATTTCTGGGTCTGTCGCAGGGCCAGGCGCCGTTCACGTACGGCTTGGCCGATCAGGAAGGCGCGCCGGGCCTCGGCGTACCCTTCGCGGTGCTCGTCGCTGCCGCAGATTTACCGACCCCCGCCACCACCGGTCGTGCCAGCCCGGCAGCATCGTTCATGGCATGCACCCCTAGCTGAAAAACGGGCCAGGCACACCGCTCACGCGTCCGCCATGATGCGCACGATGACATGGCGATGCGTGTGCGCGGCCGCGTCCAGGACGACGGCAAGCTCATCCTCGCGCAGTTCCTCAGCGGCCTGCACGATGATCACCAATGGCTGCTCGGTAGCCGCAGCCCGCCTGATGGCGTTCGTGACTTGATACGGCTCACGGGCCAGCGCCTCCGGCGACAGCACTGACATGATCACCTCGCCGGCTTCCGGCGGCCCGAGGCGCCCTGAAGGGTCGCGGGCAACGTGGTCAAGCACGACTTGGCCGCTCGCGACGCTTGGCGGCGGATCCGCGCGAAACTGGTGGTCGACCGCGCCGTCGCGCGGTAACTGAACGATAATCCCCGGCTGGCTCATCATGGCCGGGTAAGCCTATCGGAGCCGCGGCTGCCCGTGTCACAACGGCAGCAGTTATGGATCATTTTGCTTAACGGCTGCCGCGCGCGTGTCACCGGGCCGGCCAGGTAAACGCGCTGTTTATCGGCGTAGCCGCTGGGGTAGGTGCGCGCCGTGCCGGCCCACGCGCTCTTCCACGCCGCACCGCGGAGCGTTGAGATCCGAGAAGTGCCTTCGCCGCGAGCCGGCGTCGGCGAGGTCCTCGTCAACACTCGGTATTCGGGCATCAGCGGCGGCACCGAGCGGCTCGTCTACCGCGGCGAGGTCGCGGCGGATCTGGCGCTTGACGACACGATTGACGCGTTGAAAGGCGCGTTCCGCTACCCCTTCCGCTACGGCTACGCGTGCGTCGGGGAGGTCGGCGGCTGGGACCGCCCGGTCTTCGCCTTCCAGCCGCACCAGGACGTGTTCGCCGCACGGGCCGGGGACCTGATACCGCTCCCGGCGGTCGACCTCGCCGCCGCGACCCTGTTCCCCCTTGTCGAGACCGCCCTGCAGGTAACTCTCGACGCCGGCACCGGGTACCGGGACCGGGTCATCGTGCTCGGCGCCGGTGCCCTTGGCCTGCTGACCGCGCTCTTGCTGCAGCGCAGCGGGCAACGGCCACTGTGCGCTGAACCACGGGGGTGGCGCCGCGCCCTCGCCACCAGCCTCGGGGTAACCTCCGCGGCGCCCGATGAGCTGGCGAAGGAGGAAGTTCCGCTGGTCATCGACGCCAGTGGCAACCCGGGCGCGCCAGGGCCCGCGCTGAATCTGCTCGCCCACGAGGGCGTCCTGCTCGTCGCGTCCTGGTTCGGCACCAAACCAGTGGAACTACCGCTCGGCGGCGCCTTCCATCGCCGGCGCCTGACGATCCGCAGCACCCAGGTCTCCACGGTCCCGGCCGGGCTGTCCGCGCGATGGACGCCGTCGCGCCGCCGCAAGGAGGCCGCCGAGCTGCTGACCGAGCTCCCGTTGACCGACCTCGTCACGCATGTGTTTCCTTTTACGCAGGCCGCGGACGCGTTCCGCGCCGTCGACGAGGGCTCGGACGGCCTGATGCACGCCGTCCTTGATTACGGAGGGACCGTTCAGTGACGTATGAAGTCGGGCTCAGCCGGGGCGTGCGCGCCTTCCACATCATGCCGGGGCTGGCTGGCCCGGAAGGTGAGCTGCACCAGCACGACTACCGGATCGAGCTCGTGGTGGAGCGCGGTTCGCTTGACGACCGCGCCATGGTTTGCGACCTGGACGTCCTGGAGAAAGCCCTGACCGAGCTGACCGCCAGGATCGACGGCAGGAACCTGGAGGAGATACGGCCCGCGGCGGCCGAGGCGGTCACCGTCGAGGTATTCGCCCGCTGGGTCCACGACACCCTCGCCTCCGCCGTCGCTGCGGGCGGGGGCGACACATTGGCGGTGCGGGTGTGGGAAACCGAGGCCGCGTTCGGCGGATACCGGGCGCCGTGCTGACGGTCTGTCTCATTACTCTCGGTGACCCTGCCACGCTGACCGGCGGATACCGCTACCACCGGCGGATGGCCGAACTTGCCGGGCGCAACGGCGCCAGGCTCACCTTCGCTTCGCTACCGCCGCGGCTGCCAGCGCTGTACGGCCGCCGGGTGCTGCGGGCCGCGCGCGAGGCCGATGTCGTGCTGGTCGACAGCATCGTGGCGGCGTTCCTCGCGCCCTGGATCCTGCTGCGGCGCCCACCGCGGATGGCGGCCGTGGTTCACCAGCCACCAGGCGGAATCGGCCACTCACTGCCTCGCAGCTGGATCCAGGCATGGCTGGACGGGTTGCTCTACCGCCGATGCGAGCAAGTGATCGTCGCCAGTGAGCTGCTCTGCCGCTGGTTCGGCCACGCCGTCGTGGTGCCACCTGGCCGGGACCAGGCGGACGGCACGGACAGCCGCGACCTGCGGCGCGGGGCGCGAGCCGCCGCCCTCTGCGTGGCGAACTGGCTGCCCAACAAGGGCATTCTCGAATTGATTGACGCGGTTGCCAAGCTGCAGGCGGGCACGCTGCTACTGCACCTCGCGGGCGACGAGCGCGCGGGCACGCCGTATGGCGAGCGGGTGATCCACCGGCTCGACGATCTGGGTGACCGCGTCGTGCGGCACGGGCCGTGTGACGACGCGGAGATCGGCGGTCTCTACCGATCCGCCGACCTCTTCGTCCTGCCGTCGCGCTGGGAGACGTACGGGACGGTCTATGCCGAGGCGATGACCGCCGGTCTTCCTGTCGTCGGCTGGCGCAGCGGCAACCTCCCGCACCTCATCGACGACGGCGAGCAGGGCCTGATGGTTACGCCCGGTGACATCGGCGCGCTCGCGGACGCGCTGCGCCGGCTCGCCGATGACGAGCCGCAGCGCCACCGCATGGCGGCCGCGGCGGCTCGCCGCGCGCGGAGCCTGCCGACCTGGGAGCAGTCCGCACAGTTGTTCTTCGCGACGCTGGAGGGCGGGCCATGACACTCGGCTGGAGCAACCCAGCGGGACCGTCCACCATCACCGTCCTGCTGCGGCATGGCGATACCCGCCTGTCGCCGCAGCACCGCTTCAGCGGCCTGTCCGACGTGCCGCTGAGCGAGAATGGCACGCGGCAGGCCAGGGCCGCCGCCCGGCGGCTGGCCACCGGCGACCGCATCGACGCGGTGGTCACGTCACCCCTGCGCCGCGCCGCGGGCACCGCGGCCATCGCCGCCGCCGAACTCGGCCTGACCGCGACCGAGGACGATGATCTGCGCGAGACCGACTTTGGCGAATGGGAGTGCCTGACCCTGGAAGAGATCCAGGAACGATGGCCCGCGCAAGTGGCCGCGTGGCAGTACGACCCCGAGCAGGCCCCACCCGGCGGCGAGAGTTTCGCGTCCACGGCAGACCGGGCCGACCGTGCGCGCCAGCGGATCCTGCGCGACCACCGCGGTCAGACGGTCCTGGTCGTCAGCCATGTCACACCGATCAAGGCGCTGCTGTGCCGTGCGCTCGACGTCCCGCTCGTCACCCTTTACCGGATGTACCTCGGATCAGCCTGCCTGAACGAAATACAATGGCACGACCATTTCGCCGCCGTACGCCGGTTCAACGACACCGGCCACGTCCGTGGTCTGGCATGACAGGCACGTGCGATCGCAAGCCGGGTTCGGCAGGGCCGGGTTCGGCAGGGCCGGGTTCGGCAGGGCCGGGTTCGGCAGGGCCGGGTTCGGCAGGGCCGGGTTCGGCAGGGCCGGGTTCGGCAGGGCCGGGTTCGGCAGGGCCGGGTTCGGCAGGGCCGGGT
>Ga0335078_10002384_pt1 | contig 28534 bp, 21 predicted proteins | sample Lox_Sample_32_FD_206711 | JGI IMG/M metagenome (GOLD analysis project Ga0335078, IMG submission 206711) | Soil microbial communities from Loxahatchee National Wildlife Refuge, Florida, United States - Lox_Sample_3.2 | ecosystem: Environmental > Terrestrial > Soil > Wetlands | place: USA...
CGCCAGATAGGAATTCAGCGAACCGCGCAAGGCCCAGTCGCCGTTGTATGCGGCGACCAAATCCTCTGGCCACACGGGCGCGGGATTTCGCAGCGAGCGATAAAATTCAAACGGCAATCGCCCGGCTCCGATGTAGAAAAACGCGCCGTCACCAGGCTGCGCGCGGTCCAACACATACCCGCCCGCCGCGCGCCAGTCTTCGCGATTCAGATCGAAATCCTCACGGTAATAGGAAAGTGTTCCCAGGACGCAAAGAACGGAGATGGCCGCGAGAAAAAGTGCGCCGATGGCGCGTGGTTTCAGCGATGCGATTCCTGCGGCCACCAGAAGAATCAGCGCCGGCAGGCAAAAAATCAGATAGCGCGCGATGAACACCGGCTTTGTGACCGAAACCGCCACAACAACTACGATCGGAACAAAGAACCAGCTGAAAATCAGGACATAACTCCAATTTTTTGGCACACCGGCCGATTCGTTTTCATCGTTTGCATTGCGCGTAGCGCGAAACGCGGCGAACACAGCGGCGCAGAGCATCACCGCGTCCAGCGCGACGAGCCAAACCCCGCGATTGCCGGCCATGAGAATGAAAAATTGCGCGATGGATGCTGCGTTGAGGCCGCCGATCCACTGCATCGAGCCGGTTTTGAAGGCAGGACCGGCGAGCTCGAGCGGAGTCATGGCGAGAGCAAACCACAGCAGCGCTCGCAGATATTCGCGCCATGGTTTTTCGCCGCGTGGCAAAAACGAGAACGCGACGGCGTGAGCAAAAACCACGAGCGCGCCGAAAAAGTGGCTATAGACCATCAGCGCGCAAACGATGGAGTAGGCCAACCAGCGCGCCACCTTTTGATCCCAAAGCGGCTCCTGCAAATTTCTCACAAAAATCCACGTGGCCAGCGCTGCGAGAAATGCGACCAGCGCGTAAGCGCGCGCTTCCTGCGCATAGCGGATGTGATACGCGTTGATGGCCAGCAGCCACGCGGCCATCAGTCCCGCCGAGCGGCCGAACAGCCGTGCGCCGATCGCGTAGACGACGGGTATGCTGGCAATCGCGAAAATCGCCGACAGCGCGCGAACGTACGCTTCGCTGCCTCCAAAGAAAATCCAAAACTTCAGCAGCAAATAGTAGAGCGCCATGTTCGCTTCGCGGTGACGCAGAATGTACGCAAACTGCGGCGACGGCAGGCGCGCGATGCCCACGCTGATGCCTTCGTCCAGCCAAAAACTTTTCGCGGCGATGGCGTGAAATCGCAGCGCCGCGGCGGCCAGCGTGATCAGCGCCAGAATCCATTTCGCGGTCGCGCTCGCGGGCGCGGATACCGGATGAAGCGTTTTGTTCTTCATGGCGACTTCCAAACACTATCAACACGCAGCGGAGGGAAGAGCACGATTTGCTCGCGCGTGTTCAACCAGTGAGCAGGAGGGCCGTGTTTCCTGACTCGTGGCCCCATGAAGGGGCTGCCTACCGGCAGGCACGTGGCGCTACAAGAGCGTATGGCGAATTGTCGGATTTGACTTAGAAATGAATCACCTATAATTCTTAATTCTCAGAAGGACTCCATGGAGCGGCGAAACTCTACCGGACGCGGCTCAGGCCCGACTGACTGGAATCATGGCCGTCGTCGCGCATACTTGTCACCGATCTGTTTGGTTGTTTGCGGGGCACTGATGGCGGCGGCCCTTGCTGTTCGATCGGCGGCAACAGCATCCGGACAGGCCCCCATCGAGGCATTGCGCAACCCAGAACTCGAAGCCGGGTTTCACCTTCTGTTCGGAGGCAAGCCTGAGGAAGCCCGCAGCCACTTTGCGGCCTGGCAGAGGTCTCACCCTGAAGATCCCATTGGAAGCGCTGCTGAAGCGTCCGCTTATCTATTTGAAGAATGCTCTCGCCAAGGCGTGCTCACTTCCGACTTTTTCCTGAACGACGAGCGTTTTTTTGGCACGGTCCCCCTTCACGCGGATCCGGATCTTCGCGCGGCATTCTTCGCAGCAGACAAGCGAGCCCAGGACCTGGCGCAGCAGGAACTGAAGACGAATCCGGAGGACCCGAACGCCCTGTTTGCCATGGCTACGACCGTGGGTATGCAGGCCGACTATGCCAGCCTGATCGACAAGCAACAGATCGACAGCCTGAAAAAAATCCGCGAAGCCGATGTGTACGCCAGGAAACTATTGGCGATCGAGCCGGACGCGGCTGACGCCTATCTTGGCCCGGGCATAGCGAATTACGTCATCGGGAGTTTGCCAGCAATCAAGAAATTGGTTCTGGACTTCGTTGGAGTCCACGGCGACAAGAAGCTTGGCATCCAGCAACTTCAGATGGCCGCCGATCGCGGCCACTACCTGCAGCCGTTCGCGAAGATTTTGCTGGCGTTGGCGGCGCTACGTGAGAAGGAGCCGGATGTAGCCCGGGCTCAATTGAACGAGCTCGCCGGTGAGTTTCCGGAGAACCCTCTCTATGCGGGTGAGCTGGCCAAGCTCAAGAGTGCTCCTGCCGCAACGATTCCGCCTCGAAAATGAGTTCTTCCCGGCAGAGCGAAGCGTTTTATCGCAGAGGGCACGGAGGCGTCAACTACGCAGGGCGCGGACGGGATCCATGCGGGAGGTGCACCAGGCCGGCGGACGTCTATTCCTGTGGGTTGCGCGTACCGGGGTTTTCGGTGATGAAAGGCGGTCGGTGGATATTTTGAGTGCAGGACGTATCGAGCGCCGCTGCGTTTGCGGTCTTGATGAAGGTGGAGATGAGCTCCCAGACGCAGGGGCGATCCATCTGGTGACCAGTGTAGCGAATGGGAACGAGACGGCCATTGGGCAAAAACTTTACTGCTCCTTCGGCGATCCACGGGGGAGTTGAGCCGTCCACTTGGCCGGAAATCATGACGACCGGAATATCGGATTTCAGCGGATCGGTGAAATTCGCGGGAACATCGCCGCGCGGCCATTCCTTGCATGCCGCGATGTGGAGGCGGACACGGCTGTCCCCCAAAAATGTGCCGCGCGTTTCGCGGGCGATGTCCTGCTCGGTGATGAATGGAACTCCTTCGGCGCAGGTCACGGAGAAATACATTCCGCGGGCAATGTTGCGGGCGATGTTGTTGCGGATGGATTGCGTTTCAAATGGCACATAATTTTGCAGAAAGGCTTGATGAGTGACGTAGGGCACAACGCTTGCGCCGTAGGTGGTGTAAAGCATGATGCGCAAGTGCTCGGTGAAGCTCTCGCCTTCGAGGTTCACGGTACGCGGACGCTGGCCCGCGGAGTCGAGCATGCTGACCTGTACAGGGCCGTGATCGAAACGCGCGAGGACGGCGGCGAATTCTTGTTTGAAATTTGGAAACGCTTTTTGGCAAGCGACATCGGTGGCGCAATCCTCGAAGAGAAGGTCCAGCGCGTTTTGCGCGGCGCGCGCGAAGGGAAGCGGCTGCTTGAAGCCCGGCGTGGCGATTCCGACAAGGAAGGCGGCGCGATTCTCGAAGACGTCAAATATGCCGCAGCTCGCATTGGCGGGATTGTTTGGAGGCTGACACGTATGGAAATTTAGGGCGCTCGGTGAAGCTTGGTCGGGGAGATGTGATTTGGGAGATGTTACCGGTGCGAAGCTGGATGCGGTGAATACGCAAACGGAAAGCGCGGAGAGGGCAACGAGTTTGCTCGGACCAATCGTCACGACAGATCAGGTGTGGGACGCGGCGATGATATCACCCTGCGACTGACACAGGGAAAGCAGGCCGCGGGGCGTATACTTCGAGTGCCATCAGGAGGTTGGAGTGTGCTTTTCGGCGACGGCTAATTTTGTTGGGAGCGGCGTGCTGGGCGCGGTAGGCGTGGCGACACTGGCGGAGGTGAAGCACCGGCGCGAGTTGCTGTTCGCGTCACTGCCGTGCATGTTCGCGGTGCACCAGTTCACGGAAGGATTTGTGTGGCTGGGGCTCGATCAGAAATTGAGCGCCGTGGTGACGCACGATGTCGGAGCATTGTATGTGCTGTTTGCGCAGGGGTTGCTGCCGTTTCTGCTGCCACTGGGAGTTCTGCTGATTGAGCCGACGCCGCGAAGGCGGCGACGCATGCTGGGATTTTCGATATTGGGATCGGCGCTGGCGCTCTACATTTTGTGGGGACTGATTGCCTATCCGCTGCAAATTTCCGTCAGGCAGAACAGCATCGTTTACGAGAATGCAATCACAACGACGATGGTGGTTGCGGTGCTGTACGTAATTGCGACGTGCGGCGCGCTTTTCTTTTCCGGATTCCGAGATCTGGTGCTGCTGGGAGCGGTGAACGTTGTGGGATTGCTTGTGGTGATGGCGGTGCGGCGGTTCGCGTTCACTTCGCTGTGGTGCGCGTATGCCGCGGTGGTGAGCGTGATCATCTACTTTTTCTTTCGGCGAAGCCGGAGGCGACGGCCGGCGAGATATGAATTCTTGCCGTGAATTGGTTCATTCGTGAGCAGATCGACAAGCACACTGTGCTACCAGAGAGGGACAAAGAACGCGGAGGATGCACAGAACCATCAGGATTTGCGGGAAAAGATTCGTGAAGCAATGGAGGAAGGATTTGCGGCGCGGTCGTTAATGCTAGGTTGGTCCACCAGCAGATGGGTAAGGCGATGGCGCGCTTTGGCGTGAGCGGGATCGAATTCGAGGATCCGAGCATACAGGGCGCGGGCTTGCGTATTGATTTGCATTTCCTCGCATAAATTCGCAAACAAGAAAAGAATTCCCACGTTCATAGGATCAAGTTCGACCGCCAACTGGAAGTGCGAAATCGCTTCGTCGCGATATTGCATGACGGTTCCGAGACTGCGCGCGAGCATGGCGTGATAGCGGGCGTCATGCGGAGCGAGCGCAACGCATTTACGAAGCCACACGATGGACCCGGGAAAATTCTGCGCGCGGATGCGTTCATTGGCTTTCGCAAGGCACGATTCGAGTGATTCGGGCGCGTCTGCTCTGGCGCGGCGAAACTTGAACGCGTCGCAGGTTGTGCGCTGGCGGTCGTAAGCTTCGCGCCGCGCGCCGTCGAGCAGAGTTTGGTAGGCCAGGGTGAGCGCTTCCATCAATTCATGAAGCGGGCCGCGCAGGTCGGCGCGATCCATGTGATGGTCGGGATGGAATTTGCGGGCGAGGGAATAGAAATTTTGCTTCACTTGATCCGCAGGTGCGCCGGCATTGACGCCGAGAAGTCTGTAGTAATTTCCTTTTTGCGCGAGATGGAGAAGTTGCGCGAGCTCGCGGTCGAACGGATTGGGGTCGGTCGGCGTGGCGCCGGGCGGGGTTGCCACGTCGGAAGTTTCTGCGCCGTTGATCGCAGCGCTAGCATGGATCTGCGATGCAAGAAATTGGTTCAGCCGGCCGCGGTGCTCCTGCGACATCTGGACAAATTCGAGGCCCATACCCAGGCCTGGCCGCAGGCAGCGAACGATGGCGCGTGCGCGAACTTCACCGCCGGCGCAATCGAAGATCAAGTCGATCATTTCGTCCAGGTGCGGTGGTTTCGGCGTGACGATGAAGACGCCGCCCAGACCGATTTCGCGCGCGTGCGAGACGGTGCGATGGCCGGGCGCTTTCCATCCGAAGTACATGCCCGTGGGCACGCGGACGCGCGGATATCGTCGACGCTTGGCGAATCGTGGATCGCTGGCGGCGTTCATCACTCGTTAAGTATTTTAGCGAGAACGCGGGCGAGGGGAGTGATGGGTGCTGTATGGCGTACTGTCCGGAAGGTCAGGCCCGCCTATGCCAAGGCTTCGGCGCGGCAAGCGGAGGCAGCACCGATGCAAGGAAGCGAGGAAGAACGGAAGCAGGGAACGGACGGGGTTGGTTGACAGTGTGTGAGGCGTCCATTACGCTCGAAGGACTACAAATATAAATTTAAGAAACAGGGAATTTTCGAGAGGAGCGTTAGTCGCTCATGGCGGATCAAAAACTTCCTTCGCGCGCGGAAGATTATAACGAGTGGTACAACCAGCTCGTCCTGCGGGCGGAGCTGGCCGACTACGCGCCGGTGCGCGGCTGCATGATCGTGCGTCCGTATGGCTGGGCGCTGTGGGAAAACATTCAGCAGGCGCTGGACCGTCGCTTCAAAGCGACCGGGCACATGAATGCGGCGTTTCCGCTGCTGATTCCGAAAAGTTTTATCGAAAAGGAAAAGTCGCACGTGGAAGGATTTTCGCCGGAGTTGGCGGTGGTGACGATCGGCGGTGGAGAAAAACTGGAAGAGCCGCTGGTGATTCGGCCGACGTCGGAAACGATCATCGGGTATGCGTATGCGAAGTGGATTCAGTCCTACCGCGATCTGCCCGTGCTGATCAATCAGTGGAACAGCGTGGTGCGCTGGGAGCTGCGGACAAAATTATTCCTGCGCACGCTGGAATTTTTCTGGCAGGAAGGGCACACGGCGCACGCGACGTTTGATGAAGCTGAAGCGGAGACGCGGCAGATGCTGGACATTTACGCGGACTTCGCGATGAACGACGCGGCAATTCCGGTGATCGCGGGACGCAAATCGGCATCGGAGCGATTTGCGGGCGCGGATCAGACGTACAGCATTGAAGCGATGATGGGCGACGGCAAGGCGCTGCAATCGGGCACGTCGCACAACCTGGGGCAGAACTTCGCAAAGGCGTTCGAGATCAAGTATCTGGATAAGACCGGCGTGCAGCAATATTGCTGGACGACCTCATGGGGACTTTCGACGCGCGTGGTGGGTGCCATCATCATGGTGCACGGAGACGACCAGGGATTGGTGCTTCCGCCGAAACTGGCTCCGTATCAGGTGGTGATCGTTCCCATTTTCAAGAGTGATGAGGAGAAAACGCGGACGTTTGAAGCGGCGCGCAAGCTGCGCGACACGCTGGTAAACGCCGATTTTCGCGTGAAGGTGGACGAGCGCGACGGTGTGAGTCCGGGTTTCAAGTTCAACGACTGGGAAATGCGCGGCGTGCCGGTGCGAATCGAAATCGGGCCGAAGGATCTGGCGAAGAACAGCGTGATGCTCGCGCGGCGCGACAAGCCGGGCAGAGAAGGGAAGTCGCCGGCGAGTCTGGACGATATCGCGGGAATCGTGGGGAGTTTGCTGCACGAAATCCAAGGCGCGCTGTACAACAAGGCGTTGGCTTTCCGCGAAGCGCATACGATTGAGCCGGCCGACTACACCGAGTTTAAGAAAGTTGTGGAAACCGGTTTTGCGCGTGCGTACTGGTGCGGAAACGCGGACTGCGAAGCGAAGATCAAGGAAGAGACAAAAGCAACGATGCGGTGCATTCCGCTGGATCAAGCTTCCGGTGGTGGCAAATGCATTTTCTGCGGCACGGCCTCCAAAGAGAAAGGAATTTTCGCGAGAGCGTATTAATTTCTAGCCAGAGCATTCCCACTCGTGCGAGCGAATGATGCGCGCCGATTCCAAGCCCAGCAAGACAACTTCCACGCAGAGATTGCCTCTGTCCGCCTTGTTATCCGCGGCGCTCGTAGCGTTTACGATCGAATGCGACAACGAAGCTGAACGGCTAAGTCACCACCGAACAACAGACCATGGCCGAACGCCCGGCGTTGGCGCCGCACCCTGGCTAACATCCCTGGTGATGTGGCTGAACTGCCTGCAGTTCATCGGTGAGGATGGAATCGCTGCCACCGAACTGGAGCGCGTCGCGCGAGCGAAAACAAATTTGAACGGAATGGAGAGATGGGGATACATCACTCTCGAGCCGATTGCAGTTGCCATAGGCAAACGAAGCCGCAAGGATTTTTTGATTCGCGCAACGCGGGCCGGCCGTGCGTCACAGGAAGTTTGGCGGCCGTTGCCGGCTGCGATTGAGGAGCGCTGGAAAGAAAGGTTGGGCCGCAGCGAAGTTGAAAAGCTCCGCTCCGCACTCATCGCCATTGCGGAAAAACTGCAGCCCGGATTGCCAGATTGCATGCCAATCTTGGCATACGGTCTTTACAGCCAACTGTTTCCGCAAAAGGAATCCTCGCAAGTTGGCGAAATGAAAAGCGACGTCGCAAGACTTTCGCTGGCGACGCTGCTGTCACGGGTTCTTCTTGTGTTTGCGACAGAATTCGAGCGCGAATCCGAATTGTCACTCGCAATCAGCGCCGACGTGGTGCGTGTGCTCGATGAAAGCGGTGTGCTGCTTCGCGAGATTCCCATTCGGAGCGGTGTTTCCAAGGAATCGATTGCGATGGCGATGGGAATTCTGAAAAAGAAAGGCATGGTGGCAATCGAGAAAAGCAAGGCCGCTGGGAAGGGAATGATCATTCGGCCTACAGCCAGCGGAGACCGGGCCCGTAGAAATTATCATAAGTTGACCGCTGAGCTTGAAAATCGCTGGCGGGAGCGATTTGGCGTCGAAAAGGTGAATGTTCTCCGGGCGGCGCTTGAACCGATTGTTGGCGATGCATCGCACAAGTCGTCGAGGCTTTTTTCCGGGTTGGAGCCGCCTCCGGGTGGCTGGCGTTCCGCGAAACCCGCGCCAGAAACGCTGCCGCATTATCCGATGGTTTTGCATCGCGGCGGCTACCCGGACGGCAGCTAAGCGCTGTGCCAAACTTGTCGTGGCGCCCGGGAGGACAGGTAACTCACCCGCTAAACCGCACAGTCCTACGGCTCGACAGGCGGGAACGGCACTGCTAGCCTAAAAATGCGATGTACCGAGGTCCCAACAAAGAAAAAGAAAAGGTGTCCGGAGCGTTGGTCCGTCACGCAGAACGTGGTGGCGCCAGGGTGCGGGCGATCGCATGGACGATCGTTTTGGTGATCGTCGCTTACTGTTGCTTTAAAATTGCCCCTCCCTACTTTGCGAACTACAAATTAGAAGATTGGTTGAACAATACGATCCTGACCTACATGGGCAGAAACATGTCCAATGACGACATCACGGCGGCGGTGGTGGCGGAGATGGCGAACGAAGGCATCAACGGGACGAAAGACAACGTGAAGATTCTGCAGAACAACAGTCGCGGATTAAACGTGCAGGTAGATTACAACGTGACGGTGGATCTTTCGGTGTATGAATTGAATTTGCATTTCACGCCGCACACCAACAGCCAATCCTTAGTGCAATAGCTGCGATTCCAGCAAGGCCGGCCCCTTTTCCTGTACAATTTCTGAAGAGTGTAATCAGAGGAGTTCCCAGCGCCTCTTGACGGGAGATTTGTTTGCGCATCCGGTTTGCGAAGGGGTTCTGGTCATCGCGCAAGGGACTGATTACGCTGGGTGCGGCGCTCGCCGCGCTGCTGGCGGGCGTCGGCATATTCACCTACTTCTACGTTGTTTACGCCCGGATGATTGACGACAGGCTCTCCGGAAATTTCTTCCAGCATACAACCGGACTTTACACCGAACCGGGGCACGTGTTCGTCGGCGAGCAAATGAACGCGGCGAATCTGACGGATTATCTTCAATCCAGCGGGTATTCCCCGGGAACCGACAGCAACGGAGTTGGGCGCTACGTGGTGCACGGAAATTCCGTGGAAATTTATCCGGGCAAGGAGTCTTTTTTCCACGGCGGAAATGCAGTGCGAATCGATTTTGCGAATCGCGAGATTCACGCAATCCGGTCGATCGCAACAGCGGCCACAATGGAAAGCGCGGAGATCGAGCCGGAACTACTCTCAAATTTATTCGGTGAATCGAGAGAGAAGCGGCGGCCGGTGCACTTTGACGACCTGCCGAAAGTGCTGGTGAACGCGCTGCTCGCGGCGGAAGACAAGCGATTTTTCGAGCATCCGGGATTCGATTTTATTCGCGTGATGGGCGCGGCGTGGGCGGATTTGCGTCACAACGCCAAGGCGCAGGGCGCGAGCACGCTGGATATGCAGCTTGCGCGCAGTTTCTTTTTCTCGACGGAGCGCACGTGGCACCGGAAAATTGCGGAAACGATGGTGGCGCTGGAACTGGAGCACCGGTACACGAAGCAGCAAATCTTCGAGATGTACGCCAACGAGATTTATCTGGGGAATCGCGGCAGTTTCGGAATTCACGGATTTGGCGAGGCAGCTCAAGCCTACTTCGGCAAGGACGTGCGCGACCTGAATCTGGAAGAGTCCGCGTTTCTGACGGGAATTATTCGCCGGCCAAATCATTACTCCACCGCCGAGCAGCATCCGGACCGCGCGGTGGAAGCGCGGGACCACGTGCTGGCGGCGATGGTGGAAGATAAATTTATCACGGAGCCGCAGGAACAGGACGCGAAGCGCAGACCTTTGCATCTCGTGCGCAGCGGTCTCGACGGCGGCGCCGCGCCGTATTTTGTGGACATGGTGAAGGATAGTTTGCTGGAGGAATATTCCGAATCAGATTTGCTCTCGCAAAATTTTCGAGTGTACACGACGCTCGATCCGCAATTGCAAAAGGCGGCGGCGGAAGCGGTTGATATCGGCATGAAAAACGTGGACATGTTGCTGACGAAAAAGTATGCCGAATGGAAACGCGAGCTGGTGAAAAAGCATTCCAACGAGCCGGTCCCGCAGGCGCAGGTCGCAGTGCTGGTGCTCGATCCGAAGACGGGTGAAATCAAAGCGTTGATCGGCGGCCGTGATTACGGGCAAAGCCAGTTGAATCGCGTCCTGGCGCGCAGGCAGCCGGGATCGGCGTTCAAGCCGTTTGTGTATGCGACGGCTTTTGACAACGCCGTGGAGAATCAAGAACCGATTTTGACGACGATCTCTACGGTCGTGGATGAGCCAACCACGTTTGAATTTGACGGCAAAGAATACACGCCGGACAACATCGGCGAGCAATTTATGGGGACCGTAACGCTACGCGAGGCGCTGACGCATTCACTGAATGTTGCGACGGTGAAGGTTGCGGAGTTGGTGGGCTACGGCAGAGTGGTGGAGCTTGCGCACAAGATGGGGCTCGATCCGGGAATTCAGGCAACGCCGGCGTTGGCGCTTGGCGTATACGAAATGACGCCGCTGCAGGTGGCCGCGGGTTACACGGCATTTGCGAATGGGGGTGTGCGCGCAGAGCCTATGTTTATTCGCAGCGTCGTCGGCGCGAACGGGAACGTGGAAGAAAACAACAAGCCGAATACGCATCCGGTGCTTGATCCTCGCGTGGCTTACCTGGTGACGAATGTACTGGAAGACGTGATCAATCGCGGCACCGGAGCGTCAGTGCGCGCGCGAGGTTTCACAAACCCTGCGGCGGGGAAGACGGGAACGTCGAAGGACGCGTGGTTTGCGGGATACACGTCAAATCTGGAATGCGTGGTGTGGGTTGGATTTGACGACGACCGAGATTTGGGGCTTCACGGCGGCGATTCGGCCGCGCCGATATGGGCGGAGTTCATGAAGCGCGCGGTGGCGCTACCCGCGTACGAGGACACGCAGCCATTTCAACCGCCTGACGGAATCGTGACGGTGCCGATCGACACGCAGACGCTGACGCTTGCGACGCCGAATTGTCCGGATGCACGGGATGAGGTTTTTATCGCCGGGACGCAGCCGACACAGTCCTGCGATCAGAAAAGCGGAGCAGTGAAGGGGATCACTTCGTGGTTCTCGCGAATTTTCAGCCGGCGAAAAAATCCGGCCGGAAAAACGGATTGAACGAGCGTTGCGGCATATTCTGCCCGGCGGGGTGGGCTGTCCGAAATTGGTCTGGCCGGGAACAAAATCTGCGCTGATGGCGTCAATCTTTGGTATCTTGGGTGGTAAGGTGGCGAGGTGGTAGCCGGAATATGACGGAGGTCGTATTCAGGCCAACAAGCTAGGCTGGCCTTGCCTGGAGGTCGCCATGAAAAAAGTTTGGATTTGTGGAGCTATCCTTCTTTTCGCAGTTTCCGTAGGCGCTCAAGAACCTTCCGATGACGGTGGTATGCGCGGGCAAGGGCAAAGCAGCGGAGCCGTGCCTGATGCGGCGTCGCGAGATGAATTGCTCACGCGCGCGTCGCTGGACATGATCCACAAACAATATGCCGAAGCGGCCGACATTTTCCGCGATTTGCTGCGCCAAACGCCCAACGACGCGGCCTTGTGGAATCGGCTGGGAATCGCCTATCACCAGCAATCCTTGCTGGGCGACGCGCTGAAGTGTTACGAGCGCGCGGCGAAGGTCGCCAAGGATAACGGGGAGGCCTGGAACAACATGGGCACGGTGTATTTCCAGGAGCACAAGTATCCGAAGGCGATCCGGACTTACAAGAAAGCGATCTCACTGAATTCACAAAACGCGACTTTCTACAGCAACATGGGAATCGCCTACCTGAACGACAAGCATGTGCCCGAAGCGCTGGACGCGTTCAAAGTAGCTGTGAAAATTGACCCGGAAGTTTTTGGCAAGACTGGCAGCATTGGAACGGTGCTGCAGGATCGCTCGGTGGACAACGCCGGAGTTTTCTTCTACGTGCTGGCGAAATCATTCGCGTCGGAGGAAAATGCGGAGCGGTGCGCGTACTATTTGCGCAAGGCTCGTGACGAAGGCTACGCGGATTTCGAGAAGGCCAAGAGCGACCCGGCGTTTTCCGGCATGCTGACGGACCCGGACGTGCGAGAAATCTTGGGATTGCCGGCGCTTTCGGGCGCCGCGGCCGGGCATTCGCAGGGAATTTGATCTCGAGAGCCGGCAGGTTTCAGTTTGGAGATGTGCCGATTTTCTTCCGCGGAACACCAGACCGCCCAACGGTGTGCATTGTTAGAGGTTTCCCTCCCTGGTAGTACTAAGATCCTCTTTTTCCTAGTGACGTTGAGTACTAATATATGACAGAGTATGGCCGTTTGGGTCTGAGGGTGAATGCGTCGGGGCACCAACGGCGTTCCCGCTAAAGCTCCGCGCGTGGGGTAAAAGTAAAAAATGAAATACAAGATTCTGCATATTCTTTGTGTGTGCGCAATTGTGTTCGTTTGCGGCAGCTTCGGAGCAAGGGGAGCGCGAGCGCAGGGCGGCGTCAGTGGCCAAGGTCTTGGCTTTGGAGATTTCAGCGACACGTACACGCACCAAATGCATCTGGAGAACAGCTCCACACTGCTGATTCACGTCGTCGGCAAGGGCGGGACGAGGATTGAGGCGCCGGTAAAGGTGGAATTGTTTTTGATTCCGGCGACGACGCCGGCGAATATACCGAATATGCCGGATGTCCCGACGCATTACCAGATTACTGCCAAGGACGGCCACGCGGCCATTGACGGAGTGTTCGGAGGACAATACACCGTACAGGTTTCATCGCCCGGTTACGAAACGCATGAAGAAAAGCTCACGGTGGTCGGCGGTTTCGCCACCACGAATTGCTACTTCAGCTTGCATCCCTTCGATGGTTCGGAAGATACGATCGTGTGGGAGCAGCCGGGCGCGCCTCCGGTGCCGGTCGCCGCGCGGACGGAACTGGATGCCGCGATCGGCCAACTGTCAGCCGGAAGGCCGCAGCAAGCGAACGGGCACCTGAAGAACGCGATGAAGCGCGCGCCGGACAGCCCGGATGTGCACTTTGTGCAGGGTTTCTACGACGAGCAAACCAAGAATCCCAATGGCGCGATGCAGGAATATGAACAGGCCATCAAACTTTTTCCGAACCACTTCGCTGCACAGTTGAATTTGGGGGCGCTGCTGATCAACCAGGGCAAGCCGGCGGACGCGATACCGCACCTGGAAAAGGCGCTCGCGCTCGGCCCAAATTCGTGGCGCGGACACTGGATGCTCGCCACCGCTTATCTGCAGGGATCAAAGGACACCAACCTGGCGATTTACCACGCGACGATGGCCACGCAGCTTGGAAAGGATAAGGCGCTGGATGCGGTGATCACGCTGGGCATCGCGCAGGGCGTCAGCGGTGATCTGCCGACGGGTGAAGCGACGCTGCAAAAGTTTATTGCAGACCATCCGAAGGACCCACGAACGGCGGACGCCAAGCAAGCGCTCGATGAGCTGGAACACGCGAAGGTCGTCACGTATTCGGTGCACGGCGCTACCGCGGAAGAGATCGTAGAGGACGTGCCGCCTTCTGAGATGCCCGGTCTGCCGACTCCGGTGGACGCGACCGTGCCAATCGTCCGTCCCGACGTCACCTGCAATTCGGATCAAGTGTTGGCCGGCGCGGCGACCAGCGCGAAGCAATTCGTGAACGATTTGGAGCGCTTTTCCGCCCGGGAAAGAGTTATCCACGAGGACATGACCAGCAAGGGCGGAGTGATTGAGCGTCTGCAAAAGGATTTCGACTACCTTGCGACGCTGGAATATCCGCGTCCGGACCTGATCGTGATGGATGAGATGCGGAACGGGAATCTCGGCACCGCCGGGCAACCCGGACCGGTGGCGGACGAGGGAATCCCGGCGATTGCGCTGGTGTTCCATCCGGCGTACTCCAAGGACTTCAATTTCACATGCGAGGGGCTGGGGACCTGGAAGGGTCAGCTGGCCTGGCAGGTGCGGTTTGAGCAGCGAGATGACAGAGCCGCCCGAATTCGCGGCTGGAGCCACGACGGCACGCTTTATTTGGAGTCGCTGAAAGGGCGCGCGTGGCTACAGGCGGGTTCTTACAACTTGTTGCACGTGGATACGGAGATGACGAAGCCGATTCCAGCAATCAAGCTGGATTACGAGCATATGGTGATTGACTACCAGCCAGTGCTGCTGGACAAGACGAAAGGGAGCTTGTGGCTGCCGTCGGAAGCGATCGTCTATTCCAAGTCACACGGCCGCTATTACAAGCAGGATCACCAGTTCAGCAGGTTCACGCTGTTCAGCACCGAAGCAAAGGAAAAAGTTGGAGACGCGAAGGATCATCAATAAGTTGGTGCGCGTATTTAGTTGTCGATGGTTGAGTTGTGGAGCAAGTTCGCGCGTTCACAGTTTTGTGGATGCGCTGTCAATGCCCAGCAAGTGCGCGATGTTCAGGGCGTTCGACCGCGTTAAGAGTCCCGGCCGAAGCTTATAGTCGAACAACAGATTTCCATTTTCGCCAGAATCCTCGAAGTGGACGTTTCCTGCCGGCAATCCGTTTGAAGCAATTTGTGTGAGCGCGAGGTCATGCGTCGTGACGACGCCGATAGCGCCGCGTAGAAGCAAGGCGCGGATGACCCATTCGGTTGCGACTCTCCGATCCTGGGAATTTGTGCCGCTCAGGATTTCGTCGGCCAGAAACAGAAGAGGCTCCGCCGCGGCGGATGAAATCATACGGCGCAGGCGCTGCATTTCCGCCATGAAATGCGAACGACCATCCACCACCGAATCCTGGACGCGAATCGCGGCGCCGACAGTAAGCCGAGTGCAGCGGAGCTTCGTACAGCGGACGGTTGCTCCCATCCAGGCCAAGACGACGTTGAGTCCAACGGCGCGGACAAAAGTGCTTTTGCCGGACATGTTGGAGCCGCTGACGATCCAGAAGCGGAGGTCGTCGCCCAACTGAAGATCGTTGCGGACGCAGGTAGTTTCGTCCAGAAATGGATGAGTGAGTCCTTCGGCTACGAGAGACGGAAACCCATCGGCGAGTTCGGGAAATACGTCCGCTGGATGTTCGTAGGAATAGGTGGCGAGCGAGACGAGCGCTTCAAATTCTCCGATTGCCGCGAGCCATTGAAGGAGTTGAGCAGAATGATGGCGGCGCCAGCGGTCAATCGCCATCGTGAATTGAGTGCCCCACATGAGCGGGTAAGAAAGCATCGTGAACCACGGATTGTCGCGTTCTTTCAGAAAATAGATGGAGAGCTTCAATCGGCGAATCGACGCAGAGGCCGGCAATCCTTGATTCATCAACCGATTTCTGAGAGCGACGAGTCCAGGGGCCGAGAAAGTCTCGTGCTCCATAATTCTGAGAAGTTCATAGACCACGGGCAGTTCGACAGAAATTGAATTGGAAGATTCGTTCACTTTTCGCGACTGCCTCAAAAAGACCGCCGCACAGATTGCTTCCAGTGGGAGCAGGATTCGAGCACCAAGCCAGAAATCGCCGAGTCCTATTCGGCCCGACCAGAAGAGAATGGGCAGCACCAAAGCTGCGAGAGAGAAGAAAAACGCAACTGGCGCCAGCCATTGCGACAACCGCGAAGCAGGTGCGGCGGTCCAGTCGCGGAAGGTCGACGGTTTGAAGTCCGACGCAATTTTAACGGCGGCAGAGGCGATTGATTCGCGCAAATCCTGACGCTCACGAAGTTCGGAGATCGCAGCCTGGCGCGACAGAACTTCATCAGGAGTGGCGGGACTTTTTATCCAGGCGGCGAGAGTTTCGCGGCCCGCTTGTGTTCGACAGGAACAAAGCAATTGAAATAGAGAGCCTCCGCCGAATAGGTCGAGGTCGGATGCGTATGGGTGATCGGAGTCCTGAAACTCAGAACCTCGATCGAGTGATTTCCAGTTTCGAGTGAGACGCGCGATTCCTTTGTCGTAGTAATCACTGAGGCTACTTAGGCCGAGCAATCGGTGCTTAAGCCGCTGAGTCCGTTCCGCCAGTACGACCGCGAAAGGCACAATCACGAAAATGGCCCATGGCGGTATATTTTTTGCTATGAACGATTGATAGAGGGTGACGAGGGCAAGCAGTGCCAAAATAAGCAGAATGGTTCGGCGAGCCGAAAACCATCGCTGCGTTCGCTCAAGCGATCCTGAAAGTTGCTCCGCGCGGCGAGTGTAGGCGGCGAGCGGGCTTTGCGCTTCAGGTGCCATAGAATATACGCGAGAGACGATTCAGGAATGCTAACACGACTGACGCGCTGTCTATGGGCCGGGCGGCGATTTCGAGCACAAGCGTGTGGGTAGGGAGACATCTGATAGAATGTTTGCATAATGAAGCTTGTGTTGTTGCGGGGATGCTGCGCCCTGCTGGTGTTTTTGACCGGCATGTGCGTAGCCGTCGTGGCACAAACGGCGGCGACCAAGGATTCTCCAACCGCCTCCGCTGCTTCCGCCAACGCCAAGACAAATTCTTCGCCGCGAGCCGAATCCCTGCTGATTTTCCCGTTTGAAAATTCAGGTCACGATCCGAACATGGATTGGCTGGGCGAAGGTTTGGCCGAGCTTGCCACCGAGCGGCTGGCGGGGCAGGGGGCGATCGTATTTTCGCGGCGCGAGCGGCTTGCGGCACTGGAAAAGATGGGTTTGCCGGCCTATGCGCCGTTCAGCCGCGCGACGATGGTGAAAATTGCGGCGGAAATTGATGCGGATTACGTCTTGTTTGGAGAATTCGTGCCGGATGGCAAGGGCCTGCACGTGTCGGCGCGCGTGCTGGCTCTGAATCCGCCGAGTCTTTCGGATCCCCTCACAGAGAGTGGAACGCTGGATTCTTTGAACGATCTGCAGGCGCGGATCTCCTGGGAAGTGCTGTGCCGAATTAGCGAGCGAGCCTCGGCGTGCAATCCCTCGTCCAGCGCGGCAGTGCAATTCGTGAATGGCGCACGGCGACTGGCTCCGGGCGCGATTGAATTTTTCGTGCGGGGCGTGCAAAACGTGGACGATGAAGCGCGGCTGCGTGATTTGCGGGAAGCGTCGCGCCTGGAGCCGGAGTGGGACGAACCGCTGATGGCGATTGGACGTACATATTATTCGCGGCGGGATTGCGATTCGGCGCTGGCATGGCTGGCGCGCGTACCCGCGGGTTCGGGTCATGCCGTCGAGGCGGAATTCGATTCAGGCGTGTGCCAATTGTTGCGGAATGATCCACCGCGCGCGGAGGCTCTGTACGCGGAACTGAAATCGCGGGCGATTGCTTCACCGGGCGCGGCGGAAATTCTGAATAATCTGGGTGCGGCGCTGCTGCGAGAGGCTCGTTACGAGGAAGCCGCCGCGGAGTTCGATCACTCCGAACAACTCGATCCAGGAGAGCCGGACTACTGGTTCAACGCGGGCCTATCGAGATATTTGCTGGCGGACTGGTCGGAGGCGTCGCGCGCGCTGCGCGAGGCGATAAGATTGCAGCCGGATTCGGCAGAGATGCGCGGGTTGCTGGCCGCAGTTCTGGATAAGACCGGGAACGCAGACGAAGCGGCGCGCTTGCGGCAGAGCGATCAAGCAGCAGCCGGGAGCGAAGGAAGCAATTCGGATACGAAGAAGCAGGATGTCACGAAGATGAGTCCGACGGCGCTGGCGAGATTGGCGCGAGTCCGTACGGATTTGAATTCCGGAGCAGTGCGATGAAAATTATTGAAATGAGATACGGGGTGTGCGCGGCGAAGCGCTTAGCGGTGTGCCTCGTATGCTGTTGTGCGGCGCTGCCGTGGTTGACGCCGGGGCGCGTGCGCGCGGCGAGCGCAAGTCCGGCGGCGCCTAAGATCGTCCGAATGCGGATCAACAGCGAAATTGAGCCGATCCTCGCGGAATACCTGGACGCTGGCATCGCCGCGGCGGCGGATGAGCATGCGAGCCTGGTGCTGATGACCATGGACACGCCCGGCGGGCTGAGCGATTCGATGGAAGACATTATTCAGCACATTTTGAGTTCGCCGGTGCCGGTGGTGATTTACGTTGAACCCGCGGGATCACGCGCGGCTTCTGCCGGATTTTTTATTTTGCTTTCGGCGGACGTCGCGGCGATGGCACCGGGAACCCATACGGGCGCGGCGTCGCCGATTCTGGAACTGGGCGGGTATCAGATAAACATCGATGAAACGATGAAGAAAAAGATTCTGAATGACGCGACGGCGTTTTTAAGAAGCTATGCAAGCGCGCGGGGACACAACGTGCAGCTTGCCGAAACGGCGGTGACGGACGGGAAGGCGTTCACGGAGACCGAGGCGCTGAACGGAAAGCTGGTGGATGTGATCGCGAGCTCGGAGAGCGATCTGCTGCGGCAGCTCGATGGCCGCACGATTCGGCGGTTTGACGGTAGCCAATTGACGCTGCACCTGACGGGCGCGGCGATCGAGACGCTGGATGAATCCACGCGGGAAAGATTCCTTTCGAGGATCGTCGAACCCGATATTTTCTTTGTGCTGCTGATTTTGGGCGTGCTGGGACTTTACGCGGAGTTCACGCATCCGGGAGTGATTGCACCGGGCGTGGTCGGCGCGATCTGCATGCTTCTGGCGCTGTATGCAATACACATTTTGCCGGTAAATCTGACGGGTTTGCTGTTGATCATACTGGCATTGGCGCTTTTCATTTTGGAGGCGAAATTCACAAGCCACGGAGTGCTGGCGGCCGGCGGCATCATATCTATGTTCATTGGAGCACTGATGCTGATACGCTCGCCGCTGACGTCCGGGGGAGTGAGTCTGAGTGTTGCGCTGGCGGTAACACTGCCGTTCGCGTTGCTGACTGTTTTTCTGATGAGACTGGTGCTGAAATCGCGCGGATGGAAGCAGTCGGCGGGGCGTGAGCAGTTGATCGGAGCGGAAGGCGAAGCGACGCAAGCGTATCATCCGGGAGAATCGCCGAAGGAAATGGTGCGCGTGCACGGTGAATTGTGGCGCGCGGCGTCCACACATGAGATTCAACCCGGCGCGCGAGTGCGGGTGGTGCGAGTGGATGGATTGACGTTGCACGTCGAGCCGGCGCGAAAATAATTAAGGCGATGCACGAGGCATTTCTGTGATTTTCAACTGTATGGGATTGCGACGTGAACCGACCGGGGTGGTAGTGTAATAGGGAGGCTGAGCGATGGAAACGATGACGATTTTTTGGGGCGTCGTAATTCTGATTTTTCTGATCTGGTTTTGGAATTCGCTGTACGTGATCAAGGAATGGGAACGCGGGGTGGTTCTGCGGTTGGGACGCATGAGTCCCGACGCGAAGCCCGCCGGGCTGCGGCTGGTGTTCTGGCCGATCGAAACGCTGTATCGGATACCGCTGCGTTTGGAGACGCTGGACGTTCCGCCGCAGGACATCATCACGCGCGACAACGTTTCCGTGAAGGTGAACGCGGTGTGCTACTTCCGCGTTGTGGACGCGAATTTGGCGCTTTCACAGGTGCAGAACTATCTCTACGCCACGTCGCAACTCGCGCAGACAACGCTGCGGAGTCTTGTCGGCCAGTTCGAGCTGGATGAAATCCTCAGCGAGCGCGAAAAGGTTAACAGCAGGTTGCAGACGATCCTTGACCAGGATACGGAGGCTTGGGGTATCAAGGTAGCGAAGGTTGAGGTCAAGCAAGTCGATATTCCGGAGAATATGCAGCGCGCGATCGCGCGGCAGGCGGAAGCGGAACGCGAACGGCGAGCGAAGATTATTCACGCGGAAGGCGAATTTGAAGCATCCGCGAAGCTGGCGGAAGCGGCCGGAGTGCTCGAAAAGGAGCCGGCCGCAATTCAACTGAGGTATTTGCAGACATTGACGGAGATCGGCGTCGAGAAAAACACGACGATTATTTTTCCGTTGCCGATTGACGTGTTGGGGGCTTGGATCAAATCCTTGAGCGGGCAACAGGGCAAATAGAGCATGCCATACGGATCGAGACGAAGCAGCAGCAATGACGTGGTGCTGGAAAGCCGGCACCTGGTCGGCCTTTTTGTGCTGATGGTGGTGATTTTCGGCGTGGTGTTCGTGCTGGGTTTCGAACTGGGGCGCAATCAGTACGGCGAGCAAGTGCGGGCGGCTTCGCAGCCACCCGCAGACGTCGAAAAGCCCGCAGTGCCATCACCAGAAACAGCGAAGAACAGCGCGCCGCCGGTAAATCCTCCCGCGAAATCGCTGACAGCGAAAACGCCGAAAGGTGATGCGACTGCGAAGCTCAATTCGGCTGCGATAGGCAGTGATTCCGCGCAGGGTTCGCCGCCGGCCGATTATGATTTTTACAAACTGAACCAGCCGAATCCGCCATCGGCGAAGTTGACTCCGCCGGCGAAGACGGATTCAACGGCCGCCGCCGCGCGAAAGAATTCCGTAGCACCGTCGAATAAGCCCGCGACTGCTCCTGTGAAACAGCAGACTACAGCTTCCGCGACAGGCAGTTCACAGACGTCCACGTTGGATGCGCCGCTGATCCCGAAGGGCTCGTACATGTTGCAGGTTGCGGCGCTGAATAGCGAAGCCGACGCGCTCGCTCTGGCGCAGGCGCTGCAAAAGAAAAAATTCGCGGCGTTTGTGATTCCGCCGAGCAGCGATCACTACTATCGCGTGCAAGTGGGGCCCTATCCTGACGGCAAGACGGCGGAAGCCGTGCAGAAAGCGCTGGACAAGGCTGGATTCAAGGCCATCGTCAAACATTAGTTGCCGCGCCGCGCGCTGCGCACTAAACTGAGTGCCGCGCCGAAATCATCGTTGACACCCACGGCCGGGAAATTTCCAATACCTTCACAAAACCCAGTTACGTTGCAGAAAGGGCGGTTGGCGCTTGCCGTTGCGTCCGGCCTGCTGCTGCTGATCGCATTTCCGTCGTTTTATTTCTACCTGGCGGCATGGATTGCCGTCGCGGTGTTGATGTACGCATGCGCGGGAGCGCGGCTGCGCACGGCGGCGCTGTGCGGCTTCGTGCAGGGAATGTTTTTCTTCGTGCCGACGCTTTCCTGGCTTTATGACACGTTCCGGATACACGGCAACGTCAGCGTTTTGATGTCCTGCGTTTCACTCGGAGTTATAGCGGCGGGCTGCTCGGTATTTCCGATGTTGTTTGCGATGGGGTTTGCGGCGATTGCGCGGCGAAGGGTTGTGTTGGCGTGCGCCGCGGCTCCGTTCCTGTGGGTGGCGCAGGAATTCGGCAGAGATAAATTGCCGGCGATCGGGTTTCCGTGGAATTTGCTCGGGTATGCGGCGGCGCACAGCCTGGCACTTATTCAACTGACGACGTTTGGCGGCGTGTGGCTGCTGAGTTTTCTGGTTGCGGCGTTTAACGCGATCGTGTTTCTTGCAGTCTTGCGGTGGAAGGATGGCAAGCGCGCGCCAGCTTACGTCGGGTGCGGTGTGGCGATTGCGCTGATTCTGGTGGCAGCTTTCGGTGATAGAGCGTTGCCCACGGCCACACCGGATCGTGTGGCGCGGCTGGTGCAATCTAATTTTCAGCAATTGGATAATCTGCCGCCGGATTGGTGGGTGATTCACGCGCCGGACATGGATCAGCTGCAGCAGATCAGCAGCGCTCCCGACGCAACCGGACATGCGCCCGCGCTGGTTGTTTGGTCCGAAGTGCCCGCGCCATTTTCGATGCAAGATCGAAGATTTGCGGCGCGCGCGATTCAGATCAGCCGCGCGACGACGGACGGATTTCTGACAGGGGTAGTGGATTGGAAAGTGACTCCTGGCGAGGGATGGCACGCGTACAACAGCGCGGCGCTGCTGGCGCCTTCGGGCCAGGAAACTTTTCTGTATGATAAAGTTCATCTGGTTCCGTTTTCCGAATATTTGCCGTGGAGCAAGTGGTTCGGTTTCGTGAGGCGCATCACGCTGGACGTGGCGAGTTTTTCATCCGGCACAGAATACAAGGTGGGCAACCTGCCGGACGGGCACCGCTTCGGAGTTTTCATTTGTTATGAATCGGTATTTCCGGGTGAGGTTCGGCGTTTTGTCGCGAATGGCGCCGAGGTACTAATCAATATTTCTGATGACGCGTGGTTCGGGCGGTCAGCGGCGCCGGAGCAGCACCTCGAGATGGCGCGAGTGCGTGCGGTGGAAAACCGCCGCTGGCTGCTGCGCGACACGAACAATGGTCACACGGTCGATGTGGATCCCTACGGGCGCATCGTGGCGCAGATGCCGGTGGATATTCGGGGAGAACTGGAAGCGCCGTACGCATATCGCGACGATGTGACGCTGTACACGGCCTGGGGCGATTGGATTCCGTGGACTTGTGCGATCGGTGGACTGGGAATGCTGGCAGCCGGAATTGTTTCGCGCAAGCGGGACGAATGGCAGCGGGGTAAAAGTTGAACAGCCGCCGGCAAGAATGCCTGCGCTACTGCGAAGGATCTTATGCCTGTCGAGCACATTGAGGATCTCCAGAAACGGTTTGGTGATTTGAAATCGCGCATCGCGCTTGTCCGGAGCTATCTTTGACGTCGCGAAAGATCGCGCGCGGCTGAAGGAACTGGATGAGCTCACCGGCGCGCCGGAATTCTGGAACGACCAGGAACGCGCGCAAAAAGTAATGAAGGAACGCAAGTCGGTCGATTTGCGCGTGCAGTCCGAGAGCAAATTGAAGCGGCTCGCGGAAGACCTGGAAACCTACCTACAACTGGCGCAAGACGAATCCAATCCCAGCGAGAGAGAAAACCTTCTTGCGGAAACTTCGCGCGAGCTAACTTCCGGTGAAAAATTTGTATCGGATCTTGAAACGACGACGTTGCTCTCCGGCGAAAACGACGGGCTGAACGCGATATTGACGGTGAAATCCGGCGCCGGCGGCACAGAATCGCAGGATTGGACGGCGATGCTGCTGCGGATGTATCTGCGATGGGCGGAGCGGCACGGATTTGTTGCCACGGTGATGGATTCGATGCCTGGGGAAGAGGCGGGCATCAAGTCCGCAACCGTTCGGATAGAGGGTGAAAATGCGTACGGGCTGTTGACTACAGAAAGCGGCGTCCATCGGCTGGTGCGGATTTCGCCGTTCGATCAGGCTGCGCGGCGGCATACCTCGTTCGCGTCCGTTTTTGTAATTCCCGAAATTGATGATCGCATCGAAATTGATGTAAAGCCGGAGGAAATCCGCATTGATACATTTCGCGCGGGCGGCGCTGGCGGGCAGAACGTCAACAAGGTGGAGACGGCGATACGCATTACGCACATTCCGAGTGGCATCGTGGTGCAATGCCAGAACGAGCGCAGCCAGCACAAGAATCGCGAGTTAGCAATGAAGTTTCTGCGGTCGCGGCTGTACGATTTGGAGATCCAAAAGCGGCAAGAAGAGACGCGCAAGCTCGATGAATCCAAGATGCAAATCAGCTTTGGGAGCCAGATCCGGTCATACGTCCTGCAGCCATACCAGATGGTGAAAGACCACCGGACGAAGTTTTCGGTCGGCGACCCGCAAAAGGTTCTGGATGGCGACCTGGATCCATTCATTCAGTCTTATCTACTTTTCAAGAAAACGGGGAAGCTGGCGGCGGAAGATGCCGGCGGAGGCGAAGAGGAATAGCGCCCCGGCGGGGGGAAATTGCCTTCCGTCGGAGGCAAAGCTATTCCCCGATGTCGACCCGTTTACCCCCGGATTGTGCCCATTTGGGCCTTCTACGCTGCCGTTCGGTGTTGCCGTAACGCATTTAGCTTCAATGCGTTGACACGGTTCTGAGGGCGTGCTACGGTTCTTAGTTCGTCGGCAGCATACGCGGAATTCGTTCGGCCCGTAGATTGCCGTCTATTCCCCCGAAGGAGACTGTCTTGAAACACGAAAAGCGACGTTATCTCTTTACGTCGGAATCCGTCACGGAAGGGCATCCGGACAAGATAGCCGACCAGGTCTCCGATGCGGTGCTGGATGCCGTGCTGTCGCAGGATACGATGGGCCGCGTGGCGTGCGAAACGCTGGTAACGACGGGCCTGGTGATGGTCGCTGGCGAAATTACAACGTCTGCGTCTGTGGATTATTCGGAACTGGCGCGGGAAGTGGTTCGCGAAGTTGGTTACGACCGCGCGAAGTATGGATTTGACGCCGAAACGTGCTCCGTGATCTCCAGCATTAAGCGGCAATCTCCGGACATCGCGATGGGAGTGGATACGGGTGGCGCGGGCGACCAGGGCTTGATGTTTGGGTTTGCGTGCGACGAGACCGATGAATTGATGCCGCTGCCGATTATGCTGGCGCACAAACTGGCTCGGCGGCTGGCGGAGGTCCGAAAGACTGGCGGCGTGAAATTTCTGCGTCCGGACGGCAAATCGCAGGTGACGGTGGAATACGAGGGTTACCGGCCGGTGCGAGTGGATTGCGTGGTGGTATCGACGCAGCACAGCGACCGCGTGTCGAACGAAGAATTGAAGGCGTGCGTACAGAATCAGGTGATCGAACACGTTGTGCCGGAATCGCTGATGGACAAGAAAACGAAGTTTCACATCAATCCGACCGGGCGCTTCGTGGTCGGCGGTCCGATGGGCGACGCGGGCTTGACGGGACGCAAAATTATTGTCGATACGTACGGCGGTTACAGCCGGCATGGCGGCGGCGCGCTTTCGGGCAAGGATCCAACCAAGGTGGATCGGTCGGCGTGCTACATGGCGAGGTACGTGGCAAAGAATATCGTCGCGGCGGGCATCGCGAAGCGCGTGGAAGTGCAGCTGGCGTATGCCATCGGCGTTGCAGAGCCGGTTTCGGTGATGGCGGAAACTTTCGGAACGGGCGTGATTCCGGATGAACAGATCACGGATTTGATCCGTGCGAATTTCTCGCTTACGCCGCGAGGGATCATCGAGGCGTTGAATCTGCGACGTCCAATTTACAAGCCTACTGCTGCTTACGGGCATTTTGGCCGCAACGAGCATGGATTTTCGTGGGAATTGACCGACCGAGCCGAGAATTTGCGGCGTGATGCGGGAATTTCCGAAACGACCGCCGCAGAAACTGCCGCGCGGCGATAGGCGCACGACCTGACTGAGCCGCGTGTGGCGGCTTGCGGTCATTGTCTGGACTTCCAATCTAAAATCAGGAGCAATCGCTTGAGCACAACGACGACTCAAAAAGCCCCAGGTGACGTGAAGGACATTTCGCTTGCGGATGCCGGCAAGCGCAGAATCGAATGGGCGAATCAACAGATGCCCGTGCTGCAACTGATTCGCAAGCGATTCATCAAGGAACAGCCGCTGAAAGGGCTGCGAATCTCGGCGTGTTTGCACATCACGAGCGAAACGGCGAATCTGGGCATCACGCTGCGAGACGGCGGCGCGGACGTTGTGCTTTGCGGCTCGAATCCGCTTTCGACGCAGGATGAAGTGGCTGCGTCGCTGGTGCGGGACTACGGCATCGCGACGTACGCCATCAAGGGCGAAGACAATGCCACGTATTACGCACACATCAGCGCGGCGCTGGACCACAAGCCGCAGATGACGATGGATGACGGCGCGGATTTGGTGACGCAGCTGCTCACCAAGCGCACGGATCTGGTGCAGCACGTGATCGGTGGGACAGAAGAGACCACCACCGGCGTGATCCGCCTGCGCGCGATGGCGAAGGACGGCACGCTACGGTATCCGGTGATCGCGGTGAATGACGCGCAGACAAAACATTTCTTTGACAATCGTTACGGCACGGGGCAATCCACGCTGGATGGAATCATTCGCGCGACAAACCTGTTGCTTGCCGGCATGAAGCTGGTGATAGCAGGATACGGCTGGTGCGGACGCGGCATTGCGATGCGCGCGAAGGGACTGGGCGCGGATGTGATCGTGACGGAAATTGATCCGACGCGTGCGATTGAAGCAGTGATGGATGGGTTCCGCGTGATGACCATGCACGACGCCGCGAAGATCGGCGATATTTTCGTGACGGTGACAGGAAACAAGAATGTTTTGGCGTCCGAACATTTTGACAGAATGAAAAATGGCGCCGTGCTCTGCAATTCAGGCCACTTCAACGTGGAAATTGATATTCCGGCGCTGGAAAAGGCGTCCAGCGGCAAGCGGGAAGCGCGGCCGTTTGTGGATGAATATTCCATGCGCGATGGCCGCAAGTTGTATCTGCTCGGCGAAGGCCGGCTGATCAATTTGGCAGCGGCGGAAGGCCACCCGGCGTCGGTGATGGACATGAGCTTTGCGAATCAGGCGCTGAGCGTGGAATACATGCTGAAGAATCACGCCAGTCTGGAAAAGAAAGTCTACGCGGTGCCGGAAAATATCGATAAGCACATCGCGAAGTTGAAGCTGGAATCCATGGGCGTGCAAATTGATAAGCTGACGCCGGAGCAGGAGCACTACTTGGCGTCGTGGAACGAAGGCACGTAAATTGCCGAAAAAGTTCAGAAGAGGGGGATTGGAGGCGGCAACTGCGGTTCAGTTGCCGCTTTCGCTTTGCGGCCGCACTCGTTCTCATGGCGCACACTCATCATGACGGCTGGAGTTCACAACCGGATCGGGATATCGACTGCGTTGGATTTGATCCAGTTGTTTTGGCCGGACTTTGCGGAATCTGATGGATGCGTATTCGCTCAATTCCAGTGGTCTGGGAAATACACCGGAGATTTCATAGACAAGACTCAAACGGAATGCTTCATCAACCACACGCATATTTTGATGCTCTTCCGAAATCGGGCCACGTTCGCCATGGCAGAGCCGGTATCCGCCGAACTCAGTGTGCGAGAGGAAATTTACGACGAAGCGCACCCGGACTTTGTGGCGGCATGCTTGACCGGCAGAACGATGGCTCGAATGTGGGCGATAAAATTGAAGCACGATTTCCCCACCGCGCGATTTCGCGTCTATTACACGCAGTACGATAACCCCATCGTGCGTTTTCACATGGTTCGCCCGAACGAACCGTTGTGGATCGACAATGCAGGACTACTGAAGGCGACAGATCCTTCATTTCGCAGCGCGATTATCTTCGATACGGACAATCTTGATGCACCGATCGAAAAGCTGTGAATTCATGCGGATTAGAAATCCAGAACGGAAGTCTCTGGAAATATTCGGATGAGAATCCGATTGACGCAGAAGCGTTTGGTTTGTGAAAGTGTAAGTCGAAGTTTGTTGGAGCTGAAGCGAACAAGTAGATGATGCAAGACTGGGCCAACTGGGCGCTCGACACGGCGAAATCGCGGGGCGCTACCTACGCGGATGTACGCGTAATGGACATCCGCCATCGCGATCTTTCCACGAAAAATGGACAGGTAGGAAATCTATCGGAAAGCCAGTCGTTGGGGCTGGGGGTACGCGCGCTGGCCGCAGGCTCGTGGGGATTTGCGTCCACTGATCGATTGACGCGAGAGGGAATCGCCGCGTGCGCCGCGGAAGCGGTGGCGATTGCGCGCGCATCGGCGCTGGCGAAAATTCACGACGTCGTGATGGTTCCCGAGGCCGCTTACGTTGACACCTGGCAGAACCCTTACGTGAAAGATCCCTTCCGCATTTCGATGGAGCGGCAACTGGATCACCTTTTTGCCGCGGATGCGGAAATGCGCAAGGTAAAGGGCGTGACGCTGGCGGAAACTTCGATGGCCTTCACGCGGATCGAGGAACTTTTCGCGTCAAGCATCGGCTCGCGGATTCATCAGACGAAGGTGCAGTCCGGCGCGGGAATTGTGGCCACCAGCTTTTCCGGTGCGGAAATTCAAAAGCGCTCGTATCCCAATAGTTTCGGCGGGCAGCACATGCTGGCGGGATACGAACTCGTCGAATCGCTGGATTTGGTCGGAAACGCGCAGCGCGTGGCGGAAGAAGCCGTTGCGCTGCACAGCGCCGTGCAATGCCCCGAAGGCGCGAGGACAATTATTTTGGATAGCTCGCAGCTCGGTTTGCAAATTCACGAATCCATCGGCCACCCGATTGAACTCGATCGCGTGCTCGGCATGGAAGCGAACTTCGCGGGCATGAGTTTTCTTACGCTCGATAAACTGAACACATTGAAATACGGCTCGGACATTGTGAATGTGGTGGCGGACGCGCGGCTGGCACACGGGTCCGGCCTGGGCACGTTCGGCTACGACGACGAAGGCGTGCCCGCGCAATGCACGGACATTATTAAAGACGGAATGTTCCGCGGATATCTTTCCAATCGCGAAACGGCCGCTTCCATCGGACTGACGCGCAGCGGCGGCAC
>Ga0335078_10002385_pt1 | contig 28513 bp, 33 predicted proteins | sample Lox_Sample_32_FD_206711 | JGI IMG/M metagenome (GOLD analysis project Ga0335078, IMG submission 206711) | Soil microbial communities from Loxahatchee National Wildlife Refuge, Florida, United States - Lox_Sample_3.2 | ecosystem: Environmental > Terrestrial > Soil > Wetlands | place: USA...
CTACAGACCCCCAAACGAAGTCGAGCACCATTGGCGTCACAAGGCATTGGCGGCATAAACTGACCGTCCACTGATTCGGGGCAAGCCCACGGGGTGCATTTTGGCTGAGGGCCTTTCCGATCGCCCGGGTACGGTGACACTCACTGCCCTGGGACGGGCGGTGCTAGCGCCGCTCACCCGGTGGTCCGCCACGTGATTGTCGGTACGGCTATCGCCAAGGCATCAGGGGAACCGAGTCGGGCTCGGGTGCTTCGCGTCCTGGAGCTCGCGTCTCAGTCCCCGAGTTCGCTGACGCGGTTCTTGGGTCGCAGCGCCGCGATGTAGTGCTGCGGACCGTGTTCGCCGACCGAGTATCGATAGGCCCGACGTTGTCCCTCGGGAGCAAAGAGGGCGAGCATCGATCGGGGAATCTCTCTCTTTCTCGAAAGCGGCGTCACAGGTGTATCCGGGCGGCGCCACTTTTCGCCGTCGAAACGAAATTCTTGCCCGATGTGGACGAAGGGACCCCACTGGGCGGGAGGCAGACTAGGGACCGGGTCCCTGGGCCGGACGTGCCGAATCAGCTTCCGCCCAGCCTCGTTGACCCACGGCGGCAGCGGGGCACATACCGCCATTGGCTGACCAAACGTATATATGGCCCGCAGCCGGTCGACGATCGCCTGGTGCCTGCCGTCACTGGCGACAGTGAGCCCGAAAAGCACAGCCATCGCACCACCGAGGCTGTGACCGGTGACGTAGAGCGCCTCGAGCGGACGATCGAGCTTCTGACCGGGGGCGAGCAGCGACCCACCCTGAATCGCCCGCGTCAGCTCCTCGATGATGCCCCACCAGGTGGCCCGCACGTTCAGGTGAAACCCGGCATGGACTCTTAGAGGATGATCGGGATCGGTAGCCGACAGGATTCTTGACCCGGAACCGACGTCGGCATTTCCCAGCCAGTTGGCGAGCGTCGCGGGTTCAGTCCCGCGATAGCTGAGGATCACGACGCGCCCGCAGCGGCTCTGGATGAGATACGCGGTAGAGAAGACGAACATCGCGTCGACCGTCTGGGAGACGCTGACGCACGCGTGCGCGTCCAGCCCGAGCCGGGCCATCATCGTCCCGACCGTCTCAGTGTCCGAATACGAGTAACCAGCACAGGTTGCGAGCACGTGCGCTACCGTTGCGTCTCGTTCGGTCGTACTTTCCTGGTGCGCCCCAGCGAGCGCCTCGACGAGACCGGCGTATACGGGGAAAGGTGGCCCGCAACTCGGGCTGGCGATTCTCTCGACCTTCATCGGCGTGTGCTCGCGTCACCTATACCCCATTCTCTTGCCAGTAAAACGATCGGTTTACGAACAGGGAATCGTCGTCACGTCTGGGTCTTAGCCAGCTAGGCCTGGCAGCGGGAGGCAAGAGCGGGAAACGATAGCCCCACCCTGGTTAGACCGTGCACCCAACTTGCCATTTCACGAACCGATCCGGGACTGCTAGGCGAGCTAGTCGTACGCATCGGTTGACCGCCGCGGCAACCGGTGTATCGCATGGTCTTCCCTAGAATTGGCGGCGTTGCTTCGGGGACGCGACCCTCTATCGCGGCGGGCCGTGAAGGAGGCACGAAATGGGACTGTCCAGCATGTACTATTTTCCCCTTGCCTTGCCCTTCCTTCTGGTGCTGGGCATCCTCTTCCTTCTCGTAGTCGCCTCGGTCCAGTTTCGCGCCATCGCTTACGCGTATGGGCGCATGGGCATCGACTCCAAGTACGTGTTCACGATTCTCCTCCTTTCCCTGCTGGGAAGCTACGTCAACATCCCGATCGGCACTCTCAGCTCGGAGCCTGTCATATCTCAATCCACCGTGACCTTTTACGGCGTTCCCTATGTCATCCCCCTGGCCAGTGATGGGCATCGGACGATCCTTGCGATCAACGTTGGGGGCGCACTCATCCCGGCGGCGCTGTCGCTGTATCTGCTCCTTAAAAATCGGCTCTACGTTCGCGGCTTGATTGCCATCGCCCTCGTCGCCGCCGTCACGCAACACTTCGCCAAGCCGATTCGCGGCATTGGAATCAGCGTACCGATCTTTCTCCCGGCCCTTGCGGCAGCTCTCGTCGCCATGGTCCTGGCATGGCGGAACCCACCCCCGCTCGCGTACATCGCAGGTAGCCTGGGCACTCTCATCGGCGCCGACCTTCTCAATCTCGACAAGATCGCGGGAATGGGCGCTCCCGTTGCATCGATCGGCGGCGCAGGAACCTTCGACGGCGTGTTTCTCTCGGGAATCATCGCCGTGCTCTTGCCACCTGTGGGCACCAGGGGTGCAGGCGAGCTCCAGCGGTGACCGACCCGCTGTCGCTTTTGGCACGAAAACGAATCGCTTAGCTGAGCGCGCCCGCGCGCCTGGAGGTTCGGCTGCGTGACCCGGCATGAAAAGCGACGCAATTACGAGGCCACTATCAAGCTGAAGCTGCGCAGCGTCAACCAGCTGTTCAACTCGTTGGACCCGTCTCCGTTTGTTGAGAAGGACCTCGACGCGGATGCGGAAGAATTCATCGTAAGCTGGGCGCAGGAGTTTCCACTTCAGGCACCGCTAAGACTGCGCGTCTATCTGGAACAACGGCCAGCCGAGGATCCCACGGAGCTGGTCCGTGAAGCAGTGCACAACTATTTCTCCTACCGCCGCAATCTCAATGAGATGGAGTTCAAGCGACTGATGAAGCTGGGCCGCTTTAGCTTGCTTATCGGCTTACTCTTTCTTGGGACCTGCCTCGGCGTCACCACGACCCTCCTTGCCTCCGCCAAGGGTAATTGGGTGGAAGTACTTCGCGAGAGTGTGACAATCGGCGGTTGGGTCGCGATGTGGCGCCCGATGGAGATCTATCTGTACGAGTGGTGGCCGCTTCGGCAAATGGGGCAAACATATTCAAAGCTAACCCGAATGCCTATCGAAGTTACCTACAATGGCGGCGGTTGAACCAATGCGGACCCTGGCTTTTTGCCCATTGCTACTGGTTCCTCATCGACGTTTGGGCGAGCGTTCGACCCGTGTTTCGCTTGGCACACGCAAGATAAGGCGAGGCCAAATCGACGAAAAGCCCCATCGAAAGCTGACCGCTCGGCGCTCATCCGCACAACTGGTGGCCTCGTTGGCGTGAGACAGCTTCCGCTACCCACTTCCGGAAACCAGGCTTCTGCTGCTGGAAGATGAGCCTCGCGGAACGAGGTCGACTCGCCCTCCTTCGAGCCGATGAGCCTCTGCCCGACGCAGGGCGCCACCGAGGACGAGGTCAGCGCTGCGCGGAGCGCGCCGAAGGTCTGCAGGAACGGGCCCTCGGCGTCATAGGCCGACTGCTGGGCGCCCTTCACCTTCTCCCCGTCGCTGCGCGACCAGGTTCCCTTGCCGTCGAAGGTCATCACCCCGAGGGCGAGGCGGTCGTTCCTCACCACCTTGCGAGCGATGAGGTCCTTCACCTGAGCGACGACCGTCTCCTCGAGGCCAGCCGGGGACTGCGCTGCGAGGTAGCGGTACAGCGTGGTGGCGCAGGGGGTCGCGCGGCCGAGCCCGAGGGCGCGCCGGGCGCCCGGACCGAGGTCGGCGAGGAAGTCCTCCGCACGCCGGAGGCTCCTGCAGCCGGTGGAGAACGCGGCGGCTAGGCCCCCCAGCAGGCCGTGGTGAATGTGGACGACCCAGGCATCCTCCCGGGGGTCATCAACCTCTCGGTTGCAGGGGATGTTGCGTGCCGAAGGGCACGCCGGACTTGTGCTTCGGAATCGGCGTGATCTTCCCTCTCGGCCTTCCTCTTCGCTACGCGAGCCGAGGGGCCGTCTTGGGGGGTGCGGCTCGCGGCTCCACCCCTCTTTTGATACGCGCGAGCGGATGATCGCCGAGAAGGATCCCGCCGTCGATCTTGCCGATCAGGAATCCGCGGCTGCAGCGGGCGAAGTGCCACCGGCGCCACGAAACTCGCCCCTGTATCGGCGCAACCCGGATCCTCAAGCGCCCCAGCCGCGAAAGCCGCGCCGCGACCGGTCAGCGGGAATCAGTTCTGGCCTTCGGGGGAGGACCCAAACGGGTACTGCCGTTAACGAAGAGCGCGGCAATGTTTACTATCCGCGTCTCCTATGCTTGGGCATCGTCCTCGCATCTCTCGCACGCCGCTCCTCCAGCCTCCGGGATGGAGCTTGGCGGCCCGAGTGCTCCAGTTTTTCCACTCGCTCGTACCTCCTTTTCTCCAGCCCGCTGTTGGATACGCCACCGCGCCTCTCGCGGCGATTGTCGCGGCAGGCGTCCAGTACGTGCTTCTCCCTCGACCGTCCATTGCCCCCTTCGTCTTCTTCTACTTCTTTGTCGCCCTTGTTTCGTGGGTTGCCGGTCGTGGACCAGGTCTATTGACAGCCCTCTGTTCGGCAGCGGTTGGCAACTGGATGTACATAGAGCCCTACCGCCAGTTTTCCTTCTCCGGTCCGGCAGTCACGGCCACCCTTCTCTTTCTGGTGAGCGCAGGCGCGGTCGCGATTCTCTGCGCGGGATTCCGGAACTCGCTCATCGAGGCGCAGCGAGCCGCCGAACGACAGAGCGAGTTCCTGGCCGTCTTGTCCCACGAGCTTAGGAACCCCCTCGCCGCCATTCACAGCAGTATGTACATCGCGGGGCGAGCGGAGCCTGGTAGCCAGGGGCAGCAGAGGATTCTCGGGGTCATCGAGCGGCAGGTGCGACAGTTGATGCGCCTTACCGACGACCTCCTTGACGTGACCCGTATCGCGCACGGCAAGGTCCTTCTCCAGCGGGAAACAACCGACTTGGGTCTATTGGTGCGCCACGCAGCGGCGGACCATCTCGCCCTCTTCGAGAAGAACGGCCTGGAGATGGCGGTCAGGATTGAGGACGAACCGCTGTTGCTGTACGCCGACCCCGCAAGACTCACCCAGGTCATCGGGAACCTTCTCCAGAACGCGGCCAAGTTTACGCCGCAGGGCTCGCGTACCACTCTCTCGGTCCGAAGGTCGGGCGAAGACTTCGGCGAGCTTTCGGTGCGAGATACCGGCCACGGGATAGCGCCCGACCTTCTCGCCAACATCTTCCAGCCCTTCGTCCAGGCGGAAAAGACGCCATGGCGCGGCGCGGCTGGGCTCGGCCTCGGCTTGGCGCTTGTGAAGGGGTTGGTCGAGCTGCACGGAGGAACAGTCGAGGCTCGCAGCGCAGGGCCCGGCCAGGGCGCGGAGTTCATCGTTCGAATGCCGCTCGACAGGCGAAAGACTGCACGCCGCTCGGCAAAGCCGGGCCCCACCGAATCTCTCCCTCACCGACGTATCCTCGTCGTCGAGGACAACGTCGATGCGGCCGAGAATCTCAAGGAGGCGCTAGAGTTGAACAGGCATACCGTCGACCTCGCGCACACAGGCCTCGCCGGAATCGAGAAGGCGCGGGCGTTGAAACCGGACGTGGTGCTTTGCGACATAGGCTTGCCGGAGATGAACGGCTACGAGGTCGCGCAGGCCATTCGCGCCGACCCCGCCTTGCGCTCCACGATGTTGATTGCGCTCAGCGGATACGGCCTTCCGGAGGACGTAGACAAAGCCAAGGCTGCGGGGTTCGACCTGCACTTCTCGAAGCCAGCCGATCTCGCCCTGCTGCAGCAGTCGTTGGTGACGCCTCGGCCTGGAAGCGAGCGAGCACCGCTCGCCGACCCCGCACCGCCACGCCACTGATTCACCGACTTCTGCCTCCGCCCACGTTCAAGAACGTGTGCAGCCTCTATTCACCCTTGTCCGTCCCGAGAACTCCATCGGCGCGAGGCAGCGGGGCCTCCGGCGAGAGCCGAGGCGAGGCTCTCGCCGGGGGCGGAGGGTCGGGGCCACGCGTGAATCGCCCGGAGACACGCCTCCGCACGGCCCTCCGACCATGGGACGAGCATGTCGCACTGCCTCAGCCGCTCAGGCTGCGCGCCGCTCATGGTGACGATACAGGCCGCCCGCTTCAGCGACCTGTACGACGGGGCCGACCTCGGGGCCTTGCACAGGGCGAGGCACCGGGCAATCCATGGCAAGCCAGCGGTCACAGCGCCAGCGGTGGTAGTGCCCGAAGTAGTCGCCGAGGAGCCTCCGCAGATGCCGCTCGTTGAAGCCGACTACGGGGTCCAAGCCTCGCGGCGGATGGAGCCGATCACCTGCTCGGCGAACGGGTTCTGGTAAGGACTTCGAGGGGCGGTAACGACTTCTTCGATTCCCATGCACTCGACGCGCTTCTTGAATTCCATCCCGTACACGCAGTCGCGATCCCGGATCAGGTAGCGAGGCATCGCTTCCCAGGGAAATGCCTCAGAGATCTGATGGGCGGTCCACTGGGCGGTAGGGTGCTCCGTCACGTTGAAGGTCAACTCGAGTTCCCGCGCCACCTGGCCTACGCTCTTCCCGCTGGCACGTACTAGTCCGACGACCTCAGCCTGGGGTGAACTTCCGCCTCTTCTGTCGTTCCATGGATCAAGTCTCCACCATATCGGTGGTGTCCACGAACTCGGGGTAGGCCCACCAGCGGTTCGAGAGCAGCAAGGAGCCGCTGGATCTCCTCGATCGCGGTCTTCCAAAAGGCGTTTTCGTGAACGTGTAGTCGGGAGCGACCTTGTGTCGCATCCCGACAATCCCTGCCCATGGGATCTCGGCATGTGCTTCCTGGAACTTCCGCGAAACGCGGCGAGCGGCCTCGCCGATGGTCTGCAGTAGGTGCGCGAGCGCGAGACGAAGGTTTTCATCCTCGTCGAATTCCTCTCGGCGAACACGCCTTATCTTCGCGGCGACCTTGCGGGAGAGGTCGAGCATGTACCCGACATACACTCCATCATCCTCCCGCATATTGAACCTCGGCACCAGCCAGCACGCGTTCACGGATGCGGTGGTTGCGGAAGCGCTCCGTTACGAGATCGACGGTATGCCCGCCGAGCGGGCTCGAGAGTTCCTCTTCCAAACCGTGCAGCCCAATAAAGCCCGGAACGTGGTCGGGCTCAAACTCCACTAAGACGTCAACGGCGCTGTCCGGTCCGAGGTCCTGGCGAACCACGGATTCAAACAGTGACGGCTTGCGGACACGATGGCGCCTACAGAAGTCCGCCAGCGCGCCGCGGTCGATGGGGATCCTTGCTGCCATGGGGCCATTCTTCACGTGCCCCTGCCTCCGAGCACGCCATCACACCCAGAGCGCTCGCATCCACGAGGCACCTGGATCCCAGGCCGGGATCGGAAAGGGCTCTTGCGGGAGAGGAAGGAGTTTGTTATCGAGGCTCGATGCGGCGGTCCGCAGAGGTAAGTCGACCGCGCCGGCTCTTTGCGGCCGGCTTGGCATCGTTGCTCGTCGCCGGCCAGCTGGGCATCTCCGCACATTTCTTGCTCGTTCGGCATGCCGTCTGTCCCCTTGACGGCGAGCTCATCGACGCCAACGAAGGCGAGCATCACCTTAGTGCTTCGCCAGGTCGTGGGCCTAACCGTCTCCCAACCGTCGTACCCGTCGAGGTGGCTGGCGTACACCACGACCACGATCACTGCGTCCTCGTGTGGAATCGTCGTGCCGTTTCGGCCCTTCGTCCCTCCCCAGGATCCCGCGCGCAGATCGCTCCTGTCGCTTTGGCGACCCCGTACCAGCCGCCTTTGGCAAGGCCGACCATCGCCCTGCATCGGTTGGCGCCGAAGCAGTCTCCACCCGTCTAGCCTCCATCACCTCCAGTCCCGGGACTCCTCCGCCCTTCGCTTCTTTGGGTCTGGCGCAGGCGATTTCACATTGGCTCGTGCTCGTAGCTCGAGCGCGCCGAGCCCTGGACTGGAGCGCAACTAACGGGTCCGACAGCGGTCCCTGTCATCGCTCGATGGGTACGCATCTCTTTGGAGACAAAGACATGGAGGACATTTAGCATGCGTTTGAAAGATTCCAGGACGTTTTCACTCTCTTTGGTCGCGGGTACGGCGCTCGCATTCATTGCGGCGGCTTGTGGCGGCGGGAGTAGCAGCAGCGGCAGTGGCTCCAACACGACCTGCACGCTCGCGACGGGAGCGTCCCTGGGCACTTGCGATCCTGGATTCAACAGCAGCTCCGACGCGCCTGGCACCGTCGAGGTCACGTTTTCAGGCGAATACCTCGGTGAGACAAATGGGCTTCCTTTCCCACCTACGAACATCCAGGACCCGTTTTTCGTGGACGGTTGGTCCATCAGCTTCGATGAGATCCTGGTCGTTGTTGGGAACTTTCGGCTGCAACCCGGCACGCAGAGCCAGGAAGTGTGGAACTGGGTGGCTCAGCCTGGCGCTGCCTCTCCGGTAGCCACCAAGGCTGGTCCCTTCGTTTTGGACATGCACAACATTCCGCAAACCTTCCCAGGCAAGGAGGGGAACGACTACGCCCAGCCGCTCTTCATGTGGACGGCACAAGACAACGGTAAACCCTTCGCAACAAACGGCCCCGACGCCCCCTACGCATTCAGTTACGACGTGATGCAGGCGAGCTACCCGGCGACGCAGGTCAACCTCACCGCGCAAGGTATCTCCGACTACGCCCTCATGGTCGCGAACGGCTGGAGCAAGCTCTACCGCGGGAAGGCTGTCTACGTGGGCTACTGGCCAGAAAACCAGGCGGCCAACCCGGCCGTCACATGCAGCGCCCTGGCCTCGGCTGCCACGACGACCGTCATCGACGACTTCCTGGCCTTAGACAGCAACTCGCCGGTCTATTTCGTCTTTGGATGGAACGACGCCACGAGTGTTCTCAACTGCTGTAATTCCGACTTTTTCAGCTCCTCGGTATCCTGTGAGAGCCCCAACGGAAGCCCGACTCCCGCCGCGTGGGGGATCGAACCCACCCTTTCCGGCGAGGTCACCGCGCAAGTCACGCTCCATGTGGACCACGCCTTCTGGGACTTCCTGCGTCGAGAGACTCCCTCGAACCTTCGCTTCGACCACATCGCGACGAGGGCTTCACAGGGCACCAGCCCGGAATCACCCTTTGACCTGAGAACGCTCATCAGCGGAGGCCTAGCCGTGACTTTCGAAGACGGCACGCCGCTCCCGGATCGAGGACTTTGCCAGGCGCAGTTCGCGACCGCCAATGCGGATCCGTATGGCACCTCGTCGGATCCTGAAGATCAGAGCCCGATAACGCAGATCGTTCTGAACCCGAACGGCGTTCCAGCAGTCAATCTTCCGGGCGTGGCTGATTTCATGGCCTTTAGCGCGCAGTCCCAGATGCACCTGAACAACAACGCTCTTTGCTACATCGTCGGCCAGCATCCGGGAGACCTACCTATCACCGCCAGCAACCCTGGCGGATGGTACCTCCCGGACATCACCGCGCCGTCCACGACGACTCCGTAGACCGTGCGCAGGATGGGGCGCTGCCTCGAGCGCAGCGCCCCATCCTCTGGGGCTCGCCATGCCGAATTTGCTTATCGCCTTGCTACCGAAGTCTTTCACGGCCCTTTTCCTGGGTGTCGCTGCGCAAGGCGGGGAGGACTAAATGACCCCCCTCCGGAAGCTAGGGAGCGCAGCTCTTCTGGCCGCGATCGCCAGCTGTAGTGGTACGACCGGCGGCGCCTTGGTGACCCTCCCATTCAAATCGGGAGGAGCTCAGGTTTCTAGTACGTTCACCACCGCAACCGGGTGGACGGTAACACTTCAAACGGCGCTGATTGCTCTAGGGCCCTTCTACTTCACGATCTCTCCTCCCTCGCAGGCCTTGGCGACCAGTGGCGTTGTCATCATTCAGGCAACCGAGCAGGTTGTCGTCGATGCCCTCAATCCAAACTTGCAGAACGTGCCCGGAGGTGCAGACGGAGAGACGGGAACTTCAATAGCCGCAGTGATAGGTCTCAACCCGCCTGACAGCACCCAGTCCCCATCTCTACAGGCCCTATTGGGAACCAACGTGGGTCTTGTTGCGGGCACTGCGACGAAAGGAGGCACGACGGTCCAGTTCAGTGGACCGATCGCCATAAACCCGAACCTCGCTAGCGCCGCGGTACCCCTTGCCTACTTGGAGCAGGTAAGCGGAGCCCTCGCGGATCTCACATTCTTGGCGAGTCCGCAGGTATTGGAGCTCCGGGTGGATCCGACTTCTTGGTTTGATGCTGTCGACTTCAGCCTGCTCCTGCGAGGCTCGCCCTCAAACGGGGTGTACACGTGGGATGTAAGCGATTGCTCGGGGCAGAGTTTTGCGCAGACGGCTCAGTGCGAGTTCCTGGATACCCTTCTGCAAGGTGTTCAGTCGGAGACCGGCGTCTATTTGTTCCAGCTGGCGATACCCTGAACCGTCCCGGATTCTCCGCGCCCATGCGTGGCTTCACGTCGGCGCGTTCCACCAGGTCCGCCAGCTCCGACAAGTCCGCCGTGTTTCCCTGCGACACCATGTTCACGCCGCGAATTCCAGGACGCGCCGCCAGCTCCGCATTCGCCGCACCCACCGTCGAGACCATCACGTCACCCGACAGGCGCGGTCACCCGCGCGGTCTCTTTCAGTCCATTTGTGCCCTTTATTTGGTACTTCTTTCGATGTCAGAGCGACAGACCGTTCAAAGCACAATGGGCGGAAGCGCGACGACGTATCCGTTGGACGAACGTATCGATCAAGACCAAAGTAATGGCTCGACTCTGCAGCCCGCAGGGCCGCATGGGAACATCCGCAACCGTAAATCCGAATCCCATTCGGGCCGAGCACTAACCGTACTTGAGCTCGGTGCTCTGTCCGACCTCGATAATATAGCCGTCAGGGTCGCGGATGTAGCAGCGGATCTCGCCGTACTTCGGAATCGGCGGCGTGAGGAACTCGGCTCCCCGGCTTGTCCACAGTTCGTAGCACGCTTGAATATCCGCAACGCGGAAATTCATAAAGCTGTTGATGTGATTCGGGTCGGGCACGCTGAGCGTTACCGTGGGCTTGTCCGGGGTCGGCCCGCCCCCCACATTCAGGATTATCCAGATATTCGCAAGCTGAAGGTACGGAGGGGCGTTGCCGTCACCCATGGTCAGGATGCGAGCGCCGAAGACCTTTTCGTAGTAGCGAGCCGATCGCTCGACATCGACGACGGTGAGAAAATGCGCGATGGTGATTCCCTCGCGCGGGGGCATCTCATACCCCTTCTGTTCGACTAGTACGGCGCTCATTGACGGCTCCTTTCGATACGGTGCTCATTTCAGATACGGTGTCCCGAGTTGCCGGCCTTGCGGTCGTTGGCCTCGCACGATTTCCGGTGCGAGGTTCGCCCGCACTTTTGACGGTCCGTGCTTACGCAGCCTTTACCAGGATTTTGCGCCTGGCCCGGCCCTGCTGGCTCGCATCCTGTGCTTCACGCCCCTGACCATCGGCCCGGAATGCCCGCCGCGTCGTCCAGCAGGCCCCCAAGCCTTCACTCGGATCGACTGGAGTTCCCTCTCGGCGGCCTGCTCGAGGAAGCGCCCAGAGGTCGAGAGTCCTGCGTTGTTAACGAGGAGCTCAACGTCCCCGAGTGCCAGCGCCTTGTCGCAGGTGGCAGCGACGCCCTCCGCGCTCAAGAGGTCGGTGGCCATGGTCTCGACCACCCCGCCGGCCTTTCTCAGTTCCTCGGCAATGCGGACAAGGCCGTCGCTCCCGCGCGCGACAGCGAGCACTCGGTGTCCGCGGGCCGCGAGTGACCGCGCGAAGGCGGCGCCTATGCCGCTCGAGGCCCCGGTGACGACCGCCCAGACCTGATTCATGCCAACGGATAAAACGTGTATCTACACGCTTATCAACTCGACGGCGGGGCAAGGCCCTATCGGGGTCCCGAGGCTATGGCTCGCTGTGGCAACGCAGCAGCCGGCACAAGAGTCGGGGTTGGGCCCCTTGCTCTGCGCTTTGAGCCAAGACACCTGGACGTGCACCCTTGCCGCTAGATCCTCTGGCTCCGGTGCCCGCGACAGCGTCACCTCGCCGCGCCACTACTCGATCCGCCGCTCTCGGTAGCGGGAAGACACGGGCTTTCGCCGCGTCGCGTGGGGCGCCCATGGCAGCCACGGGTTTGCGTGCGTGCACGTCCGCGCTCCCAACCGGCCGGACCAGGAGCCGGCCGCAGTCGACACAGAAAGGATGAGTAGCGACCCCGCGACCCAGTGCTCTCTGAATCGCCGCCAGTCTTCGGGCTCTATCTGGCGCCCAGGTCCGGCCAGCCCACGCCTCTTTGCACCCAGCGAACTCCTGCTCCCGTTCTAGAGCCCGCTCTGACGCACGGCAAACCGAAGCCGTATCGCGACAAGAACCGTTCCGGTCCCTCATGAATCGTGAGACAAGCGCGGCACCCCGTTAGGCGGTTGGGGTCGGGTCGAGGAGTTGGTGGAACTCGTCGGCGGAGGCGGAATCGTAGCTCCCACGCGAATTCGATCACCTTGCGATATTCGCTGGCTGCGGTCTTCGGACCGCCCCTGGCCTCGTAGACCATGCCGAGGCGATAGTACCCGTCGTGTTCGTCGGGAAAGCGTTCGAGGAGGGAGCAAACGGCGCTTTCGGCCTCGTCGAGCTTTCTATCGCAGACGATAGCGGCAGCGCGGGCCAGTCCGGGACCCGATCGCATAGGCCGCCAAGGTCCTACCCACAACATGGCCCTCAGAAGTGAAACACGAAGCGTTGACCGGCGAGCACCGCGATTCCTAGGGTAACTTGCAGGGCAGTGGAGAGGACCACCTTGAACAAGACTGGGCGCGTCACCCGCTTGAAGATCAGGGGCAGGTTCGTCACCAGGCTGGCCATCGAGGCAATGACGGTAGCCGTCCCGGCCAGGGCGGGGGTGATCTTCAAGTTGGCGCTGAGGTTGGCGGCAGCTGCGGTGGCACTGGCACTGCTGACTATTCCGCTTATGCAACTGGCGGCCATGAACCCCCCTGTCCCGAATAGACGTTCCGCTAGCGTACCCGCAACCTGAATCGCGAGAAAAAGGACGCCGTAATAAAGCACCCGACGGAGGGAGATCGGGGAGCTCAATTTGAGCTCCTGACTTGGTTCATCATTTCGTTTGCCGGTCGGTACCAGCAGGGAGACGAGCGCCATCGCCAGCAACGGGCCGATGGCCATGTAGAGAGCCCTGGGCGCGAACAGAGCCAGGAGAAAGATATTGCGGATGAACATGGCCAGGGTTGCGAACAAGACCACCCCCAGGATCCTTGTCCCATCGACGATGTTCATGAGTTCGGCGATCGCGGCTCTGTTGTTGACCAGTCCGCCAAGAAATGCCGTCCAGAGCAATCCCCGGTTCCCGTACAGGCGGAGCAGGACATAGTTGACGAAGGCGATCCCGGCGATCACCACGACGGTTACCCATGCCTCGCGCAGGTTCACCAACTGCCATCTGTCGATGAAGTGATCGGGAAGGATTGGGTAAATCACGAACCCAATTAGGCCGAGCAGGACCGCGCTGCGTAGCTCACCCATTGTCACCCCGCCCGCAAACCTCTTCAACTCGAGCTTCCACGCGAGCAGCAGGGTCATCAGGATCGCTCCCGCCACGGGGGTGAAACTGTGCCCGAGCCCCACCAGAGCGCCAAGAGCGAAGGTGACCAGCAGTGCGGCCGCTGTGGTAATTTCCAGCGAATGGTTGGTGGTCATACTGTTTACGTTGAAGAGTGCAACCAGGACGATCACGCCAGCCAGAGCAACCATGCAGAAGGCGGGGGAGATCATGACAGTCACGGCCGCCAGCATGGCCGTCAGACCAAAGGTCCTGATGCCTGCATCCTTGCTGGCGGATTCGCGCTCGAAACCGACCAGCATACCGATGGCAAGGGCGACCGCGAGCCTGAATGCCACCGAAGTCGGCGGGAACCGAGTGACCGCCTCGAAATTCTCCATCCACCCACCTCCATGGTTACTGGAACTTGCCTGTTCAGTTACGGGTCTGGGTCACCTCCGTCAAGGCGGTGTGCGTCGCCCAACAAAGCAGCTGGTCACGTTGCTGAGCCTGGCGACCCCGGACACGGGGCGCCAGCCGACCAACCCCTGCGGCGCGTTAAGGCGCTGTCCGGCCAGGCATTGGCGGCGCTCTCACCGGCTTTCACTCATAGAGGGCGACCACCGTGGTGGCTACAAACGCATCCTGTGTGCGCCTAAGCCACGACTGGCAGCGTGATCGACATCATTCGGCTGATGTTCGGGGCGGTCGTTGACCCTCCTCCGGCGGCGCGCCGGGTTGGTATAAGTCGTCCCGGTGCCACGGTTGCGCGGGACGCTGCCTGCCACCCGTTCGCCGCGCGGGGACCGGGCATAGTCTCGGGTCATCCCGATGTTGCTGCCAGCCTCGTCCACGAAGACGAGCCGTAGTGGGTCGAGCTTCTTCGCGAGTTCGAGGAATCTGCGCCGCCACTCCCGGATTCGTGGAGTCTCACGTTCGGTAGCGCTTAGCGTTTTTTTTGCGAGTCAGCTCGAGCTTTCGCAACGTTGGCCCCATCGCCGCGCGGCTAACGCTTCGGCTCGCTCGTCGATGGAACTCCCAGGCCACTTCCTGAACCGTCAGATCGGGCTCCTCCCTCACGGTCTCCCGGACGAGGTCCTCCTGCTCCGGTGCCACGGGGGGCGGCATGCCCCCACCCTGGGCCGGTCTCGGAACCAGCGACCCGGTCTCTCGCTTTAGGCGCTTCCACCGTTCGTCACGACATTCGTTCTGAGCAAGCTCGTCTCCAACGTCCCGGCCGTGATGCTACTCCTCCCGGTGGCAACTCATCCCTCGGCTGGGCCGCACCTGGCGCTCGTCAGCACGCTCGCCGGCAACCTCCTCATCGTGGGGAGCATCGCCAACATCATCGTGGTCGACGCAGTGGCGGAGCAGGGAATACGCATTGGCTGGCGCTCGCACGCGCGGGTCGGCATCCCCATCACGCTTGCCACGCTCGCGTCCGCGGCGTTCTTCCTGTGGTGGAGGACGGGGAGTGGATAGACTTCGGCGGAGTTCCCTACATCAGGGACCAGGACATCGGCGAGTTCGTCCGGAAACGGCAAGTTGCAGGCAGAGCCGGATAACCTGCTCGGTCACGGCAGCGCCATCGAGAGAGACCGACAGACGACCGCAAGCTCGCCTGTTCGCCGGACGCGGCGCACGAGCGACCATGACGCAAGGCACTCCTGCGCGAAGACCGAGACACGGTCCGAGGTACCCGCTGTGCTTCTACCCGGAGAGGGGCCACGGGCACGTGCACGTGATATCTGCGTCAGGATCAACCCTTGACGTCGGTCTCGATAGAGGGACAGACAGGGCGCGTTCAGGTCGGACCTACAAGCGGCATCACAATACGCAAGCCGCGGAACCGGGCGAAATCGCGATCCTGGGTAGCGAGAACGGCGCCCTGTTCCAAAGCGAGCACGGCAAGATGCGCGTCCATGACGAGCGGGCCCCGCACCTGCTCGCGCGCAAGCATCGGTCCGAGAATGGACCAGTGGCGCTCCCCAGGAGACACAAGTACCGCGCAGGGCTGCGCAAGCCACGATTCCACGATCGAGACCGCTTCGTCGAGCGCGAGTGGGCTCGCCATTGCCCGTGGGTTGGTGGCGATCCGCAGGAACGCCAGTATTGTCACCCATGCGAACCCCACCTGCTCGGTGCCAGAGAGGACGTCCTCAAGCCATGCCTTCGCCCGCGCGTGTTCGCGCGAGCTCGCGTCGTACGCGTACAGGAGGAGATTCGCGTCGACGAGGATCACCGGTGTCCCGGACCTTCAACGGATTCCAGGAGATCGCCGACCGAGTCGTAGCTGAGGCCGGCGCGTAGCCCGAGCGTTCGCGCCTTCACGGCGAACGGTCGGCTCTCGGGCCGTTGCCTGGCCGCGAGGGCACGTCGCAGGAGGTCATTCACGACACGCTTCAGCGACGTTCCCGTCCGGCGCGCTTCCGCTTCGAGGCGCCGCGCGACGTCGTCTTCCAGGGTCAGCGTTGTCCGGATGCTCACATCATGATGCTACTTGATAAGCATCTTGATGTCAAGCCGACCTGTGGCTACCGATTACCCCGTCCGCAGTTGCTGTCCGTCCCGGAAATGCCGTCGAGACGTCGGACAGAGGGCGAAGAGAGCGTTGCTGCCGCAGCCGGACAGCGCGAACATTGTTGGCCCTGCCCCGGGTTGAGCAGTAGCCCGCGCTCCCCGAGAACTCCAGTCGTGCCGGCCAGTTCGTGATTTCCGGGACGCACAGTGAGGTCACCCAGCCTCCCCACGCAGAGCGGCGGCCTGGTCAACCGCACGGCGGAGGATCTCCTCCACCCTGGACCGTGTGGCGCCGCCACGCGCAGTCCGCTCGGACGCAATGGCCCCGGCTGCGATAAAGAGGTCGGGGGTGAGGGAAGCTAGCGGCGCATCCGGCATACGGCGCGCACTGGCCGTCTTCTCTTGTGCGGCGCCGGTGCGGCGCGGATTCGGATCTGGGAAAACGAAGGCCCCGGAGCCCCGACCTTCAGTAACTCCGGGGCCTGGGTGCCTGGCCGTAATCCTCAGGAGGGCCAAGGCCGGACCCCACGGCTCTTGAGGGAGAACCTGACCCTGGCGGCGTGATCCCAGCCCGTAGTATTCGGAATCGCGGCCGTGCTCGCTACAAATGCATCCTGCGAACGCGTGAGCTACGACTGGCTGCATGATCGACATCGTTCGGTTGGTCTTCAGTTCGGTCGCCGACCTCCTCCGTCGCCGTGGCGCCCCGTACTGTCCGGGAACCCATCCGGCTGTGATGTTTGCACCAATTCCAGCAAGGAAACAGCCTGGACATGGCCGCGGTCTCGTGCTGCGGCCTGGTGATGCTTCTTAAGGCCTCGAGCTCCTCCTGATGCGATGGCGCATGAACCGCACGCTGAGTTTGCTCCGGGAAAAGTCGATCAGAAGGCCTTCCCGCGAGGGAGCCGGTACGCGATCGCGATGGTGCCGGTCGCATCCGCGGCGGGCGCCGCCCTCGCCTGGGTAAGCGCCGTGGCGTCCTTCGCGTGCTACGGGGCCCTCGCGCTCTACTTCGTCTTCCCCTACGCAACGCGGACCCGCAGGTGGGCGGCGGCGGACTCGCGGGTTCACCAACCGCACCGCTCCAGCCCCGACGGCGAGGGGGCGCGGTCCGTCAGTCCGCTCGAGGCGGCGCCGCCTTCACCTCCCGCGCCGACCCGGATCGCCGCCCCGCCCGCCCCTCCGCGGCGGACAGCGCGCAGCCTGCCGGTACCGTCGTACCAAGCCTCGACGAGATCCCGTTCACCCTCTCGGACGGCCAGCTTAGCGACCCTCTCGCCGTCGAACCACGCCGTCCGTTGGACGGTAACCCCGCCACAGGAGAGCCGCCGCGACCGCTCCTCCAGCTCCCCTGCGGCGATCCGCCGCTCGACCGCGGCCACCACCGGGTCGTCCGCGCCCCTCGGGCCGGCTAGGGCGTCGGCCGCCGCGCCCCTCGCAGCAGCCCCCGGCCAATGTGGTACCGCAACCTCGCGCAGGCGGAAAGCGGCCTCGGCCTGGAGGGGGCGTGCCGCCTCGCCCGACGCATCCCGCGCCCGGGCCTCCGCGGCAGGCGAAGGCGCCGTCGCCGTGAGCGGGGCGGCCGCCTTCTTGGCCTCGGCCGAACCCTGCGCTACCTGCGAGCGGGCCAGCGCCGGGACGCTCGCGACGGTCCCTCCCGGCTCCCGGCTCCCGGCTTCCCCAGAGATTTCCCCCGGCGTCGCGAGCTCGGCGCCCCTCGGCCGGGGCCGACCAAGGCCAGCCCCCCCGCCAAGCCGCATCGTCACGCCGGCGACGACGGCCACAGCCGCCGCCGAAGCGGCGACGGCGTAGACCCGCGCACGGCTCCACCGCCGGGCGGGCGGCGCGGCCACGGCGCGGCGGGCCGCTGCCACGAGCTCGTCCCTCCCGCGCCCCGGTGCCGGCTCGTCGGCGAGGCGGGCCGCCAAGCGCCTCGTCTCCCGCAGGCCGGCCAGCTCCGCAGCGCAGGCGGCGCACTCCCCGGCGTGGCGCTCCACCTGACGAGCCTCTTCCGGCGCGAGCTCGCCATAGACCAGTTCGAGCAGGAGCGGCTGGGCGCGCTCGTGGGTCACGGCTCTACCCCCTCGACTGGAGGCGCACACTCGCCGGCGAGCCCCAGACTGGCCAGGCGGGCGCGGAGCGCCTCGAGCGCGTAGCGCATGCGGCTCTTGACTGTCGGGACCGGCGCCCTGGTGATCTCGGCGATCTCGGCGAACGGCACCCCCTCGTACTCGCGCAGCAGGAAGACCTCCCGCTGCTCGGCGGGGAGCCCGGCGATGGCCGCTCGTAGGACCGGCTGGAGCAGCAGGTCAAACGCCGCCTCCTCCGGGCTCCGGCCGGGCGCAGCCTGCTCGCCGGCGCGGCCGGGCGGGTCATCGAGGGGGCTGCTTCGCCGGTGTGCCATGCGACGCGCCTCGTCCGCGGCCAGGTTCCGCGCCACCGCGAAGAGCCAGGTTCTGAACCTAGCCTGCGGCCTCCATCTGGGCGCCGCCCCGATGAACCGGAGCCAGCACTCTTGCGCCAGGTCCTCGGCGCGCGCCCGGTCCCGGAGGAACCGGGCCAGGAACCGAAGAACGCCGCTGCGGTGCCGGTCCACCAGGCATTCGAAGGCCGCGAGGTCGCCCCGCTGGTAGCGGAGCACGAGCGCCTCGTCGGTGTCGTCTAGCACCTGGTCCCGGTCCCTTCCCGGCTGCTTCCGAGTGTAACGCGGTGGGGTGGGAAAGGATCTGGGATCCCTCTCGCCGCCTCCGGTCCGCACCGGGGCCAGATCCAGCCGACCTCCCGTGCGTTGCAGGTGGAAGGAGGAAGACCATGACCATCGACACCAATCGTCGCCTCGCCATCTTCGCCGCCTCGCTCGCCGCCCTCGCTTGTTCCGCCCCCACCGCCGGGAGTGCCCTGCCGGCGGCCGCCGAGGCTGGCCCATACCGGCTGGAGGTGGTCGACGAGGCCGGACGGCTACTCCCCACCTTCGCCCACGAGGGGCGCACCTACGTGCTCGGCACGCTCGGCCAGCGCTACCTGCTCCGGGTCCGCAACGACGGCGCCCGGCGGGTGCAGGCGGTGGTCTCGGTCGACGGCCGGGACGTCGTAGACGGCCGCCCGGCCACATGGCGGAGTCGAGGCTACCTCGTCGATGCCGGCGGCGAGGTGACCATTGACGGCTTCCGCCTCTCCACCGAGGCCGTGGCCGCCTTCCGCTTCTCCAGCGTCCCCCGCTCCTACGCCGCCCTCCTGGGCGACGCCCGCGACGTGGGCGTGATCGGCCTGGCCATCTTCGATGAGCGGGAGCGCCCGCGCCAAGCTCCGCTGGCCCTCCCGCTGCACGAGTTCGCCCCCGGTGCCAAGAGCGCACCCGGGACAGCCGACTCCACGGGCTCGGCGGGAATGCTGCCCGCTCCCCGCTCAGCCGAGGCACGGGCGGAGGCCACGGCTCGCGCTGCTCCGGCGCGCCCCGGCCTGGGCACCGAGTTCGGCGAGGAGCACGGGTCGCAGGTCCGGCTCGTCTCCTTCGAGCGCGCCTCGTCGCGCCCCGAGGCAATCATTGTCATCCGCTACGACGATCGGGAGGGGCTCATGGCCGCCGGGGTCGACGTGGATGGCGTCCAGCGGGCCCGGCGCGACGAGGCGCGGCGTCGCGGGGAGGCCCGGCCGTTCGGTGGCGAGTGCGCGTTCGCCGAGCCGCCGCCCGGGTGGCGGGCAGGGCGCTGACCTGAATCTTTCCGTACGAGTGAGGCTGCAAGCGACTCGGCACTCTCGGCTGACGCCCCTGGGGACCTTTGTGATCTCCTTCGCTTCGGCATTCTCGGGCCGCACAGATAGAGTTCGGGATGCATGGGCCAGAACTGAACGGCCTCCCTTAAGCGGTACGCAGCGCGTCAGTGATTAGAACAAGCTGGACCGTGCCCGATGCGGACGCCGGTCTCCTGTCGACGCTCGCTGTCCGGTGTCACCAGCCCGGCGAGTTCGTGCAGCAGGCGCCGCCCCAGTATTCGGCCCTTCACCGCGAGGCGACGGCGCTGTTCGTCCGTAAACCGCAGCCTGCTGCCACCCAACTGTTCGCGGAGTACTCGGTTCTCCTCCTTGAGGTAGTCGATGATGTCGACCTGATGCCGGTTGACCCAGCCGGCGAACATCAGGAGCAGAAACTGCAGCGGCGCGGAACTCATGAGGAGCTACCGTATCGCCGAAGGAGGTCGGAGCCGTCTATTTCCCGCCGACCGCCGCGATGTAAGCCGTTACGATTCCGGGCTGTTTCGCTCGATCTACTTTTGGTACCGGACGACGTGAGGAAGGCGCTCGCGATCTCGTTGACCCCGAAGCCGCAGAGGATGTTCAAAATGAGTGTGACCTTGACGTCCTCGTGAAGCCTTGGATGGCAGCACGAGAACATCATCCGCAGCGCATCGTCCCGAAGGGGACCTGGAAGGAACAGCTCTTCGACGACGGGCCGGAGCGTCCGCTCGCGCTCAAACATCCGCCCCAGCTCAGGCGCAAACCTGGTTGCAGTGCGCTCGCCCCGAAGAACGTCCAGCGCGCGGTTCTTGGCCGTGGCACGCAACGCCGAGTAATGCTCGGGAACGCCCCCACACCAACTTCCGCGTCATGCGTGCCTTACGAGATCCTCAAGCTGGACAAGCTCCGATCGCTCTCCTGCACCTCGTCGGTCTTGAATTGGCCTCTCTAGAGCCGCCCGACAGGGGGCCTCACAATGGGCGCCTCAGGTCCCCTTCTCGTCCTTCTTGATCTGCTCCGCCATATAGTTCTGAAGTCCAACTTGCTCGATGAGCGTGAGCTGGGCCTCGAGCCAGTTGGCGTGCTCTTCCTCGTCCTCGAGGATGTCCTCGAGCAATTCTGCGGTACCGTTGTCACCCTCGTCCCGGCCCAGCGCGATGCCCTGGTTGAGAAGTGGGATCGCCTTCCGCTCTAGCTCGAGATCGAGGCGGAGCTGCTCCTCGACGCTCTCGCCGACCGCTATCGTCCCGAGCCGCTGCACGTTGGGCAGTCCCTCGAGATACAGGATGCGCTCGATGAGCTTGTCTGCATGCTTCATCTCGTCGATCGACTCGTCTCTAACCTCGTGCCACAGGCGTTCGTAACCCCAGTTCTCGCACATCCGGGCATGGAGGAAGTACTGGCTGATGGCCGTGAGCTCGTTCGTCAAGACCTGGTTGAGGAGGTCGATGACCTTCGCGCTGCCCTTCATTCGGCTTCTCCCTTTCGTTGTGTGGAACTGCGTCGCTGTGGCACGGCAAATTATCTGCCATCTCTACAGGGGACGCTTCGTGACGAGAGATTACCTCCACATAGGACCCACGCGTCCGGGTTTAACGGTCATGATTTGGCCGCCGCCCCCTCTGGATCGCTCTCCGGCCGATTCCACCACCCGCCGCCAAGCGCCTGGAACAGCGCCGCCGTGTCGGCATAGCGGTTCGCGAGAGCCTGCACCTTGGCCATCACTGCCTGTTGATAAGTCTGTTCCGCGTTGAGCAGCGCCAGATAGCTGATATCGCCCAGAGCTAACTGGGTTCGAGTGATCGCGAGGCCCTTTTCGGCCGCACGCTCCGCATCGATGGCTGCCTTGAGGGCCTCGGCGTCGCACCGAATGGCGTGGAGCGTATCGGCCACGTTCTGGAAGGCGGTAAGCACCGTGCCCCGGTATTGCGCCAACGCCCCGCTGAGGGATGCCTCGGCCGCAAGCTGCCGGTGCAGGAGCGTGCCTCCCTCGAAAATCGGCTGCGTGACGTTTCCGGCAAGAGCCCAGAGGCCCGAGCCCGGCGTGAACAGCTTGGCGATTGCTGTGGCGGCCGAGCCCAGATCGGCCGACAACGTGATATTCGGAAGCCGATTCGCAATTGCGACGCCGACATCTGCTGTGGCCGAGTGCAGGAGTTCCTCTGCCGCCCGAACGTCCGGCCGCTGTTCGACGAGCTTCGCCGGCAGGCTCAAAGGCAACTCTTGCGGGAGATCGAGGGACGCGAACTCGAATTGCGCACCGACGGCCTCGCTCGGAAACTGTCCGGCCAGGCGCGCAAGCAAGTCTCGCTCCTGGGCTAGCTGCTTGTCCAAAGGCGGAAGCATCATCCGCGTCTGAGCGAGGGCCGCCTCCTGGGCGAGCACGTCGACCTCGGCTACCTGCCCCGCGTCGTACTGTTGCCGAAGCAGCTGAAGACACTGCTCTTGAATCTCGATGAGTCGCTTCTCTGCCGCGATCTGGCCGCGAAGCGCGGCCTCTCCCACTGCCGCTGTCACCACGTTCGAGGTGAGCGTCAGGTACGCTGCCTCCAGCTGAAAGCGCTGATAGTCCGCCTGAGCCTCGAGGGACTCCACTTGGCGTCGCACGCCCCCGAAGACGTCGATGGTGTACCCAACCGAGACCTGTGCGGTGTGGAGACTGTAGACGTTGCTCCCCGAAGCGAGCGGGCTCGTAAGGACGGACGGCACGCCCTGGTACGTGGGGTTGAAGTTGGCTTCGACGCCGGGGAAAAATGCGCCTCGCTGCGCGGCTGCAGTCTCGCTGGCGTTCCGCAGGGCCGCCTGGGCGGCTTCCATATCAGGATTCGCCCTGAGCGCCCGCTCGATGAGGTCGTTCAACGCCTTCGAATGAAAGAGCGTCCACCATTGACTGGGGATGTCCATCTGCGGCACGAAAGCCTGGGCTTCTCCACCCTTCATCTCGGCGGACATGGTCTTTGATGGTTCGGTCTCGGCGGTGTAGCGATCGACCTGCGGCGCTGCCAGGCGGTGGAAGTCGGGGCCCACTGCACACCCCAGGGGGCCCGCGAATGCCACGAAAGCGGCGAACCAGGGCAGAAGCAGCGATGACGGCGGCGTGTGCATGCTCGGCCTATTCGGACAGTGTCGCTGCGGCGCGCGCTTCCGCCCAGCGTTCCAGAGAGAAGTACAGCGTCGGCAGAATGAACAGCGTCAGCAGCGTGGCGATCAGTAGTCCTCCCACCACCACGGTTGCCAGATTGCGTTGCACGTCGGTGCCGACGCCAGTGGCGAGCGCCGCGGGCAGCATGCCAACTGTCGCCACGGTCGCGGTCATGAGAACCGGCCTGAAGCGCTCGATGGCCCCGGAGAGGACCGCTTCGCGCAGGCCCAGTCCTTGCGCTCGCACTCGGTTGATGTTCGAAACCATGATGATTCCGTTCTGAACCGCGACTCCGAAGAGGGCGATGAACCCGACCGCGGACGCCACGTTGAGGGTCTCCCCCCTGACGTGGAGCGCAATCAGTCCGCCCAGGGTCGCGAGCGGCACCGCTCCCAGTACGAGCAACGCCTGGCGTATCTTGCCGAAGTTCGCGAACAGGAACACGAGCATTAATGACAGCACGAGCCCCATGATCAGCGTCAGCCGTGCCTGGGCGCGCTGCTGGCTCTCGAACTGCCCGCCCCACTCCAGGCGATATTTGTCGTGGTCGAATCGCACCTGCTTCGTGATCTGAGTCTGCGCCTCGGCCATGTAGTCGGAGAGAGCACGGCCTCGGTTCTCGATTCGCACGAGCAGCGCGCGGTGGCCCATCTCGTGCGACACCGTGCTCTCGCCGCTCTGAAGCCTGATCTTCGCGACCTGCGAGAGGAGAATCTGACTGCCCCCCGAGGTGGTAAGCACGAGGTTGCCCAGTGCGTCCGGGCTGTTGCGGTACTCTTTCGGGAATCTCACCGAGATGCCGTATGTCCGGTCCTCCACGTAGACCGTGCCGATCGGCGCCCCCCCCACTCCCGTCTGGATGAGGTTCGTGATGTCCGACACGTTGATCCCGTAGCGCGCCGCCGCGGCGCGATCCACGTCGACGGCGATCTGGGGGATCGGGGGTTCTTGAAAGATGGAGACCGCCGAGGTTCCTTGGATCTTGTCGAGCAGCCCGACGATCTCACCACCGATGCGCCGCAGCTCCTTGAAATCGTCGCCGTAGATCCGAATCACCAGCGGGCTGTGCGCACCGCCGAGGATGTCGTACACCATGTCGATGATCGGCTGGGTGATACCGACCGAGAAGCCTGGCAACTGCTTCAGTCGGTCGTTGAGCCGACGCACCAGCTCGTCTCGCGTCTCGCCTCTGGGCCAGGTGTTGTAGGGCTTTAGTCCGATCGGCGCCTCGATGTGGGAGGGCGTCCAGGGGTCCGTCCCGTCGTCGTTCCGGCCCAGCTGCGTGACGGCATAGGAGACCTCCGGGAATTCGTGCACCGTCTGTCGAAGCTGTCCTGCCATCTCGCTCGCCTTGTCGAGAGACAGCCCGGACGGCAGCTGCACCTGAAGCCACAAGGCGCCCTCGTCCATGTCGGGCAAGTAGTCTCTTCCGGTGGTCGCCCCCAATCCCACGATGGCTACCAGGGCCAGCCCTGAGATTACGTAAGCAAGCTTCCGTTGGGACAGGATGCGGTCCAGGGATTCGCGAAAGGCGGCTTGCAGCCACTCGAGCGGCCGGTTGTGAAACAGCGGCCGAGGTTTACGCACTGCCATGAAGGCGAGTGCGGGGACGAGGGTGAAGGTGCAGACGAGCGCTCCGAGGAGGTGGCAGCCCATCGTATAGGCGATCGGCAAGAACAGCTTTGCCTCCGCGTGCTCAAATGCGAAGAGCGGAAGGTAGGCGGTCATGATGATGAGCGTGCCGAAGAAGATCGGGCGCGCTACTTGACTGGTGGTCGAGTAGATCGCGTCCTCCGTCAGGACTGCGGCGGGGTTCGCTTCACGTTTACGCAGCGCGGCCTCGGCCACCACGATCGCCCCGTCGACGATGATGCCGTAGTCGACCGCTGCGAGCGAGAACAGGTTGGCCGATATGTTCGTCTCGTGCATCACGATGAGGGCCGTGACCAGGGCGAACGGGATGGTGACTGCGGCGGTCAGGGCGATACGCGGATTCCCGAGGAACAGAAGGAGCACGAAAAATACGAGCGCGATTCCCTCCAGGATCGTGCTTGTGACCTTGTGCACCGTAAGCTGAACTAGATCGTCGCGGTCGATGTAGGGGACGATGCGTACGCCTTCGGGCGCCAGCTTCTTCGAGAGCTGGTCCACGGTGGCATGAACGCCCTTCAAGACCTGGGAGGGATTCTCGTGCTTGAGCATCAGCACGATGCCCTCCAGCGTATCGGGGTTCGTGTCCTTCCCGAGAATTCCCTCTCGTTCCTGATGCGAATACGTGAGCCTGCCGAGATCGCGGACGAGGACTGGCACGCCCCTGCTCTGCGTGACGACAACATTCCCGATATCCGAGAGGGTACGCACCATCCCGATGCCACGGATGACGTAAGCTTGCTCGCCACGCGAGATGCGGCTGCCGCCGGCATTGGAACTGTTGTTGTTGATCGCGTTCACCACGTCATTCAGGCCGACACCGAGCCGCTGGAGCTGCATCGGATCGAGCTCGAGCTGATACAGCGTGGTGAAGCCGCCGAAATTTGCGACATCGACAACGCCGGGGACCTGCTTGAGCGCAGGTATCACCTGCCACCGCTGAATCTCTGAGAGCTCCATCAAGTTCTTGCTTTCCGACTCGAGGGTGAAGCGGAAGATCTCATCGGCGGGGCCGGTCACCGGATCGAGGCCCGGTTGGATGCCGGGAGGCAGATTGACCTGGTTGATGCGCTCGGTGACGCGCTGCCGCGACCAGTAATCCTCGGCGCCATCTCGAAAGACCAACGTAATGAGCGACAGCCCAAAAGTGCTGCTCGAGCGCATGTTCTGCAGGCCGGGCGTTGTCGCCAGCGCACGCTCTAGCGGAATCGTGATCTGCTGCTCCACCTCCTCCGAGGCGAGCCCCGGGGCCTGGGTGATCACTTGAGCGGTGACGTCCCCGATGTCCGGATACGCCTCCACAGTGAGCCTCGCCCAAGCGTAGTAGCCGAAGCCGCCGAGCAGGAGCGCGACGACGATAACGAGCAGCCGCTTGTGAAGGCAGGCGCGTAGGAGACGCTCAATCATTGAGCAGGACGCCACCTTTCACGATGATCCGGTCACCTGGGCTGAGCCCCTGGGGGATGCGCGCGCCGTCGCCCTCTCCGTAGCCGGGGACGACAGGCCGCCGGACGAAGATCCAGGGCTCGACCTCGACGAAGACCACCGTGCTGTCGTTGTTCATGAGGAGCGATGAGTTCGGCACGAAGACCGCGCTTTTTTGGGGAACGCTGAAGCTCGCGTTGGCGAACATGTTGGGCTTGAGCTTTGCCTCTCGGTTCTGAAAGACCATGCGAACCTTGCATCTGCGTGTGTCGGACTCGATCACATCACTCAAGAAGGCAACGCTCCCGTGAAGAGTTTCCCCTGGGTAGGCCGGGAAGGTCACATCTACCGCTTGGCCCTTGGCGACATAGGCGAGGTCGCTCTCCGGGACGTTGGCCGTAACCCAGACGGAATCGAGGTTCGCGATGGTCATGAGCGAGGCGGTCGTATCGTTCGCGAAGGCACCCGGCGAGCACATGAGCGCGGTCACGCTCCCCGTTGTGGGCGCCACGAGCGTCAATAGGCGCGACTCGCTGCCCTTTCCTGCCTTCACGCCGATCTGCTTGAGGCGTGCTTCCGCCCGAATGAGCTCGGAGCGAGCCTCCTCGTAGTCGGTTTCTGCCTGCTGCAAGTCCTTGATAGCTCCGGCCCCCGTCTTGTTGAGGCCGCGCGCTCGCTCCAGGATTCGGCTCGTGCGCTTTACTTCCTCCTGCGCCTTGTCGTCGTCGGCGTAGGCCTGCGCGAGATCGCCCGAATCGATCACAGCCAGGGCCTGGCCCTTCACGACGTGGTCCCCCAGCTTGACCCGGAGCTCCACGATCTTCCCGGCGACTGGCGGCAGAATGTTGATCATTCGCGCCGGATCCGCCTCGACTGACGCCGGCAGCACGAGTGGATGCGTGCTGTCCGTCACGACCACTTGCTGCACGACGAGTTCCGCACGCAGCAGGGACCCGGGAGGAATGATGATCCTGTCGCCCTTGTGAATCACGTCTGCCGGTGGAACCTGGGCCTCTTCCGCCGCCCGAGCGGAAAGGCGGTTGACGGAGAGCCCCGAAGCGAGTCCCAGTCCGAAAGCCAAGATAAAGGTACCAACAACTGCGGTTCGCTTCTTTTGTAGCCAGTTCATTCGACAGCTCCTCTAGGTTCCTGCAGTGCGACGCGGACAGCTGGGACAAGGGTCTGCTGGTGAGTGACAGCCTGCTTCCTCTTCGATGACGCGGTGGACGAGGTCCGCACAGCAGCCACAGGACGAGCCCGCTCCCGTGGCGTGAACGATGTCCTCGGCTGTGGCGCCCGCGGCAGCGGCGGCGCGGATGGTGCGATCTGAAACGGCGTGGCAGATGCAGGCGATCATGGGGTTGCTCCGCGGCGGCCACTCCGGCATTTGGCGCAGCGCCCGTACAACTCGAGCTTGTGGGTTTCAGTGACAAAGCGATGGCTCCGGGCCACCTCTTGCTGGAGATCATCGATCTCCGGGTTCTCGAACTCCGCGATCGCTCCGCAGCCGGTGCAGACAAGGTGGTCGTGGTGGCCGGTCCCCCGAACAGGCTCATAGCGGGTGACGCCATCCCCGAAGTCGTGCCTCTCGGCGAGCCCACACTCCGTGAGGAGCCGGAGCGTTCGGTAAACGGTCGCGTGGCCGATCCCCTCGTCTCGCTCCCGAACTTGTCCCGTGAGCTCGTCGACTGAAACGTGTCGGGGGGCGGCGAGGAACGTCGTCACCACAACATCCCGGACGCTCGAACGGCGGAGGCCGTGCCTCGCGAGGTGGGCGCCTAGCACCTCCTGTACCCGGCTGGCGAGCGCGCCGTTGATGCTCCGCCCGGTCGCTTTCCTGTTCGTCTTGTCCTTCACCATGCCCTCGCTTCCTCCGCGATCTACGCCAGTCTTTCGCGCTAATGAAATTCAATATCAACATGGGGGCTGAGTCGTCCTTGACGAGCGTCAAGCCGGAGGCGGAATCTCAGGTTCCCCGGCAGACGGCTTCCTTCGATTGGATATGTCGCCATCGAACCCGCCCAGTCTCGGTTTGCACCACATCAAGTCAGGGCCTCGGACGGATTCCTCGTAGGGCGTTTCCCGGTGGATGCACGCCTCATCCCTACGTGGCGCGACGGGGGTTCATGGCCTCCTACACCGGGTGGCCCTTCCGGTACCGTTGCGGCGGGTATTGCTCAAGGAGATCGCACCGCGTGGCACGCCTGCTTCCGTTCCTATCAGGGAAGCTCATCGCGGGTAACGTCCCACCCTCGATTCGCGCGCTTGTGCCGGCCAGCATGCTCAGGAAACACCGAGCCGTCCCGCTCAGATATGAGGCCGGCCGGGGACGCGGCACGCTCGTCATCGCCATGTCGACCCACGGGACCTCGTTGCCATCGACGAGCTCGCCTTCGCTTCTGGCATGGAGGTGCGCCCCGTCCTGGCCGACGAAGGCGAAATTCACACGGTCCTCGGGCTGGCACCGGAGAACGCAAGGCGCACGGAACCCGCGCCCGCACCGGTCGTCGAGTCCATCGACTTCAACGCAGCGTGAGCCTGCCCCGAATTCGTGGACACCGGAGATACGATGGAAACTGGGTCCATGGAACGACGGAAGAGGCGGAAGTTCACGCCTGAGTTCAAGGCGGAGGTG
>Ga0335078_10002386_pt1 | contig 28513 bp, 25 predicted proteins | sample Lox_Sample_32_FD_206711 | JGI IMG/M metagenome (GOLD analysis project Ga0335078, IMG submission 206711) | Soil microbial communities from Loxahatchee National Wildlife Refuge, Florida, United States - Lox_Sample_3.2 | ecosystem: Environmental > Terrestrial > Soil > Wetlands | place: USA...
AAAATTCCAGCGAGCGTAAACGTCCCGCGGTCAAAAGCGTCCTCAGAGGCCTCTTTGAACTTCTGTCCCGCCGTCAGAGGTGTGAAATTGTCGAGGGTTGGAGAAGTTCGGTAATTTGGAACGATCCCTAGAATCCGTTTGCTCTCACTCTCCTCGGGCCGATCACCGGAAGCAGCCTGGCCCGCAGCTAGGCCGGCGGCCAACAGAAGTACGGCGCAAATTCGTGTCGTTCGATTCATAGCAACGCCTTTGCAAGGTGAGCGCCAGTCCGCAAATAGCTGAGGGCAGGCCTGGCGTCCGGGCCCAACTGCCTCATCAAGCACAACTCGGTTCGCTGCGGTCTGAAGCCTTTCTTGAAATGACGACGAGCAGGCTTCGACAAATCGACAGTCACGTCATACGGCGGAACTCGCGAACGGTTCCGCTTCAATCACATAACAACAGCGTGAGGCTGGCGAATGACTTGCAATTGTCGTTTACGAAAGCGCGTCGCGCGGTGAATGAGGAGTTCCTATGGAAAATGAAACCACGAAAGTTGTAATTGTGGGCGGCGGCTTTGCCGGACTGAACTGTGCAGAGGAACTGGCACACCACAAGAGCCTGCGCATCGTCGTACTGGATAGAAACAACTATCAACAATTTCAGCCATTGCTTTATCAGGTTGCCACCGGCACGTTGTCGCCGGATAACGCGGCGTTCAATCTGAGAGCTGTGTTGGCGCACCACGCGAACGTGGACGTCGTGATGACGGAGATTCAATCTGTCGATCTGGCAAAGCGCACAGCATATTCCGTGAGCGGCGAAGAATTTCGTGGAGATGTCCTCGTGCTTGCCGCGGGAGCGGAGCCGAATTTCTTCGATATCCCCGGCGTTCACGAGTATGCATTGCCGTTGTACTCACTGGCGGATGCGGAGCGGCTGAGGTCGCGACTGCTTGAAGCGCTCGAAGCGGCGGACCGGGAGCCGACCGGGCAACAAGAAGAGCTCCGATTCGTCGTGATCGGAGGCGGTGCCACAGGAGTGGAGATTGCCGGCGCAATCGCGGATACATTACAGCGGATGCCGGACTACGCGTTCAAACATATCAACCTAAGACGCGCCTCAGTGACGCTTATTGACATGGCGAAGACGGTTCTCACCCCGTTCAGCAAGCGTTCGCAGGAGTATGTGACAGCAGTGCTAAAGGAGCGCGGTGTGGAACTCCGACTCGGCGTATCGGTCCGGGAAGTGGAGAGAGACGGAGTTTTCCTTTTGGACGGGACGAGGATTCCCGCTCACCTCGTGATCTGGGCGGGCGGACTGAAAGCCTCACGCCTCTCGGCTTCACTTGGAATCAAGACCGGCCGCGGGGGACGAGTGGACGTGCAAGCGGACTTGAGCGTTTCCGGATTTCCTGGCGTGTACGCATTGGGGGACTTCGCTAACGTTAGGACGTCCACTGGCGAGGCACTCCCTCAGCTCGCATCCGTCGCCCAACAGGCCGGCCGATATTGTGCCAGGAACATCATTGCCGCGGTGTCGGGCTTGCCTGAACAGCCATTCGAATACCGGGACAAGGGGATTATGGCGATGGTGGGCCGTAATGCAGCTGTGGCTGAGGTGGGCTCACATCGCCACGGCGTAACGGGCATGCTGGCGTTTGCCGCATGGTTAGGAGTCCACGCCTTGCTCCTCACTACCGTCAGGGCGAAGGTTCAAACGTTCTTCGAGTGGGCGTGGGAATACTTCGGGGATGTGCATGTCGATCCCATCCTCGATCGTCCCGACGTAGACTGGTCCAATCAAACCCGCGCAGCGCAGTCGGAGTAACACAGCAGACAAAGGAGAAGAGAGTAACAATGTCATCGAACAAACCAGTTCATCGCATCGCAATCGTCGGCACCGGCGTCATCGGCGCCAGTTGGGCCGCATACTACCTGGCGCACGGTTTCGACGTGATCGCCACCGACCCGGCACCGAACGCGGAGGCCAACCTGCGCGCTTATGTGAAGGACGCCTGGGACTTGCTGACCGCAGTCGGATTGGCCCAGGGCGCCTCTTTGGACCGCCTGTCTTTCGCGTCCAATATGAAAGACGCGCTCGCCGAGGCGGACTTTGTTCAGGAAAATGGACCGGAGAGACCGGACTTCAAAATCAAGCTCTTCGCCGAAATGGATGAGGCAACACCTCAGGATTCGATCATCGCCTCCAGTTCGTCGGGCCTCACCATGGACGTGATCCAGTCCGGTTGCAAGCATCCAGAGCGATGTGTGATCGGACATCCCTTCAACCCTCCGCATATAATTCCGCTGGTCGAGGTGGTTGGCGGCGCCAAGACGTCCGAGGAAACTATCCAGCGCGCGATGGAGTTTTACGCGTCCATCGGAAAAAAGCCAATTCGCTTGTACAAAGCGCTTCCGGGGCACGTAGCCAACCGATTCCAGGCCGCGCTGTACAAAGAAGTTCTGTACCTCGTACAGCAGGGCGTGCTCAGCGTCGAGGATGCGGACGCGGCAATCTGCTACGGGCCCGGACTGCGTTGGGGAGTGATGGGGCCAAGTCTACAGTGGCACCTCGGTGGCGGAGCCGACGGCATTCACCACTTCATGGAGCACCTCATGCAGCCGCTGGCCGGAATGATCGCGACACTGGACGCCCCGGATGTTACCAACTCACTGAAGCAATCTGTCGTGGATGGCGTACTTCGCGAGGCGGGAGGCCGCCCGGTAGAACAGTTAGCCAAGCAGGAGAACGAAGTTCTGATGGGGCTCCTTACCCTGCGCGCAAGAGCAGGCCTTTGATCTCGTCAATTTGGGACCACAACAGGAGAGACTGACATGGCTGACACCGCTTCCACAAAACGGCGAGGATGGCTTGTAGCGATCGCAGTCCTGGCGATTGCCGCTGGACTTGTTGCAATTCTGTCCTTGAACTTTACTGTCTGGGCGAGCAATGGCGTGGAGCAAAAGACCGACGACGCCTATCTGCGCGCGGATCTCACACCTCTCAGCACCAAGGCTGCTGGTCTCGTTGCGTCGGTTGAGGTGTCCGATTATCAACATGTGAAAGCAGGGCAACTGCTCGCTCGTCTTCGTGACGAGGATTACCGCGCGCAGGTGAATCAAGCCGAAGCTACAGTCCAGGCTGCACAAGCGGCTCTCGTCAACAACCAGAGACAGAAAGAACTGCAGGACGCACGCATCCAGCAGGCTCAGGCTGGGATAAGTTCGGCTGAAGCAGAGATCTCGGCGGCCGAAGCCGGCATTCAGGCGGCGAAGTCAGCGCTGGCAAATGCCAGCAACGGACTGAAGGCTACTGAAGCGGACGTTCAACGCACTTCCCTTGAGCGCAAGCGCCAGGAGTCGCTCGTTGCGTCGGAGTCGGCAACGCGGCAAAAGCTCGAACAAGCGGTCGCGGACGAAGAACGCTTTCGAGCGGAGCGCGACAGCGGACAGGCTCAAGTTGATTCAGCAGCCGCCCAGCTCGCCAGCCGCCAGGCTGACCTCGAGCGCGCTCGGGCTCATCGGGATAGCGCACGCGCGGAGCTGGAGGCGCAGCGAAGGCAGCGCGCCGTGCTCGACGCTCAAGAGCAGACGCTTCAGGCGGATCTGAAGGGGCGCCAGGCGGGGCTGGAACTCGCGCGGACGAACCTCGGATACACGCGGATTATCGCACCCGAGGACGGAATTGTGGGAGAACGAGACGTCCGAGCAGGGCAGTTGGTAAGTCCCGGCACGCAGATCGTGTCTCTTGTCGAACAGCAGGTCTGGGTTCAAGCAAACTATCGCGAAACGCAGCTTTTGAGGATTCGCCCAGGAGACCCGGCCGTGGTTCGCGTCGACGCCTTTCCTGGTCTGGTTCTGAAAGGACGCGTCGAAGAGGTTGCACCGGCCAGCGGATCGCAATTCGCGCTGCTGCCTCCGGACAACGCGACGGGTAACTTCACAAAGGTTACGCAGCGCGTGCCCGTCAAAATTGTTTTCGACGAGAAGCAGAACGGGATGGATCGATTGCGGCCTGGGCTTTCCGTAGTGGTCTCCGTTAAAACGAAAGGCTGATTCAGATGGCCGCCGTTGCACATCAATCACCAGCCGGAACAGCTTCGTCGGCGCTCGCGACAAATCCCTATGTCGGAGTACTCGGGGTGTTTCTCGGGGCGGCGACAGCGACCCTGTATGGCCGATTGGTCAGCGTTGGATTGCCTGACTTGCGCGGTGCGCTTGGCTTCGGATTTGACGACGCATCCTGGATCCCCACGGTGCTCAACATGGCCACGATGTTCATCGGAGTGTTCGCAGTCTTTCTGGGAAGCATTTACGGAATCCGCCGCGTATTGCTCGTGGCTGGAACGATCTTTACCGTGACAACGCTTCTCGTTCCCTTATTCTCCGGGCTTGGCCCGATGCTTCTCTTACAGGCAATCGCCGGAGTGTCCTCGGGAACCTTCTACACTCTCACGCTCACGTTCGTAATTCGCAGTCTGCCGAAGAAATTGGTTCTGTTCGGAGTTGCGGCCTACGCCATGGATATCGTGGTTACCAGCAATGTCGCCGCGTTGATCGAGGGCTGGTACATCGATCACTTGTCATGGCATTGGATCTTCTGGACTGCCGCTGTTCTCACTCCCGTGATGATGCTGTGCGTCTATTTTGGAATCCCAAGAACTGACAGCGGCCCTCGACCCAGCTGGCGCGGATTCCTTTATGCCAGTGCAGGCTTCGCCCTGATCTATGGCGCTCTCGACCAGGGTCAGCGGCTCAACTGGTGGAACTCTGGTACATTCGTCGGGATGCTGGCAGGAGGCGTCTTCCTCCTGCTGGCTGCATTAGTTCGGCGATATTTCCAACCGAATCCGCTGGTCAACCTGCCATTTTTGACCGCCCGCAATGTGATCATCCTCGGATTAGGAATCGTCGCCATTCGATTCGCCCTGCTCGCCCCCGTAGCCGCGATTCCTGGCTTTCTTGGCGGCGTCGCGCGGTATCGTCCCATTGAGACCGGCGCGGCTTTGGCCTGGGTCGCAATTCCTCAATTCGCGCTCGTTTTGATTGCTGCAATTTTGACGGTTTTCATCCAACCTCGCATTGTGATGGCTGCAGGATTCGCGACCATTGCCATCGCGTGCTGGATGTCGGCACGCCTGGACTCCCAATGGGCGGGGACGAGCTTCACGTTGCCCGAACTCATACTGGCCACGGGAATCGCGGTGGCATTCGTCGCACTCGTCGTGAATCTACTTATGCTCGCGGCCGAGATGGGCGCCGCCACCAACGCCGTGAACGCTTCCACCTACGCCGCATGGATGCACACAAATCGTTTGCTGGGAGGCGAAGTGGGTGGGGTTGTCTTTGGCCGTTTCGTCACTGTGCGAGAGCAACTGCACTCCAATGTGCTGGGGTATCACGTCACGGCCGGAAACTGGATCACCGTCGACAGGCTGCGCAGCATGACGCTTTCCTTAACTCCTCCATCGGCAGGTCCGCAGGAAGCTGCCGCTCGTTCCGCTGCAATCCTCTCCGGACAAATCCGGCTGCAGGCTCTCTCGCTCGCGTATTCCGATGCGTTTCTGCTTATCGGCTGGGCGCTCGCCGCTTATCTTCTCCTGATAGTGTGCATGCGGCCGAATACCCTCATCCTCCGTCCCAAGGAGAAGACTTCATGAGATCCAGGATTCTCGCCGTACTATTGTTCTCTGTTCCCGCCGCCGCGCTCGCGGCCGACTCTCGAGAGCTGACGCTTCCAGAGGCCGTGAAACTGGCGCTTGCACACAACAGAACGGTGACCCTTGCACGCTTGAAGGTGCAGGAAATAGAACAGAAGAAGGCTGGCGCGAAGGCGGACTATTTTCCGAAGCTGAAGAATGAATCTTCCTTTTCGCACGTCACTACCCTCCAAAACATCGAGGTCCCGGCCGGCGCGTTCGGTGCGCTGCCCAGTGCGGGTCTGCTCCCGCCGCAGAACCTTCTCGTCTATCAGGGAAACGCCAACTTGACGACCGTCGGTACAAGTCTGACCCAGCCGTTAACACCACTGATTCGCATACGCCAGGAGAATCGCATTGCTGCCTCTCAAGTAGCGGCGTCGCGTGACGACGTCCGGAAGGTCGAGAACGAGATTTCCGTCAAGGTACATCAAGTCTATTACGGAATTTTGGGTGCACAACTCCAGAAGCAAGCCGCGGAGCAGGACAAAGTATACGAACGAGCTCGCCTGAGCGAAGCTCAACAAGGCGTGCGCGATGGGAGCGCGCTCAACCTCGACGTGTTGGATAGCCAGGCGGGACTCCTTCAGAGCGAGCAATCGCTCCTGACCGTCGATCTTCGTTTATCCGATCTGAACGCCGAACTGAACGACCTGCTGGGGCTCCCGCTGGACACCCGCCTCGTTTTGAGTCCTGCGCAAGTAAACGCTCCTGTGGAGCTCTCACGTGAGGAAATGCTCAGGGTGGCGTTCGATACCAATCCTGACATTGCATCTGCAGTGGAATCCGTCGAGCAGGCCAAGGCGGCAATAACGTCGGCGAAATCCGAATACATTCCCAATGTCGCCGTTTACGCGCGGCAGAGTTACGAGAATGGTGTACCGTTCTTTCCCCGCAATTTCGGAACGTTCGGAGTCCTGATGGACTATGACGTTTTCGATTTCGGGAAGCGGCGCGCGGCCGTCAGGCAGCGGGAAGCGCAGCTCGCCGAGGCTCAGGAGAACGTTGACCGCCTGAAAAGCGCGGTCGCCGTCCAGATAGAGCAGGGTGCAAACAAGGTAGAGCAGACGAGAAAGATGCTTGAGGTTGCGTCCGAAGTGGTCAGACTTCGCAAGGAAAGCGAGCGCGTTGCCGAAAACCAGTTGAAAGAGGGCGTAATGCTCGTTTCGAAACGACGCCAAGCTTCGGCGGCGAGCTACGAAGCGCAGGCAGATCTTCTGCAGGCCCAACTCGCTTACTCGCTGGCTCAAGCTGAACTGCAGCAAACGATTGGTCGCACCCCAGAAGAGTGAACTAATGAGCCCAACCAACATCTTCACCCCGGCATCCACCCCCGCGGAGTCAATTTTCGGGCTGTCGATTTTCGTCCTCTTGACCGTAGCGGCCATCTTCGTCGTTGTTTTCAGTCTGCTCGCCTACGCGGCCGTGAGATTCCGGAACAAACACGGTGATGACAGAAGTGAGCCCGCGCAGGTCTACGGGAGCACGCAAGTGGAACTGGCTTGGACCGTCATCCCTGTTCTCATTGTGGTGGCGCTGTTCTTAGCGGCGACACGCGTGATCCTCGCGGTCCAAAATGCGCCGCATCCTCCAGGAGCGCTCGAAGTGACCGTCACCGGGCATCAGTATTGGTGGGAATACCGCTATCCAGGCCTGAATATCGTCACGGCGAATGAGCTGCATGTGCCTATCAGCGATCCAGCGCATCCAACACCGACGTTTCTGACACTGCTTTCTGCCGACACAGACCACAGCTTCTGGGTGCCCCGGCTCGGCGGCAAGACCGATCTGATTCCGAATCACCCCAATCACATGTGGATCGATCCGCACGAAAAAGGCCTTTTTCTGGGCCAGTGCGCCCAGTATTGCGGTACGCAGCACGCCAAGATGCTGCTTCGCGTTTACGTGCAAACGCGCGAAGACTTCGATCGCTGGGTTCACGAGCAGCAGCAAACGCCCCAGGCCGGGGCATCGGTCGGTGAGCGCGTTTTCAGATCGACGGCGTGTGTCAACTGCCACACCGTGTCGGGCACGCCGGCCAAGGGCAAGTTTGGCCCGGACTTGACTCATCTCATGACCCGCGACACGATCGCGGCAGGTGCCGCGCCAAACACCCCCGAGACGCTGCGGCTTTGGATTAAGAACCCGGACGCTATCAAGCCTGGATCGAAGATGCCAGCCATGGGATTAAGCGATCACGACCTGGACGCGGTGACCGCTTATCTGGAGACGCTTCGCTGATGTCCGCCAATACCATCGCACTAACTGAATCGCCGGCGCGCCCGCTCACCTTGCGCCTGCATGAGTGGGCGACCACAGTGGATCATAAGCGACTTGGGATCCTCTACGTTTTGTACGGGTTGATCTTTCTTGTCCTGGGCGGGATCGAAGCCACAATCATGCGCGTGCAGCTCATACGCCCGCACAACGACTTTGTTTCGCCCGAGGTTTTCAACCGCATGTTCACTATGCATGGAACCACGATGATCTTCTTCGTTGCCATGCCGCTGGTTTTTGGATTCGCGAACTACCTGGTGCCTCTCATGATCGGCGCTCGCGACATGGCGTTCCCTCGGCTTAATGCCTTCAGCTTCTGGATGACTGCGCTAGGTGGGCTCTTACTGTATTTCAGCTTTTTTGGCGGCGACGGGCTGTATGGAGCAGGAAGCGCGCCCGACGTCGGATGGTTCGCTTATGCTCCGCTGACGGCGAAGACATTCTCCGTAGGGCACAGCACCGACTTCTGGACGCTTTCGCTGCTGTCCTCTGGTATCGGCAGCATCGGGACGGCGATTAACATCATTGCCACGATCCTGTCCATGCGTTGCCCGGGAATGACACTCGGGAAAATGCCGCTGTTGGTGTGGCTGAATCTGGTGATGGCGGGTTTGGTGATTTTGGCAGTGAGCCCGCTTTCCGCGGCGCAACTTATGCTTATCGTCGACCGATACCTGGGCGGGCATTTCTTCGATACCCAGGCGGGCGGCTCCGCCGTCATCTGGATGCACTTCTTTTGGATCTTCGGACACCCGGAAGTCTACGTACTTGTCCTTCCCGCCTTCGCATTTGCGTCCGAGATCATTCCTGTGTTTTCACGGAAAGCGATTTTCGGTTATCCGGTGATGGTGTTGGCAACCATCGCAATCGGGTTCATCGGAATGAGCGTGTGGGCCCATCACATGTTCACGGTAGGAATGAGCGCGGGCGCAAATACCTTCTTTGTGCTCTCCACGATGGCGATCGCGGTGCCGACGGGCATCAAAATCTTCAATTGGCTCGCGACCATGTGGGGCGGCCACATTCGCTTTGCCACGCCGATGCTTTTCTGTGTCGCCTTTCTCTTCCAGTTTCTCATTGCCGGGTTGACGGGAGTGACGCTGGCTGTAGCGCCGCTCGATTGGCAGCTCGGAAACTCGTATTACGTCGTGGCGCACTTTCACTACGTGATCGTCGGCGGCATTCTCTTCTGCATTTTCGCAGCATTTTACTACTGGTTCCCGAAGGTCTCGGGGAAACTGTACGACGAAGCGCTCGGAAAGTGGCACTTCTGGCTCTTCGTCATCGGCTTCCATCTCACATTCGATTTCATGCACGTGCCAGGGATCTTGGGAATGCCGCGAAGGATCTACACCTACGAGCCGGACCGCGGGTGGGACACATGGAATCTGATCGTTACGATCGGTGTTGTCTTTCAGGCTGCAGGGATCTTGGTTTTCGCCGCCAATCTGGTTTGGTCTTACTTCCGCGGGAAGCGGGCGGGAAATGATCCCTGGGATGCGTGGACGCTGGAGTGGTCCACTAGTTCACCGCCACCGGAATACAACTATGCCGAAATTCCCAGCGTGCGTAGCCGCCGGCCGCTGTGGGATCTAAAGCATCCCGAAGATCCCGACTGGAGGTACGAGTAGCTTATGGGCGCAATATCCGTGAGTGCTCCTCCAGGCAACATCGAGTGGCAACTTCCTTCCCGAGGACGCGTTGGAATGTATTGCCTGATCGCAGCCGAATCGGCGATCTTCACCATCTTCGTGGTGGCATATCTTTTCTATATCGGCAAGAGCCTAACGGGGCCGAAGCCCAGTGATGTTCTGCACGCGCCGATTTTCTATACCATCTGCCTGCTGTCGAGCAGCCTGACTATACACGTCGCCGTGCGAAGGCTGTCTGCTGGAAGGATCATGGCATTCGGGTTTTGGTGGCTGCTCACAATCGTGCTGGGCGGCGTTTTCCTTTTTGGAACCGCGCGCGAGTGGGCGCACCTCATCCACGACGAAGGTCTCACCATCAGCACCAATCTATTCGGCACAACTTATTACTCGCTGGTCGGCCTGCATGCGTTTCACGTGACCATGGGGCTTCTGGCCCTCATTGCGGTAGCGGCTTTCTGCTTCGCCTCGCAGCTCCAGCGCGAGGATGCCGAGCGAGTGGAGATCCTGTCGATGTACTGGCACTTCGTCGATGCGGTCTGGGTGATCGTTTTCACGGTTGTTTACCTGATTGGAATCTAGGAAGCCGGAATTTAGCCATGCAAACTCCAGACAACGTCGAAATGCCCGCGCCAACGGTCTGGCCTCTCGTACTCGCCATCGGATTGACGCTCATATCCGCCGGAATGGTCACCGCTGCTTCTCTGAGCATCCTGGGCGCGATGTTGACCGTGGCAGGTGCGGTCGGATGGTTCCGCCAGGTGTTACCGCTCGAATCGCACGAGGTCACGCCCCTTGTTCGAGAAGAGCTCGCTATTGAGACCTCCCGTGGGACCGTAGAGCGAATCGCCGGTGTTCGAGAGATCCCTCGCGCTTGGCTGCCGCTCGAGACTTATCCGATCTCGGCGGGCGTCAAGGGTGGTCTCGCCGGCGGCGCGGCGATGGCCGTTCTGGCCGCAGTGTACGGATTGGTGAGCGGGAACGGAATCTGGTATCCAATGAACCTGCTGGTGGCCGGACTGCTTCCACCAGCGGCGGGAGATACTGCGATCCAGATCGGCACATTCCATCTGCAACAGTTTCTCATTGCCGTTCCTTTGCATCTCATGATCTCGCTGTTGGTTGGACTTCTCTATGGCGTGATGCTGCCCATGGCTCCGAAACGTCCCATTTTGTTAGGCGGCCTCGTGACGCCGTTACTATGGTCCTTCTTGATTCACGGCAGTTTAGGGATCATCAATCCGGTGATGAACCAGCGCATCAACTGGCTGTGGTTTGTGCTGTCACAGATCGGATTCGGGCTGGCAGCGGGATTGGTCGTTGTGCGTCAGGAAAGAATCCGCACCCGACAGCCGCAGCCGCTCGCACTGCGCATGGGACTAGAGGCGCCCGGATTGATGAGAGACCGTGACGAAGAGGATCGCGGGAGTTGAGCAGATGAGAAAGACCTTTCTCGCAGCCTCCTGTCTAGCGGCAACGCTCGCAGTCACGTCTTGTGACGCGCCGGGCCGCCGAGCGGTGGAGACAGCCGCGATTCGTCCCGCTGACATTGCCGATTTTCATGTGCTTTTTACCCAGAACTGCTCTGGATGCCACGGGGCAAATGGGCAAGGTGCCTTGACTGTCGGCATCGGCAGGCCCGTCTATCTTGCTATCGCGGACGACGCCACCATCCATGAAACGATCGCGCAGGGCAGGCCCGGAACCCCGATGCCGGCTTTTGCGCAGAAGGCGGGCGGTATGCTGACCGATGCTCAGATCGACATTCTGGTTCACGGAATTCGGAGTTGGGCGAATCCAAGTTGGGAGAATGCTGGCGCTTTCGCGAATACCAAGCCTCCTGCGTACGCGGCCTCGGAGCCCGGTGACGCTACGCGAGGAGCCAAGATATTCAAGGATTCCTGCGCTCCGTGTCATGGTCCGGAAGGCCGCGGCGCGCGCGCTATCGCAGACCCCTCATATCTGGCTTTGGTGAGCGATCAGCATCTCCGCACCGTGATCATTGTTGGCATGCCGAATCTGGGTATGCCGGATTGGCGCAGCCACAGCAAACCGCTGACCGATGCCGACGTGGGCGATATTGTCGCGTGGCTGGCGGCGCAACGGGAACCATTGTCAGCGCAATTGAATCAGTGAGGTATTCCAATGAGCGATCCTTCCAGACGTCAAGTGGTCTTCAAAATCGCAATGTTATTCAACGGCGCAGTAGGCGTTCTGCTCGCCATACCGATCGTACGTTATCTCTTCTCGCCTGTGAGCCGAGGAAAAAAGAACGGATATGACAACTGGGTCTCGCTTGGTTCCGTTGATGAGTTCCCTTCTGGCCAGACGCGCCTGGCCACTTATCGCAATCCGATCGCGAACGCTTCCGACGGTGAAACCGCGGAACTCCCCTGTTGGGTCCGTAACATTGATGGCAGTCGTTTCCAGGTATTCGCGATCAATTGTGCGCATTTGGGCTGTCCCGTACGTTGGTTCCCGCAATCGGAACTCTTCATGTGTCCCTGCCACGGAGGGGTTTATTACGCGGACGGCTCACGGGCTTCGGGTCCACCCGAACGAGGGTTGTTCGAATACGCATTTAAGGTTGTCGACGGAAAACTGCAGATTCGGGCGGGCGAGATGCCGACACCTGGCTTTTCCGCGGCAAACAAAAACAAAACCCTCATCCAGATCGAGAGGCAACCGCCGTGCGCCTGATCCGTACGGTCGGCAACTGGCTCGACGCACGGCTTCAGTTGGGCTCGCCCATTCGCCAGACGATGCAGCATCCGATTCCCCGGCAGACCGCGAGTTGGGCATACGTTTTCGGTAGCGCGGCCATGACGGTTTTCGCCTTTCAAGTGGTCACGGGAATTCTTCTCGCGCTCATTTACGTGCCATCAGCAGGAGAGGCATGGAACAGCCTGCAAATCCTAAACCGCCAGGTCACGCTCGGATGGTTCATTCGGGCCCTGCACGGCTGGGGCTCGAATTTCATGCTGGCCATCGTGCTGATCCACATGGTGCAGGTATTTCTTTTTGGAGCCTACAAGTTTCCGCGAGAGCTGACGTGGATTCTCGGCATCTTCCTTCTGCTGATGACGTTGGGGATGGCCTTCACCGGCCAGGTGCTGCGATTCGACCAGGACGCTTATTGGGGACTGGGAATCGGTGCTTCCATATCGAGCCGCGTACCGGTCGTGGGTCCCCTGCTTGTCAAGCTATTGCTGGGAGGCCCGATCATAGCGGGCGCAACGCTCTCGCGGTTTTTCGCATTTCATGTCTTTGTGATTCCCGGCTTGCTGATCGCTTCTGTTGGGTTGCATCTGCTGCTCGTCCTGAAACTCGGGATCAATGAATGGCCCATGCCAGGCCGACTGGTCCGAAGGTCCGACTACATGGAGAAGTACCACGAACTGACGCACACCGAAGGCATGCCGTTTGTACCGAACGGAATTGTGAAAGACGCAATCTTTTCCGGCGCGATTCTACTTGCCATCGCGGCCTGCGCGCTCTATTTCGGCCCCTTCGGCCCGAGCGGCCAGCCCGACCCGCGAATTATTCAGACCGTTCCTAAACCCGACTTCTTCTTTCTGTGGCTCTACGCATTGCTCTCATTGCTTCCGCCGGCAATGGAGACTCCAGTCCTGCTGATCGGACCAGCGATCGCATTAGTCATTCTGCTCGCGCTTCCCTTCTTTTCGGGTGAAGGCGAAAAGAGCTGGAGGCGGCGGCCAATAGCGGTCCTCACCATCCTGCTGAGCGCCGTGACGCTAGGCACGTTTACCAGTCTGGCCGACCACGCACCGTGGAGTCCGGTGATGGATGCCTCCACCGCCGCTGCAATTCCCGCAAAATTCGTTGTAGGACGCACACCGATCGAGGTCCAAGGAGCACTTGTCTTTCAGTCGAAACAGTGCCACAACTGCCACTCTCTTGGCGATATCGGCGGCAAGCGTGGGCCGGCTCTGGACGCGGTGGCCGTTCGATTGACGGGCGACCAACTCGTGCGCCAGGTTCTGCAAGGCGGCGGCAATATGCCGGCATACGGAAAGAATCTAAGTCCCGCGCAGACTGCGGCGCTCGTTGCTTTTCTCGAAACGCTGCATCCATCCGCCCAAACCCCAGCCCGCGAAGCTGCACGAAGTGACGCGTCGTTAACAGCGGGCATTCAGCCGTGATTTCCCCGCTAACTCATCTGGATCATCATCTTCTTACCGGACACATGGTGATGCATCTTCTGATCATGCTGGTGGCAGCGCCGCTGATTCTCTTTCCAGCCCGCCCGGCTTTAGCCCGCTGGAACCCTCCGATCATAGGCTGCTGGCTAGCGGGCAGCCTCACAGTGCTTCTCTGGCATGTTCCGGCCGTTTTTGAGTTCGCTCTTCAATCGACCTTTTGGCGCCTGGTCGAACTAGCCAGCTTCTTCGTTGCAGGAATTGTGTTTTGGTGGCCAGTAATCCAGCTTCGCCCGCATTCAGGCTGGTCTGTGCCGGTATATCTCTTCCTGGCGACGCTACCCTGCGATGCCCTGTCGGCGTTCCTGGTGTTTTGTGGCCACGTCGTTTACCGGCCGTATCTTTCTGCAGACGGTCACGCGATGTTTGGGCTCTCGCCGCTTGAAGACCAGGCCATGGCCGGAGCGCTCATGTGGGTTACGGTGACGTTTGTTTACCTGATTCCGGCACTCGTGCTCACCGCCCGGCTTCTCGCGAGCGAACGAACTCGTGTTTCGGAACTGGGGGGTGGGTGATGGCGGGCGTGTCCACCTCTGCACTCGATATCAGGCCGAGCGCGCGGACCGTCACCTCGGTACGTTCGGCCATCCCCGATTTCGTGGCTCTCACCAAGCCGGAGGTGAACTTCCTCATCGTCAGCGCGACGTTCACCGGCTTCTATCTGGGTTACCCCAGTGATCTGCGCACTTTCCCGATAGAACGAATGCTCAACGCATTGCTTGGGACGCTCCTGGTAGCGAGCGGCACAGGCACCCTGAACCAATATCTCGAACGTGGCTTCGATACGCAGATGCGACGGACCCGCAGACGTCCGGTTGCTGCCGGCAGAGTGCGACCTGCGACGGCCGCTTGGTTCGGCGCGTTGCTTTCTTCAGTTGGTGCAGTTTACCTCTTCGTTGCTGTGAATCCGCTCGCAAGCGCGCTCGCACTGTTCACATTGACGACCTATCTTCTCGTTTATACGCCCCTGAAACGGAAAACTCCCCTTTGCACGTTAGCGGGTGCTGTTCCGGGCGCAATGCCTCCGCTGATCGGCTGGGCGGCGGCTTCGGGTTCTGTCCTGAACGCGAAAGCTTGGACGCTCTACGCGGTACTCTTCTTGTGGCAATTTCCTCACTTCATGGCGATCGCCTGGATGTACCGGGTGGACTACGCGCGGGCTGGGTACCTGGTTCTTCCACCCGGCGAGGAGAGCGGGCGCTTCATGTCGTGGCAGGCTTTGCTGGCGTCGCTTGTTCTTATTCCAATCAGTTTGATCCCGGCCTTGATTGGTCACCGAGATCCCGTCCACTTTGTTTTGGCCGGAATACTCAGCTCGTTGTTTTTCTATTGCAGCGCCAGCTTGGCTCTTCAAAGATCCGTTCTTGCTGCGCGTCGATTGCTGTTGGCCTCCATTGTCTATCTGCCGCTGGCCTTCTGTCTGCTAGTGCTTGAGAAGTAGCCCGAACTACCGGATGATCCTATGACCACCCAGATTCGACTGCTAGCTGTTTTGATCCTTCTGCGATTTGACCTATCCACGAGCGCTGCCACGTTGAAGCCCGAAACGCTAGCAGCCTGGGACGCTTATCTACAGGCCGCAAATGACAAAATGCAGGCCCGCCTCCAGCCGGGCGCGCATTTCTTGTGGATCGACGAAGAGCCGGATCGGGCGGACAGGATTCGTGCGAAGGGACCCTATATCGCGCCTATGGTAAAGGACATCCCAAGAAAGGTTCCATCGGGGCTGATTCACGACTGGCTCGGTGTCGGCTTTGTTCCTAATGCAAACATTGAAGATATCCTGCGAATTGTGAGGGACTACGACCGGTACAAAGACATTTACCGCCCCGGCGTAATCGATTCAGCCTTTCGCCGTACCGACGGAATGCAGGACTTCTTCTTCCTGCGGCTTGCGAATAGATCAGTGGTTGCGAAGACAGCTCTGGATACCGAAGGTGTGTCCTCCTATACTCGTGTAGATGATACGCGCTGGTACGGTGTTTCCAACACGACCGAGATCCGCGAGATCAGCAAGTTTGGGACGGAAGAGCAGCGAACCTTGCCCCCTGACGAGGGTACTGGGCTGATTTGGCGGCTATCCAGCATCACACGCCTTGAGGAGCGCGACGGAGGAGTCTACGCGGAACTGGAGGCAATTGCATTGAGCCGCGATATTCCCGCCGCCTTTCGTTTGTTTGTTACACCGATCGTTCGCCGCGTCTCAAGAGACTCGCTCGCCACGTCTCTCCACCAGACAAAAGTAGCCATAGATGATCTCAAGCTGCACCGTGTGCAGGAAGCTCAGTGAGAAGAGCCTGACCTTTTCGACGCGAACGCCCCGTCCAAGAACCTTTACTTCAGGGGCGATTTCAAAGCGTCATAGCAATTAGAAGGTTGGCTTGAAAAGACGGATCGGTGTCGGTCAGTTCGCTACCCTCGTGACCGTGACGCCAAATCCCACGGCTGTACTGCTTGTTCAACCCTGTGTATTACCTGTTTAGGTTCCGAAGGGGAAAGCGCGGAGATCTCCCAGGCCGACCTCAGAGGCGAAGCGATAGAATCCGCGAAAGCGCCCGGGCCGCAAAAGACGAACTTGGAGCGGGCGCTTCAAATGCAAGGCGGCTAGGAACCATTAGGCTCACTTCGGTACCCTTACCGGCGCGGCTACTGATTTCAAGAGACGCGCCAATGCGATCAGCTCGCCCACGCATTCCCTCTAAACCGAAGTGGCCCTCTTTGCCTGAATGCAAAACCTGCTCAGAGATTCCTTTACCGTCGTCGCGCACGATGATTCGCAGTGCGTTCACGTACTCTAATTCGACCTGAACGGACTCGGCGCCTGAATGTTTCAGAGCATTCGTGATCGCCTCGGAAGCGATGCGAAGGACCTCATACTGAATCCAGGGACGGACGGCGCGCGATTCACCTGTGATCGCCAGCCTGAATGTCGTCCCAGCAGCCGGAGTGTCGGTCGCCACATCGGAAAGCTGCTTCGCCAGATTATTATTGAACCCCGAACCGCGTAAACCCTTTAGAGCAGCGCGAGACTCGGTCAGGGCAGCGTCTAACTTATCGACGGCACGTAACAACGCACCTTTGACAACAGGTAGGGAATCAGGAATCTTCTCTGCGGCGTTCTCCACCAACATGGTTGATCCGGAGATCGCTTGCACGACGGTGTCGTGAAGTTCCTCCGCAATCCGGGTTCGCTCGTCCATGCGTTCATCAAATCCGGCCTGCACTCGTTCGACCGCCTTCTGCAAGCGCAGCCGGTGCACAAAGAAGGCCAGCGAAACAAGGGACAGGGATAAGAGCAGGATGAACCAATTGGTCTCGTAAAAGTAGGGGAGTTGCTCCAACACCAGCGGAGGTGAATCCGTCCAGTGGTCTCCGTCGGTGCTTGCAGCGACGCGAAAGGTATAACTGGTGGGTTTGAGGTTCCCATAGAATGCAGTCCGTCTCGCGCCGGCGTCAATCCAATCCTTGTCGCTCCCTTGCAGCCGGTATCGGAACCGAACAGACAAAGGATCTGCGAGCCCGAGCGCCGTGTAGCGGATTTCAATCGAGCGCGCACCCGCCGGAATCCGGATCTGTCGAGCCCCAGCACGAACAGCGCCATCGATGGTGACGTCTTCGGTAAGAACCCGAAGGCCGGGTCCCCGGGGAGTCGTCGGGGCAATCGGCGTCACCTCCACCAATCCATCCGCAGTGGAAAACCACAGGTGGCCGTCAGGGGCCCGCGCGGAATTAGGAAAAAAATTGCCCGCTGTATAGGTTTGGAGCCCGCCAGCGCTCCGATCGAGAATTGGAGTAAGGTTGCGCCGCTTCCCGGCGGCCCAGTCGGTCAGGCTTTTCTTATCGATAGCTGCTAATCCGGCAAAACTCGTGAACCAGAGACGGTCGTACGCGTCGTCGATAACCGCCGTAACGTGATCCGCTGGCAAGCCGTGCTGTGAATTTGCAGTGCGGATTCGTCCGTCCTGAAACCAACTTAGGCCATCGGTGGATCCTATCCAAAGCTGACCCTTACCATCAATGAGGACTGTCTGAACCTCCAGATCTGGAAGACCTTCGTCGCGGCCAAAGTGTCGCACCATTCCATTCGACACTCGGTAGAGACCTCCGCTAAGATAGCTTCCTGCCCAAATAGCTCCCGTGCGATCTTCGGCGAGGGTTCCAATGAATCGGTCTCGAACCCCAGTCTCACTCAAGCCCCTTGACCCTGACCCGGGTAGCCACCGAAGGAGACCCTTGTTCGCTGTCCCAATCCAAATGCTTCCGTCACGCGCCCGAAGCAACGACCGCACATCCAGTCCTGACAAATTTGATACCAAATTGGTGTGCTCACTGGTCCGGCTTGCGACTCCGCCATTGAAACCGATCAGAAAACCGGCACCAGGTTTAAACAACAGCGTGGAGGGAGTACTACCGGGAGGAAGATTCAGATGCCACGTGTGTGTAGTGTTGGCAGCGATCTGCGTGACCTGTCGGTTCGATGCCGTCCACACGCCTCCGTTGTCGGCTACGACGGGGCCCTCTGGGTGCCTGAATATACGAATTTGGCTGTCCCGAAATCGATCCAGGCCACCGCGGGTGCCTGTCCAGATGTTTCCTTCGCCGTCTTCAAAAAGGCTATAGGCGTAATCGCTGCTGAGCCCGGCTCTGCGATCCATGCTGGCCACCTCCTTCCCGCGAACCCGAAACAGGCCGGACGACGAAGCGATCCAGAGATTTCCGTCGCGATCTTCGGTGCACGAGCGAACCTCGCTCCCGCTCAACACCGCATTCACGACCGGATCTGCGGCGAACCGACTGCCGTTCCAGAGGGTAATCCCTTTCCAACCTGCGGTCCAGATTCTGCCTGAATGGTCAAGATAAAGGCTCATTACGCGATTATCCGGAAGCCCGTCCTTTACCGTGAAAGAGGTGAGGATTCCATCTTGTAGGCGCAATACGCCGGCTCCCAACGTCGCCATCCAGAGCGTGTGATGCGGGTCCTCAACGAATGCAGTAATGATAATCGGAGGAATCGCGACAGGTGGTTTTTCGATTCTCCCGTTGACCATCCGTACAGTGCCTGCGCCTGTTCCCACCCAAAGAGCGTCGCTCGAATCCCGGTACAAGGAACCGACATCGTTGGAGGGTAAGCCATCCTTCACGGTATAACTGTGAAACTTGCCCGCTTGGTACTGGGTAAGGCCTCCGCCAAGCGTGGCAATCCACATCGAGCCGTCGGGCTCGATGACTAAGTCCTGCATTGCGTTGCTGTTGAGTCCTTCTACGGACCCCGCCTTGAAAGTCAAAAACCGGACTCCATCGAAGCGAACAAGTCCGACGCCGGTTGCCATCCAGAGATACCCGTCTGGGGTTTGCGTGATCCGGCGCACAGTCAGGACGCCGGCGTCCCTTCCCCACGACGTGTGGGCGTATTGCGAAAGAGTGTAGGCTGGATTCAGCGCATAGAGGGGTAGAGAGCCGACCGTAAGAACCAACAGTAGAATACTTCGCCGCCCCCTCAGCAGAAGCGCTAGCGCCGCATTCGTCGAAGTCCACCGTGGGAGTGGTTGAGCTGTGGAAGCCAAGAAACACCCTTTCGCGGACTCTTCAATTCTATCTGCGAAGCGCTTGCGCGGGGAAGCTGGCTCGCCCAGCCAGTGGTACGCTATTGAGAAAACGAGTGGCAGGACGGACCGCGCGACGGCCTGGCAAACCACATCGAGGAGTTGCTTGTCCCAGGGTCAGCCAATTACGGTTCTTTGCATCGATGATCATCCTATAGTGCGCGAGGGGTTGGTTTCGATCATCAATGGCGACCCCGATCTCCGCGTCGTGGGCGAGGCAGAAACCACGAAGCAGGCCATCGCCGCGTTCCACGCCTCTAAACCAGACGTCACCGTGATCGACCTGAAGCTGCCAGATGGCGATGGAATCGACGTGATCCGGGAAATCCGCAGTGACTTTCCGAAATCACGGTTCATTGTTCTTACCTCTGCCGAGGGTGATATGGACATGCGGCGAGCTCTCGAAGCCGGCGCGCAAGCCTACCTCGTCAAGGGAGTTGTCCGGACTGAATTGCGGCAGGTGATTAAGGCTGTGTATGCGGGCGAACGCCATGTTCCGGCGAATGTCGCGGCAACGATCGCTGCTCATTTGAACGAACCGGTTCTCACAGCGCGGGAGCTAGAGGTACTCGAACTTGTCGCGGTCGGGATGCGGAATAAAGAGGTCGCAGCCCAGCTGTCGATCAGTGAGGAGACCGTGAAGATGCACATGCGGAATTTAATGGAAAAACTGAAAGTAAATGACCGCACTCACGCGGTCATGGTAGCGGTCCGGCGCGGATTTATCCGGCCCTAGAGTCTCGGACGATTGGAAGCACCCCCCTTTTGGGTGATCGCGATCCCACCCGCTTTAGCAATAGTGCTGAACGCGGCTTGGGCCTACTGTACCTATAGTGACCGAGCGGAAAGCGAGATCACGAAAGGTTGTAGAAAGATTCCGATCCATTTGTTTCGCACGTTCCCGCCCGGTGCGGCGGGTCTGGGCCTTTTTTTATTACGGGTCATTACTGCCTTCACGTTAGGGTATTCGGGCTATTTGGTTCATGGGCGAGCCGCGATACCGGCCGCGTCCATTATTAGCTTGGCGAAGCTGATCAGTCTAATGTTGCCGCTGCTTGGAGTTCTGATGATCCTTGGATTTGCCACGCTAGTCTGTGGAGTTCTTTGTTGCGGACTTCTTGCCTTGTCTATCGGCCGGCTGAATCTAGGTTCGAACGATCTGTTCTTAATCGCGGGGGGTCTTTCGCTGGTTTTAGTGCTGGTAGGTCCCGGAGCCTATTCCCTGGACGCCCGTCTCTTCGGATTGCGCCGGATCGAAATTATAGGACGTACCTCTTTAACGCGAAACAAACACCGCGACGGAAGGTAGTTGACCATTTCAGAGGAAGGAGCACGAGGCATGGCCAGTTCAGACTTGATTGGGTCAAGTAAAACATTTCGGGCGTTGCTGGATAACGTCCACATGGTCGGGCCGGTTGACGCAGCGGTGCTCATCCAGGGCGAGACGGGCACCGGCAAAGAAGTGATTGCGCGCGCGATTCACGAGGCCAGTCCCCGGCGCAGGAACCGTTTTGTGGCCGTTAACTGCGCAGCTATCCCGAGCACTCTGCTCGAAAGTGAACTCTTCGGTTATGAAAAAGGCGCTTTCACTGGGGCCATGAACCAGACCGTCGGACGTTTTCAGGCCGCAGACAAGGGTACGCTCTTTCTGGACGAGATTGGAGATCTTCCGTTGGAGTTGCAGCCGAAACTGCTGCGCGTCCTCCAAGAAAAGCAATTTGAGCGCCTAGGAGGGGGTGGCCATACCATTCACGCCGACGTGCGCGTCATCGCGGCGACCAATCAAAACCTGGAGCGCTTGGTGGCAGAGAAGCGGTTTCGAATCGACCTTTTTTACAGGCTAAATGTGTTTCCGATAACACTTCCTCCCTTGCGAACACGGCGGGACGACATCGGGCCGCTAGCCGAACATTTTGTCAAAACGTTCGCTCGACAGCAGGGAAAAGTGGTCGAATTTATTCCGCATGATGTGATGGCTGCTCTCGAACGCCACGACTGGCCAGGGAACATCCGGGAGTTGCAGAACGTCATCGAGCGTGGCGTCATTATGACGACTGGGCCCGTGTTAAGCCCGCGGACGATAGAGCACTTGATAGCAACTGTATTCTCCGATGGTCCAGCGATCGTTACGACAATTGCCGAAGCCGAGCGCGCCTATATCACTGAAGCACTTAACGCAACGAACTGGGTCGTCGGTGGGCCGAATGGAGCGGCAGCCCAACTTGGGCTGCCACGAACAACGCTGCTTTCCAGAATGCAGCGACTCGGGATTCCCGGACGTGTCTTGCGAAGACGCCAGCAGTCGGCGGGACGATTCGTTCAGATGATGGGTGGGCTATCCTCGGGTTTTACAGCCGAGTCATCAGTTCGCGTGCCTGCCATGGAGAACGTAGCCAGCTGATGTGCCACAACTGAATCGCGTCATTGTTATTTCACACGCCTTCTCTCGGTTCTATAAAAAAGACCCCAAAAGGAGATTTTCTCGCCCGGCCCGTCTACCCGGGGGTGGATTGAACATGATGTCGTCTATCCGCCATGTTCGCCGTAAGAGGCAGCGGCATTGATTACATCGGTGAGTTCACCTTTTCCCGCTTGGAGAACGTCCAACGGGGTACGATCATCCATAAGGTCGCTTGGGTCCAAAAAACAATTTAGCTTCTCCCACTCATCGCGGTCGTCAAGCGCATTTAAGACGTCCTCCAAATTTCGGAGCCCGAACTGCCAAGTTGGATAGTGATATCCCTTCCTGCCAAGCTCCACGCCAAGCAGCCTTTTTTCCCGGCGGCGTTTATCCACCGCTTGTCGAGAAATCTTGAGAAGTTTCGCGGCGTCAGCCGACGATAAGGATCCGCCTTCGGCTTCGAGCAGTTGCCGCTTCGCTTCGATACCTCGGAGGCGGGCACCGGTCAAAGGATCACGGGCGCGAATAGTCGCCAGGGCTTCGTCTGATGTCAGCGCGCCGACACTAAAACGCTGTAGTCGGTAGGTGCCTGCACCGCTTCCGCGAGCTGAAGCTCCTCGATAGCTCGGAGCGAACGCCGGAAGAAGGCCTCCCGAATGGGGTTGCGCTTCGTGGCCAGCCCGGCTCCTTGCGGTGCATCCGAACGTCTGAAAACCAGCAGCAAGAAATTCTTCTTAGATTTTTGTTCGACGGAGAACCCCTTGACCTCGACCACGAGCTTTTTGTGCGAAGTTGACCATGAGCAATAGGCGTCAGCGCAGGCAAACTGATAGTCTGCAAGGCGGGCAATTGGGATTTGAATCTGGACAACGCCTTTAGCAGCGCTGGTCTTCACACCGGAGAGCTTCGCCTTTTGACAGCTCAGCATTGGTTGCCAGGCGGTTCGTCCCAACGATATGGGAAAGATCTGCTCCCTGTCGATGAACCCACTGGCTCTTAGCCCCAGGCCAGCACCGCGAACAAATACAAGAGGAATACGGCCAGGATTCCGCAAACAACACCAACAGTTGCTTTTGTATTCATCTGTTGTCTCCTCCTCGTTTATTAGGATGCACGCACGGAGTCCTTCGTTGGATCTCTTTTTTTAAAAGACTTACATCCTTTACCTGTCATGCGCGGCCGGAGTCATCTCGGCCCAAACCCAGGCACAGCTGAAACGTCATTCGATCGAAGAACATCTTTGATCTTGCGCACCGACACTCACCTGGCTTGTGCCCGTAAGGCAGGATGTGGATGAGTGTTTCTAACGGTACCAGGACAGCTTCAATCGCGGATCAGCTCGTCATCCAGACGGGAGAGGGCTCCGCGGAGTTCGGCGAGCCGATTCACTATATTTCGGGCGTATTCCTCATAACGCGGATTGTCAAAGTTGACGTTACCTGAAAGGCTGCTTCCAAGTGCTGGCAACAACGAGAGGTGGCTCCGCGCTAAGGCTTCGGCCATGGAATCTAGCTCCACAGCGAAAGCGACCCGCATCTCGACTAACTTTGGTGCGTGGAGAACGTCTTCTTCTGTGGTGACAGCCACTAGCTGGTTCCAAAACATCGCGACCGCGGAGAACGCTGTTCTCAGAATCGCCTGACTCACACGGGTTTGTTTGTCCAGTTCACCGCCGAATTCATACTCTGCTACGTCATTCAATGTACGCAGCTCTGCTACTGTTTTGCCAATTTGGTCGCGCAGCGCATTCGCCTGGCGAACCTCGTCGTCGTGGAGGCTGCCGCTGTGCCCGAGTTGAAACAGGCTGGCTCCGTTGCGTAATACCGATGCAAGGCGGCGAAGCATGATCGTGATCGTCCGTACCGGCCAGATCTGATCGAAGACGAACCACATTGCAACCAAGCCGACCAATATTCCAACGAAGCGGTCCCGCGCCGGCGCCAACTCCTGTGGAGCACCAAAACCCTGAAATGCCACGAAGTAAAATGCCAAGGCAATCTGCAGACCGATGTAGTTGAAATATCGTCCAGTGGCGAACCAAGCGGCAATAAAAGCAACGGTTGCCACCAGAACGACGAGTGAGGTGATGGAATCCATATGCGGGAAGAGGAATGCGGTTGCACCTATTCCAAAAACCAGCCCACCGATTGCCGAACCAATTACCCTGAACAACAACTTCTGTTTGATGGCGCCGGTGGTGCTCAGAGCCGTGAGGAAGACTGTGGCTACGGACGTCGAGATTCCTGGCCAGTCGACCGCATGATTGAAGATGTAACAGCCAACGGCAGCCAGGCTTAGCTTGAGTGCGAAAGCAACATTCTCCGGATTTCGGAGCCCGCCTTGAACAAAGAGCGGCACCTTTTTCGACGGCAATGCTATGAGTTCCGTATTGTGCATCGAGCTGGAATGCTGAGGCATGCGGGCAAGCGTCCGGAGCACGAACTCGATACGATCCAGCAAAGTCAAAGGAGGATTCGGCTCCGGCTCAAGGCGTCCTGCCAGAGTCGTAACATCGGGCGAGGCTAACTTATGACACTGCTCCGCAACTCGACCGCAACGTTCAGCTATCTGCGGGGCGCCACTGCCTGGGTGTTCGGAAGCAAAAGCGGCCGCGAGGTCCACAAGCTGCGCCAGCATTGTGATGTGCACACGGGATCCGAGCGGAAGGGACGAGGGATCGAGGTTGCGATCGGTAATAGCGCTGTAAAGCTCCTGCATGACTGTCTGGCCGGAGGCCGCCAGACGAGTTATTTGGCTGATAGACGCACTCAGTTGCTCTTCGGCCGCGCCGTCGGCGACTAACTTGAACAACGTTTCTAATGCTTGGTACCTGATTTGCAATTGCTGCCGCAACTGATCAACCGGGTTGGCCCCGCCAAAAAGGTATTCGACCGCTACCGAACACCCTATTGCCAGGGCGCCGGCCGCGATCACCCAAAGCGCACCTTTGACCAGTGTGTCCGCAGGCTGATGAAACTCCCAATTTGCCATTAAAAAACAGGATATGAATCCGAATGTGGTGCCGAGACTGGGAAGCGTAGCGACGCGCATCCACATTCCCACTGCGAACCCAATGGCTCCCACACTCAGGACGCGAGCCATCGGATCATTGGCGGTTATACCAACAACGCCGATTACGGTGCCCACTGCAGCGGTTAGGGTAAGCAGCGACAAGATTCCCCCTCGCAAGGACACCGCAGGAGAATCACGCGAAACCATAAATACGAGATACAGGCCGATCGCGGACGACGGGATCCGCCACGTCATCAAGAGGATCAAAGTCAGGACCGTGGCGAGCACAATCCGGAACGATGTGCCCAGCCGCCCCGGAGTTGGCTGCAGGTCCTGCCAGAGTCGATTACGCCAAGTCACGCAAATGCCACTACCTTGTCATCTCACTACCGTCACAGACGAGGCGCCGATACGAAAGAGAGAGGGGTCAGGATCCTCGACTCGGACGCGTACCGGAAAGCGCGTGGAGAGATGCACCCAATTAAGCGTCTTTTCGATATCGGGGAGACCCGCGGAGACTTTGCCATCCTCCGGAAAGACTCCGTACCCGACGCTTTCCACAATGCCTCGAAATTTGCGGTCAGGGTGTTCCATCAAAAACACATCGACATGGCCGCCCTTACGAATGTTTTTCAATTCGGCTTCCCGATAGTTTGCTACTACCCACCAGGTGCGCGTGTCCACGAGAGTAAACATTGGACTACCCGGACGGGCATAGGCGCCCTCGGAAATATTCATGTTGGTTACGTACGCATCGAACGGTGCGACTACATGGCAGCGCTCGAGATCCAAACGCGCGCTGTCCACTTTCGCGGCCTTCGCGGGACGCTGGGACATCAGCGTCTCGATCCGATCGATTGCGTGAATTGACTGCGCAAGCTTCGCCTGCGCTTCCGCGGCGAGGGAATCTGATTCGCGAAGCCGAAACTCGGCCTGGCCTTGCTGAGCCTCGGCCTGGACGAGGGCAGCTTGCGCCTCGTCATAATTTCCCTGGGCCACCCTAACTGCTGTTCGTTCCGTGTCGACTTGTTCCAACGTGACATACTGCTTCTCGAGCAACGGCTCAATACGGTTCAAGTTGTTGGTGGCGAGCGTCAATTGCGCCCGGGCAGCAGTCACAGTAGCTTGTGCTCGAGAGACCGTTGCTTTTGACACATCCACCGTGCTGGTCGACGTTCTGATCGCGGTTGTTGTCTGCGACAGAGTCGCCCGCGCTGCCTCCACGGCGCTGTTTTGCGCGGCAATTTTTCGTTGTTCATCTACGATTTGCTGCTCCAGATCTTCCTGGTCGGACAACGCCTGGCGGAGGGCATATTCGTAGGGCCGTGGATCGATCGCAAAGAGAAGGCACCCTTTTTTTACCTGCGCGTTGTCTTTTACCGGCAACTCAACCAGGCGGCCGCTCACCTCGGCGACAATTTCAATAAAGTTCGCCCGTACGGTGGCGTCGTCCGTCCTCGGAAAGCTTTCCGTCTCATGAATCGTCAGAGCCAGCATCACCAAGGCCCCTGCTATCGTCAAAATGCCGACAAATCGGCCGATCCGCCTGCGGGATATATTTTCAGATTGCTGTTCCATATGTAATGTCCTAACGAAAAAACGTAAACCACAGCAGGCAGGAAAACAGAACCACGAGACAGGGATAGAAGAGAGCAGGCGGACCCAGGTGCGGTTCCAATTTGTATCGCACCAGCAGTTTTCGAAAGACAAAGGCAAGAACTACGGCAGCGGCCAGGCAAATCATCCAAACCGGAAAGTAGGAGCCGATGATGTCGACCGCTGGGGCGCGTACACAGCCAGTGAGACTGCAAATGATTGGTAACCACGCCCATCTTTGAGCCGTGTTCATGGTTTCCTTCCGCCTGATGATTCAGGCTTGCTAACTGGCGGCCTGCCACGCAACAAATTGCCGGTCGTAAACTCCAAGTTAACCGCCTGCAGAAAAAGCTCGGAACGAGCAGCCACGATTGAGAGTCGTGCTAACGCCAACTGCTTTTCGGCGGTCAGAACGTCTACCAAGTTCCTGACGCCGTACCGGTATGCGTCGAGGGAGGCTGAGTAAGAGGTATTGGCCGACTCTAACAGCGCAACTGCAGCCTGTTGCTTGCGGATTCCTGTACGAAATGCGATATACGCGGACCAAACTTCCCGTGTTGCATTGTCCTGTTTATCTGCCAACTCGTTTTGAGCTTCGCGGTGTTTTGATTCCGCAGCGTTTAACTGGTGCTTCCTAGCGCCACCGTCGAAGATTCGCCATTCGATTTGAAGAGTGGCCGACCAAGTTGGCTTGCTTGCAGACCCAAGTTGTCCAAAACTCGCTGTTGGCCAAAGAGAGGTTTGCGCAGCAGAGCCCGAAAACGTTATGCGAGGCCCATAATCCGCCTTAGCCGCTCTAATTTCAGAATCCGCCGCCCGAATTGCGGCGGCCTGTGCCAGCAGGTCCGGGCGATCGGCTAGCGCGCGATCAACAAGTCCATCAATCGAAAGTGTCAGCAGTTGCGGCAGGGGCTCACTCTCTTGAGCGTCAATTGTGATGTCCGGTGAAGGCTCCACGCCAATTGCATCACGAAGCCCGACTCGCGCAACCTGTTCATCGCCGCTTGCGGATTCTTCATCGAAGACGGCTTGCGCGGTTTCCGCCCTCGCGTTTAGTACGTCTGGAAGAGTCGAGCGTCCATTGCGTAGTTGGAGTTCCGCGGCATCCTGAGTCGTTTGCGCGGTCTTGAGCGTTTCTCTGGTAGCCTGCAAACGCTCCTGCGCTGTCAGCAGCGCATAGTATGCGCTCGCGACTTGGAATGCTACGCTCTGATTTATTTCCATGAAATTCGCTCCGGCGACCAACGTCTCGGCCGTGGCTGCGTCCACACTCGCCTTTCGCTTACCGGAGTCGAAAAGAAGGTACTGTAGCGTTATCTCTGGCTCAGCGAGCCCTACGTTATTGACGGTATAGCCTGCCGGCGCCAAGGGCTTCGGGAACGGATCGATGGTGCGCTGGCCCTCAAAAGTGGCGACACCAGCAAGAATAGGGTAGTAGGCACTTCGCTCGATGCCAAGTTGCTCAGCCGCCTGCTTGGCACGTTCCCAGGCGACTTTCGTCCGCGGGTTACTGCGCTCAGCAATGTCGATAAGCTCGGCCAGCGTGTACGCGTGATTAGAGTCAAAACTAGCGGATGAGGATTGCGGTGCGACCCTTGCCGCGCAGTCCGCGGCGTGGTGGGGAGTCGAAACGTCGCCAGCACATTGAGCCTCCATTTTCCCCAGACATGCGCCCAGCGCCATCGATAAGAACACCTCTCGCCTGAACCGAAATAGCACTTGTCTTAGACCTCACCTCAAGCCAGAGCCAAGCCGGACCTGGTTGACTAACGCACCAACGCATGCTGACCGGGCGCCGAGCGACGGAAACCGGCACCCGCTCCAACGGCTCGCTTGGTTTGTACGATATCTTTTGCGGCGGTCTCAATTATCAGTACGCAAACCACTGTTTCAGCCCCTCCACTTTCGCCTCGGTATATGGCGGAATCAGATGATCGATGTCAACATTGGCTGGAGAAACCAGGATCGACTTGGCGTGCGTCATCGAGTCGAAACCATCCTTGCCGTAATAGTGTCCGATTCCGGAATTCCCGACACCTCCGAAAGGGATAGTGTCAATGAACAGATGAACGTTC
>Ga0335078_10002388_pt1 | contig 28506 bp, 22 predicted proteins | sample Lox_Sample_32_FD_206711 | JGI IMG/M metagenome (GOLD analysis project Ga0335078, IMG submission 206711) | Soil microbial communities from Loxahatchee National Wildlife Refuge, Florida, United States - Lox_Sample_3.2 | ecosystem: Environmental > Terrestrial > Soil > Wetlands | place: USA...
AGCGATGCCTCCTCAGCGAATGGCCTTCCAGCAACCACGCCCCGTGCCCATGTCAAAGATCCGCAGCATGGCAGGATTGCAGCCATAGCTTCCTCGGTGGGAAGGGCATTCCATCGTGCCAGGACATTTTTCTCTCCGCGCGCGCCGCCTTGCACGGAAGTCAGCCGAGTCAAGAACTCGGCGACAAGGTTGGCCGCAACCGTGGCGCGATAGCGCGCGGTGGATCGAATGTCGTCAATCGGACGAATCTCAGCTGCAGCAGAGCGTCTAGCCGCAAGAATGAGATCGGAATTGATTGTCTTGCCTCTCACAGTTTCTTCGGTCTCGGTTAGGCGAAGCGGAACCGGCGCCACGCTTCCCATGGCAATGCGGATATCATCTACCACGCCGTTCAAAACCCGGCCCAGCCCAGCCACGCACACCTTGGAGATGGCCTGCGCTTTTCGCGCTCCGACCTTGCGGGTATAGCCGACGTATCCATCGAATCGCCGCGGCAGGCAGACGCTTTGAATCAACTCGTCAGGCTCCAACAGCATCTTCTTGTAGCCACTGTGAAATTGGGCATAAGGCACCCGACGCTGGCCTCGCACTGAGATCGCAATCAACTCCGCGTCATACACCAGCAGGGCGGGCAATGAGTCCGCGGCCGGGGATGCGTTAACGATATTGCCGCCGAGAGTGCCGCGATTCTGATTGGCAATCCCGCCCGTCCAGCGCGCCGCCGCGCTCAGAAGAGGGAACTCTCTTGTTGCCGTTTCGTGCTTGAGCAGGTCGGTGTAAGTGCATCCCGCGCCGATGCAGATCTCGTCCGTCCTGACCTCGATGCGGCGCAGTTCAGCGAGATTCCAGATGCTGACCAGCTTGCATGCTGGAAGCTTCCCCGCAGCATATTGCACCATCAGATCGGTGCCGCCGGCAATCGGCAGCCAAACGTTTGGCTCCTTCGCCAGGAGTGAAAGCACGGCGTGCAAGTTGCCGGGCGCGACCATTTCGTAATCAGCAGGACTCGATCTCATGTCGTCATCCTGCGGCGCGCAGCTTGCGCCACCGCTTCCACAATCTGACTGTATCCGGTGCAGCGGCAAAGATTGCCGGACAAGCCTTCGCGGATCTCTTCGTCCGTGGCTCCGGGTTTCTCGTTCAATAAATGATAAGCTGCGAGAATCATCCCGGGCGTGCAGATACCGCATTGGGCGCCGCCACATTCCAGAAATGCCTCCTGCAAAGCGTGCAGACCATCGCCGCCAGCGAGGCCCTCGATCGTCACCACACTTGAGCCGGCCACCTGGAGAACCGGCACCAGGCAGCTATTCACGAGTGCGCCATTCATCAATACGGAGCACGAGCCGCATTCGCCTTCCCCGCAACCTTCTTTCGCGCCGGTCAATCCCAGATTGAAGCGCAACACGTCGAGCAGGCGTTCCATAGGATACGCGATCACCGTCTTCGATTCGCCGTTGACGACAAATGAAATGTCCATCTTCCTGCCGTGTGATTTGCTCATCGGTTCTCGCCTGTGGAGGCAACGCCGCCCTCCTGCGAAGAAGCGGCCAACCGATCCATGACGTCTTCCGGCAGCAGCGGGATAGAATCAAAATCAACGCCAAGCGCGTCGGTCATGGCGTTGAGGATCGCCGGAGCCGGGCCATCCATCGGAAGCTCGCCGATGCCTTTCGCGCCGTAGGCTCCGTGAAGGTTGCCCAATTCCTCGAAGAAGACGCGGATGGGAGGCAGATCGCTCGACGTTGGCATGATGTAATTCGTCATCTGGGCGTTTTGCATGCGTCCATTCAGCCAAACCACTTTTTCATAAAGGCTGAATCCGATGGCCTGAGCGATGCCACCAATGATTTGACCTCTCGCCAGAACTGGATGCAAGACTCTGCCAACTTCCTGAACCGCGACGAAGTCATCGAGCGTTACGCCGTAGGTATTCAAGTCGATCGTCACCGCAGCCACGTACACTGCCCAGGCAAAGGCGGCGTAGGCTTCTCCTCGATATTTTTCATCGTCCCAGAAGATATCGCTGGGTGCCTCGTAACGCGACCAGCTGCAAAATTGGCCATGCTCCGCGACATATTGCCTGCAGGCGGCGAGAAACTCGGCAGAGGAATACTCCTCGCGGAGCAGGCCGGACGAAACGAGGGTCTGCCGAATGCCCAAGGCAGCCGAGTGAACGAGCTTCCCGACCACCATGACAGTACGCGATGCCACCGTGGGACCGCTATTAGGGACTTCCAGTGTGTCCGGTTGGGCCATGCTCACGCTCTCGTAAGGGAGGCCCAGAGTTTCGGCAGCAATCTGGCTGAGAACTGTTTTCGTGCCTTGGCCGAACTCGGTGCTCGAAACCAGTACGCGCACGCTGCCGTCGGCGCAGCCTTCGACCCCGACTACCGAGCTCAAATATCGCTCGCCCGACCCGGTGAACCCTGCTCCGTGCAAGAACGCGGCCATACCTACGCCCGTTCGGATGGTGCCGCCTCGGTTCTCAGCAGCGGATCGCTGTTTCCTGGAGTCGTAATCTGACTCTTGCAGCGCGCGATCCAGTAACTTTCCCAGATCGATCGGTTCGCGCACCAGTTGTTCGGTAGTGGTGGTCTGTCCGGGCTGCAGAAAATTTCGCCGGCGAATTTCGGCGGGAGAAATTCCTACCACCTGCGCAATACGGTCCATGTGCCTTTCCATGGCAAACAGGCTCTGCGGCGCACCGAAACCACGAAACGCTCCATGAGGCGGTGCATTCGTGGCGACTGCTTTGGCGCGGATACGAATGCTCGGCCAGTAGTATGGCCCCCCGGCGTGAATAGCCCCGCGCGAGAGCACCACCGGCGACAACGTCAAGTACGCTCCGCCATCAATCGTGAAATCGATCTCGCCGCCCAGAAGCTTGCCATCCCGGCTCACCGCCGTCCGGTGGCGGGTGCGCGAAGGATGCCGCTTGGTGGTCGCGGCCATGTCTTCCATGCGGTCGTAAGTAATCTTTACCGGCTTGCCAGATTTGATTGCCAGCAGCGCCGCGTGGGCAGCGATCATCGAGGGATATTCTTCTTTGCCGCCGAAAGCGCCGCCCGTCTCCATCTGTACCACCCGGACTCTCTCCGCTGGCAAGCTGCACAGCGCCATGAGTGCCTTATGAATGTAGTACGGACATTGCAAGGATCCCCAGACCGTGACGCCGAGAGTGGGGTCGAACTGCGCGATCATTCCATTGTTCTCGATATAAAGCTGCTCCTGTGCGCCGGTTGTGTATTCTCCTTCTACGACGTAGTCGGCCTGATCCCACACGGCATCGACGTCGCCTTTTTCGATCAAATAGCTTTTGAAGATGTTGTCCTCGCCCCACACAACCGGAGACTGGCGCTCGCTGTCTTCAATGGTGAAGACCGTCGGCTGAGAATCGCATTCGATAGAGATAGACTCGATCGCCTTGGGGAGCGCATGCCGATCAGGGTGCGCTAGCAAAAGGATCGGTTCCTCGGGATGATTGACAAAGTCGCTGGCAAGGCAGGGCTGGTCGTCGCCGATTAATGAGATGCAATTTTTCCCTGGGATATCTTTCGCAGATACGATCACGAATTCATTCCAGTCGATTGCGGGATCAAAGGCGATTTTTCTAATCCGACCGCGGGGAATCCGGCTGCGGACGGTTGCCCCGAAGAGCATACCGGGCAGGACCATATCGTCGACGTACTGCGACCTGCCCGTTACCTTGTCGCGCCCTTCCTTGCGGGGAACCGATTTACCGACGATGCCCTCACTTCTCATTTCGACACGATACCCGCCTTCGTGGATGGGACAGTGTATGCCAGAGCAAATCATAATGCCCGGAGTGCGTCGTCAGGCAAGCAAGATCAGAAGCCTTACGACGCGAGGCCTGCGAGCCCGATTTTTAACGCTGCACATTCAGGTAATGTTCCCGTCCGCGCAGTTCGCCCGGAAACTTGCCGTCGGCAAAGACCAGAGCCCCTCGCAGATAGGTCGCAATCACCACGCCGCGCAGCGATTCTCCCATGTACGCAGAGACCGGATGCCGGTAATGTAGCTTATCCTCGGCCACACGAAAATCGCCGTCGGGATCGAACACTACGAGATCGGCGTCGTGACCGGGGGCAATTCGGCCTTTGCGCGTGCCGCAACCGGCCAACCGGGCTGGTTCTGCTGCCATCCAGCGTGCCAGATCGAGCAAAGTGAAGCTGCGTCGGCTCGCTTCCGTCCACATCAGCGGCAGGGCTACAGACAGGCTGGCAATGCCGCCCCAGGCTGTGCGGAAGTCCCCCTCCGCGATTCGTTTCATCGCTGGAGGACACGGGGAATGATCCGTGACCACCATATCGATGATGCCGTCGCGCAGTCCTTGCCACAATCGCTCGCGATTCTCCTGGCTTCGAATCGGCGGAGCGCACTTCTTCAGCGTAGCGCGATCCGCGATACTTTCGGCGGCCAGATGTAAATAGTGGGGACAGGTCTCCACGCTCACCGGAAGCCCTGCGGCGCGGGCCGCGCTTAGTTCTGCGAGCGCCTGGCTAGTCGACAGATGAACGATATGCAAATGAAAACCAAATTCGCGGCACAAAGACAGCAGGAGACGGATGGCAGCCAGTTCCGCTTCGTCTGGCCGCGATTGAAGGTAGGTTGAGTAACGTCTCCAGTCGGCGCCCACCAGAGCCTCTGTAGCCCGCTGAATTGGACCGGCAAGCTCGGCATGAACCAGAAGCGGCAAACCGGTGCGCGCAACATGAGGCAGAGCGGCGCACAGTTGCCTCTCCGTGACCATGGTGAAGCCATCGATTCCGGGATGAATCAGGAAGCATTTGAAGCCAGGCACTCCAGCAGCTGCGAGAGTCTCGATTTCCGACTGATTATCGTGAACTACCCCTCCCCACGCCATCCAGTCGACATGGCAGTTGCCACGTGCGGCTGCGCGCTTGGCTTCGAGCGCGGCGACGCTCGTGGTGCCGGGAAGGCAATTCAGCGGCATATCTACAATCAGCGTGTAACCTCCCGCTGCCGCCGCTCGAGTTGCAGTTTCAAAACCTTCCCATTCGCTGCGGCCGGGATCGTTGATGTGAACGTGAGAGTCGACGAGTCCGGGAAGAATGGCGGCGCCGCCAAAATCATGAATCTCGCAGCCACGCGGCGCCTGATCGGGGGAAACAATCGCCTGAATGCTCTCGCCGTCCACCAGAATTGCTGCTTCGCGGATGCCTTCCGGAGTGGTTACCTGGCGAGCGATGAAGGCTTGCAAATTCAAAAGTCTGCCTCTTCGACGGTGGGAGAAACCTTAAACCACGACGGACACGGAGGTCTAGAGGGACCGGCCCTTGACGAGCACGGATAGTATAGAGCTAACCCTATGGACAATCCTTTCATGGCACGGGCCATCCAACTCTCGACGGAGAACGTTACCTCGGGTCGTGGCGGGCCCTTTGGCGCAGTCGTGGTAAAAGACGGCGCGATCGTGGCGGAGGGCGTGAACCGGGTGACGGCGACGAATGATCCTACCGCACACGCCGAAGTGCTGGCGATTCGCGGAGCTTGCAAGAACCTGGGCCACTTTGGCCTTGCCGGCTGCGAGATATATACCTCTTGCGAGCCCTGCCCCATGTGCCTGGGCGCCATCTACTGGGCTCATCTTTCTTGCGTTTATTTTGCCGGGGCTGCTGCGGATGCTTCCAAAGTTGGATTTGACGATTCTCTGATTTATCGCGAGCTTGCACATCCGCCCTTGCAGCGTAAAATCCCGATGATTCAGATGATGCGCGACTCGGCTTTAGCCGCCTTTCGTGCCTGGGAAGACAGACCCGACAAAATCCTGTACTGATCGCTTTCGAAATTCAGCATTTCCAACTTTACCGGAGGATGATTGATCGCCCGCTACTTCAAGCTCGCCGAGAACGGCACCACTGTGAAGCAGGAGATGCTGGGTGGCCTTACTACCTTCGTCACCATGGCCTACATCATCGTGGTGAATCCTCAGATTCTTGCGCTGGCCGGAATACCGCCTGAGGGCGTCCTGTTTGCCACCTGTGTTTCCGCCGCTGCGGCCACATTGGTGATGGGGCTGTATGCCAACTATCCCATCGCGCTCGCGCCGGGGATGTCGCTGAACGCATACTTCACCTATTCGGTTTGCATGGCCATGCATGTGCCCTGGCGTTCGGCCCTCGCCGTGGTCTTTTTCTCCGGAGTACTTTTCCTGGTTCTCACGGTGACGCGGGTTCGGGAACAGATCGTCAATGGCATACCCGACTGTCTGAAGCATTCAACCGCAGCGGGTATTGGCATGTTCATCGCTTTTGTGGGAATGCGGAATGCCAAGCTGGTGGTGGCTAATCCGGCCACCTTCGTCGGCCTTGGCAGCTTTGCCGACAAAGAAGTACAAACGGCCTGCTTTGGCCTGGTTCTGACGCTGATCCTGATGTCACGAAGGCTTCATGGAGCAATTCTGGCCGGTATTTTCGGTACAGCTTTGCTGGGGATTCTTCGCGGGATCACGAACTGGCCGGCGGCGATCTTCTCGATGCCACACCCTTCTTCGACCTTCCTGCAACTTGATTTTCGCGGGGCCAGCAAGCTGGGGCTGCTCGAGATCCTGTTTGCGTTTCTGTTTGTGGATCTGTTCGACAACGTCGGCACTCTGGTGGGAGTCTGCGAGCAAGGCGGCTTCGTGAAGGACGGCAAAATTCCCCGGGTGGGCCGGATTCTGGTTGCGGACGCCGTGGGAACCGTTTTCGGCTCTCTGACGGGGACGTCCACGGTGACGAGTTACATCGAGAGCGCCGCTGGTGTGGCTGCCGGTGCACGGACGGGTCTGAGCAATATTGCGGTCGCTGCTCTGTTCCTGCTGGGAACGTTCTGCTCGCCCCTGGCCACCGCGATCCCGCTCTATGCGACCGCCCCGGCGCTGATTCTCGTGGGCGTACTGATGACGCAATCCATTGCGCAAGTCGCCTGGAAGGACTTCAGCGAAGCTGTCCCGGCATTTATTACAATGCTGGCGACGCCGCTTACCTTCAGCATCGCGACTGGCCTCAGCTTGGGTTTGATTTCTTTCACCGTGGTGAAAGTTGCGGCGGGGAAGATCCGTGAGATAAACGCGCTCATCTGGATTCTGACAATTCTATTCATTCTGCGCTATGTCTACCTGGCCGCGGCGTAATCAACATGTAAGCTCCCGATGCTCCCGTGTGGGCCGGCGAAGCTCTCACCCTTGCGGGCTGCGCTTCCGGGCAGGTGAGAACACCGGCCACTTCGTGATTGAGAATCGGAGATAATGGTTGAACTACTTTGATAGAGGATGGCTATTTCAGAAATGACCCATATACAGGTTAGCCCGCGGGACATCAGCTCAGTGCAAATCCAGCAAGGCTACGATGCATTCAAGGCAAAGGGCCTCAAGCTTGATCTCACGCGAGGCAAACCATCGCCGGCCCAGCTCGATTTGAGCGCCGGGTTGTTGTCGCTTCCGCTTTCCGCGGACTACATGGCTGAGGATGGAACCGATTGCCGCAACTATGGCGGACTTCAGGGGCTCGCCGAAGCGCGCCGGCTGTTCGCCGGGATGCTGGGTGCTCCGCCGGATCAGGTGATCGTCGCTAACAATTCCAGCCTCGCCCTGATGCACGACGCCGTGGCCTACGCACTGCTCAAAGGAGCGTGCGATAGCGCCCAGCCCTGGTCACGGCAGGGAGAGATTGCGTTCCTCTGTCCCGTCCCCGGCTACGACCGGCACTTTACCATCTGCCGGGACTACGGCATCCGCATGATTACGGTGCCGCTCAACGACGATGGTCCCGACATGGATGTAGTGGAGAGCCTGGTGGCGCAGGATGCATCCATCAAAGCGATGTGGTGCGTTCCCAAGTACAGCAATCCCACCGGCGCAGTTTATTCCGATGTGGTGATCGAGCGGCTGGCGGCGATGAAAACTGCCGCGCCGGATTTCCGCCTTTACTGGGACAACGCCTACTGTGTGCACCACCTGACGAATCAGCGCATTGAGATCGCAAACATATTGGATCTATCTGCTCGTTACGGACACGCAAACCGTCCCCTGGTGTTCGCCTCCACCTCCAAGATCACTGTGGCCGGGGCAGGATTGGCACTATTCGCGGGCTCAAGAGATAACATGAAGTGGCTTCTCGCCAGATTTGTTCCGCGCACCATCGGGCCGGACAAAATCAATCAGCTGCGTCACGTCCGCTTTCTGAGAAGTGAAGCCGGCATTCTGGAATTGATGGACCGGCACAGAGCGGTGATCGCCCCGAAATTCCAAAAAGTGCTCGACATCTTTGCAGAGAAGCTCTCCGACGTCCCCGAAGTGGCGTGGACCAAGCCCAAGGGAGGGTATTTCATTACCCTCAATGTTCCCCAAGGCTGCGCCCAGCGAGTCGTTACGCTCGCTAAAGACGCAGGGGTGGCGCTTACGCCGGCAGGAGCGACGCATCCTCATGGGAAGGATCCCGAAGACCGCACCATTCGCATTGCTCCGACCTATCCCGGTTTGTCTGAGATCGCCCAGGCGGCGGAGGGCGTGGCCTGGTGCGTTCTGCTCGCCGCCAACGAGAGAGTCCACAAGAATTAATCGAACCACTTCGAACCGATAACGGCCAGCAAGACAGCGAGCCACGGTCAGAGCACGCTCGACTGGCCGTGGACTGCGCGCACGTATGCCGATAGCCTCTGGCACAAAGTTTGGGCCCTACGAAATTGTTGCTCCGCTGGGCGCGGGCGGCATGGGGGAAGTTTACCGGGCGCGCGATACGCGTCTCGACCGAGACGTGGCCATTAAAGTTCTCTCCTGACATTTTGTTTCCAATCCCAGCCTCAAGGAGCGCTTCGAACGGGAAGCGCGCACCATCTCCCAACCATTTTGTTCAGCCCGAGCCCCACATCAACCTTGCTCCGCATCCCGGCGGCCGGCGGCGCACCCTCACCCGTGGCCAGCCAGGAAAAGACGGTGACCGGCCCGGTTGCCCACCGTTTCCCGTCATTTCTGCCTGACGGGCGGCACTTTATTGTTTGTGCCTGCTTTTACAAATCTTTACTGCACGTTCTGAAACCCCTGCATCATACTTCGTGTGCTTCCCCGCATGCGTTCTTCCACCCAGCTCATGACCGCAGCAATTGCCACAGATAGGTCGCTCCGCCCGATCGCAGATCTCAAGCGCGGGGCACGAATGTTGGTCTTGCTTTCTTTGATCCTCCCATTGAGTGATAGCAGGCTGGCGCAGGGCCGGCAGAATCAGAGCGTGCAGGATTCGAATGCAAGCCAGCAAGCCACGACGGTCTCGGTAGATGTGAAGGTGGTCAACGTGCTCGCCACCGTGCGCGATAAGCACGGGAAGATTATTCCCGACCTCACGAAAGACGACTTCACGCTTCAAGAGGACGGCCGCCCGGTGACAATTCGTTATTTTGCAAAAGAAACCGACCTGCCCTTGACGCTCGGTCTCCTGGTAGACACCAGCCTGAGCCAGCGGCGCGTGCTCGACCAGGAACGCACTGCCAGCAAGACTTTCCTGGATCAGGTTCTGCGTGACAAAGACACCGCATTCGTGATTCATTTCGACCGGGAGGTCGAGCTGCTGCAAGACCTCACGTCGTCGCGACCCAAACTAGAGGCAGCTCTTGAATTGCTGCACACTCCGTCCATGAATGATCAGGACAACTCGCCTGACTCGACTGGCTCCGGACAAGGCCAACCCGGCGGCGGGCGAAGGCGGGGAATGCAGCACGGGGGAACGTTGCTCTACGATGCCCTTTATCTGGCGTCCAACGAATTGATGCTGAAGCAACCGGGACGCAAGGCGCTCATCGTTCTTACGGATGGAGTGGATCGTGGAAGCAAGGAGAGCCTGGAGAGCGCAATCGCATCGGCACAGCGCGCCGACACATTGGTGTATTCGGTTTTGTTTCAAGATGACGAGGCCTACGGAGACCGTGGCGGTTTTGGACGTCCTGGCATGGGCCGCGGTGGAACGGGCGGCGGTTGGCCCGGCGGGGGACGCCGATATCCGCAGGAGGAACGTCCGGACGGGAAGAAAGTCTTGGAACAGATTTCAAAAGAAACTGGCGGAGGCCTTTACAAGGTCTCCAAGAAGGAACCAATCGAGGCGATTTACAGCAGCATCCAGGAGGAATTACGCAATCAGTACAGCCTGGGTTTTACTCCGGACAAAGCCGACCCCGCCGGATACCACAAACTTCTGCTGACAACTAAACAATCGGATGCAACCGTTCAGACTCGCGAGGGATTTTATTCCGGAACCGAAACCGCGGAACGGTAAAAGACGCTCAGGTGCATGAGACGGGAGCCTGAAGTTGTGGGACAATGATGCATTCCCTATGATTGCATCCCGGAGATCGTCCTGCCCTGCGTTGCACCGTCTCGTTGCCTCGCTAGTATTCATCGCCTGCGTATCCTGCACCCGCCCGTACGCACAGCAAGCGGGGACGCCAGCGGTTCAGCCCGTCGAACTGCGTCAGGAAGCAACTCTGCCTTTTCGTTTCGTGGCCTACGGCGATTCGCGTTTCCATGATCCGAAAGATACCGGAGCAGCGAACCCGGTAGTGCGCCAGGCGCTGGTGCAGGCCATTGCGGAAATCAAACCCACATTTATCTCCTTTGGCGGCGATATCGTTTACAACGGTTACGACATGAACGATTGGAAAGTCTGGGACAGTGAAACCGCAGTCTGGCGTGAGAACAACATCACGGTTTATCCGGCGCTCGGCAATCACGATCTTCATGGGGACCAGAAGATTGCGCTCGCCAACTACTTCCAGCGCTTCCCCGAGTTGAAGGACAGCCGTTACTACTCGGTTAGTGTGGCGAACACTATGCTCCTGGTGCTGGATAGCTCGCAGGACGAGACAACCGGCCAGCAGGGACAGTGGCTGACGCAAAAATTGGACACGCTTCCCGCCGATGTCGATTTCGTTTTCCTCGTATTCCACCACCCGCCCTATACCAGTTCGTCCGACGCAGAAAAATACGGCGGCGGCCACTCGGCGCGTCCGCCGGAGCAAAGGTTGGCGCACATGTTGGAAGAGAGACAGATGAAAATGCGGGCTCGCATCGTCGTCTTTTCCGGGCACGTGCACAACTACGAACGTCACGAACACGGCGGGGTCACGTATTTTGTCAGCGGCGGCGCGGGCGCTCATGCTTATCCCATCGAGCGTGCCCCCGACGATCCGTTTCAGAGCAAAGAAATCAATTACCACTATCTCTTGGTCGAGGTCGACAAAGGCAAGCTGAACGTGACCATGAACCGGTTGGACTTGTCGAGTGGGAAGCCGGTCTGGAGCCAGCCGGATAAAGTGGAGATCGTTGTCCCTTCTGCCATGCCAGCCAAAGCTGCGGGAAACTGAGCTCGCAGGCGCCGCGCATAAGCCGCACTAGAGCAGCATCCCTGCAATCGAGGCCGAGATCAGGTTAGCCATGGTTCCCGCAAGCATGGCGCGAAAACCCAGGCGGGCGAGTTCACCTTTCTTGTTAGGGGCGAGCGCCCCGATTCCGCCGATCTGGATCCCAATCGAACTCAGATTGGCAAAGCCGCAAAGCGCAAAGGTCGCAATGGTTACCGAGCGCGGGTCAAGCATAGCCCGAACCTGTGGTTGCCCGAGAATGGAGAACGCGACCAGCTCGTTGAGCGCCATGCGCGTTCCCAGCAGATTGCCGATGGTTGGGCAGTCACGCCATGGAATGCCGATTACCCATGCAATTGGCGCGAAGATGGTTCCAAAAATTCTCTCCAGGCTCGACGGAAACCAGCCGATTCCGATGTGGGCCAGTCCGTTGTGAATGCCGCCGAGTATGCCGTTAGTGAGCGCAATCAGCGCCAGAAAAGAGATGAGCATCGCGGCAATGTTCAGGGCTAGATGTAAGCCGTCAGTGGTGCCGCGAGAGACCGCGCCGAGCAGGTTCTCTTTTTGCTCGGCAGCCACTTCCTCTTCGTTCATCACCACGCGCCCGGCGGTCTTCGGCTGCTCAGTCTCGGGCACCAGCATTTTTGCCATCAGGATAGTTCCTGGCGCCGTCATGATAACTGCGCTCAACAGGTGCTTAGCCTCGATGCCATAGGCGATATAGGCCGCCATGATTCCACCCGACACGTGAGCCATCCCGCTGGTCATCACGGTCATGAGTTCAGAGCGAGTCATATCGGGCAGAAAGGGGCGGATGGTCAGAGGAGCCTCGGTTTGTCCCATGAAGATACTGGCGGCAACGTTCAGAGACTCTGCGCCACTGGCTCCCATGACTACCGTCATCACTTTCGCCGCCTGTTTCACGATGAACTGCATGATGCCGTAGTGGTAGAGAACGGCAAAGAATGCGGCAATGAAAATCACCGTGGGCAAAACTTGAAAGGCGAAGTAGAAACCCAGCTTGGAGCCTTGCTTGCCCAAATCTCCGAAAACGAAGGACGAGCCTACGAAGGTGTAGCTCAACAGACGATTCACCGCGTCTCCCGCTTTCTGGAAGATGACCCGCCCTGCCTCGATCTTCAAAACAAAAACGGCAAAGGTAAATTGCAGGCCCAGCCCCCAGGCCACGGTTTTGCCGCGTATGGCGCGGCGATTGGTGGAGAAGAGAAACGCCAACCCCAGCATGGTAAGAATTCCGAGAATGCCGGTAAGACGGCCCATTCAGTGCTCCTCTCCGATCACACCATGCACCAGCGGTCTGTCCTGCGCAGGAGGCGCATCCGCGATGCGATAGCTCTTTTGCAGCAGATCTTTGGCCCGCTGCATACGCGTCTCGGAATTGTAGTGGATGACGCAAAGAGACTCGCCCGTTTTTACGGCGTCCCCGACTTTCTTGTGAAGGATCATTCCCACCGCCCGATCGACGGAATCCTCCTTCTTCTCTCTGCCTCCGCCCAAGACCACGCAGGCCGTGCCTACAGCTTCGCATTCAATCGCGTTCACGTAACCGCTGCGTTGAGCGGTCACTTCGAGCGTGTGTCGGGCGCGAGGAAGACGGCTAGGATCATCGACCACGCGCGGGTCGCCACCTTGCAACTCCACCATCTGGCGAAATTTATCGAGCGCTTTCCCCGACGCGATCAGCTGCTCCGCCATACCCTTTCCTTGCGCCACCGATGACGCAACTCCGCCGAGATAAAACATCCACCCGGCCAGTTCGCCGCACAAATCGCGGAGGTCGTCGGGGCCACGGCCCCGCAAGACTTCGAGAATCTCCACCACTTCGAGAGAATTTCCCACGTATCGGCCCAGCGGCTGATCCATGTCCGTGATCAGCGCGACCATTTTCTTGCCCATGCGCTTCCCGGTCTCAACCATTAATTCGGCGAGGAATACCGCATCTTCTTCCTTCTTCATGAACGCACCGGAGCCAGTTTTCACGTCGAGCACCAGGGCATCGATTCCCTCGGCTAGCTTTTTGCTCATGATGGAAGCGCAAATCAGATAAGGGCTCTCCACCGTTCCGGTCACATCGCGCAATGCGTAAAGTTTTCGGTCGGCGGGAGCGATTTCGGCGGTCTGGCCGATCATGCAACATCCGCAAGCGTGTAGTATCCGGCGGAAATCCGTGACCGGAAGATTCACATTGAAGCCCGGAATCGATTCAAGCTTGTCGAGTGTGCCGCCCGTGTGGCCCAGCCCACGGCCGCTGATCATGGGAACGACGAGCCCTCCGGCTGCGGCGACCGGTGCCAGCACCAGAGAAGTCTTGTCGCCAACGCCGCCGGTCGAGTGCTTGTCTACTTTCCTGGCAGAGAAATCCGAGAGATCGAGCACCTCGCCCGAGCGCAGCATGGCTTCGGTCAAGGCTGCGGTTTCTGCCCGCGTCAATCCGCGAATCACCGCAGCCATCAGCCAGGCCGACGCCTGGTAGTCGGGGATCTCGCCGCTGGTATAGCCTTTAACGAATGCAGTGATTTCCTCAGGAGACAGTTCCACTTGATCGCGTTTTTTGCGGATGATGTCGACGGCGCGGAAGGGTACTGCGGTCGAGGACGAGGTCACTTTAGACGGAATCCTTCCGGCAACAGTTCAGTAATGCGAGCCTCGGTCCATCCATTGGAGTTCTTGAAAAAGACTATCGCTTCCGGCCCAAATTCATAGATGACCTGGCGGCAGGCGCCGCAGGGCGAGCACGGAACGTCCTGGTCGTTCACCACCGCGATGGCACGAATGTTCAGCTTGGGGCCGGACTTTGCGATCGCCGAGAAAATCGCCGTGCGTTCGGCGCAATTGGTCATCCCGTAGGATGAATTCTCAACATTGCAGCCGGCGAAGGTCTCGCCCTTCGACGTCAGCAGCGCCGCCCCTACCCGAAAGTGCGAAAACGGGGCGTACGCGTTCTTCATGGCGCGGCGACCGGCAGCAAGCAATCGCGCGCGCTGTTTGCGGAGGGAGACATTCTTCGCCATAGAGCGGCGTCAAAAAATCGCGCCTGATTGTAACAGTAATTTCCCGGACTACGAAATTCGTATTGGGCAGATTGGTGGCGTGGTGTTGCGTAGCATGCCGCTACTTCTCCATCAGCAGAACTTTTTCGGCGCTGTCAATTTCGGTAAGCTTGACCTCAATGACCTCATTCATCGTGGTTTGCACGACGCGGCCGACGAAAGCGGCTTCAATCGGTAATTCGCGGTGGCCACGATCGATCAGCACACAAAGCTGCACCTGGCGCGGCCGGCCGTGGGAGAAGAGCGCGTCCATCGCGGAGCGAGTGGTGCGGCCGGTGAAGAGAACATCGTCCACCAGGACGATATTCTGGTCTTGAATGGCAAAGCCAATATCGGATTTTTGCACCACCGGCTTGGGACCGACAGTCGATAGATCATCCCGATAAAAACTGATGTCCAGCGTCCCCACCGGTACGGCAACGCCCTCGATTCGCTCCACCAGTTTGCCCAGGCGCTGCGCCAAGGGCACTCCACGGCGTTTGATGCCGACAAACCCAAGGCCCTCCACGCCGCCATTGCGCTCCACAATTTCATGAGCCAGACGGACCAGGGTGCGTTCGATCTCGGAGGCAGACATTAGTTGGGCTTTCAGGTGCAGAGTCGCTTTGGGCAGGGAATTGATCGCAGCCATAACACCAGCATAATACGCGGGCGGTTTTGTTGTGAGCAAGTCGTATTGAACAGAAGGGTGGCGGGCCCTTTTTCCGGCCTAGTCGCCGCGCGGGAGTAATTGCTGGAGCAAGTTCCAGTCGCTCATCACTTCACTGGCGGAGGCTCTCGGATCGCCGCTACGCCGCAACTCTTCCCGCAGGCGCGCAGCCAGGAGTTCCTGCGCCAGAGGCGCAGCCGAGGTGGACAGGATGTTGTTACGCGCGATTCCTACATCCACCGATTCTTCTCCAATGCGCATGCGCAGGACGGGCCGGCCATCTTCATCAAGCTGGGGTTCGCCGCGCGCTTCCAGTTGAGCCCACCGCTTCTCAAGTCGCCGAGGGTCTGCGGCCGGATCGGCCTTGGCCAGCAGGGACTTCAGTTGGTTCTCATAAGAGCGCCGCTCCGTGGCCTCGAGGGGTGGCGCCAGTTGCTGCCCAGAATCGAGGATCAGGGCGTGCTTTCTGGGATCAAATCTTCCGGTCCCGAGGTAGAGAACCGCCAGCACACCCGTGGCTGCGGGGTTGGCCACGGTGATCGGCAATACGTATTTTTTCGACTTCAGAAGCGACTCGACTACGCCATGTACCGGAGTGCTGCGCGGCATGCTGCCCGGCACCTGGGGCACGATGAAGCTGGAGGAGCGCAATTCCGGATGATGCGCGCTGAATTTCACCATCAACTTCGCAATCTCTTTCGGAGTGGTAATTCCAGCGTCGGCCAGCAGATTACGATGCATGGTGTCGGGGTAATAGAAGTTGATCACGCCGGAAGCAAAGTCGGCGCAGTTGTGCGCCAGCAGATTGAAGCGGGAGCGGTTGGCTCGCGCATTGTAAGCGCGAATGAACTCGTCATCCTGCTCGGGGGTGGTTTCAACCGCAAAGCCGTAGATGGTGCGGTCGTACGCCGATCCCACCAGTTGTGTCCAGTTTCCCTCCGGCGGCTCGCCGCTCGGCAGATCGGGCGCGATATCTTCCAGATGGTTCTCGCGATAGCGGTTGCGCAGAAAGGCTACGATCTTGGGGTTGGCAAACAAAGGAATTTCGTCGGGCCCTTCGACCGCGTACAAATAAGGGATCAGCGGAATGGCGAGCCAATCGTGTCCTGCTACTTTGTTATAGCGGCTGATCACCACGCCGGTTTCACCCTCGGAGCAACGCCGCAGCACCAGAGGCGTATCCGCGCATACCCGGCTCAAATAGACGGCAGCGTGGCCGGTGGATGTGAACGCACCGAAGTGCCCGTAGGGTTCTTCCAACAGCAGAGTGGCGTCGGCATGGGCCAGGGCAGCAAACCACAGCCCCGCACACACCATGAGGCCCAGGCGAAGGGCCTTCCCGCTGCTGGCTAGAAGATTCATATTGCTAGACTTAAACCCCATTTCGAGCCCTAAGTTGTCTCAAGGTTAACGGCTTGGGTAACAACCTCGAAAGATCACGAAAGTGACTGACTTAGCGGTGGTTGGATGCCTGGGGATGGCCGGGATGGGGTACTTCTAGGGGATGACTAGGGGAAAATACAGGGAATTACCCAGTCGTTTTGGAATTCACAGAAGCCGGCCAACTAACCTCCGACGCTGCGGCAAATTGGATGCTGGTTCAGGAATCCCTAAGGAGCACGTTCGCCAGGCGGACTTTGCGCGATAATAACCTATTCCCTTTTTCAACTTCCTTGACCTAAGGAGCGAAGCGCATGGCACCATCGAATGATTCTCACGCAGGTTTTCTCTCCCGGCGGCGCTTCTTCCGTTGGGCCAGTTCGCTTACCGCTGCCCTGGGCGCGACGCCGCTGTTTTCGTTCGGCAAGAGTTCTTCATCGACGATGGCATCGCCGGATGGCGAGGACTATTACGCCAAGCTCGGCGTCTCCACGATTATTAATGCCGCCGGCACGTATACCACGCTGACCGCTGCCTGCATGCCTCCCGAGGTTCTGGCGGCGGTGCAAAAGGCCGCACTCCATCCCGTGCGTCTGCACGATCTGCAGCGCAAGGCCGGCGAGTACATCGCGCAACGCCTGCGGTGTGAGGCGGCGATGGTGACTTCGGGAGCCTCCGGCGCTATCAGCTTGGCAACCGCCGCATGCATGATGCAGGCAAACAATATTGGTCCGCTGGATATGCCGCAGGCGCTCGACGGCATGAAAAATCAGGTCATCGTGCAGAAGGCGCATCGCTATGAATACGACCGCGCCATGTATCTGTGCGGGGCGAGGGTGAGGGAAGTGGTCACGCTCGATGACTACAAGCGCGCCTGTGGGGAAGGGAAGGCGGTGATGACGAATTTTTTCAACGCCGCCGAGGACGAATACGGGCCCGCCGGCAGCGCGCAGATCGGTCGCGAAGAGTGGCTGCAGGTGGCACATGAGTACAGGATTCCCTGCCACATAGACGCTGCCGCGGACATGCCGCCAATTTCGAATTTGTGGAAGTACACCGGCATGGGCTTCGACCTGGTGTCGTTCTCCGGAGGCAAGGGAATCCGCGGTCCACAAAACGCCGGGCTGCTGCTGGGCAGGAAAAGTCTGATCGATCTTGCCCAGGAGAACAACAATCCGGAGGACGGAATCGGCCGCGGCATGAAAGTGGCTAAAGAGCAGATTGTCGGCATGGTAGCGGCGGTCGATTGGGTTCTCTCACACACCGAAGAATCAATGCAGGGCGACTACCAGAAGCGGGCCGACCTCATCGCCGCTGCCGTGCAGGGCATCCCTTCCGTTAGGACGGAGACGGTAGTTCCGAAGATCGCCAACCATGTTCCCCATCTCCTCATACGCTTCGACCCGGCGGTCGTCGGAGCGACCACCAGCCAGATCGTTGCAACTTTGCGCAGCGGGACACCTTCGATTGAACTCAACCCGAACACCGGCCAAAAACCGAATCAGGGTATCCCGGCGGATGCCAACACGCTCGTGGTCGGGGTCTGGATGTTGCAGCCCGGCGAAGATGCGGTCGTGGGCCAGCGGATTCGCGCGGCCCTCACCAGCAAGGCGTAGAGGTGATTCGTCCTGCGCCCCCAGGTTCGCGTCCGCTCTTTGGACGCTAACCTGGGTCGAGTAAGACCCGGGCAGCGGCTTTTCCTCAGTGTGCGTTCCCCGCCAACTCATGCACGATGCTGTTCACGAACGCCTTGGCATCTCCGAAGAGCATGAGAGTTCGGTCGAGGTAATAGAGCGGGTTGTCGATTCCGGCAAAACCCGGGCTCATGCTGCGTTTGATGACCATCACTGTGCGGGCTTTGTCCACGTCGAGAATCGGCATGCCGAAGATGGGGCTGGATTGATCGGTGCGGGCGGCGGGGTTGGTAACATCGTTGGCGCCGATCACCAGAGCAACATCAGTTTGAGGGAACTCGCCGTTGATATCGTCCATCTCCATCAGTCGGTCGTAAGGAATATCGGCCTCGGCCAGCAACACATTCATGTGGCCGGGCATGCGTCCAGCCACCGGATGGATGGCAAAGCGGACATCGACGCCCTTCTTGGTGAGCGCGTCGTAAAGCTCCCGCACTTTGTGCTGGGCCTGCGCTACGGCCATACCGTAGCCGGGCACGATGACCACCTTATTCGCGGCTGCCAGGATTCCCGCCGCTTCCTCAGCCGTGGCGCTACGAACCGTCTTATCTTCTTTCCCGGTGCTGGCCGCTGCCTGTACCTGCCCGAACGCGCCAAACAGGACGTTGGTGAACGACCGGTTCATGGCCTTCGACATGATGACGGAGAGAATGAATCCCGAAGATCCATCCAGCGCCCCAGCGATAATCAGCAGCTTGCTGTTTAACACAAACCCCATCGCTGCGGCCGACAAACCAGCATAGGAATTCAGCAAGGAAATAACCGTCGGCATGTCGGCGCCGCCGATAGGAACGATCATCAGCACGCCAAAAATCAGTGGAACTACGATCACTACCGGGAAAAGCTGCTTTGCCTCCGGATGCAGCACCAGGTAGACAGCCACAGCCACGGCAATCGCGAGAAAGAACAGGTTAACGAAGTTTTGTCCTTTATAAGTGATGGGACGCTGGGGCAGAACTTCCTGCAGTTTGCCCGCGGCCATCAGGCTGCCGGTAAAAGTCAGCGAAGCGAGAATCACTTCCATGCAGAGCACCGACATCATGAACTTCGGCACATTCGGAGTGCGCAGATAAAATTCAGAAGTCCCCACCAGGGTGACGCAGAATGCGCCGAAGGCGTGGCTCAGCGCGGTCCGCTGGGGAACAGCGGTCATATGCACCAGGCCGAGCGGCACTCCGATGCCTGAGCCGATCACCAGCGCGATCACGATCCACTTGTAATCGACGATACCGTGGTGCAGCAGGGTACCGCCAATGGCCAGGACCATGCCGATTTCGCCCGCAAGCACTCCCCTGCGGGCAGTTGTGGGCGCGCTCAGCCATTTCAGGGAAAGAATGAAAAGAATGCTGGCGACGACATAAACGATTTCGATGATGGTTTGATTGCCGGCGAAGTCGGTCATGGTTTTGTGGGGCGGCTGCTCTTGAACATCTTGAGCATGCGGTCGGTGATGAGGAATCCGCCCACCACGTTGCTGGTGGCGGCAATCACGGCCAGAACGCCGAGAACGAACGAGAGCTGGCTCTTGTGCTCGCCCACCAGAACGATCGCGCCCACTACGGCGATAGCATCCAGGGCGTTGGTGAGCGACATCAATGGAGTGTGCAGCAAGGGCGAGACTCGCTTGATCACTTCAAAGCCGATGAAGCCCGCCAGCATGAAGACAAACAAGCCGTCGATCAGTGTAGAATTCATTTTTTCTCCCGCAAAACAGCATACAGTTCGTTCGTTGTTGTCATCCCGAGGAGAGGCATGCTCGAAGAGGGAACCTTTCAGTGCCTGATTCTGAGTTACAAATTACGCTTTCGTCTGTCACCTTACGGCCGCCAGCTCCGGCAGCTTGAAAAACTCCCGCACCCGCGCGTTCACAATCTCACCGCCGCGAGTCAGTAACGTTTCATGAATGATTTCGTCTTCCGTGTCCGGCCTAACCTCGCCATCCTTCACCAGGTTCAGCAGGAACGCCGTGAGATTGCGGGCATACATCTGGCTGGCATGGTAAGGGACTTTGGACGCCACATTAATCGCGCCGAGAATGGTGACGCCGTGTTCGATCACAGTCTCGCCGGCTCGCGAGAGCTCACAATTCCCGCCGCGTTCCGCGGCCAGATCGAAGATCACCGAACCCGGCGCCATCGCTTTGACCATGTCTGCGGTAATCAGAACCGGCGCCTTCTTGCCAGGCACGACTGCGGTGGTCACCACCACGTCGCTGTCGGCGATCACGCGCGCCAGCAGTTCGCGTTGCTTGGCGTAGAAACTTTCATCCTGCGCCGTTCCGTAGCCGCGGGCATCCTGCGCGTTCTTGGCTTCTATCGGCAGTTCGACAAAACGTCCGCCCAGGCTCTGTACCTGCTCTTTGGCAGCAGGCCGCATATCGTAGGCGGAAACAACCGCTCCCAGCCGTCGCGCTGTGGCGATAGCCTGCAAGCCGGCAACGCCGGCGCCAATGACGAAAATGCGCGCGGGGGTAACCGTGCCGGCGGCAGTGGTCAGCATAGGGAAAATGCGCGGCAGCGTGTCGGCGGCGATGAGCACCGCTTTGTAGCCGCAAATTGTGCCCATCGAGGAGAGCGCGTCCATGCTCTGCGCCCGCGTGGTACGCGGCATCAGTTCCACCGAGAACGAGGTGATTCCGGTTCCGGCAATCTCCTGGAGAATCTCTACCGAGCCGAGAGGGCGTAGAAACCCGATCAAAACCTGGCTGCGGCGCATCAGGGGCAGATCAGTCTTCCCCGTGACATCGTTCGAGCCATAGCACAGAACCTGCGCCACTATCTCTGCATCACGAAAAATGCTGGCTCGATCGGGGGCGATCGCAGCCCCCTTCTCGACGTAAAAGGCGTCGGGATAGCCGGCTTCCACGCCCGCGCCAGTCTGCAACCGCACGGTGAATCCTGCCTTCACCAGGTTCGGGACTACCATGGGGACCAGCGCGACCCGCCGTTCTCCCGGATAAATCTCTTTGGGTACACCAATAATCACGAGGGAAGTTCCTCACTTCAGATTTGGTCAGGAACGAAACTCTACATTGTAACGCGGACGGGTGTGGGTAGTAGTCCCAAGGCGATGGTGCCATCCGCTCATTCAGACTTTACTGCTGCGGCTGGAGTGGCCTCGGCATTTTCCGCTTTCTTCTCCACATATTGCACGATCACCGATATGCGGCGGTTGGAGGGATCGAGCGCGTCCTGCTTATTTCGCAGCATTTGGTCGGCATACCCGCGCACCTGCGAAACCTGGTTGTCCCGCAATCCCGCCTCCTGCATGAGACGGCGAGCGGCGTTGGCCCGGTCGGTGGAGAGTTCCCAGTTCGTATAGCCCTTATTGCCGGCGTAAGGCTTGGAGTCGGTGTGGCCTTCAATCGAGACCTGATTGGGCAATTTACCCAGCTCCTGCGCCAATAAGACAAGCAATTGTTTGCCATTGTCGCTGGGGCCGGCGCTGCCCAGATTGAAAAATGTCCCGCTCTCGCTCTCGAGCATTTCAATGCGCAATCCTTCCGGCGTGACTGTCATCTCGATCTGCTTCTTAAGTTTTTCGAAGTTGTTCATCTGGTGGATGCGCCGCTCAATCTCATCTTTGAGTTTCGGCATGTCATCCTTGGTGAGGGAAAGGTTCTCGCCGCTTCCGCTGATGTCGGTGCCGTGGTTGTTCGAAGAGCCTGAAGGATCGCGGAAATAACCTCCCACCGCCTCCTGGATTTTCTTGCTGCTGTTGAGCAGCCAAAGCACGATGAACAGCGCCATCATGGCGGTGACGAAGTCGGCGTAGGCGACTTTCCAGGCGCCCCCGTGATGTCCGCCATGGACAGACTTTTTCTTGACGATGATGATGGGTCGGTTTTGGCTCATTCCATGCCTCAGGCAGAAGCGGCAGCGACAGTCTCGGCGGGCGCGGCGGCTCCTGCGCCACGACAGACTGCCTCCACTTCCTTAAAGGATGGCCGCACATGACCCGGGATTGCCCGGCGCGCGAATTCCACCGCCATGATTGGAGCCGTGCCTTTCAAGAAGGAAATCATCACTACGCGCAGCACGTGAAGATAAGCTCGTTCATCGTCCGCCAGCTTGGCCATGTTGCCGGCCACCGGCCCCACCAGACCGTAGCAGAGCAGAATGCCCAGGAAAGTGCCCACCAGGGCGGCAGCCACTTTGTGACCGATTTCTTCGGGAGGGCCTCCCAAGGCTCCCATGGTGATGACGACTCCCAGAACCGCGGCCACGATTCCCAACCCTGGTAACGAGTCGGCGGCCGTGCTTAGCGAGGCAATCGGCTGGCTGGCCTCATGATGATGAACTTCCATATCCAGATCCAGTAGTTGATCGAGTTCGAAGGCTTCGACGCCGCTCACCGCCATGCGCATGGTGTCGCAGAAATAGTCGCGGATGTGGTGGTCCTTCAGGAAAGGCGGGTATTTGGTGAATAACGGGCTTTTGTCAGGTGTCTCTACGTCGCTTTCGAGGGACATCAGGCCCTCACGCCGTCCTTTGTTCAGCAAGTCATAACTCATCTTGAGCGTGTCGAGATAGCGCTGCTTGGTGAATTTCGATCCTCCAAAGACTCCGGCGATGCCTCCCGCAATCTGTTTCAGGATGTGAAGCGGATTGGCAATCAACACCGTGCCTGCCGCCGCGCCGCCAATAATCAGCAGTTCGGCCGGCTGGATCAGGACTTTCACGTTGCCGTGCTCCATGAGGTATCCCCCGAGCACGGCGCCGAAGACCACCACGATGCCGATAATCGCAAACATACAGAGTCAGCTCCTCACAGAGCCAGTGCCGCCGGAACCGCCACCCGCGCTCAGAAGGCTGGACAGCGTTTTGAGTGCTGGTTGTGCCCGCTGAACCAATGACTGGATTGTGTCTCCTGGTTGGGCGGTGGCAAAGCCCACGAGCGTCGCGGCGGTCAGGCGGTCCCCCCACCACTGGATGCTGGCGTTGGCAACTGTCTTACGAATACGCTCCGCCGCTTTTTCCGCGCCCGCGCCGCCGCAGTTCGACAAAATCGCCATGAACTGATCGTCGGCCCAGCGGCCCACAAAGTCGTTGGGACGCAGGCAATCCTGCAAGGTTTCCGCTACCGCCCGCGAGATCGCCTGCGAAGCTTCCCGTCCATGGCTGGCCCGTAAGTGGTCAAACTGCTCGAGCTCCAGACAGAGAATGGTGAACGGAATGTGGTACTCAGCCAGCCCAGCCAGATTTTCACGTATGTGGAACTGGATGAAATCGCGGCTCGATACTCCGCTCTCGTCCGAACAGCCTGCCGGAACGGGGGAGCGCTGGCTACTTGTCTCTGGCACGGCGTGCCGGGGTTCGGGGAAGCTCCCAGCCATGAGGGCGATGGAACCGTGCGCGTCCCGAATGGGGATAAGGCGGAAGGAAACCGGAATAGAGTGGCCCATCTTGTGGTGCAATGACAGGCGCAATTCCTGTACTTTACCCTCCCGGCGCACCGCGACGAACGGGCAGGCTTCTCCGCAGCCTGGGCAGCTCTGTTGATTGCATTGAACCAGAATGCTGTCGGTATACGCGTGACCGATGATTTCGTGACGCAGGTGCCCGGTGATGTGTTCCGCACCTTGATTCCAAAACAGGATTTTGCCGTTGCGATCCGCCAGGTAAACGCCCAAGGCGAGCCCATCCAACACGGTCTGGAAGATTTCTGGGTCGTGAATCTCCGACATCGGTCCTCTCGGGTCTAGCGGAGCTATCGGCAACATGACGATGAACTTCACGCAGCCTATTTCGAACGATTCGGCCGTGCCCTGGAATTGAAGGAGACTGAAATCTGGCCGATGGGATCAGCAGAGCCTCGTGGTCGGGCGGTAATCCACTTTGGGGCCATTACACAGGAGATGCCATGCCCTGCGGCCATGCCGCCCTCGAACCTCCTCAGAGCCGGTGCTGGAAGAGACGGCCAAAAAAATCCGGCGTTCTCGGGCACGTCGTGTTGCTGGTGTGCCTGGCTGAGGCCGGTCTATCCCAGCGGAGCGTGGACCTGAGCCAGGCTAGCCTGGAAGACTTGGGCAAAATTCAGGTGTACAGCGCTTCCAAGCACATGCAGTACACCGGCGACGCTCCCGCCTCCGTTACCATCATCAGGGCTGAAGAAATCCAGAAGTATGGTTACCGCAATCTCGCCGACATCCTGCGCAGTGTGCCGGGCTTTTACGTCACCTATGACCGCGACTACACGTTCGTGGGAGTGCGCGGCTTCGGGCGGTTGGGAGATTGGAATAGCCGCATTCTGGTGCTGGTGGATGGCCACCGCATCAACAACAACGTTCTAGGTCAGGCCATGTTGGGGAATGAATTCCTGGTGGACGTGGACTTGATCGAGCGGGTAGAGATCGTACCCGGCCCCAGTTCTTCACTCTACGGCACCAATGCATTTTTCGCGGTGATCAATGTCATCACCCGCAAAGCCGAACAGGTCAAGAGTTGGGAGCTCTCGTTTCAGCCCGGGAGCTTCGGTACCTATGAAGGTAGAGCGACTTACGGGCATCAGGTAAATGGCTTAGGTCTGTTGCTTTCCGGCACGTTTTACAACAGCCAGGGCCAGACACTGTTTTTCCCGCAATTCGACAGTCCGGCCACCAACAACGGCATCACCAGCGGAACCGATTACGAATCCTACAAGCACATTCTCGCCACCTTGAGCTTCCACGGATTCACGCTTCAAGGCCTCTACAGCACCCGCGATAAAGGCGTGCCGACCGCCTACTTCGGAGCGGTGTTCAACGATCCTCAGGATTTCAACATCGACAGTCATCAGTACGTAGACCTGGGCTATCAACATTCCCTTGGCAAGTGGCAACTCGACGCGCATACCAGCTACGACCAGGCTCGTCTGCAGGGACCGGTTCCAGAAGCGGCAGCAGGGCCCGCCGACCCGATCGTTTTAGACACCTTTTCTTTTCGAGGAAACTGGTGGACGGGGGAGGTTAAGTTAAGCCGCGATTTGTTTGAACGAAACCGGCTTACCGTGGGTTCGGAGATTCGCGATAACTTGCGGCAAGACCAGGGCGACTTGCAGACTCCTCCCGGCTTGTTTAGCGTCGATCCGAACAGTTCGTTGATCTCCGCGGTTTATGTGCAGGACGAGTTCTCAATTACCCGCGGCCTGTCGTTGAACGCCGGAGTGCGCTATGACCATTACTCTACCTTTGGGGGAACTACCAACCCGCGCCTCGGGCTGATCTACCGGCCCGCGGAAAAGACAGCCTTCAAATTTCTCTACGGCCAGGCCTTTCGCGCGCCCGACGTCTACGAGACCACGCCCGATTTCGGATCGTTCTACGTTGACGATTCTTCGCTCAAACCCGAGCACATTCAAAGTCTGGAAGGAGTTGTGGAACAACGCCTGGGATCGCACTTTCAGCTCTCCGGAAGCGTATATCGCAACCGCATTGATGATCTGATCTCTCTTGTCTTCATTCCGAATGATAACGCCTTCCAGTACCAGAATTCCGGACGGGCGCAGGCCACCGGAATGTCGGTTCAGTTCACTGGGCGGGCGAGCAGCGGTTTAGAGGGCAAAGCATCTTTCGATTACGTCGATGCGGATAACGAAGGTAGTGGGGACCTTGTATTGGACAACTCACCACGCCATATGGGAAAGGCAAACTTGACTGTGCCTCTGCTCGGGCAGAGGCTTTTTGCCGGGCTGGAGGGGCAGGCGTTGGGGAGACGGTACACGGTCGCGCGGGACTCCGTCGCCAGTTACCAGGTTTTCAACGCCACTTTACTCGGACGCTCGCTCGGCAAGCATCTGGACGCCGCCGTAAGTATCTACAACCTCCTCGATAAAAGATATTTCGATCCCGGCCGCCCCGAGGATCCGGAAGACGCCATCCAGCAGGATGGCAGAAACTTTCGCATCAAGATGACGGGCCGGTTCTGAAGACTGGTCGGAATGAAATGTGACGGGAGTCGGCAAAGTGCAGGGGTTCCAATCACGATCGAAGTGCGGAGCCAGGCCGCCCACGCTTTTGCCTGGGCGCCGGCGGCGGGGTTGCATGTTTCTAATCCAGGTTGCGTTGTGTTTTCTGGCCGTAGTGGCGCAGGCCCAGTCGGCTACCGAGTATCAGGTCAAGGCGGCTTTCCTTTTTAACTTTGCGCGCTTTGTGGAATGGCCCGCGGATGCTTTCCTAACTGCCGATTCCCCGCTGCAAATTTGCGTCCTCGGGCAGGATCCCTTCGGGCCGGATTTCGAGCAGATGATCGTGGACAAAGCAGTGAATGGCCACCGCATGGAGATTGCCCATCCCGAAGGCGTTCCGCAGGCCCGGGCCTGCCAGATTCTGTTTATTGCCTCCTCAGAAAAGGCGCGGTTGCGGGAAGTCCTGCAGGGGCTCAAGGGCGCCAGCGTCCTGACGGTGGGAGAAATGCCGGGCTTTGTACAGGCGGGCGGCATTATCAACTTTGTTTTGGACGACAACCGGGTGCGCTTCGAGATCAATCAAAAGGCGGCAGCCCAGGTGCACCTGAAACTCAGCGCGCGTCTGCTGACCGTGGCTAAACTGGTCCTGGCTGGGGACGAGGGCGGAGGCAACTGAGTGCCGCTCTTCCGCGACATGTCTATCGGCCGGAAAATCACAGTCATCATCCTGACCACCAGCGTCCTGAAGTTGCTTTTTGTCTGCGCTGTGATCGGCGCCTACGACCTGCACGTCTTCCGGCAAATGATGGAGCTCGACATGGCCACGCTGGCGGATGTAATCGCCGGTAATAGCACCGCCGCATTAACCTTCCATGACACCCAGGCCGCCCATGATGTCTTATCGGCATTGCACGCCGAACCGCATATTACCGCGGCTTGCATCTATGGGTCCGATGGCAAAGCCTTCGCCACTTATCAGAGGGATGAAAAAGGCCGGGGCACGATCCCGGTTTCCCCGCGTCCTCACGGCACTTATTTCGACCACGAGCGCTTAGCGGAGTTCCGCCCCATTCGGCTGGCGGGAGAATCGATCGGGGTCGTTTATCTGGAGTCCGATCTCGACGAAATGCGCACCCGGATGCGCGGCTACGCTTTGGTTCTGGGAATGGTGTTACTGATTTCTACAACTGTGGCTTTCCTGCTTGCGTGGCGAATGCAAAAACTGGTATCGGAGCCGATTCTCGAATTGGTAAACGCCGCCAAGCTGGTCTCCAACGAGAAGAACTACACGCTTCGCCTGCCGGTCACCAGCCGTGATGAAGTGGGCATGTTGGTGAAAGGCTTTAACGAAATGTTGGGGCAGATCGAGCAGCGGGACGAGGAACTGCACCGTCACCGGGAAAACCTGGAGGAGGAAGTGGACCGGCGGACGGCCGAGTTGATGACTCTGAATGTGCAGTTTGCGGCGGCGAAGGATACGGCCGAGAGCGCCAGCCGTGCCAAGAGCGAGTTCCTGGCCAACATGAGCCATGAAATCCGAACTCCCATCAACGGAATCATGGGCATGACCGAACTCGCACTCGACACCGAACTTAACCCGGAGCAGCGCGAGTATCTGCTCATGGTGAAGTTTTCAGGCGAGTCGCTGCTGTCGGTGATCAACGACATTCTCGATTTCTCCAAGGTAGAAGCCGGGAAACTGGATCTGGAGAAGATCGAATTCAATCTTTACGACTGTGTCGCGGAGACCATGAAGAGCTTGGCTTTGCGGGCGCACCAAAAAGGCCTCGAACTTGCCTACGACGCCGAGCACGACGTACCGCCGCTATTACTCGGCGATCCCGGCCGCCTGCGCCAGGTCCTGATCAATTTGGTGGGCAATGCCATCAAGTTCACCGAACGCGGGGAGGTGCTGGTGCAGATTGAAAGGCGCTCCCAGAATGATCAGGTCGTGGAACTGCACTTCAAAGTGACCGACACCGGCATCGGAATTCCTCCAGAGAAGCAACCGCTGCTGTTCAAAGCCTTTTCCCAGGCCGACAGCAGCACCACTCGCAAGTACGGTGGTACCGGACTGGGACTGGCTATTTCGGCCCGGCTGGTCGAACTCATGGGAGGAAAAATCTGGCTGGAGAGCGGCGGCAAAGGCAGCTGCTTTCATTTCACCGTGCAGTTCACGGTGGCGGAGGGAGCGACGCCCCAGCCCACGGCTGTGTCACCCTCTGAACTGCAGGGAAAGTCTGTGCTTATTGTCGACGACAACGGCACCAATCGCCGCATTCTGTACGAGATGGCGAGCGCCTGGGGCATGAGACCGACGGTTGCAGAGAGCGGGGCGACGGCGCTGGCTCTTATCGATCTGGCTCAACAAACTCACGAGGTTTTCTCGATTCTTCTAGTGGACGGCCAGATGCCCGGGATGGACGGATTCGAGCTCGTGGAAAAACTCCGCGGA
>Ga0335078_10002389_pt1 | contig 28483 bp, 25 predicted proteins | sample Lox_Sample_32_FD_206711 | JGI IMG/M metagenome (GOLD analysis project Ga0335078, IMG submission 206711) | Soil microbial communities from Loxahatchee National Wildlife Refuge, Florida, United States - Lox_Sample_3.2 | ecosystem: Environmental > Terrestrial > Soil > Wetlands | place: USA...
GCGCCGCCGCGATTGTTACCCGCAGCCCCGCCGCGATTGCCGGCCTGCCCCTGAGCGCCGCCGCGAGATGCGTTACCTCCACCCGGTCCGCGATTTTGTGCCCCTGCTCCACCCGGCCCGCGATTTTGCGCGCCTGCACCCCCCGGACGAGCGCCTCCACCACCGCCCCCTGGACGAGCGCCTCCGCCTCCGCTCGGGTGGGCAGCAGGAGCATGCGATCCGCCGCCGCCTCCGCCGCCATGCGAACCACCGCCGCTAGGCGGCTTGCTTCCCGCCATCGCTACTTGGGCTCCAAAGAAAACAACCAGTGCCACCGACAAGAACGCGAGGAAACACTTTTCCTTCCAACTTGAATTCATGAGCGACTCCTGAGATATGCGAAGCGTTTTTCGAACTCCGGAACAGAAACACAGGTCAACGCGCGCTACACGTAGCCTGCGATCCCACAGTGTTTTTTCGATGAACGCTCTTGGGTCGAGTGCCCTTGGGGTAAGGGCCGGCACCGGCCTTCGAAGCGCACTAATTTCACACCGGATTGGCATCCGGTGTCAAGGTACAGGAACAAGTATCTTGGCGAAGATATTCGTTTCTCGTGCGCTTCATCGATGCGTAGGATGTCTTACGATCCGCGCGCAGCGCGCTTTGTGCCGCACGCTCAGTGTTGCGCGAGGAGGTAGCGCGCGACGTTAACGATTTGGTACTTTTTTTTTGCTTCCCGCCGTCCCAACGGCTTCTCGTATCTGCCAACACCTGGCGACGGCTGAAGGTGTAACGGCGGCATGACCCTTTCGGAACACGTGCGAACCAATCCTGAGATTGACGCGGACAGCTTCGCACGGCCAGACTGATTTGTCATGGCAAAACTTCGCGTGGGCATTCTGTTTGGCGGACGCAGCGGCGAGCATGAAGTGTCTCTGCTCTCGGCAGCGTCGGTTCTGAAGGCGATCGACAAGACAAAGTATGACGTGGTACCGATCGGCATTACGAAAGATGGCCGCTGGCTGACGGCGGAGCATGCTGAGAGGTTGCTACGTGGCGACGCGGCGGCGCTGGGGTCGGAATCCGGCGAGTACAAGAGTGCCGGCGCCACTCAACATCTACGCGCCGGCGATCCCCGGGCAACTCCGGGCGCGGCCGTGCTCGCCGCGGGCGAGTCGGTAGTGGTTCCCCCGGAGCCACGGCACGATGCCGGCCTGAAGCCCTTTCAGACCGACGCGAATGCCGATGCGCCGCTGCGCCGCGCCGCTGATCGCGCCATCAACGTCGACGTGATCTTCCCGGTGCTCCATGGAACATTCGGCGAGGATGGAACGATTCAAGGATTGCTCGAACTCGCCGACATGGCATACGTCGGCGCCGGTGTTCTCGGCTCCGCTGCGGGCATGGATAAGGAAGTCATGAAGGCTTTGTTTCGCACTGCCGGTTTGCCCATGGTGAAACATGTGACGGTCTTGCGTTCGTCTTGGGAGAGCACCCCGAAGAAAATCGAGAAGCTGGTCGAGAGCAAGCTGAAGTATCCGGTGTTTGTTAAGCCGGCGAACCTGGGCTCCTCGGTGGGAATTTCCAAGGCGCATGACCGCAAGGAGCTGGAGCCGGCGATCGCCGAAGCCGCGAAGTTCGATCGCAAGATCGTGATTGAGGAGGGCGTCGGCGGAAGAAAACATAAGGCGCGCGAGATCGAATGCGCGGTGCTTGGCAATGACGATCCGACGGCTTCGGTGGCGGGCGAGATTGTTCCCTGCAAAGAATTCTACGATTACGATGCGAAGTATCTCGCGGAAGGCTCGGAATTGGTGATTCCCGCAAAGCTGACGAAGGCGGAAATGAAGCGTGTGCAGACGCTGGCCATCGCCGCGTTTCAGGCTGTCGATTGTTCGGGGCTGGCGCGCGTGGATTTTTTGATGGAGCCTAAGTCGCGGAAAATGTACGTCAACGAGATCAACACCATGCCCGGATTCACGGCTATCAGCATGTATCCCAAACTGTGGGCGGCGACCGGCGTCTCGTACCCGGAGCTGATCGACCGGCTGATTCAGCTTGGCCTCGAGCGCCATCGGGACAAGAAGCGCAATCAGTACAGCCGATAGGCGCGCCCATGAGCAAGCGGGGGAAACTTCATCCCCCGAAGTTCAAGCGCTTGCATTTCTCCGCCTCTCGTGCGATTTCCTTCGCACCCACTGTCAGCGAGGGCTCTCCCCCGTTCTTGACTCCCGGTTCCATTCGTTGTAACGTTCCTATTCGAAAGCAAGCGAAGCATAACGAAATCGCCCCGCATACGGAGTATCCCGCCATGAGAAACCTTCCAATCCCCGGTCTCGCCCTTCTTATCGTGACTTTCATCGCGTCGCCCTCGCACGGGGCCAACTATTACGTATCCACCTCGGGCAACAACGGCAACGACGGCCTAAGCCCAACTTCAGCGTGGAGGAACATCCAATACGCCGCCGATCATGTCGCGGCCGGCGATACCGTGAACATTCTTGGTGGTGTCTACAACGAGCTTGTGAATATTCCGGTCTCCGGTACGGCGGACGCAGGGTACATCACATTCCAGAACTATGCCGGACAGCTGGCGGTGATCGACGGCAAGCGCCTGCCGGTGCCCGGAGGACAGTATGGCCTGATCAACATTGCAGGTCAGAGCTACATCATTGTTCAGGGCCTGGAAATCAGGAACTACAAGACAACCAGCACAAAGGACGTTCCCATCGGCATCTATATCACGGGCTCGGGCAGCAACCTGGGGTTTTTCAGCAACCACATTCATCACATTCAAACCAATGCGAAAGGGTGCGCCGCGGATGCATTCGGAGTGGCGTTTTATGGCAACCAGGCGCCGGCGTCGCTGAACAACATTACCTTCAGTGGAAACGAACTGGACCACATGAAAACCGGTTGCAGCGAGACGCTGACTTTCAACGGCAACGTCGACACCTTCTCAGTTACCAACAACGTGATTCACGACGACAACAACATCGGAATTGACGCCATCGGCTTCGAGGGGACGTCGCCCGATCCGGCCTATGACCAGGCGCGGAACGGATACATCGCGCAAAATACGGTCTACAACATCACTTCGGAGAAAAACAGCGCCTACTCCAAGGGATGTTGGTGCGCCGATGGAATCTACGTCGACGGCGGCACAAACATTCTCATCGAGCGCAACCTCGTGCACCATGTGGACCTTGGCATTGAGATGGCCAGCGAACACAGCGGGAAAACTACCAGCGATGTGATAGCCCGGAGCAACGTGGTGTTCTTCGGCAATTCGGCGGGCATCTCGATTGGCGGCTACGCGAAAAAGGTTGGCGGTTCGGACCAGGTGACCGTAGTCAACAACACGCTTTACAAGAACGACGGCAAGAAAACCGGCAGCGGTGAATTCCAGATCCAGTTTCATGCGACCAACAATGTCTTCATGAACAATATCGTGTATTCGAATTCGCAGGGACTCCTGGTGAACAACTTCACCAATTCGACCTCAGATCCGGCGGCAGTGGATTACAACCTTTACTACTCGGGCGGGGCGGCCAGGAATGCGACGTTCGAGTGGGTGGGCAAGACGTACAAAGGGTTCCCGGCATACCTGGCGGCGACGGGAAACGACGCCCACTCGAGCTATGCCGACCCATTGTTCTTGAACGCAACAACGCCGGATTTGCAGGTGGAACCAACTTCGCCGGCGGTGAATGCCGGCATCAACCTGGGAACAGATGTTGTGGGAACTCTCGATTTTGCGGGAAATCCACGGGTGCAGGGCGCCAACATCGACCGGGGTGCATACGAGCAGTAGGCTGCGAAAAAGGCCGACTATCCTCGCTGACGCGTTTTCAAATCTCCAATTACAATGGAATGTCGCTTCACGTGCGCGCAGTTGCGCGCGGCAGTTGCGCCGAAATCAGGGCAGGCATCCCGAACTGCTGCGAAACACACGAGGCCCGATGTCTCAAAACCACTACACCTCCAAAGGCAAGCGCCGTCAAAAAAGCAGAAAGCGCAAAGATTTCTCCTCCGGCACCATGGCAAAAGTGCGCCAGCTCGAAGCCGCCGAAAAGGGCAAGGCTAAGTAGCCGGACCCGTAGAAGAGTCACCACGCCAGCGGAATCCGCGAAAGCAATCAACCACCGCACCATAAAAATTTCCCTTGACCCTGACGTTACGTCAGCCCCGAAGATGATTGCGGAAGGGACCTTCCAGTGAGACAGCGGGCTGCTGACCGTTCCTATCGGGTGCGGGAGTTTGCCGAACTAGCGGGCACCACAGTTCGCGCTCTGCACCACTACGACCGGCTGGGACTGCTCAAGCCGCGACGCTCGGACGCAGGTTACCGCCTGTACCGCGGCATCGATCTCGAGCGCCTGGAGCAGATCGCGGCGCTGAAATTCCTCGGAGTCCCTCTGAAGCAGATCAAGGAGTTGCTCGAGCGGAGCGTCCTCGATTGGCGGGAAGTTCTCCGCCTGCAGCGGCGCCTGCTCGAACAGAAGCGCCGCCTCCTCGAGCGCGCCATCCACGCTATCGGCGAGGCCGAGGAGTCGATCCGGACTGGGCAACGCCCCGACGCTGCTCTCCTGAAAAAAATCATCGAGGTGATCGAAATGGAAAACAAAACGGACTGGACCCAAAAGTATTACAACCAGGAAGCACTCGAAAAAATCGAACTCGGCCGGCAGCGCTGGACGCCGGAATTGCAGGAGCGCATCACCAAGGAGTGGACAGACCTGTTTCGTGAAGTGGAGGCCGCGATTGCACAAGGAGCCGATCCGGCAGGCAAACCGGCGCAAGCTCTCGGCGCACGCTGGAAGAGGTTGATCGAGGCTTTTACCGGTGGCGATCGCGAAGTTTCTGCCGGTCTGCGCCGCCTGTATGCTGACCAGCCGAACTGGCCGCAACACGCGCGCGACCAGATGGCTCCTTTCAGCAACAAAGCAGTCTGGGATTACATCCACAAGGTTATCGCGTGTAAGTAGGAGGCGCAGCGCGCAGATAGTGAAACCGAGACCGCCCACACGTTCGCCATTTGCGGATGTGTGGGCTTATAACCCTATTGTTTGCCGGCGTCTTCGCGCGCCAGCTTCACTTTGGCCGAATCGACCTTCTTTTGCACGCGCGCCACATCCGCCGGATCAACCTCGGCCGCGACCGTGCGATTCCACTCGTTCAGCGCGCGATCCCAGTTCGTTACGGCCATCTTCAGTCTGCCCGTTTTCTGGTAGAGATCGCCGAGATGATCATGCACGGTAGGATCCGTGTTGATCTTCTGCGATGCTTTCAGCAAATTCTCTTCCGCCAGATCGTACTTTCCCAGCCGGAAATAAACCCATCCCAGTGAATCGAGATACGCGCCGTTTGCCGGATCGAGATCGACGGCCCGCTTGATGTACCCGAGCGCCTCGTCGAGCTCCTGATTCTGATCGGCCAGCATGTAACCCAGATAGTTGAGTGCAGAAGCATGTTCGGGATCGCTCGCCAGCACTTTCTTGAATTGCACCTCGGCGTCGGAATAGCGCTTCTCGCGTTCAAACGTTGATCCGCGCAGGAACCACACATACTCCTTGTCGTCCTCTTTGGTTGCCAGCTGCTCAGCCCTGTCTAGATCCTGTTCCGCATCGCCGAACCGACGGAGCCGGGTATTCATCTGCGCCAGCGTGATGTAAACCTGGCGGTCTTCACCGTTGCCCTTGAGCAGCGCGTGTACGTCTTTAAGCGCCTCGTCAGCCTTGCCCATGTCGGCCTGCTGCGCCGCGAGCACCATTTTCAGGTCGCGGCTGGAGGGCAGTTTCTGCACCGCCTCTTTCGCAACGTCGGTCGCCTTCTGCCATTCCTTGGCTTCGCGCCAGGTATCGATGATTTGCTGATAGGCCCGCTCGACGTTTTCGTCGCCCCCCAGCGCAACCATTTGCCGGAAAGTCTCGTTAGCAGACTGATAATTGCCCGCATCGCGATAGATCGTGCCCAGCCGCTCCAGGAACACGGCCCGATTACTCTTGGCGCTGCCGGAATAATTTCCGTCCGCCTTTTCGGTCTTCTTCAGCAGGTCCCGCATGATCGGGATTGCTTCGTCATAGCGTCCCTCGGCCTGATAGATCGAGGCGATGTTGTAAGGCACCTCGATCGAATCCTGCACCATGCTCGCGGCCTTCTTCAGATTATCGAGCGCCAGCTCGAACTTCCCCTGTTTGCGATAAATTTCGGCAATGCGCACATAGGTCTGGGCATCTTCCGGATTCGCATCCGCGATCACTTTGTACTGTTCGAGCGCGGCATCCGCCTGCCCGTCGCTCAGCAAGTTTTCCGCCAGCCCTCGTATCGCGTCCAGGTTGTCGCGGTCAAGCTCGATTGCGTGCCGGTAGGCGTCGATCGCATTTTTGTATTGCTTCTGCTGCTCGTAGGTGTATCCCAGCGCCGAATAAAGTTTCGCCGAGCGCCCATTCTTCGGCACCGAACTCAGCACTTCGGCGGCACGGCTCGTGTCGCCCAGCTCGTTGTATAGGTAGGCCAGGGTGGTGACCGCTTCTTCGGAATCCGGCTGGAGCTTGACGGCCGTCTTGAATTCACCCTCCGCCTTTTGCAGATCATTATTCAGGCGATAAAGGCGGCCCAGCAGCAGATGATCGTCCATGCTGTCCGGTTCAAGGCGCACGATCTGCTCGTACTGCTCGATGGCCAGCTTGAGCACACTATCGGAACCGTTGCCCGCCTGCATGTCGCCGAGCGACCTCAGATAGATCCTTCCCAGGAGCCGGCGGGCTTCGAGGTTATTAGGATTTTTCTTGATAATGTCCTGCGCCTCAACCACGGCGTCGCGGATGCGCCCGGTCTTCGCATACAACTCGGCCAGTCCCGAAGTCAAGAACGCCGAGTTCGGATCGGCGTCGATGGCCGCCCGGTATTCCTCAATCGCTTTATTGGCCAAGTCGCTGCGCCCATAAGTCGCGACCTGCTCTTCGTACATGTGCGCGAGGCAGAAGTGGTAGTAGGCTGCGGCCCGGTCGGCCCCTTTGCCCTTCGCAGCCAACGCAGCTGCGGCGGCGGAATTTCCGGAGGAGTTCCCAACCTTATTCTCAGGGGAGGAGTTGTCGCCCGCGGGCTTGGTCTGCGCTGGAGAGTCGGAACCACCCGGAGAACTCGCAGCAGCCGCCAAGACGCCCTGCGCCAGCAAAAAAGAGACCGTCAGAAGAACAACCAAGTAAAACTGTCTTTTCATGAACCTTCCCGTCGGAACTGCCCCGCCTCTTCCCTTTGGATGCCGATGGATGCCGAATCGCTACCCTTTTGGATTAGCTTATTCTACCTTGGCCCGGCATCAGCGGGAAGAAAGCCTGCACACGCCCGAATCCACAAGTACAGGGGCTTTGGGAGATATCGAGGCACCAGGGCTCCTCCCCTGGAGGCACACCCTCAGTCAAGGAAAGAACGCGGAATCTGCGATTTCTTGCAGCAGGACGGCTGTGGGAGGATGTAGGCTAGGGTCCCCAGGCGGCATCCTAGTGCCGAAAGTGCCGTACTCCCGTAAAGATCATCGCCAGCTCAAGCCGGTCGGCAGCTTCGATCACCTCCTGATCGCGCACCGAGCCTCCAGGTTGGATGATCGCCGTCGCCCCGGTTTTAGCAATCACTTCTACTCCATCAGGAAACGGGAAAAATGCATCCGACGCAGCGACCGTTCCCTTCAACGGAAGCTGCGCCTTCATTGCCCCTACCTTGCACGAATCGACGCGGCTCATCTGGCCCGCGCCGACGCCGACAGTCTGCCCGTCGCGCGCATACAGAATGGCATTCGACTTCACGTGCTTGCAGACCTTCCAGGCAAAGAGCAACGCGCGTTTCTCATCCCCCGTCGGCGCGCGCCGGGTTACAACTTTCAAATCTGATTCCGTCAACTTGTGCAGGTCGGCATCCTGCACCAGCATCCCGCCGGATATGTTCTTCAATACCCAATTCTGCCGCCCGCTCGGAACCTCAACGAGCCGCAAATTCTTCTTTGACGCGAACACCTCTCTCGCGGCGGCGTCAAAAGATGGAGCGGCAATTACCTCCAGAAACAGCTTTGCCATTTCCTCGGCCGCCGCCCCGTCAATCGGCCGGTTTACACCAATCACCCCGCCGAAGGCCGACACGGGGTCGCACTCCAGCGCGCGCACATAGGCTTCAGCCAGTGTCTTTCCGTTGGCCGCGCCGCAGGGATTTGTGTGCTTAATGATTCCGCAGAAGGGCTCCTGGAACTCCTGCGCCAAATCCCAGGCAGCCTGTAGATCCACAATGTTGTTGTAGGACAGTTCTTTGCCCTGGACCTGGGCACCGTGCGCCACGCCGCCGTCCGAGTCGTCGACATACATCGCCGCCTTCTGGTGCGGATTCTCGCCATACCGCAAGTCCATCCGCTTGCGAAAGGAGAATCGCAAGTTCGCAGGGAAACCGGCTCTCGGAGCCAACTCGAAGTTTGCAACAACGCGCTCAAGCGTCGAGGCGATCGCCGAATCGTAAGCCGCCGTGGTCGCGAAAGCCTTCTGCGCCAGCCGCCACTTCGTCTCTTTCGAGAGCGTGCCGCCCGACCGGCCGATCTCCTCCGCAATCTCCCCGTAATCGTCGGGCGAGGTCACCACCGCCACATCCTGAAAATTCTTGGCCGCTGACCGGATCATCGATGGCCCGCCGATGTCAATATTCTCGATCAGTTCCTCGAAATGCACGCCCGGCTTGGCTGCCGTCTTCTCGAATGCGTAAAGATTGACCACGACAATATCGATCGCCGGAATGCCGTGCTCGGCGACCGCTGCGCGATGGCCGGCATCTTCCCGCCGATGCAGTATGCCGCCATGTACCTTGGGATGCAGCGTTTTGACGCGCCCATCCAGCATTTCGGGGAATCCCGTGAGATCGGAGATGTCTTTCACCGCAATTCCAGACTCGCGAAGCAGCTTGGCAGTGCCGCCGGTCGACACCAGTTCGACGCCCAACCCCGAAAGCTTTCGCGCAAATTCAACGAGTCCCGTTTTGTCAGTGACACTAAGAATTGCACGTTGAATCCTCGACATATAGCCGCGCCCTCACTGAAGCAAAGAATGGAAAAGTGAAACAAGAATTCTAGCAGCAAGTGAGGCGCTGCCCGCGGATGCCGGCCGTAGAAAGGAATTTATGCGGAAGTTAGAACTGAGAACTTGGAGCTCTTGCTACTTCTTCGCCTTAGCCTTGAGCCGGGCTCGTCCATCCTGCATTTCGACGGAATAGACGACGCTATCACACCCGTGCTGCTTGCGAATCTCCTTGGTTTTCTTTTTCATGAAGGCTGCGAAAGAATCGAAGGTTCCACCCGCGTCTTCTCCCGCCGACTGTTTGGCGGCATTGAGCGCTTTGTAAAGCGACTCGACTTTTTCGTGCTCGGACTCCGCATCCGAACACTGCACCGAAAAAGGTTCCTCGGACCCTTTCGCGCCGCGCGTCACGCCGTATACCGGGCGCGCCTCCCGTTCGCTGGCGCCGGCCACGCCTTGCACCGATAGTATCGCATCCTGCGGACGCCGATAGCCTTCTTCCCGAATCCGTGTCTTCTTCCGCCAGAGGTCGCTCTGGATCGCGTAGCGCTGCGCCATTTCGTTGTAGCGGTAACGCTGGGCAAAGTTCATCCGCGTGCCATCGCTAAACTTGCGAATCAGGTTGGTCACGCGCCATTCAATGTCGGCGGGGGGCCGTTTGGTGGGATTGTTAAAGAAAATCTCGTACTCGATCTTCAACCGCCGCAGTTGGTCGTGCAGAATATTCAGTTCTTCGTCGACGGTTAAGGTTGCGGCCACGGGCATTCCTCGAGCCATAGCTTACCCTTCGGCACATCCGGGGGGTCAGATTCCCTCCGGTCAGTTACCCAGGTAGTACGAAGGTTATGTCCGCTTGCAAATGGTTGATTTGAGACGGGAAACTGCAGCAAGAGTTCGGAGAAGGGACCGCTTCAAATGCTGGGTAGTCTGATGTGAAAGCGGCGATCGACCTCACTTGCCGCTCGACGCCATCTTCTTCACCATGGCCAGTACCAGCTTGCGGTCGCTGTCGTTCAAATTGACCGCATACCGACGCATCTGGCTCAGGAAGCGCACCTCGTCATCCGAGAGCTGCGGCAATCCCTTATGCCCGTTGGCGTTTCCTTCCACGAAAAATTGCGACAGCGGCATGTCCATCGCATTGGCAATCTTGGCCAGGGTGTCGAGTGAGGGAATGGTGTGGCCGTTCTCCACGCGCGACAGGTAGCAGCGCAGCAGGCCGGTGCGCTTTTCAATGTCACCCTGCGACATGCTTCTTTGCAGCCGGTTGTTGCGGATGGTCTCGCCGATTTTCATAAGGCCCGATACACGAGAAAAAACGAAGATCAGAAACCAGGATTAAGAAAGATAGCGTGCATAGTAACCAGAAGGGCACCGTCTGGCAAGTGGAAATTCTATCCTCGGAAATTTGCCCGGAATCCACTAGATTTTGAGCGTCCGCAATCTCAGGTTCAGATGTTTTTCACCTCTCACCTCTGACCTTTGCTTCGGCTCCCGCTACTTCTTCAATGTCGCCGCAAGGAACGCCACCGTCCGTTGCCAGGCATCAGCAGCCTCCTGCGCGCGGTACCCGCTCTTGTTGTTGGGATTTTCAAATCCGTGCCCAGCGTTCGGATAAATCTTCACATCAATCTTCTTGCCCAGCTTTTCCATTGCCGCCTGAAACTTCTTTACGTCTTCGGGCGGGATTCCGTAATCCTGCCCGCCAAAAGAGCCCAGAATCGGGGCCTGAATTTTCTTCAGCTCGTCGGTATCAGTCGCCAGGTGCCCGTAGTTGATCACGTCGGCCGCGAGGCCCGGTTCCTGGAGCGCCACATCCAGCGAATACCCGCCGCCCATGCACCAGCCAATCGCTCCGATCCTGTTTTTCTTCACATTTGGCTGGCCTTCCAGGTAAGCGTAGGCCGCCTTCAAATCTCGTTTCGCGCGATCCTCGGGCAACCCGCGCATCAACTCGTGCGCCGTCTCCTGGTTCTCCGCTACCTTCCCGCGATACAGGTCGACCGTCAGCGCGACATATCCCTCCTCCGCCAATTTCGAGGCCTGCTCTTTCACCCAGTCGTTCAGCCCCCACCACTCGTGAATCACGATCAGTGCTGGAAACGGACCTTTGCCCGCCGGCGCATAGATGATCGCGGTCACCGTCTCATCGCCTGATTTGTAGGAGACGGCCTTGCCATCAGCGGCGAATCCGGGTACCGAACACAACGAAACGCAAAGGACCCCAGCGATTATCAACGCAAGAGATTTCACAAATCGTCTCCTCAGATGCTTTTGAACTTCCGCATTTCAAATTTCTCAATTACAAATTTGCTTGATTACTCAATCCGGCGCTTACTCAATTGTGTTTCACGAACATCCCATTCTTTTGCCCCGTAAGCGAGTTATAGACGGTCTCCAGAAACACGTCTTCGGACACAAAATCCCCGGAATACTTCTTCCACGGATCGAGAATCTTCTTCTCTCTCATCTCCGCCAGCGACATTTTCTTCTGCAGCGCATCGTGCACGGCGGCGCGCGTGTCTTTCAGCATCTGCACGTACGCGTGCACATCCTCCAAGGTCGACACATTCCCGTGTCCCGGGATAACCTTCACATCCGCCGGCAGCGAAGCAACTGCGCCCTCCACGCCCGCAATCATGCCGTCGATACTGCCCCCGCCATCCACATCGATAAACGGAAACCCGTAAGTGACAAAGTCGTCGCCCATGTGCACCACATTCGACTTCGGAAAATAAATCACCGAATCCCCGTCTGTGTGTCCTGCAGGAAAATGCAGCGCCCGAATGTCCTCGCCATTCAGATGCACGGTCACGTCATGGTCGAACGTAATAATCGGCAGCGCTTCTTTCGGCCTGGGCTTGCTCTCCATATGAAGCGACCCGCCATTGCCCGCCTGACCGCCCTCTTCCAGCCGTTTGCGCACGTTGTCCTGCGCGATAATCGGGGCCTGTTTCTGGAAGAATTCGTTCCCGCCCGTATGGTCCTGGTGATAATGCGTATTGATGATGAAGCGCACCGGCTTGTCGGTGATCCCCTTCAGTGCCGCCTGAATCTTCTCGGCCAGAGGCGCGTACTGATCATCGACGACAACGATCCCATCCTCTCCAACGGAAGCGCCGATATTTCCGCCCGCCCCCTGCAGCATGTAAACCGACCCGCCAACTTTTGTGACTTTGATCTCAACTTTGCTGAAGTCACGATCTTGCGCAAAGCAAGCCCCAGCCGCCAGGCAGGCGAGAATTGCCACTCGCGAAGTAGTCCGCATGAGTTTCCTCCGAGGAGAGAAATTGTAACCCAGGGATTGACTGCCTGCGGAAAAGCCGGGGACGTTGCCGGTCGCAGCGAGAGTCCTTGAATTCACGAAGGGCTACTACTGCACGGCGAGTTCCGCCTGCAACGACTTTCCTAACGCGCCCTGGCGGTCCGCACTCAGCTTGGCGCCATTTGAAGTCAGGTAGAAAACGTCGATGGCCATCTGGCCTTCGGTCTCGACAAGTGCAATTTCGATGTTGCAATCGTTCTTCGACATGACCGAGCACATCCGATACAGCAACGCCGGACGATCCTGCGTGATGACTTGCAACAGCGTGCTATGAGCGGATGATCGGTCGTCGAATTCAATTTGGGTTGGGATTTTCACTTTCGTCCCGTTTCCCTTTTCCGATTTCATGCGATCCCGCAACATTCGCGCTACGTCGCCTTCGCCCCTGACCACGGACGCGATGCTTTTTTTCAGCCGGTCCCATTCCTGGATGTTCATTTCCAGCGTGCGAAAACGGTCGGTGAAATAGAACGTGTCCACCACAATGCCGGCCGCGTTCGAAAAGGCATTCGCCTTGACGATGTTCATCCCCCAGGCCGCAAGCGCACCGGAGACCGACGCGAACAGAAACGGCCGATCGGTGGTCAGCAGCGTCAACTCGTACCAGTGACGCACCTGCTTGAGGCTGCATCCGACGCCATTTTGACCGAGGCGCGAAGCCATCTCCGTGTGTGCGAGAACATCGCTTGCGCCATGGATGCTTAGATAACGCTGCGGCAATCCTTCGAGAAAGGCATTTACCTTTTTCCCGGCAACCGCCGCGAGCGAGTGCAAATGGGCAAGGTTTGCGCTGCCCGCGTCACCTCGCGGCCTGGTGTGAACACGCTCGTCGGCGCTGCGGTTCAGGTAGTTTGCGCTGGCGATGTAAAGCTGCCACAGATTGTCCGCCTTCCAGGGAGTCATCGCCTCGGGATTGACCGCCTTGATATCAGCGTACGTCATGAGGCAGAGCATCTTCAGGCGCTCGGGGGCACCCACTTTCTCCGCCAGCGACTTCACGTTGGCAGGATCGAAAACGTCGCGGCGCATGGCAGCCGACATCTCCAGATGGTTGGCGACGAGATAACGAACGGTCTCACGGTCGATTGCGTCGAGATCGAGACGCTCGGCGCAGCTGTCCGTGAGGTCAAGGCTGGCTTCGATGTGACTGTCGCTCGCCGCGCCCTTCCCGGAATCGTGCAGAAGCAGGCTCAGGTAGAGCAGTTCGGGCTGCTCCAGTTCGGCAAGCAGTCCGGCGAAACGCTGGTCACACTCGGATTTCGATTCCTTCAGGCGGTGAAGATGTTCGATAGCGAGGAAGGAGTGTTCGTCGACCGTATAACGATGATAGAAATCGCGGACGACGAGGGCTTCGATTCCTTTCAGCTCGGGCAGCAGCAAAGTGAGAAGGCGCAGCGCGTTCATGGCGCGCAAAGCGTCGGCCGCGTTCGGTTGGAGCAGGGTCTCCTGAAGGTAGAGCCAGAGCTCTCCGCCTCGCGGGGGCGTGGAGGCGAGCGCAGGCAGAGCCTGCTCGATCTTGTATTCGGTGGTCGTGCTCAGCTTGAGGCCGTGCTCGGCCATGAAATGAAAAAGGCCGAGAAGTTTCTCCGGATCCTGGAGCGCGCCCGGTTGCTGGAGAAAAATCAGTCCGTCTACCACCGAGAAATCGTTGCTCGGGATCTTGGTGCGCCATCCCTGGAACTGCCGGTACAACGACGACCAGGCGGCTGGAATCTCTTCGATCAGTTGCGTGCACACGCGATGGACGCCGCGGACGTGACCGTAGTAGATGCGCATCCAGTCGGCGGTGCTCGCGATTTCACTGTCGGGCGTGCCGATCTTGCGCGCGGCCGCTTCCTCCTGGGCGTCCCAGCTGAGGGTGTTGTCTTGCCGTCCGTAGCGCAAATGCAGGAAGCAGCGGACCGACATCTGGAAATCGAGAGCGGCCTCGAAGGCCCGGCGCGACGAAACAGGCAGGAGTGTGGCTGGATCCGGCCACATCTTAAGCTTCTCCATCGCCGAGATCAGGGCGAGCCAGTTCGCCACGTTGTAATCGCGCAGGCCGCCAGGGCCGTCTTTGACGTTCGGTTCGAGATGAAAAACGGTGTTGGCAAATTTGTGGTGACGCGTGCGCGTGAGTTCCCCGAGATTTTCGATCAGGGAGTGGGCATCACGGGCAATGAGGCGCGGGACGGATTTTTCGCGCAGTCGGCTGAAAAGCTCGCGATCGCCTGCCAGATAGCGGCAGTCGAGCAAGGAGATGGCGAATTCGACGTTGTTGGTATCCAGCCGCTCGCATTCGGCGAGGCTTCGGGTCGCCGGGCTCAATTTCATCCGCAGGTCCCAAAGCTCCTGCGAGAAGCGTCGAATCCGATCCTTGAATTCGATCTCGGTATTGCCCGATGCGTGGAGAAACAGCAGATCAATATCGGAGTGGGGGAAGAGCCAGCCGCGCCCATAGCCGCCGGTAGCGACCAAGGCAAAGTTCTTCGGCGCCGCCGGGTCTGAAGAGACAACCTCACTCCATAACCGGAGAAGAATGGAGTCAACCAGTGCGGTTCGCTCGGCAACGGCGACGCGTCCATTGCCGTCGCCCGCAAAGCGCCGCTCAATGGCGGCGGACTCGCCGGCGTACAGGTCCCGTAACTCACTGCTCACGGTGGCCACGGTGCTCATTTTCGATGGCGCCCCTCCGGTGCTCTAAGAAATCGGGCGCGGGAGGGAGGCCGCGCTACTCTCACGCACGTTCACGAAGCGCTCACAGCGCGCTATCGCCACGGTCGCCATTGCGAATCCGAATGGCTTCGTCGATGCGGGAGCGAAAAATCTTGCCGTCGCCAATCTTGCCTGTACGTGCCGCCGCGACGATCGCCTGTTCAACTTTTTCCACCATGTCATCGGCGAGCACGATCTCCAGTTTCGCTTTGGGAATGAGGTCGACGGTGTATTCCCGGCCGCGGTAGAACTCGGTGTGGCCTTTCTGGCGTCCGTGCCCGCGCGCCTCAAAAACCGTAATGCCCTCGACGCCGATCTCGTGCAGAGCGTCCTTCACCGCATCCAACTTTGAGATTTGAATTATCGCTTCGATCTTTGTCATGTTGACCCGTTTCCGATCGTTCCACTCCGACAACGGCTAGGCCGGCGATTCCCAATAGTAGCCTTCCTCTCCATGCTGCGAGAGATCCAGCCCCTGCACTTCCTGATCCTCTGAAACACGCAGGCCAAGCGTCGCGTCCACGATCTTCAGAATCACCAGCGTCCCGACGATAGCCAAGATCCACGCAATCCCGACTCCCACCAATTGGTTGAGTAACTGGTGCCCATTGCCCTCCAGCAGACCGGAGGCCAGCGGATTACCTTGTGCATCTTTGAAGATCGGGTTCACCGCACTTGTCGCGAAGATCCCCGTCAGCACAGCTCCGAGCGTGCCGCCTGCGCCATGAACGCCGAACGCGTCGAGCGAGTCGTCATACCGGAAACTGTTCTTGACCTTGGTGACCATGAGATAACAGACGATGCCTGCGGCCAGTCCTATCGCAATTGCCGACATGGGAGAAACGAAACCCGCCGCCGGCGTAATTGCAACCAGTCCGGCAACCGCGCCTGAGATCGCGCCCAGCGCGCTGGGCTTGCCGTTACGCAGCCATTCCGCGCCACTCCATCCCAGCGTTGCGGCCGCAGCGCCAAAATGGGTAGCCACGAAAGCGCTGGTGGCCAGGCTACCGGCTGACAACGCGCTGCCCGCGTTGAAGCCAAACCATCCAACCCACAGCAAACACGCACCAATAAAGCTGAGCACGACGCTATGCGGAGGCATCGCCTGTTTGGGATAGCCAAGTCGAGGTTTGAGATATAAAGCGCAGACCAGCGCCGAAACTCCCGAGGTCACGTGCACGACCGTGCCTCCGGCGAAATCGAGACATGGGAACCGGCCGCCCAGCGCGGCATTCAGCAGGCCGCCTTTGCCCCAAACCATGTGCGCCATCGGCGCGTACACAACCAGCGACCACAGCACCATGAACAGCGCCATGGCGCTGAATTTCATTCTTTCCGCGAACGCTCCCGTGATGAGCGCCGGGGTGATAATAGCGAACATCAACTGATAGATCATGAACGTCTGGAGCGGAATGGTGGCCGCATAGTCCGGATCGGGATGCGCTCCCACTCCTCGCAACAAGACGTTTTGCAGCCCGCCGATGAAACTGTTCCCCGAAGAAAAAGCAAGGCTGTACGCGATGAGTCCCCAAAGTACGGTGACGATGGCCATCATCGCGAAACTCTGCATCATGGTCGCCAGAACGTTCTTTTTGCGCACCAATCCGCCATAGAACAAGGCCAGTCCCGGGCCGGTCATCATCAGGACCAGGGCCGAACTCATCAGCATCCAGGCGTTGTCGCCGGCGGACTTGGCGTCAGCGACCGCTTGCTCGAGACTGGCGATCTTTGCAGCGTCGACCTTGGCCGCTGTGTCGCCAGCCGCTGGGGACGCCGACGCAGATCGAGTTGGGTTGGGAGTCTGCGCGTGCGCGCCAACCGCCAACAGGCACACGATCAACGCCAGGATGACTACCGCCGACGTTCTTACCATTTCGACTGTGGCTCCTTACTCATGGAACGAGCGCACCATAACATTAGCCTCGGAGTTGCGTGCGCGGAAATCGAAACTATTTATCTTAGGGATTGGAAAAGCTTATGTCCGCGGGCGGTCGCAAGCCTGGCATTCGCCTCGAGCGCGCGGGCGGCCGGCGCTCCAATTGACGGCGGCGCCTGTTCTAAGGTTGGATGGATGCTGCGTGGAACCTGGGCCTCCCATCTTCGATTCCGAATCCCGGCGCCTGCGCCGGCTCGATACCATCTGGCTGATTATCTGGCTGGTCTTCCTTGGAGTGCTCGCGGCCCTGCCTCCCCAACTGGAGTGGCATAAACAGGTCATCCTGCTCGCGATTGGCGCTGTGCAGCTGCTGGAAAGCCGGATGGTCGCGCGCTTCGAACGGCGCGGCGTAATGTACGTCATCCTCCTGAAAATCCTGCTCGCCACCATCCTGATCGATCACACCGGCGAAATCAGTATCAACAGCAGTTACTACCCGATTTATTATCTGCCGATTGTTACCGCGGCACTCTATTGCGGGCCCTGGATGACGTTGTTCTGGACACTGCTTGCCTCCGCCGCCTATTGCTCATATCTGTACCCGGCGATGCAGGAATACGAGATCACGGGCGAGGCGATTGGCTACCTGGTGCTGCGCATCATGTTTTTCTTTCTGGCGGCGATGGTGGTCAACCGGTTTTCGGAGCAGCGCCGGCATCAAACTCAGCTTTATCGCGAGTTGGCGGAGCGGCTGGCAGAAACGAATCGGCGGCTGGAGCAAGCCCAGGCCGAAGCGCGGCGTTCCGAGCGCCTGGCGGCGCTTGGGCAACTTTCGGCGGGCCTCGCCCATGAGATTCGCAATCCGCTGGGCGTGATCAAGGGGTCGGCGGAGATGCTCACGCAGAAGCTGCAGGCATCAGATGAGCTGCCGCGCGAGTTGGCAGGTTACATTTCGACCGAGGTCAACCGGCTCAGCGCGCTGGTTACTGAATTCCTGGACTTTGCGCGCCCGCTGCACGCGCAATTGCAGCCTGGAGACCTCACTGCGGTGGCCGATCGGGCGCTGGAGATTGTTGCCTTCCGTTGGAAGGGCAAACCGGTGCGCGTTGAGAAGCACTACGCCGATGGCCTGCCCATGGTCCCGCTCGATGAGAGCTTGTGCGAGCAGGCGTTTCTCAATCTTGTGCAGAATGCCTATGAGGCGATGGAAGAGCACGGCGGCACTCTGCGAATGGAAACTCGGAGATCAACACTGAATGGTCGCGAGGGCGTGCAACTGCTTATTACGGACAGCGGCCTGGGTATTCCGGATAAGCTGCGTGAGGAGATATTCAATCCCTTTGTGACGACCAAGAAAACCGGGGTCGGGCTGGGGCTCTCGATTGTGTCGAAGATTATGGATGGACACCAGGGGTCGATTCGGGTCGAGAACGCGCCGGACGGTGGAGCTAGGTTCACGCTGTTCTTTCCACTAGTCGGAGCCGCGGAATCCCAGCCCCTACGAAATGCCATGGCGGGTCAAGAAGACGTCTGATCGAAAGCGCGGACGAAGCGCCAAGGACGAAGGACAAACAGCGAACGACGAAAATGCCAACCATTCTCATCATTGAAGACGAAGCCAAGATGCGGCGCCTGTTGGAGCTAAATCTCGGCGAAGACGGGTTCAAGACGCTCTCCGCCGGCGATGCCGAGACGGGATTGAAGCTGCTTGCTTCCGAGGCCGTGCACCTCGTGCTGACCGATCTTAAGCTGCCGGGAATAAGCGGGCTCGAATTCTTACAGGCGGCGAAGCGGCAGAATGCGGCGTTGCCGATCGTGGTAATGACCGCATTTGGCTCGGTTGAAACCGCCGTCGAGGCAATGAAGGCGGGCGCCGGCGATTATGTGCTCAAGCCATTTTCGCTCGCCGAAATGCGGATGGTCGTGCACAAGGAGCTTGACCATTCGCGTTTGCAGGAAGAAAACCGGTCGCTGCGCGAAGCGCTCGGGCAGAAGTATAGCCATCCCAATATCGTGGCGCGGAGCCCGAAAATGCAGGAAGTGCTGGCGACGGTGGAACGCGTGGCGCCCACCAATTCCACGGTTCTGCTCGGGGGGGAGAGTGGGGTGGGCAAGGACCTGATCGCGCGCGCCATCCACGAAAAGTCGCGGCGCGCTTCCGGTCCATTCGTCAAGATCAACAGCACGGCCATCCCGGAGAACTTGCTGGAGAGCGAGTTATTCGGCTACGAGAAGGGCGCGTTCACGGGAGCGGTCACCAGCAAGCCGGGAAAATTTGAGCTGGCCGACAAAGGCACGCTGTTTCTCGACGAAATTGGCGACGTGCCTGCCGCCATCCAAGTGAAACTTCTGCGCGTCTTGCAGGAGCGCGAATTCGAGCGACTGGGTGGAACGCGGACCGTAAAGGTTGACGTTCGCCTGCTGGCCGCGACCAATCGTGATTTGCGCGCCGCCCTTGAGCAGGGAACTTTCCGCGAAGACCTCTATTACCGGCTGAACGTGGTGCCGATCGATATCGCCCCCCTCCGGGAACGTAAGGAAGACATTCCGGACCTGGCCAACCTGTTTCTGGCGCGCTTTGCGAAAGACTCGGGAAGGGAACTGCGCGGAATTTCCCCGGCCGCCATGCAGGTTCTCCTGGGCCACTACTGGCCGGGGAATGTGCGCGAATTGCAGAACGTCATCGAACGAGCCTGCGCGCTGGCGGCCGGCCCGGAGCTTACCGTGGACGACGTGCAACTCGATGTTCCCCGCCATCGCAGCACCGCGGGAGAGCGATTTCTGCCGGACGGCATGACGCTCGATCAATGGGAAGACGAGATGATTCGCGAGGCACTGAAGCGCGCTGGCGGGAATAAATCTCAGGCGGCGCGCTTGCTCGGGCTGTCGCGCAATGCCCTGCGCTATCGGCTGTCGAAAATCGGGATTGACGACGCCGAGGAAGCCTAGGGCCTTGTCTGACAAAAAACAAAAGGCCGGGCGATTTGCCCGGCTTTTCGTACTGAGAAACTGCCCAAATGCTGGGTTAAGCTGGGGTCAGTTTCACTTTAAACCCGATCTCACTTTTTACATTACCAGCGCCAAGCCCTCCAGCTCCCGCTCCAGCACCGGCAGAGAGCAACCGGCCATCTCAACCCGGCCAACAGCATCAATCGCCGCTTCCGGTGAAACTCCGTAGCCGCGCCCCATCAGGAAGACCTGCAATACTTCGGCGGCTTCCCGTGAGTCCAGCATGCCGCTCTGCAGCAGATCATTGCGCAAAGCTGACAGCTCCGTCACCGTAAACCGATCTCTCATATTGTCTTTCATCCTGTCCTCACCTTCAGCTACTCTCTAGCCCATTAGAGTCATCGGCAACCTAGTTCGTTGCATGCAATCCGAATGCCGTAACGATGGTACTTCGCCCTAAGGGCTTCCCTTACCTTGCTGGTTAAAAGAACCCGATAATTTGCAAAAGGTTGCGGACCATCTCGTTCCCCCCTCGAAGCTTGTCACCCAACCAAACGGTTGACAAAATGACGCAGCGCGTCGTTTTGGCGCGACACAAAAAGCGCTTTTCCGCTCTGCAAGTGTGATGGAAGACATAGCACTAAAGTGGCTCCATCGCGAACACAACCGGTACGCTTTGAACCACGCCTGGGGCAATCTCGCTCTTCCGGGCGCTACCGATCTGCCCTGCCTTGAAAACTGCGCTCCAAGCCTGGGCAATCCGCCAAACCTCGTTCTCTTTTAGGATGGGTCGATTTTTGCAGCGTCGACGAGCATGATGGGAATGTCGTCCTGAATCGGATAAACGCGGCGGCATTCGCTGCATTTGAGGCTCGCGTTGTTGTTGACTAAAGCCACCGCTTTCTTGCAGACCGGGCAAACCAGCATATCGAGAAGATCCTGGGAAATCATGGCGGGTCCATTGTAACGCCGGCCTGCGGACTTTTCTGCTCTCGGTGACCAATCGGACGATGCGATAGAATCGCTGGTTCCGTTTCAACAGTTGCGAGGCGCAATGGCAGCGAAGATCCTGGATGGCACGAAAATAGCTGCTGAAATTCGCGCGGAAGTCGCCGCCGATGTGAAGGCGCTCGCCGCTTCCGGGCTTCGGCCGGGCCTGGCGGTCGTGCTGGTTGGGCATAATCCGGCGTCGGAAGTTTATGTTCGTGGCAAGGTAAAGAGCTCCGGGGAAGTTGGACTTCACAGCGAGCAGCACTTGCCCGCGGAATCGGCGACCACCGCGGAGCTGCTGGCGTTGATCGAGTCGCTGAACCGGCGGGATGAAATTGATGGGATTCTCGTCCAGCTGCCGTTGCCGGCTCACGTGGACTCAAAAACGGTACTGCTGGCGGTCGATCCCGCCAAAGATGTGGATGGATTTCATCCCATGAACGTTGGGTACCTCTCTACGCAGCGGCCTGGGCTCGTGCCCTGCACACCGGCGGGCGTCATGGAGATCCTGCGGCGTAGCGGAATTCCGGTGGCCGGACGGGAGGCGGTTGTTGTAGGCCGCAGCGACATCGTCGGCAAGCCGGTTGCAATGCTGCTGCTCAATCAAAACGCGACCGTTACCGTTTGCCACTCGAAGACACATGATCTCCCGGGAGTATGCCGGCGGGCAGACATTCTGGTCGCAGCGATTGGGCGAGCGGGAATGGTGACGCGCGAATACGTCAAGCCGGGCGCCACGGTGATTGATGTTGGCATCAATCGTGTGACGAACCGCGTGGAGTTCGACCGCTTGTTCGCAGGCGCAATCGCGGGAAACGCCCGGCGACGTGAGACTTTCCTGGCCAAGGGATCGGTACTTGTCGGAGACGTGCATCCCGAAGTGGCCGACGTGGCCGGAGCAATTACACCGGTGCCGGGAGGCGTTGGTCCATTGACCATTGCCATGCTCATGGCAAATACAGTCAAAGCCGCCAAGCTTCGAAGAAGTCATGAGTGAGAAGTCAGATTGAAGAACTAAACCCCTGGTTTTCGCTCTGCAATCCGACTTCTTACTTCTGAATTTCTTCTCCATGTTAAATTCGTTTCGTCAATGATCAAGCTTGGGCTGACCGGCGGGATCGCCAGCGGAAAATCGGTCGTGGGCGAAATGTTCGTCAAGCTGGGGGCCCACCTCATCCAGGCCGATGCCATTGCCCACTGGCTGATGGAACCGGGGCGGCCCGTGTATGAGCAGGTCGTTCGGCAGTTTGGTACTGGGATTCTTAATCCTGACCAGACCATCAACCGTCCCCGGCTCGCCGAGGCTGCCTTTGGAGCATCTCCTCGAGTCAAGGAGCTGAATGCGATCGTCCACCCTGCCGTAATTGCGCATGAGAATCAATGGATGATGGACATCGGGGCCCGAGACCCGAAGGCCATTGCGATTGTCGAGGCCGCGCTCATCCTTGAAGCTGGCACTGCCGGCCGCTTCGACTACCTGGTCGTGGTCGCTTGTCATCCCGGACAACGTATTGAGCGGCTAGCCCGCCGGCTCGGCATTTCTCAAGAAGCCGCGCAAGTTGAGGTGGCGCGCCGCATGGCCGCCCAATGGCCTGACGAGAAGAAACTCAAAGCCGCCGATTTCGTGATCGATAATTCGGGCTCGATTGAAGACACCGAACGACAGGTGACGGAACTCTACCAGAAGATCCGCTAGCTGCGCGGGACCCCGGCTCCCAACGTCATAGAGACGATTGGGGTCTTATTTTACTTCTGTTGCAGGCGCGCAGAGGGTAGCTCTCCCCAGGCAAAGGTTCTCGTCCCACCCCACTCCACTGCCCCCCCGGGGCCTCATCTCTTTTCTGTTTCGCAAGTATGTCGTTTTTGTCACCGCGATTTTCGATATGTGAAGTGTGGGACAGAGTAGATACCGCGCATGAAGGAGCAGAAGTAATGAAGACGAGGCCATGGGCGATGTTTTTGGTGGCTCTTGTAGTGGTGGCGGCAATGCAGACGCCGGCGTTCGCTGTTCCGCCCACCGAAGCGCTGCGTGTGGAACAGAACAATTCCTTTCAGGGCGCCAACCAGCACCTCCGACGGCTTCTTCGATTCGCAAACGACGCAGTGGATCGTCGAGCCCGCCGACGACCTGAAAGCCCAGCGATGGCCTCATCCAGGGGAGCAATATGATCACGCTGTGTGGTGGTAGCACCAACGTCACCGGCACGATCACGCTCGGATTCCGCACGCTGGCGGTGACCATCTCCAAGTGATGTGTGGGGATAAATACGGGGATCGATACAAGGAGAGACAACATGCCAAAACAAAACTCTGCCACTTACACAGTTTTGCATCTGCGCTTCAAGTTGCGGGTACAGCCGGATGCCTTGCTCGCTCATTGCCGGGAAGCGGCTTCCCAAATTGCCTCGGTAGAAGGCCTGATCTGGAAGATATGGATCAAGCAGGACTACGAGTTCGAGATGGGAGGCATTTATCTATTTGCCAGCCGTGAGACTGCTGAGAGTTACCTGAATCATCCGGTAATCCAGGCGGTGCGCAACAATCCCGCGGTTGTACACACTCAGTACCAGCTTTGGGAAGTCGACAACTCCCTCTCGGCTCTCACGCGCGCGCCTCTGCCGGACACCGGTGAGCAATCTTTGGAACGAGCCGTCGGCCATGAGGTGGCAACAGAATGCTGACGGATCGCGTCATGGTCAAGCGATAGCTGTCTGCTTCAACACAACGGCCTACTAACCGCGCCTGGTTGCGAAGACAAGGACGCTATTCGCGCCTGCATTCGTACTGCGTAAGAAATCGGTAAGGAATAAGGAGAAGCATTATGACAACACGAATTAAACGGAGGATAGAAACGAAGCGGACGGCTTGGAAGATTCTGCGCGGTCTTCCGCTTCTTTGCCTGGTAGCTGCACTGACGAGCGCTGCTTTTGCGGTTTCACCCAAAGAAGTGCTTAACGTCACACGCAACCAAGTCTTCACAGGAGCGTGCTGTTTTTCCTGGGGCGAGAGTGTGTCGGTGACCGAGCCTGCAAAAATCTCAGCAGTGGTAGTTACGTTTGAGACCGATTTCGAACTGACGCCAATCGACCAGTTCAACGTGGAACCCTTCACATTGGGACTGATGATCAATGGCGGCCCCTGCCGGACCGATCTCGGACCACACAGCCTGCACGAAAACCATGAGGATTCGGCAGCGTTTTTGGTCGGCTCGCTCGAATGGATCGTGCTGCCGGACGATGGCCTAGTCAAAGGAACCAATACGTTTACTTTATGCGGTGGCGGGCCGCAGGGTAGCTCGAAGATCACACTGGGCTTTAACACTCTGGCGGTGCGAATTTCGAAGTAAGGCGCCACGCCCGAGGGAGGTTCCCGAGGGAGTTAACCATTCAGAATTCAAAACGGAGCGAGAGATGAAAATTCTAGCGACACTTGGCAAGCAGAAAGTAGCTTACATCGCCACGATCTTATTTGTGTTGGGGATGCTTGTGCTGGGGATGGCGGCATCAGCTTACGCGGTCGGCCCGCAGCCAGTCTTCCGGCGCACAGACAGTCAGGTCTTCACTGGCAAATGCTGCAATTCGTGGGGCGAGACAGTTTCGATCTTTCAGAAGGGCAAACCGACGCCTGTGGTGGTGAGTTGGAGCACCGATTTCAGGCTCGATCCCTTTATATCGATCGTGACCGGCCTGATGGTGAACGACGAACCCTGCCAGTTCTATGGAGGAGGATCGTTCGTTCAGGATGTTTACACCCCGGGGAATGAGCCCTGGGATTCGCGCACGCTTCAGTTTGTTGTTCCTGCCTCGGAGATGAACGGTGGAACGAATACTTTCACGCTTTGCGGCGGAGGGCTGGGCAAGGATACCGACGCCATTTCGATCGGGTTCAACGTTCTCGAAGTGCGCATTTCGAAGTAAAGGCTGGACCCTGTGGCCCACGGAGAAGAACATCAAGGAGAAAACTGTGAACCTGGCAAAAAAATACGTTGGACTCAAACGTCTGTGGCTGGTGTCTTTCGGGCTGTTGCTGGCATTGGCAGCGACGAATGCCTATGCCGTTCCGCCAAACGAGATTGTGCGTTCGAACTCTCCCCTAATATTCAATGGTCCGTGCTGCTCCTTCTCGGGAGAAAAGGTGTTTGTGACGGAGCCGGCGACCCCGGTTCCGGTCATCGTGAGTTGGAGCGAGGACTTCACGAACAGCGGCGGCGTCGATGCATTGGCGTCTGTCTACTACGTGGTCGGTCTGAGCGTGAATGGCGGGCCGTGCCAGGCATACGGATCGCAAGCTGTTTACCCCGTCAACTTCGTTTCGTTTTTGTCTCGAACCTATCGGTGGGCGGTATTTCCGACCGATGGCCCGCCGGCGAACAAGCTGCACAAAGGATCGAACTCGTTCGAACTCTGTAGCGGCGGGATGGATCCGGACCTCGCCCCGCAAACACAGACGATCTTGAGGAACACTTTGTCGGTGAGACTTGTGGAATAAGGGCGAGCCCACTCGTTCCCTGCCGCGGGAACGAGTGGGGTCGCTTCAGATCTTTCCTCTATGCCAGCAGCTTCGCAGCATCCTTGGCGAAGTAAGTCAGAATCATGCTGGCGCCTGCGCGCCGGATGCTTAGCAACGACTCCATCATCACCCGGTCACGGTCGATCCAGTTGTTGCGGGCAGCGGCTTCAATCATGGCGAACTCGCCCGAGACCTGATAGGCGGCGAGCGGCAGATCGAAACGGTCGCGGGCTGCAGCGATCACGTCAAGATAAGGCAGCGCGGGCTTGACCATGATCATGTCCGCGCCTTCTTCGATGTCGAGAGCAATCTCTCTCATGGCCTCCCGGAAATTTGCCGGGTCCATCTGATAGGAACGCCGGTCGCCGAATTGCGGTGTGGAGTCGGCAGCCTCACGGAAAGGGCCGTAGAAGCCTGAGGCGAATTTTGCCGCGTAAGAGAGGATGGGAGTGTTCTCGAGTCCCGCTTTGTCGAGGGCGGCGCGAATGGCTCCGACCCGCCCGTCCATCATGTCGGAAGGGGCGATGACGTCGACTCCTGACCGGGCCAGCGAAACCGAGGCTCGGGCGAGCAATTCGAGGCTCTCGTCATTCACAATCTCATAGTTGTCTTGCGCGGCGCGGGCGACATTGCCGATAGCCGCGTTCAGTGTTTTGCGGTCCTTAACCACGACAGCTTTTTCCTTTGGAGCAGCCTTGTCGGCGGCCGCCGCTCCCAGCGAACGCGGCGAGCCTGCCTGCCGCACGATCCCGCAATGTCCATGCGACATGTATTCGCACAGGCAGACGTCACCCATGACGACCACGTCTCTCGCCTCACTCTTGATCGCCCGCGCCGCCTGCTGCACGATGCCGTCTTCTGCCCAGGCGCCAGTCGCCACTTCATCTTTCTTTTCCGGCAAACCGAACAAAATGACGGAGAGCACTCCCAGGCTGCGGGCTTCCCGCACTTCTTTGACCGCCTCGTCCACTGACAGATTGAAGACCCCGGGCATGGAGCGGACTTCCTTCCGAATGCCCTTGCCGGGGCAGACGAACAGGGGATAGACGAACGCTTCCGGCGTAAGCCGGGTTTCGCGCACAAGGGAGCGGAGTGTTTCGTTCTGGCGCAACCGGCGCAGGCGGTTTACAGGGAATGCCATGAGCCGAATTTTAGCAGCCGGGGAGCAGTCCGCCGTGGTCCGGGCGATCACCTCGGATTGTGATGTCGGTCACGGCGCCCCGGTCGGGAGCCGGGAGCGGGAGACAAATCATCCCGGTTACTTCGGTAACCGGTGGTAACGCCGCCGTGATCTCAACATAACGTTCCAAAATCATTAAGATACGGGGTGGTGTCCCTCCGCCCCATTTCGTCGATCATCTGCGGGATTGGCCTGCTTGTCGCCTTTGCGCTCGCGCCCATGGTCTTTCCGGAGACCCTTTTCCGCGTCGCCATCGGGAATCTCGTTCCGCTGACGGTGTTACTTGCCGCTATCTATTTTTCTTTTCGCAATGCTTATGACAGCCGTGGACACCTGCGCCTGTTCTGGGGACTGGTCACCGCCAGTCTCGCGATGTGGTGCTTCAATCTGACTTGCTGGGCATGGTACGAGGTTGTCCTCCACAAGTCGATACCGGATCCCTATGTGGGAGACATTGTCTTGTTTCTGCATGTGGTGCCAATGATGGCTGCAGTCGCCATCCGGCCCAGCGATGCGGACGGCAATGACGGACGCTTTGTCAACACCCTGAATATTCTCATCCTGCTTGGATGGTGGGTGGTGATTTACGCGTTCTTCGTCTTCCCCGACGAATATCTGGTCACCAACGTTGCGCTCTATACCCTGCGCTGGGATCTGCTTTACGTGGTGGAAGGAATGATGCTGGTTGGACTGTCGGCTAACGCATACTTCTCGGGTTCGGGCTCGTGGCGCAAAGTCTATGGATGTATCTTCGCCGGCAGTTTTCTTTATACCTTTGCGTCAGAAGCGATGAACGCAGCCATTGCACGCGGCGTCTACCACACGGGGGGAGTGTATGACATTCCTTTCCTGGCCTCCGTGCTCGCTTTCCTGGCGGTTACGCTGGTCGGACGGCACGCACTTGCAGACGGCATGAACCTTCCGTCGGGCTCGAAGGGGCGCGGCCTGGTGGCTCCGGTCTTTGCCCAGTTGGCATTGCTTTCATTGCCGGTCCTCGGATATGCGGCGCTTTTTCTGAGTCATGATTCGCCCTACCTTCGCCACGTTCGCTTTGGGGTGGCGATGGGCGGCGTGGCGGTTCTCGCTTCCTTTATTTTTCTCAAACAATACCTGCTCGACCAACGCCTGGTGGAGCTGCTCAACCAGTCGCGGCAGAGCTTCGATAACCTCGAACGTCTTCAAGGGCGCGCGATCTTGCAGGCGAAACTGGCATCGCTCGGCGAGCTGGTTGCCCTGGCGGCCAGCGAACTGGAGTATCCGCTGTCGGCAATTCTCGAGAGCAGCGACCGGATGGCGGCCAGCGGCAACCTCACCTTTGAGCAACTGGCGAATGCGCAGAAGATCGGGCAGCAGGCGCGCCGCACACGCGAGTTAGTCGGCGATCTGGCGAGTTTCGCGCAACAGACTCCGGGAGAAAAGGCTCCGCTGGACGTGAAGCCTCTTTTGCAGCGCGCCGTCCAAATGGAGGGATTCAAACTCGAAAACAGGAACATCAGCCTGACAGTCGAAAGCGTGGAGAATGTTCCCCGCGTTCTCGGCAACTCCAACCAGCTTCTCCAGGCGTTCGTGCAGATCGTGGAAAATGCGGTTGACGCGTTGCAGGAAGTGGGCGGCGGGCGCCTGCAGATCGCCGTGTGGCGCGAAACCGACGACGTAATTGTGCAGTTTGCTGACAGCGGGCCCGGTCTGCAAAATCCCGGACGCGTGTTCGATCCTTTCTATACAACCAAGCCAGTCGGGAAAGGTACTGGACTCGGGTTGAGCGCTACCTACGGCGTCGTCCAGGATCACAAGGGACAGATCACATGCTTCAACCGTCCCGAGGGTGGGGCGGTGTTCGAGATACGGCTTCCCGCGTTCAAATCAAGCGCGGCTGCCGCCGCCATGGCGTGAGTCAATCGCAGAAACAAGAAGTCAGATTGCGGAAG